>Ga0265298_10003045_pt1 | contig 22539 bp, 21 predicted proteins | sample AusTroGonzalo_MG_3_FD_193486 | JGI IMG/M metagenome (GOLD analysis project Ga0265298, IMG submission 193486) | Bovine rumen microbial communities from tropical cattle in Woodstock, Queensland, Australia - Gonzalo_01 | ecosystem: Host-associated > Mammals > Digestive system > Stomach > Rumen ...
GCTGGCCGTCTTCTGCGGCGGCACGCCGAAGCGCTCCGCGATGTCGTGCGCGATGCCGCCGGTGGTGATGATCGCCACGGTGTTGTTGGCCGTGCAGAGATTCGCCAGGCTGACGATGCCGGCAATGGCCGCCTCGGCCCCGTTCCGGCCGCGGATGCCGCGCGAGAGCGTTCCGATGATGAAATCGAGGCCGCCGCCGACGCGGATCAGCTCCAGCAGGCCGCCGGCGAGCAGGGTGACGATGATCAGCTCGGACATCCCGGCGATGCCCTCGCCCACGGCGCCCAGCCAGCCGACCCAGTCCAGGTCGCCGGTGAGGAAGCCGAGCAGCGCCACGAACGCGATGCCGGCCGAGAGGACCACGGTGACGTTGAAGCCGCAGAGGGCCAGCACGATGATCAGCAGGTACGGCAGCGCGCGGTACCATTCGGCGACCGTCCCGACGGGCGCATCGGCCACTTCCCCGCCCCGGATCACGTAGAGGACGGTGACGGCCAGGAAGGCCGGCAGGACGATGCGCAGGTTCGCGCGGAACTTGTCGCGCATCTCGCAGCCCGCCGCGCGCGTGGAAGCGATGGTGGTATCGGAGATGAAGGAAAGGTTGTCGCCGAAGAAGGAGCCGCCCACGACGACGGCGGCCATATAGGGCTCCGGGATGCCGCACTGGGCGGCGATGCCCGCGCCGATGGGGACCAGCGCCACGATGGTGCCCACGCTCGTGCCCATCGCCATCGAGATGAAGCAGGACGTCACGAACAGGCCGGAGAGCAGCCAGCGCGGCGGCACGGCGCCGAGCATCAGCGACACGGTCGCGTCCACGGCGCCGATCTGGCGCGCCGTCTGCGCGAAGGCGCCCGACAGCAGGAAGATCCAGATCATCAGCAGGACGTTGGGATGCCCCGCTCCGCGGGAAAACGCCGCCAGGCGCTCCGTCAGCGGGCCTTTCATCACGGCGATGCCGTAGACGCCCGCGAGCAGGAACGCCGCGGAAACGGGCACCTTATAGAAGTCTCCCGCGACCACGGAAGACACGAGATATACCAGCAGGAAGACAGCCAGCGGGCTGATGGCCAGGAGGCCCTTCGATACACTACCTTTCACCATTCTAAACGCTTGACGGCGCAAATTTAAAAAATTTCACCTATATTCGCTCTTCCAATCACTTTGCTTATGACCAAACTATTCTATACCTTGCTCGCCGTCGCGGCCGCCGTTTCCTGCGCCGCCAAGCCGGATTTCCCCACCGCCAGATTCGCCACGCCCGCCGGGCAGGAAGTCGAAGTCTCGATGATCCACCACGGCTCCCTCGCGATGAGTTATAAAGGATACCGCATCCAGGTCGACCCCGTGCTGAAGATGGGCGCGAACGAAGTCGACTACAAGGCTTTCCCCAAGGCTGACTGCATCCTGGTCACCCACGAACACGGCGACCACTTCGATCCCGAGGCCATCCGCTTCCTCTCCAAGGACGGCACCCGCGTGCTCCTCAACGCCGCCTCGCAGGCCCTGCTGGGCAGCGGCGAGGCCGTCGCCAACGGCGACACCCTGCAGGTCGGCAACATCGGCCTGGTCGTCGTCCCGGCCTACAACATCACCGAAGACCATCTCCAGTTCCACCCCAAGGGGCGGGACAACGGGTATATCCTGGATTTTGACGGGCTGCGCATCTATGTCTCCGGCGACACCGAAGACATCGAGGAAATGGCCGGTTTCGGCCCCATCGACGTCGCCTTCCTCTCGGTCAACCAGCCCTACACGATGACCACCACCCAGTGCGTCGAGGCCGCGATGACCCTCCAGCCCAAGACGCTGGTCCCCTACCACCTCTCCGACACCGACATCCAGGAGATCAAGACCGTCCTCGACTCCAACGACTCCGGCATCGAGGTCCTCCTCTTCGACACCCTCCGTTAGCCCTCGTCCGGGTTGACGGGCTTGCCGCCGCAACCCCCTTAGAGCTTGTCGATCAACAATTTCAGGAAAGAGAACGAATCGTCCGCCACCTTCTGCCAGAAATCCTGGTAGGCGGCTTCCGTCTGCTCGCGCGAGTCATGGACGTCGCTGATGAGCCGGAAGCTCAGGAAGGGCACGCCGTAGTGGCGGCAGACCTGCGCGATGGCCGCGGACTCCATGTCGCAGGCCAGCGCGTCGGGATAGATCCCGCGCACGCGGGCGTCGTCCTCGGGCGTGGTCAGGAACTGGTCGCCCGTGCAGATGAGCCCGCTGCGGAGCGGCCGGGCGGTCTGCAGGGACAGCGCGGTGCGCAGCAGCGCCGGATCGGCGTCGAAGCGCTGCGGCTGGCCCTGGACCTGGCCGGGCAGGCTCCCCTCCCCGCACCAGACGTCGTGGTAGGCGGTCTGGCTGCCCACGACGATGTCGAACATCCGCAGCCCCGCACCGATCCCCCCGGCGCAGCCGGAGTTGATGATGCAGTCGGGATGCTCCTTGAGGATGAATTCCGTGGCCGCGCGCGCCGCGTCAGCCTTGCCGATGCCGGACTTGATGACGCCGGTCACCCCGGCCTTATGCAGAGCCTCGTATTCCGAGGTCATCGCCACGATCAAACCTGTCTTCATGCTTTTCTTGCGGTTAATGGATGTCTTCCTGCGGACGCGGCTGCTTGCCGGAGAACAGGAACTGCGGGAGCTCCATCGCCAGGATGATGCCCAGGACGATGGCGACCGCGGCCTTGACCGCACCGAAGCCGGTGGACAGGGCCAGCGGCAGCTGCGCGGATACCAGATAATAGGTGCACCAGAAGATGCCGGCTCCCGGCACCAGCGGGAAGATGCCGCAGAGCAGGAACACCTGCGCGGGGCACTTCTGCCGGATGGCGGAGACGCGCGAGAACACGCAGATCACCACCGAGGCCAGGATGATGGCGACGGTCGGGCTGGCGGCGGCGAAGCGCGTCAGCACGAGGTAGATGCACCAGCCGATGGCGCCGATCAGGCCGGCGCTCGCATACTGGGCGCGCGGCACGCCGAAGAGCGCCGCGAAGGCGAGCGTGCCCAGGAAGGCCGCGACCGTCTGGACGGCCAGGCCGGCCGTCTCCGGGTTGACGGTCATCCCCGTCAGGGCGATCATCCCGCCGAAAGCCCAGCCGTCCAGCAGGAAGCTGAACGCCACGCCGAGGGCGATGCAGAAGAAACCGAGCAGCGCGTCCGTCAGGCGCGTCATTCCGGCGATGTAGTCGGAATTCGCCAGGTCGCGCACGCCGTTGACGAACGGGACGCCGGGAATGAGCGGCATCACCGCGCCGATGATCATATTGCTCAGGCTCTCGCCGAAACCGATGCGGTAGAACGCCACGCACAGGAGCGTGGCCAGCAGGGCGTTGCACACCCCGCCGACGATCTTGGACAGGAAGCGGCCGCTGACCAGCAGGATGAAGACGCAGAGCAGGGCGCCTGCGGCGAAGGCGGCGGCGCAGTCCAGCCACCCGCCGCCGAACACGGCGCAGAAGGCCGAAGCGCCCAGCGCCGACGCGAGGATCTGCTCCCAGGCGGGTTTGGCGGGCGATTCCCGGATGAGTTTCAGGCGCACGCGCGCCTGCTCGAGGGAACACATCCCGTAGGCGATGTCGTAGCTCAGGCGGTTGACCGCCACCACCTTGGAGAGCTGGATGTCCCGGATCGGGATGAACTCTACGTTGGCGTAGGTCTGGGCCTGTCCGCCGCCCGGGGCGACCTTGTCCACCGTCCCGGTCGTGAAGATACCGTTGCTGAGTACGAAGAAGCTGCCGGAGTCCACGCCGTAGTGCGACGCGATCCGGGACATGATGTCTTCGACGCGCGAAATCTCCGCGCCGTTCTCCAGCAGGATGTGTCCGGCTTCCGCCGCCACCTCCAGCACTTCGGAGATATTGCCGTGCTCTTGTTGTCCGTCCATAACTGCAAATTTACACAAAAAAACCGTATCTTTGCCCCCCTTATGATCCGCAACCTGATCTTCGATTTCGACGGCACCCTCGCAGATACTTCCCTCGGCATCGTCCGCTGCACGCAGACGACCCTGGAAACGATGGGATTGCCGCTGTCCACGCCGGAGCGCATCTGCGCCACCATCGGCCTGCCGCTGGCGGACTGCTTCGCCCGCGGGACGGACACGCCCGCGGAGCGCATCGAGGAGGCCTGCGCGACCTACCGCCGGCTCTTCAACGACATCGCCGTCCCCTGCATCATCCTCTTCCCCGGCGTCGCCGAAACGCTCGCCGGGCTGGACGCACGCGGCTTCCGGATGTCCATCGCCACCTCGCGCGGCAGCCGCTCCCTGCAGATGCTGCTCGAACGGATGGGCGTCGCCGGCCATTTCTGCGCGTCGGCCGCCTCCGACACCGTCACCCGGCACAAACCGGAGCCGGATCCGGCCCTGTACGTGCTCGAGAAGACGGGCGGCAAACCGGAAGAAAGCCTCGTCATCGGGGACACGACTTTCGACATCCTGATGGGACAGGCGGCGGGTTGCCGCACCTGCGGCGTGACCTGGGGCAACCAGGACCGTGCGCAGCTCCAGGCCGCATCTCCGGACTGGATCCTGGACCGGATCGAAGAACTTCCGGGCCTCCTCGGGTAGGCTCCGGGTACGGTTATTTAAAATTTTAGAAAATATTTCCAAGCGCCCCCGACCGTACCGTATTTTTTACTATATTTGCCCGATTGTTTGTTTTGTATTACCGAATTATGAGTATCCAGCAAGATAAAATCCAAGAACTGGTCGAACGCCGCGCATCCGCGAAACTCGGCGGCGGCCAGAAGCGTATCGATGCCCAGCACCAGAAAGGCAAGCTCACGGCCCGTGAGCGCATCGCCCTGCTGCTCGATGCGGACAGCTTCGAAGAGTTTGACATGTTCGTGCAGCACCGCTGCACCAACTTCGGGATGGAAGCCTCCCATCCGGACGGCGACGGCGTCGTGACCGGACAGGGCACCATCGACGGCCGTCTCGTCTTCGTGTTTGCCCAGGACTTCACCGTCAACGGCGGCTCCCTGAGCAAGACCATGTCTGAGAAAATCTGCAAGGTGATGGATATGGCGGTCCGTGCCGGGGCCCCCGTCATCGGCCTCAACGATTCGGGCGGCGCCCGCATCCAGGAAGGCATCGATGCACTGGCCGGCTACGGCGAGATCTTCGAGCGCAACATCCTCGCCAGCGGCGTGGTGCCGCAGATCAGCGGTATCTTCGGTCCCTGCGCGGGCGGCGCGGTGTATTCCCCTGCCCTCACCGACTTCACCCTGATGGTGCAGAACACCTCTTATATGTTCCTCACCGGCCCGTCGGTCGTCAAGTCCGTCACGGGTGAGGACGTGGACCAGGAGCAGCTCGGCGGCGCCGGCGTGCACGCCTCCAAGTCCGGCGTCGCGCATTTCAGCGCCCCGTCCGAGGAGGAAGGCATCAAGACCCTCCGCACCCTCCTCTCCTACCTCCCGCAGAACAACCTGGAGACCGCTCCCGAGCGTCCGACCCAGGATCCGGTCAGCCGCGTGGACGACGCCCTCAACGACATCGTCCCCGACAGCCCCAACAAGGCCTACGATATGTACGGCGTGATCCGCAGCATCGTGGACGACGGCGACTTCTTCGAGGTCCACAAGGACTTCGCGAAGAACATCATCGTCGGTTTCGCCCATATGGGCGGCCGCAGCGTGGGCATCGTGGCCAACCAGCCCGGCGTGCTCGCCGGCGTGCTCGACATCAACGCTTCCCGCAAGGGCGCCCGCTTCGTGCGCTTCTGCGACGCGTTCAACATCCCGCTGGTCACCCTCGTGGACGTCCCGGGCTTCCTGCCCGGCACCCAGCAGGAATACGGCGCCATCATCACCAACGGCGCCAAGCTCCTCTTCGCTTACGGCGAGGCGACGGTCCCCAAGGTGACCGTGACCCTGCGCAAGAGCTACGGCGGCGCGCACATCGTGATGAGCTGCAAGCAGCTGCGCGGCGACATCAACTACGCCTGGCCGACGGCGAACATCGCCGTGATGGGCGCGGACGGCGCCGTGGGCATCCTCTACGGCAAGGAAATCAAGGCCGAACCGGATCCCGTCAAGCAGGCCGAGATCGCCGAGGCGCGCAAGCAGGAATACAACGACCTCTTCTGCAACCCCTACCAGGCTGCGCAGAAGGGCTACATCGAGGATGTCATCGAGCCGCGCAACACGCGTTTCCGCGTGATCCGCGCCCTCGCCACCCTCGAAGGCAAACGACAGGAAATCCCCGCGAAGAAACATGACAACCTCCCTCTTTAGTCTGATTCCGCTCACCGCGGGCGCAGACCGGATGGCAGTGACCGACCCGCACGGCTGGACCCTGACGATCATCAGCGTCACCTGTGTCTTCGCGGCCCTGATCATCCTCTACTTCATCTACACCCTCTCCGGCAACATCTTCTCCGGCAAGTACAAGCGCAAGCCGCGGGTGAAGGTCGCCAAGGGGACGGTCGACGCTGAAGTGGCTGCCGCCATCGCGCTGGCCCTCGAGGCCGAAGCGGGCGGTGATACCGAGGCGGCCATCGCCATGGCCCTCCACCTCTATCTGTCCGACGCCGTCCACGACGTGGAACCGGGCGTCATCACCCTGCGCCGGAACCCCTCCGCATGGGACAACAAACAGTTGAATTTCAGAAAATTACCCAGAAAATGAAAGCATACAAGTTCAAGATCAACGGCAAGGAATACAACGTAGCCGTTAACGGAATTGAAGGAAAGAACGCCGACGTCACCGTCAACGGCGTCAACTATCAGGTCGAACTCGAGAACGAGGTTCCGGCCGCCGCCGCTGCTCCCGCAGCCGCCCCGGCTGCCGCCGCAGCCCCCGCCGCTGCCGCCGCTCCCGCGGCCGCAGCTCCGGCCGGAGGAAAGAAGATCGGTTCCCCGCTCCCGGGCGTCATAATTTCCGTGGACGTGAAGGAAGGCCAGGCTGTGAAGCGCGGCCAGAAAGTCGCCGTCATCGAGGCGATGAAGATGGAGAACGAGATCCTCGCCGAGTGCGACGGCACCATCGCCGCCATCCACGTGAAGCAGGGCGATTCCGTCCTCGAAGGTGCTGACATCGTAACGATCGCTTAATGGAAAATATTTTCGACAGTCTCCAGCAATTCTGGCAGTTCACGGGCTTCGCGAACTGCACCTGGCAGCACCTGTTAATGATCTTTTTCGGTCTGGTCTTCGTTACCCTGGGTATCGTGAAGCACTGGGAGCCGCTCCTGCTCGTCCCGATCGGATTCGGTATGATCATCGGCAACATCCCCCTCTTCTTCGACCCGGAGACCGGCCTCGGCCTGAAGATCGGCCTGTATGAAGAGAACTCGGTGCTGAACATCCTGTACCACGGCGTGAAGAACGGCTGGTATCCCCCGCTCATCTTCCTGGGCATCGGAGCCATGACGGATTTCTCGGCCCTGATCTCGCAGCCGCGCCTGATCCTGATCGGCGCCGCCGCGCAGATGGGTATCTTCGGCGCCTACCTGCTCTCGCTGGTCCTGGGCTTCGCCCCCAACGAGGCGGGTGCCATCGGCATCATCGGCGGCGCCGACGGTCCGACCGCCATCTTCCTGAGCTCCAAGCTCGCCCCTGAGCTGATGGGCGCCATCGCCGTGTCGGCCTACTCCTATATGGCCCTCGTGCCCGTGATCCAGAAGCCGATCATGCTGCTCCTGACCACCAAGAAGGAGCGCCTGATCCGGATGAACAAGCCGCGCGTCGTGAGCCAGCGCGAGAAGATCATCTTCCCGATCGTCGGCTTCCTCTGCACCGCCTTCATCGTCCCCTCCGGCCTGCCGCTGCTCGGCATGCTCTTCTTCGGCAACCTGCTGAAGGAAAGCGGCGTGACCAAGCGCCTCGCCGCCACGGCCAGCGGTCCGCTCATCGACGTCGTCACGACGCTGATCGGCCTCACCGTGGGCGCCTCCACCCAGGCGGACGTCTTTCTCAACGGCCGTTCGGCCCTCATCTTCGGCCTCGGCCTCGCCTCCTTCGTGATCGCCACCACCTTCGGCGTGCTCTTCACGAAGTTCATGAACCTCTTCCTCAAGGAAGGCAAGAAGATCAACCCGCTCATCGGCAACGCCGGCGTGTCCGCCGTGCCGGATGCGGCCCGCGTGTCCGAACAGGTCGGACTCGAGGCGGATCCCTCCAACCACCTGCTCACCCACGCCATGGCTCCGAATGTTGCAGGCGTAATCGGATCGGCGGTTGCCGCCGGTATTTTACTCGGTTTCCTTGGATAGCGGTTCATCCCGATTCAATAGCTTTTAAAAAGGCGGCATTTTCTTTTGGAAATGCCGCCTTTTCTTGTTCTTTCACGTTATTTTTCCTATGTTTGCCTGAGAGCATCTAACCTGAGATTAGTACAATCGAGACTAATAATTTATCTACTGTCAATATGTCCAACAAGTTACAGGAACTTACGGAGCGACTGTACCAGGAAGGTCTCTCCAAAGGTAAGGAAGAGGGTGAGCAATTGCTCGCCCGCGCCCGCGAAGACGCGGCGCGCATCGTAGAGGAGGCCCGCCAGCAGGCCGCCGGCATCGTCGCCGACGCGCAGAAGCAGGCGGACGACCTCAGGGAAAAGACGAGTTCCGACGTCAAGATGGCTTCCGCCCAATGCCTCCAGGCCACGAAAAAGGACATCGAGGACCTGCTGGTCGGCGCCGTGAGCGCCGGAAGTGTCAATAAGAATCTTTCCGATCCCGATTTCCTGAAGAAGATGATCCAGAGCGTCGCCGAGCGCTTCAGCGCCACCGAATCGGCCGACCTCTCCCTCATTCTGCCGGCATCCCTCCAGCAGGAGCTCGAGCCCTGGCTGGCCGGCGAGCTGACCAAGGCCCTCGGCACCCAGCCCAAGGCCAGTTTCAGCAAGAAAGTCGCAGGCGGCTTCTCCATTGGGCCCAAGGACGGCAGCTGGTTCGTCAGCCTGACCGACGAGACGTTCCAGGCCCTGATCGCCGAATATCTCCGCCCCGTGACCCGCAAGCTCCTCTTCGGTTAGCGAGATGGACAACTACGAATATATTATCGCCAGCCTGCCGGTCCTGCAACAGGACGACGTCAAGCCGGGACAACTGGTCGCGCAGGAACTCTTCGACGAGATCCGCGAACAGCTCTCCGCGCGCGACGCCTCCCTGCTCGACCTGCTGCTGGAAGGATATGACCCGGAACGCCTCCATGCGGACTTCTACCGCGGCGCCCTGCGGCACCGCAACCGCTTCATCCGCGAATGGTTCCGTTTCGACCTGGACCTGCGCAACGCCACGGTCGCCTTCCTCAACGATTCGCTCGGCCGCCCCGACGGGCAGGACATCGTCCGCCTGGAGGGCCGCGAGACGGACGAGTTCATGGAGGCGGAAGCCGTGGAGGACGTGCTCAACTGCGGGGACATCCTCAAGCGGGAGCGCGGCCTGGACGACCTGCGCTGGCAGAAGATCGACGAGCTGACGGTCCTGGATTTCTTCGACATCGAAGCCATCCTCGGCTACGCCGCCAAGCTCAAGATCGTCGACCGCTGGCTCCAGCTCGATCCGGAAGCCGGACGGCAGCTTTTCCGCCGGCTGGTCGAGGACATCCGCTCCACATATGATAACAAAAAACAGAATATAACGATATGAGTACAAAAGGTAAGGTAACGGGCATCGTCTCGAACCTGGTCACCGTGGCCGCGGACGGGCCGGTGGCGGAGAACGAACTCTGCTACATCTCCGTCGGCGGCGAGCGCCTGCTCGCCGAGGTCATCAAGGTCACCGGGGACAAAGCCTCCGTGCAGGTGTACGAAAGCACCCGCGGGGTCAAGAACGGCGACGATGTCGAATTCCTCGGAAGAATGCTCGAGGTCTCGCTCGGTCCGGGCCTGCTTTCCGGCATCTATGACGGTCTGCAGAACAACCTCCGGACGATGACGGGCGTGTTCCTCAAGCGGGGTGAATATACGGACGCGCTCGACCGCGAGGCGCGCTGGGACTTCACCCCCATCGCCCAGCCGGGCGACAAGGTGGCCGCGGCCGACTGGCTCGGCGAAGTCAAGGAAGGCTGGCTGCCCCACAAGATCATGGTCCCCTTCTCCTTCAAGGGCGAATATACCGTCAAGAGCATCGCGCCCGCCGGCAGCTACACCGTGGACGAGCAGGTCGCCGTGCTGACCGGCCCCGACGGGGAGGACGTCCCCGTGACGATGGTCCAGCGCTGGCCGGTCAAGGTGGCCGTCCGCTGCTACAAGGAGAAGCCGCGTCCGTCCAAGGTCATGGAGACGGGCGTCCGCTGCATCGACACCTTCAACCCCATCGCCGAAGGCGGCACCGGCTTCATCCCGGGCCCGTTCGGCTGCGGCAAGACGGTGCTCCAGCACGCCATCGCCAAGCAGGGCGACGCCGACGTCATCGTGATGGCGGCCTGCGGCGAGCGTGCCAACGAAGTCGTGGAGATCTTCACGGAATTCCCCGAACTGGTGGACCCGCACACCGGCCGCAAGCTGATGGAGCGCACCACCATCATCTGCAACACCTCCAACATGCCGGTGGCGGCCCGCGAGGCGTCCGTCTACACGGCGATGACCATCTGCGAGTACTACCGGGCGATGGGCCTGAAGTGCCTGCTGCTGGCGGACTCCACCTCCCGCTGGGCCCAGGCTCTGCGTGAAATGTCCAACCGTATGGAAGAGCTTCCGGGACAGGACGCCTTCCCGGTGGACCTCTCCGCCATCATCTCCAACTTCTACGCCCGCGCGGGCCAGGTCGTGCTCAACAACGGCCAGACCGGCGCCGTGACCTTCATCGGGACGGTCTCCCCTGCCGGCGGCAACCTCAAGGAGCCGGTGACCGAGTCCACCAAGAAGGCCGCCCGCTGCTTCTACGCGCTCGAGCAGAGCCGCGCGGACCAGAAGCGCTACCCGGCCGTCAACCCGATCGACTCCTACTCCAAGTACCTGGAATATCCCGAGATCAAGTCCTACCTGGACGAGGCCATCGAGAAAGGCTGGGTGGAGAAGGTCCTCCGGGCCAAGAACTACATCCGCCGCGGCCGCGAAATGGCCGACCAGATCAACATCCTCGGCGACGACGGCGTGCCGATGTCGTACCACGAGGCTTTCTGGAAGTCCGAGCTGATCGACTTCGCCTTCCTGCAGCAGGACGCGTTCGACGCCATCGACGCGCTCACGCCGCTGGAGCGGCAGAAGTTCATGCTCGACCTCATCCTGGCCATCTGCGACCGGCCGTTCGAGTTCGAGAACTTCGACAAGTGCCGCGACTTCTTCAAGGACATCATCAACACCCTGCGCCAGATGAACTACACCGAATTCAAGGGTGAGCAGTTCAACGCATACGAGCAGAAGCTCAGACAACATCTCGCATAGTTATGGCAACGAAAGCATTCCAACGCACATATACGCAACTGCAGGCCATCACCAAGGCGACCGTCACCCTCAACGCCAAGGGCGTCTCCAACGACGAACTGGCCACGGTGGACGGCCGGCTGGCCCAGGTCGTGAAGACCAAGGGCGACAGCGTCACCCTGCAGGTATTCTCCGGCACGGAAGGCGTGCCGACCAACGCCGAGGTCTCCTTCCACGGCGCGCCGCCCACCCTGCGCGTGAGCGAGCAGCTGTCGGGACGGTTCTTCAACGCCTACGGCGAACCGATCGACGGCGGCCCTGCCGTCGAAGGCGAGGAGCGCGAGGTGGGCGGCCCGTCCGTCAACCCCTACAAGCGCCGCCAGCCCTCCGAGCTCATTCCGACCGGCATCGCCGGCATCGACCTCAACAACACCCTGGTCTCCGGCCAGAAGATCCCCTTCTTCGCCGACCCGGACCAGCCGTATAATAAAGTGATGGCCGACGTGGCCCTGCGTGCCGACGTCGACAAGATCATCCTCGGCGGCATGGGCCTGACCAACGACGACTACCTCTTCTTCCGCCACGAATTCGAGGCGGCGGGCGCCCTGGACAAGATCGTCTCCTTCGTCAACACGACCGAGGAGCCGCCGGTGGAGCGCCTGCTCATCCCGGACATGGCGCTCTGCGCGGCCGAGTATTTCGCCGTGGACAAGAACGAGAAGGTGCTCGTCCTGCTGACGGATATGACCCTGTATGCCGACGCCCTGTCCATCGTGTCCAACCGCATGGACCAGATCCCGTCCAAGGACTCGATGCCGGGCTCGCTCTATTCCGACCTCGCCAAGATCTACGAGAAGGCCGTGCAGCTGCCGGACGGCGGCTCCATCACGATCATCGCCGTGACCACCCTCAACGACGGCGACATCACGCACGCCATCCCGGACAACACCGGCTATATCACCGAAGGACAGCTCTTCCTGCGCGCGGACCCCGACACCGGCAAGGTCATCGTGGACCCGTTCCGCTCCCTGTCCCGACTCAAGCAGCTCGTCCAGGGCAAGAAGACCCGCGAGGACCACTCCCAGATCATGAACGCGGGCGTGCGCCTCTACGCCGACGCGCAGAACGCCAAGACCAAGCTCGAGAACGGTTTCGACCTGTCCGACTACGACCTGCGCTGCCTGGACTACGCCAAGGAATACGCCACGCGCCTGCTCTCCATCGACGTCAACATCACCGTCGAGCAGATGCTGGACACCGCGTGGGAGATCTTCGGCAAGTACTTCTCGCCGGCCGAGACCGGCATCAAGCAGGCGCTTGTCGACAAATACTGGAAAGCCTCTTAATTGCAGCAATGGCCGTCAAGTTTCAATACAACAAGACCTCGCTGACGAATCTTGGCAAACAGCTCAAGGTGCGCCAGAACGCCCTGCCGACCCTCAAGAACAAGGAGTCGGCCCTGCGTTCGAGCGTGCAGGAAGCCAAGAACACGGCGGAGCGCCTGGCCGACGAACTTGAAGCCTCCCTGGAGCGCTACGACCACCTGGCCGCCCTCTGGAACGAATTCGAACCCGGCCTGATCCGGATCGAGGACGTGGACCTGGGCATCACCAAGGTGGCGGGCGTCAAGACCCCGCGTCTGGACGGCATCCACTTTGAGATCCAGCCGTTCAACGCCTTCGTCAAACCCGCCTGGTACGCCGACGGCGTGGAGATCCTCAAGGAGCTCTCGCGCCTGGGCATCGAGGCGGAGATCTACGAACAGCGCCGCCAGATCCTGGAATACAACCGCAAGAAGACCACCCAGAAGGTGAACCTCTACGAGAAGGTCCAGATTCCCGGCTACAAGGAGGCCATCCGCAAGATCAAGCGCTATATGGAGGACGAGGAGAACCTCTCCAAGGCCTCGTCCAAGATCGTCAAGACCCGTCACGCGGAAGAAGAGGAGGCAAGCCTATGATCGCCAAGATGACCCAATACTCCTTCATCCTCCTGCACGGGGACAAGGAGCAGTTCCTGACCGAGCTGCAGGGCCTCGGCGTGGTGGACATCACCCGCTCCGCCAAGCCCGTCGACAGCTACTCCCAGTCGCTGCTGGACAACATCCGGACGCTGCGCGAGGACATCAGCTGCACCGAGAAGGGCATGGATGACACGCTCGACGGCCTGCTGGCCGTGCGCGACGCCCTCGTCCGCGACATCCGGGAGGCGAAACCCTGGGGCAACTACGACCGCGAGCGGCTCACCGCCTTCGGGCTCCACTTCTACCGGGTCGCCGCCAAAAAATACGATCCCGCCTGGGAAGAGCAGTACGCCATCCAGGTCGTCTGCGACGAGGACGGCGACCGCTACTTCGTCGTCGTGGGCGACAACGCCGGCTTCCCGGTCAAGGAGCTGACCGTCCCCCACCACACCGTGGCGGAGCTGGAGGCCCTCCTGCAGGAGCAGGAAGAGAAGGTGGAGGCGCACCGCAAGATCCTGGAAGGCCGCAAGGCCGACATCCCGGAGATGAAGCGCCACATCCTCTACCTGGAGAGCGAGCTCGACCGCTACCTCGCCGGCACGGCCGCCGTGCCCGCCGCCGAGGACACCGTCGACACCCTCGTCGGCTTCGCGCCGGCGGCGTGCGACGCCGACGTGACCGACTACCTCGAGCGCGCGGGCGTCTTCTATCTCAAAGATGAAGCAAAAGTTGAGGAGAACCCTCCCATTAAGTTCAATAACAACAAGTTCGTCAAGATGTTCGAAGTCCTGACCGATATGTACGGCCGCCCGGCCTACGACGGTTTCGACCCGACGCCGTTCATCGCGGTCTTCTTCCTGTTGTTCTTCGCGTTCTGTATGGGAGACGCCGGCTACGGCCTGGTGCTCGTCCTGCTCGGACTCCTGCTCAGGAAGTCCGCCAGGGACCTCGCACCGCTCGTGGTCACGCTGGGCGCCGCCACGGTGGTGGTCGGCTTCCTCTTCCACAACTTCTTCTCGATCGACATCTCGCAGTGGGCGCTGTTCGCCCCCATCAAGGGCGTCTTCGTCCCGGCGCAGATCGCCGGCAACGACGCCACGATGGTCCTGGCCCTGGCCGTGGGTATCCTCCACATCTGCCTGGCGATGGTCGTCAAGTCCATCAACGCCGTGCGGACGAACGGCTTCGCCGCCTCCCTCGGCACGCTGGGATGGACGCTGCTCATCGTGGGCGGCGTCACCGTGGCCGCGGTTTCCCTGGCGGGCGTCCTGGACGCCACCCTCACCCGGTGCATCGTCATCGGACTGGGCGTCGTCTCCGCCCTCGGCATCTTCATCTTCAACGACCCGAAGCGCAACAAGCTCGCCAACGTCGGAATGGGCCTCTGGGACACCTACAACATGATCACGGGCCTGATGGGCGACGTGCTCAGCTACCTGCGTCTGTATGCGCTCGGCCTCGCCGGCTCGATGCTCGGCATGGCCTTCAACGATATGGGCAAGATGGTCCTCGGCGACGGCTCGAACGCGCTCCTGTGGATCCCGTTCCTCCTGCTGGTGCTGGTCGGCCACGCCCTCAACATCGCGATGTGCGCCCTGGGCGCCTTCGTCCACCCGCTCCGACTCAACTTCCTGGAGTTCTTCAAGAACGCCGGGTACGAAGCCCGCGGGCGGAAATTCAACCCTTTGACAAATAGCAAATAACAAATTAAAAAACCAATTGATTATGGAACAGATTCTCGGTTATCTCGGATTGGGCCTCGTGCTGGCGCTTGCCGGCATCGGCTCTTCGATCGGCACCACCACGGCCGGCAACGCCGCGGAAGGCGCCCTCAAGCGCAAGCCGGAAGCGTCAGGCAGCTACCTGCTGCTCTCCGCCCTCCCTTCGACGCAGGGCATCTACGGCTTCGTGGCCTTCTTCATCATGCTGGGCCGCTTCACCTCCGGCACCATCAGCGGACTCGTCTGCTTCGGTGTCGGCGTCTCCGTGGGCGTCGCCTGCCTCGTCTCCGGCATCCGCCAGGGTCAGGTCTGCGCCAACGGTATCGTGGGCGTGTCCCAGGGACACGACGTCGTGACCAACACGCTGATCTACGCCGCCCTTCCGGAGTTCTACGCCATCCTCGGACTGGTCGGCGCCATCATGGCCCACTAGGGTGAAAAAGATCATCTATCAGACGCTGCCCCGGCTGTGGGGCGGAGGACGCTTCTCCGACTGGGACGAGGCGTCCTTCCGTCATCTGCACACGCTGGGCGTCGACTACGTATGGTATACCGGCGTGCCCCGGCACGCCACGGGCCGGGATTTCGTCAAGGGCGATCCCGGCTCGCCGTATGCCATCACGGACTGGCGGGACGTCAACCCCTACCTGGCCGACGACCCGGAGCGCCGGATGGATGAATTCGACGCGCTCGTCGCGCGCACCCACGCGGCGGGCTTCAAGGTCCTGATCGACTACATCCCGAACCACGTGGCGCCCGACTATACGGGCGGCATCGTGCGCTTCGACTATTGCGACGGCGACTGGACCGACACGCGCAAGAACGACTGGTCCGCGGCCGGCACGCGCGCGGAGATGCTCGAAATCCTCCGTTTCTGGGCTTCCCGCGGCGTAGACGGCTTCCGTTGCGACATGGTGGAGCTGGTACCCCCGGAAGCGTTGAAGGCGCTGATTTCGGCCGTAAAGGCCGATTTTCCGGACCTGCTCTTCGTGGCGGAGGTCTACGGCAAGGACAACTACCGCCGCTACCTGGACGACGTGGGCTTCGACCTGCTCTACGACAAGTCCGGGCTCTACGACACCCTGCGGGCCGTCTGCTGCAGCGGCGCCCCGGCCCGCGGCATCACCTGGAACTGGCAGTGGCTGGGCGACCTGCAGCCGCGGATGCTGAATTTCCTGGAGAACCACGACGAGCAGCGGCTCGCCGCGCCGGAATTCCTCGGCGACGCCCGCCGCGGCTTCGCCCCCCTCGCCTGCTCGCTGCTGCTCAACACCGCGCCCTATATGCTCTATTTCGGGCAGGAAGTGGGCGAAGACGGCATCGACGGCGCCGACGGGCGCACGTCCATCTTCAACTGGTGCGACCCGCCCGAACTCCGCCTGCTCTACCAGGCGCTGCACGGCGGCGCGCCGCTGCCCGCGGCGGAGGCGGCCGTCCTGGCCCGCTACCGCGAGCTGTTCGCCCTGGCGCGCCGTCCGGCTTTCGCCGAAGGCGGCACCTGGGACCTCACCTACTGCAACGAACGGACGCCGGGCTACGACCCCGACCGGCATTTCGCCTTCGTGCGCTATGCCGGCGACGAAGCCTGGCTGGTCGTGTGCAATTTCTCCCCCGTCCCGGCGGCGATGCGCATCGCGCTCCCGGCGGAGCTGCGCGAACGCTGCCCCCGCCTGCCCGCCGTCGCGTCCGCCTACGTCAAAGGCTGGGACGCCAGGACCATCAGATTCTAGAAAGGATAACCCACGCCGAAATGGATGGCTGAGCTGCCGTGCAGCCAGTCGCGCGGCTGCACCCAGCGGTCGCCTTCGGCGCGTGCCGGATCGTGGATCCGGAAACCGGCGTCGAGCCGGATGAGGATGAAGTCGAGGTTGACGCGCACGCCGACACCCCAGTCGGCGGCCACGCTGTCCCAGGTGATGGGCGTCGTGCCCATCTCCCAGACGTTGCCGGCCTCGGCGAACAGGGCGCCCTCCAGCTTCCAGAAAGCCGGGAAGCGGTATTCCAGGTCCGCCTCCAGCTTGAAGTTGCCCGTCTGGCTCGGGATGCGGAAGGAGCTGTTCATCGCCTGGTTGCCCGGCCCCAGGGTACGGGCGTTCCAGCCGCGCATGCTGTTGGCGCCGCCCACGTAGAACTGCTTCTCGAAAGGCATCGCGACGGAATTGCCGTAGGCGAATCCCGCCCCGGCCACCAGGTGCATCGCCAGCGCGTGGATGTCGTTCCAGCCGAAGCGGACGACGCGGGCCAGGTCAAGCTCGGCGCGGATGTACTGCTTGTACGGCAGCCCGAAGATGGTATGCATCGTCACGAAAGACTGCGCATACTCCGGCAGGACCGGATTGAGCAGCGAGAGGACGTTGCCGGACAGGTCCAGGCTCACCCGCTCGGAGTGGTAGGAGGTCTTGGGCACCACCGCGGGATCGGTCGTATGGTAGAGCATGAGGCCCACGCCCGCGTCGATCTGGTCCTCGAAGGAATCCCACAGGTAGGGATAGGAGAACAGCGTCTCCATGAAGTCCATGCTGATGTCCGAGATCTTCACCACGTTGAGGCGCAGCGGATGGATCTGGTAGAAATAGTTGCGCCCCATCTGTCCCGAGAAACCGAAGTTGAAGGTGGACAGCAGGCGGAGGTATTCGGGACGGTTCTGGTAGTTGAACGAGACCTTGAACTCCGTCCGCGGGATGTTGTCGCCGCGGATGCGGCCGACCGAATAGCCCAGCAGGCGCGGGATGGTCAGCGAGGCGCTGACGCCCAGCTCGGTCGAGGAGACCGTGGAGTTCGGGATCCACTGCCAGTTGCCCGTGAAGCCCAGGTCGAGCCACTCGCCGCCGTGGAAGACGTTCTTGTGGAAAAAGTTCAGCTGGGGCGAGAAGCCGAGGAGGCCGGAAGAGTTGGTGGACGCCTCCAGGTTGGCCTTGAAGCCGAGCTGGTCGGTGCCCGACAGGCGGATGTTGACATCCACCTTGTTGCTGTCCGCCGGCATCGTCTCGATGGTCACGTTGTTGAAGACCTTGAGCGAGGAGAGGCGGTTGTAGGTCGAGTTGATCATCCGTTCGTTGTAGAAAGCGCCCGGCCGGATGCGGACGTAGCGGCGCAGCAGGCGCTCGCGGAACGGGATGCCCTCCGGATGGAGGATGCTCACTTCCCCGATGCGGGACTTGACGATCGGCGCGTCGAAGGAGGGGCCCTCGTCGCGGGTATAGCCGTGGATGCGGTAGAAGAGCGTGGTCCGGTCGGTGAGGGTGTCCGCCTCGAAGAAGTAGTGGTTCTTGTTGAAGCCGTAGTAGCCGCGGTCGCGGAAGACGGCCGCGCCGCGCACGGTCTCGGCCTCCAGGGCCTTTTCCGACAGGTAGTCGCCCACGTGCACGGTCACATTGGCGCTGTCGGCGCTGAAGACCTCGCCGAACTCGCCGCCGGGCACCTCGAAGACGATGCTGTCGATGGGATAGCGCTTGCCGGGCCGGACGACGTATTCGACGCGGGCGAGCCGGCCGCGGTAGGTGACGTTGCCGCGGACCTCGGAGCCATAGTAGCCGATCGAGGCCAGGTGGCTCTCGATGTTGCTGCAGGAGCTCTGGACCTGCGTCGGGTCGAAGACCACGGGCGCGTCGCCCATCGCCTCCCAGAAACGGTTGATGCCCTGCCCGCTGCCGTCGGACCAGTTGTAGATGCTCAGGGCGGGACTCCACCCGAAGACCTGGCCCTTGTTGGGCTGCTGGCGGATGTATTGGGTCACTTCCGTCGGCGGAAGCTTCTCGCCCTCGAAGGTCACCTTGTTGGACACAAGGCGGTACGTGCCGTTCGGGAGCAGTTTTGTAGTACTGCACGAGATAACCGCAAATAACGATAATAATATCAGCGCAATACGTTTCATCTTCTTCGGAATTCAGAGAGGGTGACGGCCGTCGCGGCGGCCACGTTGAGCGACTCGGCGCCGGACTTGCCGAAGGCGGGGATGGTCAGCCGGGCGTCCACTTCCGCCGCGACGGCCGGGCGGATGCCGTTGGCTTCGTTGCCCATCACGACCAGGCCCTCGGGGCGGAGCGCCTCGCGGTAAAGGTCCTTCCCGTCCAGGAAGGTCCCGTAGACGGGCAGCCCCGCTTCGCGGAAACGCCGCGCCAGCGCGGGCAGGTCCACCGTCTCGAAGTGCACCCGGAAGATGGAACCCATCGAGGCCTGGATGACCTTGGGGTTGAACGGTTCGACGCAGTCGGAGGAGAGATAGACCGTCTCCACGCCGAACCAGTCGGCGATGCGGAGGATCGTGCCGAGGTTGCCGGGATCGCGGATCCCGTCCAGGGCCAGGCAGAGGCCGCCTACGGGGCCGTCCGCGGCCGGCTCGGGCCGGGCCACGACGGCCAGCACGGGCGACGGGGACGACAGCTGGCTGATGCGGGCCATCACGGCGTCGCCGATGTCCTCGCGACGCAGCACGCGCTCCACCTTGAACCCGGAGGCGAGGGCCTCCTGGACCAGCTTCTCCCCTTCGACCACAAACAGCCCGGTGGCGTCACGGAATTTCTTCTCGCTCAGCGACCGGATTTGCTTGATTTCTGCCTGTGTCATACTCATATCCTACAAAGATACGAAACAGAGTTGGAAAAAGAAAAAACCGGACCCTTGCAGAATCCGGTTTTTAGTAGGATCAGGATAAAACTAGATCTCCTCGACGACCGGGGAGGCCGGCGCGTTGCGCATCACGGAGGCGATACCCGCCTTCATCGTGCGCTCGGAGGCATACATCTGGCTGGCGCCGATGACCTGGCCGTTGCTGGCCTTCAGGTTGAAGAACGGTTTGCCGTTCTTGGCGACCTTGATCTCATAACGCTCGGCGAGGGGGCCGTTCTTCTTGACGGACTCGATGCCGTTCAGGCAGGCTGCCTTGGTGTTGTAGCCTTCGCTGGTGAGGATGACCTGGCCATTGGTGGCCTTCAGGTTGAACTGGAATTCGCCGTTCTTACGGACAGTAACAACAAATTTTCCCATTGTTTTATAGTTTTAGAGGTGTTAATAGGATAGTCAGCTTTTCACAAATATAAGAGATTTAATCATTCGTTGCACCCCATTTTTGGCACTATTTTTCATTTTCAAGCACTTAACAAAAATGTTATAGTCTTTAACTTCGTTGTTTCTTTAATTGTTAATTAATTCGTTATGGCATATTTCCGGAAGAAAGGGGGACTTCCCGCGGGAAATGCAATTTTTTGTACCTTTGCAGCGTAATACAAGCGCCATGGACAACTATCAGATACGCAAAGAGCTCTACGACGCAGCGTCCCTCTATGCAGGATTCGACCCCGCGGACGAGAGTTCCTACGGCCGCTGCTACGACGGCCACGTCTATGCCGATTTCATCGCCTCGGGCAAGCGGAGCCGCGACCTGGCGGTCACGCTCCCCCGCACCCTGCACGACCATTCGATCAGCGATGCGCTCTACCGCTTCCTCGCCGACTACGATCCTTTCCAGATCGTGGGCGTGATGGGCGGCCACGCGATCCGGCGCAGCGAGGCGCCCTTCCGCAACGTCGCCCTCATCAGCAAGAAGCTGACCGAGCACGGCAAGCTGATGGTTTCCGGCGGCGGGCCCGGCGCCATGGAGGCGACGCATTTCGGCGCCTGGATGGCCGGGCGCAGCGACGCCGAGCTGGACGTCGCCCTGGGCATGCTGACCGTTGCGGACACGTTCCGCGACGCGGGCTGGCTCACCTCCGCCTTCCGCGTGATGGAGCGTTTCCCGCAGGGGAAATTCAAGAGCCTCGGCATCCCGACCTGGCTCTACGGGCACGAGCCCGCCACCCCGTTCGCCACGCACATCGCGAAATATTACGACAACAGCATCCGCGAGGACACCATCCTGACCATCTCCGTGGGCGGCATCATCTTCACGCCCGGCTCCGCCGGCACGATCCAGGAGATCTTCCAGGAGGCCGCCCAGGACCACTACAAGACCTGCGAGGTCTCCAGCCCGATGGCCTTCCTCGGCCGGGAGTTCTTCACCAAAGAGGTCCCGGTCTATCCCTTCCTCGAGGACATGATGGCCCGCGGCAAGTATCACGACCTGCTGCTCTCCATCTCCGACGAGCCCGACGACATCATCCGCGAGATCCTGTCCTTCAATCGCGGAAACGCCATTTGCACCCACAAGTTTTAAAAAATATAACAATATGGATATCAAATCTATCGGTGTTCTTACCTCAGGTGGTGATGCACCTGGAATGAATGCAGCCATCCGGGCGGTGACCCGGGCCGCCATCTTCGAGGGATGGAAGGTTTATGGCATCTACCGCGGCTGGGAAGGCCTCATCATGGGCGACATCAAAGAGTTCACCAGCTCCAGCGTCAGCAACACCATCCAGCGCGGCGGCACCATCCTCAAGACCGCCCGCAGCGAGGAGTTCCGCACGAAGGAAGGCCGCGCCAAGGCGGCGGCCAACATCAAGAAGTTCGGGATCGACGCCCTCGTGGTCATCGGCGGCAACGGCTCCCTCGAAGGCGCCCAGATCCTGGCCCGCGAATACGACATCCCGGTGATCGGCCTGCCCGGCACCATCGACAACGACCTCTACGGCACCGACTCCACCATCGGCTACGACACGGCCCTCAACACCATCATGGAATGCGTGGACAAGATCCGCGACACCGCCAGCAGCCACGACCGCATCTTCTTCGTCGAGGTGATGGGCCGCGACGCCGGCTTCCTGACGCAGAACAGCGCCATCGCCGCCGGCGCGGAGGCCGCCATCATCCCGGAGGACCAGACCGACATCGACCAGCTGGCCTCCTTCATCGGCCGCGGCATCCGCAAGAGCAAGAACAGCTCCATCGTGCTCGTCTCCGAGAAAGACGGCGGCGCGATGCACTACGCCGAGCGCGTCCGCCAGGAGTACCCCGAGTACCAGGTGAAGGTCTCCATCCTCGGACACCTCCAGCGCGGCGGCTCCCCCACCGCCTACGACCGCATCCTCGCCAGCCGCCTGGGCGTCGCCTCCATCGAGGCCCTCAAGGAAGGCCAGCGCAACATCATGGTGGGCATCAAGAACGACCAGATCGTCTACGTCCCCATCTCCCGCGCCGTCCGCTACACCAAACCGATCGACAAAGAGCTCATCAATGTGCTGAGCATTTTGTCAATTTAAAAAATAGTGTTACATTTGCATCCGCAAATTGGAACGGGGTATTAGCTCAGTTGGTAGAGCGTTAGGTTCGCAATCTAGAGGTCAGGGGTTCGACCCCCCTATACTCCACAGACACTATGAGAGTTCGGCAATCGCCGGACTCTTTTTTTTACCGAGTGGGCGGACCCTCCCCCTCTGTCACCCATCCACAAAAACACCCCATTCCGTGGACGCATTCCATTATTCGCGGCACGGCAGTCGCCCGGGAAGGTTCCGTTCCGCTTCGCTCCACTCCATCCCTCCCAAAGTCTACTTCGTCATCGCTTCGCGATAACTCGTATCCTTCGGGCCCCTCCCTCTGACGAGCCGAGGGTGGCTACGCCTTCCCGCGGCGACTGCCGCTGCCGCTCATCCACAAAAT
>Ga0265298_10003046_pt1 | contig 22536 bp, 12 predicted proteins | sample AusTroGonzalo_MG_3_FD_193486 | JGI IMG/M metagenome (GOLD analysis project Ga0265298, IMG submission 193486) | Bovine rumen microbial communities from tropical cattle in Woodstock, Queensland, Australia - Gonzalo_01 | ecosystem: Host-associated > Mammals > Digestive system > Stomach > Rumen ...
CTGAGTTTTCCCGTTAATGGCACCATGCCGAGTGGTATATGCAATTTTTGCATATACCACTTCTCTATCCAATTCACCCTCTCTAAAAACATTAGCAATGTGCCTCGCTATCACTGGTTGGAATCCTAGGGACAGACCCCACGAAATCCGCGATTTTATTGGCCACATAGAACACAAAGAGACACAAAGACCTATGTGAACTTTGTGATCTTTGTGGCTAATAAACCCATGCGATCAGCCGCCAAGATGGAATATCCACCGAGGCCTTAGGCCGAGCCGCGAAAGCGGGCGCTAGCGTGGTGCTTTCCCAGTTAAAGGAGCCGCTCTCCAACTCACTGACCCCTGCCGCAGACAGCTTGAAACCCTTTGTGTCACCCTTCTTATCAACTCTGCAGTGACACTCAGGCCTTGCGATGAAACGCCGATCTGGTTGCAACCAGATTCAAGTTGTACGTCGCGCCACTGGACAGTCTTGACAGAATCAGGTTCCTGCGTGCCGATCTTTCTGCCATTTACCGTCAACGTAACGGGGCCAACATTGCAAAAGGCAAGCACCGTCGTCACGGCATTTGTCGTCTCGGTGCGCCGCAGACCGACAATATGCAGCATCGGATCGGGATTCCAGTTCGCGCGGTAGAAGTAATAGGCGTCTTTCGCCGTCTCGCGACCGTACGAAACAAGTCCTTTCTCGTTAATCCCCGGCAGGTCGCCCTCCTGTCGGCAATCCGAACCGCAATCGAACATCTGCCACAGAAACGACCCCCATACCTGTCGATTGCCGACAAGATCACGATAGAGTTCGGAATGCAGATAGGCCTGATATTCTTCCGGATGGAACCGGCTGTTCGCCGCCGGACGAAACAATGGATCGGCGTGCTGCGTGACACAGGCGCTTCCGCCATACTCGCTTACGGCGATCGACTGCCTGCCGTTCATCTTGACGCTTCGCGCAACCGTCGCCTTCATGCCGCCGCCATAAAGTTCCTTGATGTCATACCAAAGCGGATAGAGATTCAGCCCCAATCCGTCCGGGATGGCGTTCAGCTCCGTTCGCCGCGGGTCGTTCGACGCCGCAACCGTCGGGCGCGAGGAGTCCATCGCATGGAAAAGGTCGTTCACCTCGCGAATCAACGCCTCCGCTTTCCCCTCTTCCATTGGAAAGGCGTTATAGAGCTCGTTGAAGAGCCCCCACATGCAGATCGACGGATGATTTCCGAGCTGCTCTACCATTTCGCGGGCAGTGGCGAAAAGATTCTCCTTGAACGCCGGCGAGAACGTCATGCCGTTGACATTCGGGAGCTCCGTCCAGACAATAAGTCCGAACCGATCGCAGAGATCATAGAACCGCCTGCTCTGCGGATAATGCGAGGTCCTGACTCCGTCAGCGCCCATTCCCTTGATCCACTTCACGTCCTCCTCCTCGTCCGCCGCCGAAACCGCCCATCCTTTCCCCAGCCGATCCTGGTGACGGCAAACACCGCGAATCTGCCGCACAACGCCGTTCAGAAGGAACTTACCGTCCCTAAACTCGACCGTACGAAACCCGACAGACACCGTACGCGCGTCATCGCCGACCTTCACCGTCACGTCGTAGAGTTTCGGCGTTTCCGGACTCCACAACGTCGGATTCGGAAAATCGAACTCTTGTCGGACATTCGCACCATCCAAAACAGGAACCGTCGCGACAACATGTCCCGTCTTTGCATCGGCCGCAATCTGCACCTCCCGAAGCGGATCGATGCACGGCGCAGCGGCTTCGACCAACCAGACATCGCGATAGACGCCTCCATAGAGATTGAAGTCACCGCTAATCGGCGGCACGTCGGGATTGAACGTATTGTCGGCACGGATTTCGAGAACATTGTCCGACGACTTGAGCGCAGAAGTGATTTCGCAGCCAAACGACATGAACGCGCCGCGATGTCCGCCGACTGTCCGGTCGTTGACCATGACTTCCGCCACACTGGACACTCCGTCGCATATCACGAAATAACGCATCCCCGGCTTCGGATCGGGCAAGCGCCTCGAATACACCCCGACCTTGCGCACATACGAGTCGCTTGAAGCTGAATCATGTCCGGACTTTTTCGCATCAACATCCCGCCCGTCCGTCGCATCTGCCGCGTTCCATGTGTGCGGCACGCAGACATCAACGCCATCAAGCGTCCACCCGGCCCCTGAGAGGCAGGTGCGGCTTGACGCCCCTGTCGCCGATCCGGCAAGGATTCCGACGAGGCCTACGAGACAAGCGGCGGCCTTCTTTAAAGCAAACTCTCTCACCGGTCTTCCACCCCCGCCTTGGAGACGTCCAAAAGACGAAAGCCACGAGCCAACGCGGGTGAATCTGGTTTCAGCCGATAGTCGCCCTTCTCGACATCAACGAAGAGCGGATCTGCCCAGACAGAGTTCTGCTCGCGCCCAAGCAGGCACCAGTCCTTCCACGAGCGCGCCGAGAAATACTCGTGGCCGGCCGGCGACCACCAGACGTTGTTCGCCCACACGCCCGCCGGCATTTCGCCGCGAAGTGCGACCTGATTGGCATCGTCGAGCGTATAGACGATGTTGTTCACAAAATTGTAGGAGCAACGGACATTGGCTACGGCGTAGTTTGTACACGTAAGCCCGCCCTTCTTGCCGCCAACGACAAAGATGTTGTTGCGAATCGTGTTCTCCGTGCCGTAGTTCTGGTGAAAGCCCGTGTCAAACTTGTTGACGACGAGATTCATCTCCATCGTCGCGCCTTCTGCTCCGGCATCGCAGTAAAGCCCCCAGCCGGACGTTCCATCGTAGCTTCGGACGTCCTCGACCACGTTGTGGGCGACGCGCGTTCCATAGGAAGTGCCGAGAAGGTAGATGCCTCCCATGTCATTGAGCTGCCCGCGGCCGACATTGTGGATATGGTTGTACTCAATCGTGTTTCGCTGCGAGACGCTGCCGCGGTAGCCCCAGCTCCAGCCGCAGTTGACGCCGGAATAGTTGAGATCGGAAATGTCGTTGTGGGAGATGAACGAGTCTGAGACATGGGTGAAGATGACGCCGACGCCCTCGGCGTTGAACCAGCCGCCATCAGCGATGACGTTGTTGCGAATGTATATCTCGTGCACCGACTCAGGACGGTCGGGAACGACGATCTTTCGCCCGAAGTCGTGCGACGGATCGGGGTCGTACTGGTGCTCGCGCCACTCGCCGACGAGAACGCCGCCGGACCCGAGGTCGCGGAACTCGTTCCGCTCGATGCGGACGTCACACGAACCGTCCTCGACCTTTACCGCATAGCCGCCCGTATGCCGTACAACGCAGTTCTCAAGGCGGACGTGCTGCGCCCCCTTCATGTCGATTGCCGCAGTCGCCGAATCCCAGACCGCCCCCTGCCCTGGCTCGAGGCGGGACGGCCCAGGGCCTCGGTTCGCTCGCGAAAGGTCGTTGCACTGCACGTTATCCGCCCAGGCGGGACGGACGATACGGCTCGACTGCGGCGTATCGCAATATTCGAAGATGATGTTCCTGAAAACGACGTTGCGGACATGTCGTCCCTCCGACGGTTCACCGCGAATTGCCACAAACTGCGAGAGCCCGGGACGCGCAATCATGACCTCGACATCCGACATCTTCTCGCCTTCGCGCGGACGGTAGCGGACGCGTCCCGCCGCTGCGTCGTAGAACCACTCTCCGGGATCGGTGAACGCTTCCCGGAAGTTTTCGAGGTACATGTTCGAGTAATCGCCCCAGGACCGCCAGCTCGGCCAGCGCCCAATAGGCGGTTTCGCGAGGATGGCTACATGCGTCCCCTGCGTAGCGCTGGCGCCTCCCTCCTCGATTGCGTCGGGAATGATGCGGCCCATGCCCCAGGCCTGATGATTGACGACCTGTGCAAATGGGAGATCCGCGGCGGCGGTTTCCCGAAGAATCTTCTGCGCCCCCTCGTCTGAAAACCCGATTGCCGCGACCTGGTCGCTGCGGCGCTCTGTCCACGTTGGCTTTAGGTAGCCCTTCTTCGGATAGCGGGCGCGCTGCGCACGACGCCCGTTCACCCACAGCATCTCGAAATAGGCCCGTTCCTTGCCGCACTCATGGGGCAGTGGAGCGGACCACACGCCGTCGCCGTCTTCCGTCCAGCCAGCGATGCGGAGTCCGCCGGAGACAACCGTCTTTCCGGGCACTCCTTCGAAGACAATCGGCGCGTTGCTATCGCTTGAGTCGACCGGCTCGAGGACGATCGTCCTATCGAGCGCATACGTCCCCGCGGCGATCTTCACGTGAAACCCTTCGCGGCTTCCCGCCTTGCGGTCGCCATGAATGCGTTCCATCGCCTCATACGGCGTTGTTGGCCAGCAGTCCGGCGAGACGGTGATCTCCGCTGCCGAAAGGTTCATTGCCACAGCCGTCGCGACGACCACGATCTTTACTTTGTTCGTCATCCTCATCTCAATCCTCACTTCATCTCAACGGCGTCCACGGGCAAGAACCTTCGCGGATTCACCGCACAAGCCGCAACGCGCAAATACTTGCCGCACGGAAGCGGCAAGCCAACCTGCGAAGCATACGGCCCTCCGGACAATGCGTTCTCAAGCTTGCTCCAGGCGCCAAAGCGACCGTCCTCTGCAACGGGAGCCACGTAAAGCGCGCCCGTTTCTTCGTTGACATACAAAACGGACTTGCCATCCGGCATCGGATGAAAGTCAAAGTGCGCGGCCCGTTCGGGGAGTGCCGCCCAGCGACGCCATCTCATCGCAGAACCGGACTCGTCGACGACCGCCGAGAAAACACGGTCCGACGGACTCTCGTAGTTCTGGTTCCCGGCCGCGCAAAGGCGATTGCCAAGGCGAAACACGCGCCCGCGGCAAAAACAGATCTGCGGGAGAGGATTTCCCTTGACCCAAGGTCCAAGCGATCCGTCAGGCCTGACTTCCGCCATGTAGCACAAGCGCGTATTCCAGCCGCCCACCACGATCAGATACTTACCGCTCGCCACCATGCCGCCGACGTTGACGCAAGGCCGATCCCCGTCGGGAATCTCCGTCCGGTTCGCCAACGTGCCATCATGTTGGATCTCGAACCGAACGGTAACGCCCTTGAGGGAGCCGCCCGTCACAAAGAGCCATCTGCCGCTGATCGCCGCCGAACAGGCGCCACAGTCGCCCTTGCAGATCTCCCCTGCCGGCTTTCGGTCGCTGGGCAAGCCGTCCTTACCGAGCGTCAGCCGGGAGATTTGCGATTCCCCAGAGACATTCCCGCCACCGACAGCATAGAGACAGCCCCGCCCCTCGACAACCTTGCCGCCGATGCGGCAGTCCGTGCCGAGCTGAAGCGAAGTCGTAGCCGCGCCCGTGCCCGCGCCGCCAACGACAGCAGCAGGAACGAGCACGAGCGCAAGCAGGGGGAATGTCCTGAGAATCAACAGGGACTCCCTTAGCGGACAACTATGATCATGCTCGACAGGCCAATGTCGGCCCTAATCGTGCCCGATGCCACAGAGAAGCGACCACGGAAACCATCCCATCCCCAGAGACGGAAGGTGTCGACGCCTTCGAGCGTCCCCGTGCAGTTCGCCACCGTCATTCCAACGGTCCGCCCCGGCTCGCCGCCGACAATGACGCGGGTCACGCCAGTAAACGTGCAGTTGGCGAAGGTCGGAACCGCCGCCCCGACGGATGCGAGCACGATCGTCGCGTTGTGGAACGTGCCGCCCGAAATGACGCCCGCACCAGCGCCGATCGTCGCGTTCTCAATCGTCCCCGCGGCAGAAAGGTCGATAACGCCGGACTCGGCAACAAGCTTGCCTGTGAAGCCATAGCGGCCGCTTGCGAACGCAACCGTGCCCTCGCCGCGGTTGACAAAGCCGCCTTCTCCGGTGACTGGCACGTCAAGCGTAAACGTCTTGCCGGCAGCAGGCGCGACGATCAAGCCAGCCCCCTCCATCTTCAGGGAGAACTTGTCAGCGACCGGGAACCGCGCATTGTTGAGGACGAAATCATCCGCCCCGAAGTCCCACGTCGAATCGTCGAACACCATCTGGAACGCGCCAAGCGCGGTAAACTGGAAACCGTTCAGCCGCAAGACGGACCCATTCGCAAAACGAAGGTATCCGGACGGCGTATAACTGGAGTTTTCCAGTCTGGCGTAGCCATTGCCGGATGCACCAACGGCACAGTTGTCAAAGTCCGCCTGCGTCAATCCGGAAATGCGCAGACGCGGCGAGACGAACGAGGCGTTCTTGCCGCGCACGGTTGCGATGTTCCCGTTCGCCGTGTTCATTCCGAACCCGATGTTCGCGACGGCCTCCAGAGTCGCGTCCTCGACGATGATTGTCGGGCGCGTTGCAAGCTTAGAATTGTAACTGTGCCGCCCCATATCCGTCGCATAGCAATAATAAGTCGCACCGTTGACAATGCGCAAGGTCGGCTCACGCATCACGCAACCATTGTCCTGGACCATGTGCCCTATGTAGGTCAGCATGTCGGAGTCCGCCGAATTAGCGTCAAAATAGACGTGGTCCACGGTCAGCGTCGGATTGGAAACCCCCTGGAAAAGCTGCTGCCCGATCACAATGCAGTTATTCGCCGTCACATGGGGAACGATTTCGGGGTCGGCGCTCTTTATGCAGAGCTCGCCTTCGGCGACCGTGAGACCGGCATAGTAGCTGGTCGGCGCAACGCCGTCGGCCTCGAACGACAACGGCATCACGCTGTTCGGCGTACTCTTGGCCAGCGCCCCGTTACCGCAGGTCAGCACATCGCCGTCCTTCACTTCCAGCGTGAGTTTCGACGCACCGCGCTTGATTATGGCTCCCGATGCCACCGTCAGGTCCTTGAAGGTCGCCGGGGTCTCGCTCTTGAGCACGAGCGCCGCCGTGTCATTGGTGGCCGCCAGAGTCACAGCCTGCCCAAAGACAAGTTCCTCACCTGAAGGACTGTTGATTTCAAGCGTATCGCCAACCAACTGCACACGATTGAGCGCGCCATCGCTCGTACCAAGCGACTCTTCGGTGGCGACAGATGTCGTACCGCCGGCAAGACTCAGCCCGTAAGGGCAAGTCAGCGAAGCGAGCGCAAGATTCAGACGTCCAGAGCCCGTTTTTACGAAACCTCCATCTGCAACCGATCCGGACAGCGTCAGTGACGCGCCTTCCGCCGACGTCACATGGGCGACTGCATCAAGCGTCAACGGTACGGCGATTTCCGTCGCCCCGGCAGATACGTCGATGCGCGCCGCGCCCTGTTCCGCCGCAATTTCAATTGCGCCTACGCCAGAAAGACTATAATCGCCAGAGAACGAAAGCGCTCCGGCCACCGCAGAAGACGCGACGTTGACCGTCTTCTTCGCCGCCGACTCGCCAAAGACCGCCTTCCTTGTCGCGTCCGGTAAGACTTCGCCCTGCCAGTTGGCCGCCACGCCCCACGTCGCGTTGCCAGCACCCGTCCATTCGGCAGTTTCAGTCAGCGGAGCCGCATCGTTAGCCGCTTCGAAGCGAATGGTCGTCTTGCCGGTGCCGGAATCATACGTCGTGGTCAGCTTCGCGTGCTTGCCTTCCGAAAGTGCGGCCGCATAATAAGCGCGGCACAAGCTGGCCGCCGTCGATTCGGACAGCTCTCCGTTCACGACAAGGAAATCCTTCGGTGCATTCGGCTGAGACGAGAATGTGAGTGTCAGGTCCTTGACGTCCACTGCGCCCGTCACGGTGATCACATCGTCTGGGTCGAGCGCCAACACGCCGTTGGTGACTACGAGCGATTGCAATGTCACGCCTGTCGCCGCACCGACGAGGGAAAATGTCGCGCCATTCGTGACGATAAGAGTCGTGTCGAAGGAAGGCGTCTCCCTCGTCAGCACGAGCGTGCCCGCGGCAACAACCGTATTAGCGACATCGTATGAGGCCGGCGACAGATTCAACGTGCCGACGCCGATCTTCACGAAACGGCCATCTTCGCCTGACGAGTTGGTCATGTCCTGCGGCACGTTGACGGTGAAGTCCTTGGTATCGAAAGACAGCCCATTGGGACCGCATGTGACTGCGCCGACATTGCTCATGAAAGGATTCGCGGGCGTCGAATTGACCTGCAGCGTTCCGCCGTCCGCGACGATCTTCGCATTCGGGTTCGAGGCCGTCGTCTTGATTTCGTTGCATGCCAAGATTCCGCCAGTCAGTTCAAGGCGGCAGTCTTTCGTGCCTCCGGGCAGCGAAATATAGCCCTGATCCGTCGTGCGCGCGACGATCTCGACGAGTCCGCCGGTCTGCTTCAGCACATGCGCGGAAGATCCGCTACTCTGAAACCTGATGCTGTGCGCGGCAAGTCGGCCGCCGTTGACCTCGATATACGCCGTGCCGTTTTCACCCGCCCACACAAGAGGTGTCGTCGTCGCAGACGTCAGGTCGATCTCTCCACCGTCGACAATGAGCTTGCCGGTCGGCTCGCTCGAGCCGGTTTTCCGAGGCAGGCGAATCCAGCCGCCCTTGCCTTCCGCCAGACACGCACGGCCCCCACGAACATGCAACGACCCCTCGCCACCGTCTGCGATGTAAAGATTGGCAGGATCAAATTCCAGAACGGCATCTGCGCCATCTACGAGCACCTCGGCCGAAGCCCCGGCCCCCGAAGCAATCTTAAGAGTGTCCGGCGCATGCGTTCCCCCAAGAACTTCGACCTGACTCTTGTCCGAACCATAGTAGCCCACATTCCACGTTCCACCCGTGGCTGTTCCTCCGTCCAGCACGACCTTGGCCCCTTCCGATACCCTAAGCTCGCCGCCCAACGCCGTCGTCGAGTCCTTCAGCACAACCTTTGCAACTGGCTTAAAGACATAGACGTTGCCGGCAAAATTCAGCGCCGAATTCGTCGCCGTCAATGTCCAGCTGTTCTTTTCCCAGTCGACACAATGGTTGTAATCTCCGCCAAGCTGGACATTTCCCTTCGTCGTCCAGGACGAATCAACGACGTTCATCCGGCTCGTGACAACCAGCGTGTCCTGCCAGTCGCCCCTGAAGAGGTTCAGAGCGCCCTCGGTGGTCAGCGACGACCCGCCCAAGACGTCGAAAGTGGCGTTACCATAGGAAAACAAGAACAAGTCGTTCATGGTCAAAGACGACCCTCCGGCCACTCGGACGCGCATGGAACTGTCCCAGCGATCATTGCTCGCGCCCATCGTCAGTTTCGTCGCCGTAAGCGACGCGCCCTGATCGATGTCCAGCGTCACATGGCTTTCGGCCTTGCCCGGCTGATTGATCATCTTGATTTCTCCGCCCATTGACATCTCTTTGCCGAAGAGCTGGACGGAGTAAGACCCCGGCTGGCCAAGAATCCATCGATTTCCAACCGAGAAGTCGATGGTCTCGTTATTCCACCCAGTCTCGCTCTTGCTGGACATGTCGCCCGTCAACCCGTTGCTATTAGGGCCCGTCGGCCACCAGACATCAGCAGCGTACACGCCGCAGGCGCCCGCGAGCCCTGCAAGCATCACCAGAGACTTCTTTATTATTTTTTTCATGGCTTAGTTCCTTGTTGTATGGAAGAAATCGATTGTCCGCACGCCGCCTCCGGCACGCGGATAACGAGCAATGTATAGTATGTGAAAGGCGGAACGGCAAATACCGTCTCCCCCTTAGCGCGCTTCACCGCGACTTCCTGCTGGCGCGGCTCAAGCACGGGATCAAGATAGCCGTAGGGCTGAATCGCCCAGGCCTTCACGCCTTCCGCACCGAAGAGCTTCGTCGACACCTCGGCATCGTCAACCTCGGGAGGATCGACCTCGACGTCCTCGCGGCACCGCTCGCTTTCCGGTACATTGACGAGATGGATGTAGTAGTCCGTATGATCCTTGAATTCGCGGCGGTAGATCATGTCGTCGTACCACACTTCGCGGAGGGAGTCGCAGACGAACTTCTGGTAGCCGTCCTCCATCACCTCGATGTCCTCGTGCCAGAAGAATTCTGCATAGCGCATCATCATCTGCTTAAAGTTCCGGACCTGCGGCCCGCCTGCAACAGGATGTCCAAGCGTTGAGGCGAGAATCGCCATCACGTGCTGCGCCATCGTCCAGACCTCGCGGTATTCGCCGGGATTTTCCTTCCGGCTGTAATTGAACGAGGGATAGAGATATCCGACAAGATGGATCTTCGACGGCTTCGTCCCGTCCGAATAGCCAAGATAGCGAGAATCGCGCGCCGGCAAAAGGCGGTCAAGAAGACCCCTGTAGTTACTGCACGGCATGGCAGGGTTCAGGAGAAACGGCCACTGGATTTCCGTGAGCGTGCCGAATCGCGGATGCTCGAAGGACGGATGACGCCGCGACGGATCTGCGCTGCCGAGGTTGCCCCAGGCAAAATGGTCGGGATGCCGGTCGAGAATAAGCTCATGCCACCGTTTCCACGTCTTCTCCTGACGGGGAAGCGCCTCCGGCTCGGCGAAACTCGGCAACTTCCGGCCGCGCTGGTCGTAGCCCGCGAACGGAACGTACTGGCCGTCCCAATAGACGCCGTCCACCCCAAACGCCTCTACGGCTTCTGCCAGGTCCTTCAAGGCCCACTCGACGACATCGTCGCGATTGAAGTTCGGCGAAAGGTATGTCCAGGGCGAGCGCTTGCCATTGTCGAGGTTCGACAGCTGTTCGGGATTCGTGGCCTTGTCATGATAGATGCCGGCGAATTGTCCGCGCGACGTCCGGAGAATGTACTCGGGATGCTTGCGCGCGTTCTCAAGGCCAAGCGGCCCCTCCATGTTGCCGATCGTGAAATAAGTGTGCCGCAATCCCCATGCGTGCGAATAACGCGCGTCCTCCCTGATGCGCCCGCTGTCTCGCATCTCCGGCCCGTTTGGCGTAAACCACCGAACGCCGTCAGGCATGTCCGCAGCCGCCATGTTGCCGCCAACCGAGCATTTCTGCATTTGCCAGCGCGTCATCAGCGTCCAGTAGCCGGGGAACGGCCCCATGCCAAAGCCTTCATGGCGGCAGGCGTCCATCCACAGGCGGTCGCCTGCCGTGTTCTTAGTCTCGCAAACCGGCAACCCGTAGTATTCCATGAACTGCCGGAACAACGGCGTCAGCTTTGTGTGGATCGTATCCAGCCCGCCGACCTGGCAAACACGCCACCAGTCGGTGTTGACGGCAAAGTATTCGCTCCGCGTTCCGGCATCCGTCCGAACTCGCAGTTCATGGCCGTAGCGGACGGTGCTGCCCGGCCAGGCAATGCGGATCGTCTTGACGGCATAAGGGCCGAGGGAGGCCGTGCCGCGGCAGATCTCGCGGCACTCTCCCGCGATACCCCAGCTGTCCGTGACCACATAGTCTGCCGAGGCGGCCGACTCGGCAGCGTTCGTGAAGACAATGTCGGCCCACCCCTTCTCATCCTCGGCATAAACAATCCTGTTCGGGACTATCCGCTGCGGAAGGATGGCAGCAACTGCTAAGCACAGGATGGCGCTCATCTGGAACCTTTCTTCGCGATGATGAGTCTGTTCATTTCAAGAGCCCCTTCATCGTGTTTAGGTAGTCGGCGTTGTCATTCCAAAACGCCTTTCCATCCAATGCCTCGTCGCCGAGCGGCGCACCCAAGAAAGCAAAGACGCGTCCCCTCCCGTATTTCCACGAGACCAACAGCGGATCGCCGGCCTCAGTCCGCAGCAGCACCGTGGCCCCCGGCTTCACCTGGTCGCGCTGTATCCAGAAGAGTTTCGCCGCACAGCCCTCGAAGGCGACCGCAGTCCGTCCGTCTTCGTCAGACGAACAGGCCGGAAGGAAATCGAACGGCATCGTCTTCACCGGCAGGATGGTCTCGAGAAACGTTCCAGTGTATCCGCCGCAACCATAGGCGAACGGCCCGCCACCGACGACAAGCGTGCCTCCATTCTGGACATACGACACAAGCCGGGCAATCATCGGACGAACGCCCTCCTCGTTCACGTCGCCCATAAAGACATAGCGGTAGTTCCCGATCGTTACCGCCGACGGGACGTCGGCAAGGCCCTGCGGCGGCACTGGGACGGAGGTGAACTCGAGTTCGGGGAACATCTCCCTGAAGCGGAAGAAGTTTGCATAAAACCCAAACAGAAGCAGCGCCTTGTCCTGCATCTCCTGCTTGACGGCTGCAGTCTCCGACATTTTCTTAGGCGGCAGAGGGCGCTGATGCGGCCAAACGGCCGGGACAAGCGGCAGTGCCGTCATCCGAAATCCGTTCTCGCGGAAATATTCAAATAGACGACCATTCAGCATTGCCTCCAAGACGGACTGCGTTTCAGGTTTCTCGCTGCCAATCACGCAAACGTCGCGAACCTCGCCCGCCTTGAGAGAAGAGTCGACCAAGGCCTCGCCAAGTTTCACGCCGTTGACATCCGTTTGCCGCGCATGCCCTTTTAACGACAAGTCACGAAACGCCAGGACGGACAATGCCGGACTTGTAGGAGGCCCCGAGAATCCCGCCGCGAAGTCCTCGTTTACCGTTGCAAGCGACGGCAACCCCCTCAAAGTGCGCACAAACGTCTTCACTGTGACGGACGCGCCTGGCGGCAACATGCCTCCATCAAACAAAACTCCGCGGACCTTCATGTCGCTCGCACCATATACCGCAGAAAGCGTATTGTAATCAAACAGAAACGCATACCCGATACGCTTGGCGGAATTATACGCCGCAAACCACGGCTCAACAAGAGCGAAGTGCCAATCCCCAGGTCTCGCATAAAAACCCCACAGCGCACCTTGAGCCGTTAAGTCTATCACATTGTCGGTCGTCGGAAACCAGTTGCTGTCGTTGCCATCCGCAACCGTGAAACTCGTACGCCAGCCGAAAGATGCATACCGAAGCTCTTTCGTGCTGTTCTCCAGCGTATATATCACCTCCGCACAACCGTCATCGCCTAAATTCCGCCGCGTCAACTTGACATCGGCAAGATCCATTCCTGCCGCCGTTTTTGTCAAGACAGTTGACTCTGAACCGTCCGAATTCCGAATCCACTCAAGTTTAGGAGCTCCAGATTCGATCTGCGCGACGTTAAACGCTGGTTCCAACTGCGGAACAGCCGCAAGACATAAATGGGCAAAAAGGCCGACAACAGCCGCCATCATCGCGTTTCTATATGATGCCCAATCCATTATTCAGCGAAAGTCCTCCTTCGTTACTGCCGAGTATATGGGAAAGCTGCGTCATCCGTCAAGGGCAAGAACGGGTATATTCAAGCAACAATTCAAGCATAATTCAAGCAAAGGCGCTTGACGACAGAGAATGAAAGATGATAGACTTCCCATCCGTGAATCAGCGACAACACCCTCAACGCAATGTCGTCATCTCGCTCAACCTCTCGCGGGCTTCGCGACGGGACATCCTATCTGGCATCTTCGACGCGATCAACCGACTGGGCGACTGGAATGTCCACATCATCCAGACACGCGAAGAACTGACGGCCGAGACCGTGCGAAAGTGGTCGTGTCAGGACATCGACGGCGTCATCCTCGCCGAAGAAGGCCTTCCAGACGCCGACAAGGAACTTCTCGCCTCGACAATCCCGACTGTCGTCCTCGGCGCGCATGGCACGTGGCTTCGCCGCCGCAAAACCAATATCGCCTTTGCGCGTATCGACGACTTGTCGATCGGCACATTCGCCGGACGCGAACTCATGAAACTCGGCTCCTTCACCACAGCAGCATTCCTTCCGTCCGAGGACAACGGACTCTGGAGCCAACTTCGCGGACGCGGATTCAAGACGATCTGCCAGAAGAACGGACTGTCAGTCATCACCTATCAGCCAGGCGGCAGCGAACCTGCCGCCGCGTTCCTGGCACGGCTCCCCAAGCCGGCCGCCGTCTTCGCCGCCTGCGATCGCGTCATCCTCAACGCCCTCGGAACCCATCCTGACGCCACTTGCGGTCTCTCCAAGCAGACGGTCCTCCTCGGCGTCGACAACGATCGGCTCATTTGCGAATCCATGCGGCCGCGGCTGTCCAGCATCCATCCCGACCACTACGGACTCGGCATGCGCACGGCTCGAGAATTAAACGCCCTAATGCGCAAACGTTCAACAAGCACGCCGAAAAAAGTCCTCTGCGCCAAAGCAACCCTAGTCATGCGCGAGACAACCGTTCCCGTCGCACCCGCCGCACGACTCGTCCAACGCGCCATCGACTACATCCACCGCAACGCCTGCCGTGGAATCAAGTGCAACGACGTAGCCGATTACCTGAAGGTCTCCCGACGCCTTCTAGACCTCCGCTTTCGACAATACGCCAGCCGGCCAGTTGCGGACGAGATTCTCGAAAACAAGCTCTCCGCCGTAAAGCAGGCGCTGGAGACAACCGACGACTCCCTGGCATCTATTGCCACCAACTGCGGCTTCTGCAACCGGAATCATCTTAAGAACGTCTTTAAGTCAAAGACCGGGATGTCGCTCACCGATTGGCGCACCAAACACCACAGCAACTGATCATCACGAAAACCGAGGAACAGCAATGAAAAACGCATTATTGATGTCGATGGCGATCCTGTCTGCGGCGGCGTTCGCGGACAAGCTTGAGAACGGGGCCACATACTCCCTCAAAGCCCTTCCCGCCGAACTCGTTGCCCAAGTACCCGAAGGACAGTCAGTCCGCTTCTCGCTCGAGGAAAACGCGACCACCGGTTACTCGTGGGAGATGGAACACAATGCGTCCGAGTGCGATGTCACCATGGTGCGCAAGCCAGCGGACAACGGACTCGTCGGCGCGCCCGGGCAGGTCATGGTCGAAGTCAAGAGCAAGGTGCAAACTCCCGCCCGCGTCGAGTTCAGGTACCGCAGGCCATGGGAAAAGGACGCAAAGCCCGCGCATGCGCTGCGGCTTCTCGTATACACCGTCAGCGCGAACAAGTCGACCGACCCAAGGTATCCGAAGAACGACGTGTTCCGCCTGCTTATGAAGGAATGTTCCGAGCGCGGCATTGTACTCGTCGACTGGCATCTCCACATCCGCGGCGGAATGACGCCCGAGCTCGCCGCCCTGCGCGAGAAGGATTCCGGCATCCGCTCGAGCGCGATGGAGAACCACGGCCGCGAGTGGGAGATCTACGACAATGCGAAGCTCGCCGCCTTTGCCGACCACGCCCGCTCAATCGACGTCGACGGACACCGCCTGCCGGTCGGCATCCAGGTAAACGACCGCGACTGGTTCCGCCAGATCGACGATGCGACGCGCGCGAAGTTCGACTACATCCTCGCGGACACCATGATCATGGGCAAGCTTCCCAACGGGCGCGACAACCGGCTCTGGATGGTGAAGGAGATCGCCGATCCAGACGCGTGGATGGAGGAATACTTCAAGCACAACATGGCAATCCTCGACGAGCCGATCTCGATTCTCGCAAACCCCACGTATCTTCCCCTTCCCATCGCCGATCAATACGACCGGCTCTGGACCGAGGAGCGCATGCGCGCGTTGATAGCGAAAGCCGTGGAAAAGGGAATCGCAATCGAGATACAGGCCGGCTCGACCTTCCCGCGTCCGAAGTTCCTACGGCTCGCAAAGGAGATGGGCGCGAAGTTCTCGTTTGGCACGAACAACTTCGACCCCACGCCAAAAGACCTCTCGCGCTGGCTTGAGGCCATCACGTGGCTTGACCTCAAGGGATCCGACATCTGGACCCCCTCGTGCCTAAAGCACCAGCCGCAGTGAGGTTAGGAGTCAGTAGTCAGTACGCAGGAGTCAGTGTTGGCGCTACTTACGTGTGGTTTTTAACGCAGAGGCGCAGAGACGCAGAGTGCGCAGAGGGTTTCAGACTGCCTGCGGCAGGGGTTAGGAGACCTAGCGGACGGAGAGGCCGCGGGAGGCGAGGAACGACTTGAGTTCCGGGATACCGATCACGTGGAAGTGAAACACCGACGCCGCGAGAAGGACATCGGCACCCGCCTCGGCCGCCTCTGCAAAATGCTCCATCGTACCCGCGCCACCAGACGCAACCACTGAAGCATCCGTGATCTCGCGGATCTTCCTGATGAGCGGGAGGTCGTAGCCCGTGCGAACGCCGTCCGTGGACTTGGAAGTCGGCAGGATGCAGGCGACACCGTAGTCGTTCACCTGCTTCGCCCACTCGATGGCATCCTTGCCGGTCGCTGTGCGTCCGCCGTCGATGAACACCTCGTAGCCGGACGGCATCGCGGCGTTCTGCGCAACGTCGATCGCGACCGTCACCTTGTCGGCTCCGAGTTCCTTGACCATTTCGCCGATCATCTCAGGGCGACGGAAGACTGCGGACGAAGTGGAGACCTTGTTTGCGCCTGCCTTGAGAACTTCCTCGGCGGCTGCGACTGACGAAATACCACCGCCCATCGTGAACGGAACCGTGACGGCGTCCGCGACCTTGCGGACCACCTCGAGCATCGTCTTGCGGCCTTCCACGGTCGCCGTGATGTCGAGCATCGCGAGCTCGTCCGCCCCGGCCGCGCAGTACGCCTTGCAGCACTCGACGGGATCGCCGGCATCCTTGATGTTCACGAAATTCACGCCCTTCACCACACGTCCGTTGATCATGTCGAGGCACGGCATAATCGTAAGCTTCCTGTTCATCTTCGAGTGCTCCTTTTTCGGTTTTGTTTCCTTCGCCAGCTTTCCGTCCGGCGGAACTCGTAAATTATATCAAAAACCATCGCATCCGGCGGAAAACTTACCTCGCGAGTTTGCAACGCATGGAACCTGTCTCAAGATGCGCCACAATCGCATTCGCGCGCTTCTCACGCCACTCCGCAGGCGAGAGGGGAAAGCCCGGCGCGGACGAACATGTACCGGCGTTCGCCGTCAGGACGCAGCACAATTGCCGCGGAGTCGAGGAACCGCGGCCAATTGTCGGGATTGAAATCGGTCTTGACGCCACGCGCGTGAAGAAAAGCCGCCACATAGACGTCGTGCGTAGCAAATATGCCGAGCTGCGCCGAAAACACCGAAAGCGCATACTCCTCGAAGGCATCGGTCGCCGACGCGAGCGGATTGAACCCGCGCTGTTCGCCAGCCTGCATGTACTCGCCCATCCGCTGGAAGAAAGATCCGTCGCGAAAAAGCCGCCAGACCTCGAGCTCGGACGCAACGTATGCCGACCCGTTGCCGACGAGCGCATCGCGGACGACTTCCGCGCCAGCGAGCCCCATGCCCTCTGCGACAAGTTCGGCCGTCATTACCGTCCGAAGAAGCGGACTCGCCCTGAACTCGACGCTCGGCGTCGCACCCGCCAGCATCCGTCCGAACTCGACGCACAGCCGCTTCCCGTTCTCCGTAAGCGGCAGCGACGCGCCGAAAGTCTTGTCCTCGTAGCCGATCTTCGGGCGCTCCGAGTGGCGAAGGAGCAGCAGGACGCGGCTCCCGCGCCCAAGCTCGGCAATGACATCCGAAACCGATGCCTCACCCGAGATTGCGCTGGCCTTGATGTTTTTCACGACAAGAACATTTTACCAAAAGCTATCGGGCGATGGGAACGCAACGCTTGAGTTGCTCGATGGCGGCGGGGTTCAGGTAGCCGGAGCGGTCGACATCAACATTGAGCGTGACGGCGCAACCGTCGGAGAGGTGGCGCGCGAGCCAGGCGCGGAGGTAGTCGTCCGAAAAGCGCATCTTTGCGAAGCCGCTGCCGCGGTGAACCCAGTCGCGGTTGTCCATCGTAAGCCAGAGGTGCATCTGCATGCCCTGCGCGTTTGTGCGGCCACAGAGCGGAAAGTCTACAAGCTCCTCGCCGCTGAAATACTCCTGGCAGGGCGTGTAGACGAAAGTGCCGCCCTGAGAGTTCACTGAGACGAGCGTGTCGCGGTTGCCCGCCTTGGCCGCCAGCGCGAGTTCCCGAAAAGGAAACTTGTAGTCGCCAATCCGGACGGACGCGACGCGATGCGGGCCAGCGTCGGAGACGGCACCTGGGCTGTCAAACCACCACCCCGCCACATTTGGCCCGGCGGAGAGCGAGAGGTCGTGCACGATCGAGACGATGTTCGTGCCAAACTCCACGAGCCGTCCTTCCGCGTAACCTACCGCCTTCATCCACTCAGGGTCCTCGCCGTTGCAACCATGGTTGTAGTAGAGGATCGTGCGAATCCCCTCCGCGGCAAGAGCGTCGGCGATCTCGCGCAGCAGGTTGCGTTTCGTCGTACGGCCGGGAAGTATACGGTCGAGCGCAGGGCACGGTGCGGGCGGATGCTGCTCGGCCCACGAGGAAGTGAAGATGATATGCCGCGCGCCAGCCTCCTTGAGCTGCGCGACGAAGCGCGGCACATCGAACGCGTCTACGGCCTTGTCGAAGTCACCACGCTGTCCATCCTGATCGGTACTCCATGTCGTCCAGTGAACGCCGATTCCGAACGAGCCCACGAGCCAGTCGGTCGATGCGCGCGGATAGTCGTTTGTCGCGTCAGCCGCGCGGAGCGAATCCGCGACACGACGCTTGAATGAATCGCCGAAGACAGTACGCTCCGGTCCGCATCCAATGAACGCCTCCGGGTCGATCCGCTCCAGCGTCTCGCACGGAGAGAAGTCCACCGTGCCGCGCAAGCCGCCGCACCGCTTGAACGCAAGCGTGCCGATCCGCTTCAGGCGCGAACCTTGCGCGAAGGCAAGACCCGTCAGACCTGAGCATCCATAGAACGTCTCCATCTCGATGACACGCACGCCCGCCGGAATCACAAGGTTGCCGCGAAGATTCTTGCAACCCATGAAAGCTGCACGACCAAGAGTCTCAAGATTCGACGGGAGGGCGAGAGTGTTCGTCGCGTTCTCGCACGCGAAGAACGCGGCGCGCCCGATTGATTGGAGCGTGTCTGGGAGCGCGAAGGAACGCAGTCCACTATTCCACGCCACGAAACTGCCGTCGATCGCCGTGGGGCGAAGCCCCGTGTCCGCCTCAATGCGCGGGAGCGAATCGAGAGTCCAGTCGCCCTTTGGCACTTGGCGCACCTTCTTTAACACTATGCCGCCATCATGCGCGGCATCTGGTCCGATCGTGATCTCGATCTCTCCGTCGTGAATGGCGCTATTATCGGCGTCGACCGTCCACGCCGCGAAGACGGGCTCGGCGGCAAACACGAAAAAAAGCGAAATGGAGATTATTCGAATTGTGTCCTTGTTCATTGTATTGCCTTTTATGCTTTTTATCCAACTGTCTACGACTCCTGCTTCGGCGGGTTTGTCGACTTGATAAGCCAGATGCAGATGAGTCCAAGCGCGACAAATACGATTACCGAGATGAACGGTATCACATCAAAGGGCGTCGTGAGCCAGATTGCCGTCGGACCGTCCGCGCCGCCGATGATGAATGGATCCCCACTCACGGTATTTAGGCCGATCTCGAAGCGAGCTGGATCCTGCACGCGGTCGATGTAGCCGAGAATCGCCTCGTCGTAGCGCGGACGCTCCGCGCCGGGCTCGACGACAAGCGAATACTTCTCGCCGGGGGTAGCGACAAAGACGATGTCGTACTGCGTCACCTTGAGCGTCACGGGAAACCCCTCGACGCCTGCGTCCGAAGTCGTCGCAAGCGTTAGCGGCGGGTTGTCGTCGTTCTCAATCTCGATGCGAAGCGCCATTTCGCGCACTTCGCGCCCGAAGGCGATCTCAAGGTTGCTCTTCCTCTCTCCCGGAAGGTTGACGGCGCTGATGCGGCCAGAGGCAAGCGAATGCCAGCGCCCGTCCATGCGGCGGAAGACAGCGGCCTTGCGCGAGAAGTTGCGGTCGGTCGCGTTGACGGCAATAGCCGTCACTGGAAGTCCGAACACCGAGGTCTCGAGCACAGTCTTCTTCGCCTTCTCGTCCGTCTCCACCGTGCAGGCGGTGCTCACTATCATCGGCGGAGCCGCCTCGAACGACACGCGCGTCCGAGGAACGGCGACGGACAGGGAGTCGATGCGGAAAGGACGGTTAACGACCGACTCGCGCACGCTCTTCGCCTCGAGCTTTCCCTCGCCATTCTCGCGGATCGTCCTCTCGAACGCGGCAGCCGCCGCCTCGCTCGTCGGCTTTGCGAAAGTGACGGTCAGCGTGCGGCGATATGATGCCTCGAGCGGCATCTCGGTTACGCGAAGGTCTGCGAACTTGCGGTAGTCGCAGAGAACTCCGCTCGCAAGCGGCACGCCCTCGGAAGAGACTTCGACGGACTGCTCGAAGTCGGTCAAGGGCGTTGCGATCTTGAGCGCGAGAAAGCGTTCGGGGTTCGATGATCCAGCCGGAAACTCGGCGTCAACGACGAGCCGTCCGTCCGCCTCCGTGACACGCGTTACCTTGAGCTCGCGCCACTCCTTCACTTCGTCGACAACGCGCGTCTTCGCGGCGCGGAAGGCATATGGGATGTCGTGCCCCTTCGAGTCGCGGACGCGTAGTTCGCTCTTGATGGCGTCTTCTCGGCCCTGCGTCGCCGCCGCGTAGAGCATCGGATGGCAGTTGACGGCGACAGCGCACTCTTCAGTGACAACACCTGTCAACGGCCAGGACTGAGGTTCCTTCGCGGCAAAAACAACAAGCGGAAGGATAGCGAGTAGAATTGACTTATGCATGGTCTTCAAACCTTTCTTTGAACTTCATGTAGAGGAACGCACCGATGATGAGCAGGACGCCTGCGAGGGCAAACACGCCGACGCGCGCCGGCGTCGCAAGCCGCGCCGTGTCCATCAGAAGGACCTTCACGACCGAGACGCCGAGAAGCGAGAGCGCCGTGATGCGCGTCGCACGGCTGCGGCGGGCGATGCCGGCCCAGAGCCCCGCGAACGCGGCGAGAAGCCAAGCGACGGAAACGGTGCCAGTCTTGAGCGCCGGCAAGAACACATAGCCGAATATCCGCGCCTCGCCGGTGAAGAAGAGGAACGCGACTATCAGCGCGGCAACGGCGAGAGCGCCCACCTTCACGCGCCGCGCGATAAGCGCCGCCGCCACGGGAAGCGACCAGAGGCGAACGAGCCGCAGGACGAGTTCCTTGAAATACGCGTCCGCCGTCAGCTCAGTCAGCTTGTAGACCGGCCGTTCGCAATAGGCGAGCGGCGCGTAGTAGAAGAGCCCGCCGAGCGCGGCGACGGCGAGAAGCAGATAGGAGAGGACGCCAAGTATGCGCTCTCCGCTGCGCGCCTCTGCCTCAGAAGCGGCGACGGCAAGCGCCGCCCACGAGACGATGCACCACGGATGGTCGAAGAGAAGAAGCGGCACGATTGCGAGGAAGACGAGCGCAAACACGAGCAGAATGTTCACCGTGGCGCGATCGGCCCAGCCGCGGCGGATCGCAAGCGTTGCGACGGCGAGATACGCGGCGACGAGAGCGAGCAGTATAAGCCCTGCGTAGTTGCTGGAGAACGATTCGCGGAAGACTGCGGCGAGCCACGCGAAGTAGGCGACTGCGTTGATGCAGAGTCCTGACCACGCGACTGCGTTGCCGACCTTGCCGCGCGCCTTGGCCCCGACGATGACGCCAGTCATATAGAGCGCGTGGACGACCGAGAGGAACGCGAGGTTCACGAGCACCGCAGACTGTCCACCGCTGTTCGGGTGGGAAGCGCTCCAGATAAAGCACATCAGGACGGCCAGCATCGACGCGAGGAAGTCGAGAGCCGACCACAGCCGCTTGCGCGAGACATAGAACGCGCCGAGGTTGAGGACGAGAAGGTAGAGATCAAGTCCAAGCGGGAAGCCGCTGTCGCGACCTGCGATGACCGGCACGAGATAGCCGCCGATGAGCCCCATCACCGCGATATGCGGCGAACGGAGGTAGACGGCCATAACTCCTGCGAAGAGCGTAACGCCGGCGAGCGCGGCGAACGCGAAGACGGGCGAGGCGATGACCGGCGGGTCGAAGAAGCGGTGGCCGAGCCCAAAGCCAAGATAGAGCGCGACGACGCCAAGCGCTGATACGGCGTGTCCAATGAGTGAATATCTCCCCTTCTTGACGAGCCACGAACCGCCGACGCAGCCGACCATGCCCCAGAAGAGGGTAGCGGCGACGCGCCCGGTCGGGCCCATCCAGCCGCGGTCGATCGACAGCTTCACGAAGTAGATGATCGCGCCGATGATAAGCACTGCGCCAACGCGGATGAGCCAGCGCGTCGCAAAGGCGAACTCGTGGGTCATTCCCTTTGGAGCGAAGTCGCCGCGAACGGCGAACCAGTCCTCGATTCGCATCCAGAACATGTCGAATGCCGTCGGTTCGTAGGGGGTTCTGGGAAGAGGGGCCGGGGGAACGGACGGAGAGGAAGTTGGAGTTGGAGAGTTGGAGTTGGAGAGCGGTTTTTCAACATTCTCTTTTGCTGCCGAAACTTTGACTTGCGTCGGGGCGACCGACGGTTTGGCGGCCGGCGGCGCGGCAACTGGCGACGCGACGACTGGCGACGGCGCGGCGACCGCCACCTTCTTCTCTGTGTCTCTCGGCACTCGCTCCGCTCGGCTTGGCTCGCTACGAATCGCAAGCCCCGCTTGCGCGGCGGTTACGTGCCTCTGTGTGAAATCAATCACACCAACTTTCTTAGTGAGGTCGGCGACCTTGTTTTCAAGCCCACAGACCTTCACGAGTATTACGATAAGCAAAACCGGCACGCTCAAGAGCGCGAGCACGGCAAGTACTATTCCTTCCATCATTTT
>Ga0265298_10003047_pt1 | contig 22536 bp, 18 predicted proteins | sample AusTroGonzalo_MG_3_FD_193486 | JGI IMG/M metagenome (GOLD analysis project Ga0265298, IMG submission 193486) | Bovine rumen microbial communities from tropical cattle in Woodstock, Queensland, Australia - Gonzalo_01 | ecosystem: Host-associated > Mammals > Digestive system > Stomach > Rumen ...
GGCCTTGGCGCAGCCTACGCCGTGGCCAAGAAGAATGACAAGGAATAATTCCCTTTCATACCTCTTTTGAAAAAGGTCGGCAACATGCGTTGCCGACCTTTTTTGTCTAAGATTCCTTCCCACAATGAGTTTTTTCCTATCTTTGCCCAAATTTTATTCCTATGAAAAAAACACTACTTACCCTTATGGCCTGCCTCGCAACGGCCGTTTGCCTTGCCGGCAACATCCTCAACGAAGGCTTCGAATACGCCAACCACGACTTCACGAAACCCGTCGGCTGGATTTGCGACGACGACTCATGGCTTTGCGGCTACCTTGAGAAAGATCACAACCGCAAGCCCCATACGGGCAACTGGTATGCCTTCAGCGATGCCGACGACTCGTGGATGTTCATGCCCATGTACCTGATTGAGGAAATGTACTACCGCTTCAACCTGTGGGCCATCAGCGACGGCGATTTCCAATTGGAGATTTGGGCAGGCAGCGCGCCCAATGCCGACAACATGCACACGCGGTTTCTGTCGGAGACCGTCGCGCACGACGACTACGAACGCATCTCCGTTTATGTGGAGACCATCCCGCCCGATTCCCAGTATGTTGGCATCCGCGCCTTGGCGGGCAACGGCGGCACACACCTCACCATCGACGACATCGAAGTCGACATGGTGCAGCAATACATTTTCGAAGCTGAGGCTGTCACGGGCGACACGGCCATGTATCCGGGCACCCAAGGCAGCTTCCATTTCCTTGTGCATAATGTGGGCTACGACGAGCTTGACATCACCATGTATCCCTCCAATGAGTTTTTCACTAACTTCACCTGCATCGCCAACGGTGTCAACGGCATGACCTTCCACGCCATGCCCGACGAAACCGTTGAAGTCACCATGCAAGCCACCCTGCGCCCCGAAATCGAGCCGGGAACGGTCAGTTGGTTGGACATCCTTATGACCATCCCCTGCAACTGCAATACGGCCATGGTCACCTTCTGGGTCACCCCGCTCGACCTGACGCAAACCCAAGAAAACAACACCATGGACATCAGCGTATTCCCCAATCCCACCACCGATTTCGTGACCGTTGAAGCCGAAGGCTTGCAACAGGTTTCGCTCATGGACATGACCGGAAAGACACTGAGAACGCTTGCTTCAAGCGACCACATCCTCCGCATGGACACCAACGGCTTGCGAAGCGGAAGCTATCTGCTGCGCGTCCACACTGAAAAAGGCACAGCCACACGAATCATCGTAATCAAATAATCTATAAGATCATCTAATATGCTAAAAATTAAATCATTACTCTTATCAGGTCTTCTGCTGCTCGGTTTCAATGCCGTAGCGCAAGAAGAACAGGAAATGCTCGTTGGCGCCAACTGCACGAGCATCATGGTGGGCAAGAAAGCCTCCACCGACGGCTCCGTCATCACTTCCCACACCTGCGACGGTCGCTACCGCACGTGGATGCGTTGGGAAGCCGCCGCCGACCACGAAAAAGGCGAAATGCACAAGGTGTATAAAGGCACCATGCACACCGAAGACCCCTTCGACAACCGCAAGGTGGAACTCGCCGGCGAAATCCCGCAGGTTGAGCACACCTACGCCTACCTCAACACCGCCTATCCTTGCCTCAACGAGAAGCAATTGGCCATTGGCGAAACCACTTTCTCAGGCCCTGACACCTTGGTCAACGACAAGGGCATGTTCATGATTGAAGAATTGGAGCGCGTGGCCTTGATGCGCTGCGACAACGCCCGCGACGCCATCAAGCTCATCGGACAACTTGTGAAGGAATACGGCTACGGCGACGGTGGCGAGTGCATCACCATTGCCGACAAGAACGAGGTTTGGCAGATGGAAATCCTCGGCGAAGGCCCCGACAAAATCGGTGGCGTGTGGGCCGCCAAGCGCATCCCCGATGACGAGGTGGGCGTTTCGGCCAATATCAGCCGCATCGGCAAACTCGAACGCAAAAGCAAGGATTTCTATTGCTCCGACAACTGCGAAGCCGTAGCAAAGAAATACGGGCTTTGGGACGGCGAAGGCGAGTTCATCTTCTGGAAGGCCTTCCGCGCTTCCTATGGCGGCGGCAAAAACTACAGCGACCGCGAGTTTTTCATCCTCAGCCAACTGGCCCCCTCATTGAACCTCAACCGCGACATGCCCGAATTGCCTTTCTCCGTGAAACCCGACGAAAACGTTGACGTCCGCAAGGTGATGGAACTCTTCCGCAGCACCTACGAAGGCACCGACATGGACATGACCCGCAACGTGAAAATGGTGAGCAAGAAACGTTTGGACGACGGCACCATTGTCAACGACACCATCGTCAGCCCCATCGCCAACCCGTGGATGAATGGCACCATGCAGAACACGCTCAACTACCTCGCCCCCGGCACCGTGGAATTCCAGCGCACCGTGGCCGTGGCTTGGAGCAGCTACAACTTCGTCACGCAATGCCGCAGTTGGGTGCCCGACGAAATCGGCGCCATCTGCTGGATGGCCTGCGACAACCCGGGACAAAGCCCGCGCATCCCGATTTTCTCCGGCTCCACCACTGTGCCCGACGGCTTCGACAAATGCGGCCAATTGCGCTACCGCGACGAAGCTTGGATTTGGCACTACCGCAAGGCCAACAAACTGGCCACCGTGCAGTGGGGACGTACCAAGAAGACCCTGCTCGACAACGTGACCCGCTTCGAGGAAAAAGGTTTGGAAGAGATTCCCGCCTTGGAAAAGAAGGCCCAAACCCTGATTGACGAAGGCAAGGGAAAAGAAGTCGCCAAACTCCTCAACCAATACACCTCCGACTTTGCCGGTTCTACCCGCCAAGCATGGAGAGAAATGGAAAATACCTTCTGGTATTGGTTCAGCATGGGATTCTGAGGCAAGACCAAGAGAAAGCCCCGAAAACTTCGATTTTCGGGGCTTTCTTTGTTTAAGGCTGCTGGTTTACGGTGATGATTACGAGGCCGTCCTCATCACCCGTCACATAGATTTCAGCGGTTCGAGGTCGTGCGGAGAGCATTGCATCCACCGTGATTTCAATACTGCCATTTCCCAAGCCGCTCGTGGGCGAATATTGCAGCCATGCCGCGCCTTTCGAAACCGTCCATGACTGGTTGGAACTCACCTCCACAACGTAGGTGCCACCCTCGGCAGGAACGGTAATCTCCGTGACATTAAGCTCAAGATAAGGGATTCGGGCTTCCTGATACACCACGGCCTGACCTATCACTTGGCCCATGAACATGGCTGTAATGACACCTACACGGGCCTCGGAGGTGGGATTCCTCTCAACGATGACACCCGTATATCCGTTGCCGTTGCCAGTAGTCGGATACAAGGTCACCCACGAGGGAGCCGTAAGCTGCCAGCCCACGTTGGAGGTGATATAAAGCGTCTCGATTGCGCCCTCGGGCGAAATGAACACGGTATCCGCCGAAAAACTGAACTCAGGCCCGACATTGCTCCCTTGATGGATAACGATGACCTGTTTCAGTTCGCCCGAAAACACGGGCACCTCCAAATCACGGTCCATCACGGATTGATTGGCCTCCACTGTGAGTACAAACATCCCGTTGCCCGTGCCTTCCATCGCGGAGGAAGTCACCCAATAGTCAGGTTGAAGCTCAAGGTTCCAGTACGTATCACATTGCACGGTGATTTCAACCGAGCCGCCCTCAGCATCAAAATCAAGCTGCAAGGGGGTGACCGTCAGGAAATGTGGGTTGGGGGCCGCCCCTTGAACCACCATGACGTTAGTGAATCCTGTTGAACTATCGGGGTAGGTATAGTCAAATCTGATGAATGCCTCGCGGCTTTCATAGGCTGGGTTTTCGGCCACATTGACCGTCACCTCGGCATTGGAATTGCCTGACTCGGGCGTAAAGCTCACCCAATCCGCCTCGGTGCTCGCCGACCAGTTGATGTTGCTCGCAACCGCCAAAGTCGCCGTTCCACCGTCATAGTCGAATTCGATTTGCCTCGGACTCACGGAAAACGCATAAATCGTCCCGAGGCTCTGTTTCACATACAAGGAAGCCTGCACTGCCTCGCCCTTAACGATCATCACGGCTTCGCGATCCTCGGAAACCTCACCTGAGATGGGGTCCACCGTCACGTGGATGAGGCTGTTGTTTTCGCCCGATGTGGCCGACATCGCAATCCAATCCGGCAATTCGGAAAAACGCCATTCCACATTGGACTGCACGCTCACCTCATACTCGCCGCCCAAACGGTCACATTGGATTTCGTTAGGCGAAACCGAAAGGAAAGGCGAAACCACGAAATCCTGCGTCACCACGCAAGTGGCCGAATGGTCCTTGGTGGTAGCCTTGATTTCGGCGGAGCGCGCCTCCGTACCGTTATTGGGTTGAACCGTAAGGGTCAATCTGGCATTGCCGTTGCCCGACATGGGCGAGACGGCAATCCAATCGGGTGTAGGGGCTATCGTCCAGCCGCCATTCGACTCAAGGGCGATTTCCACTGTGGCGCCTTGCGCGGCAATCTCTTGCGCGGTTTCTACAAAAGCCACCTCAACGGGTTTGCGGCAGCCGACAAAAGCCATCGCCATGACCGCAACATACAAAAGGTATCTCAATGTTTTCATATCTGATGTTTTACAATTGTTCCAAATCAACCAAACTCTATATGGCAACGCAAAAATAATGAAATTAGTATTACACAAACAAAAAAGGTGTGTCACGAATGACACACCTGCCAAAAATATCATTAATTATTAACAAATATTCGTCTCATCAATAGAACATTGCCCTGTTGTCCTCAATTTTGGCTTTGTTTTTCAAGGCGTTGTAGATGCCACCACCCAAAACTCTGTTGTTGAATTGGCTGGTCTTCTCTCTGAGGATATCGCTGTAGTCGGTGGTAGCTTCAGGTTCGGTCTTCTTCACGTTCTTGATGATGAACGCGCTGGAGTTGCCCGCGATGGGACCCACCTGCTCACCTTCCTTCATGCCAAGGATGGTGCCGACGATGTCGGCCTCAACACCAAAGTTGCTGAGCACACGTGAATCGATGGTAAGGTCTGAAACCGTAGTGGATTCGGCACCCAGTTCTTTAATCATTCTGTCCACATCGTTGCCACAAGCCTTCATCTTTTCGACGGCCATCTCACCCTTCTTCTTGTTGAGGATTTGGTATTTGGCTTGTTCGGCAATCGCGCTCAACGGGGCGTAACCTTCGGGAACGATATTGGTCAGTGCGGCCACGACAAACATGTCATCAAGGTCGAAGATGCTCGACACATCACCCACTTTGGTCTTCTCGTCGAATGCCCAACGGACAATCTGACGCGGGTTTTCGATACCGGCAATCTGGTAAGTGGCCACGTTCATTCTCGGCATGGTGCGCTTGGTGAGGCCTTGCTCCTCGATAGCGGCGTTGAATTGGTCCATGGTCTTGTTTTCGGTGACAAACTTGTTGGCCTCGGCGAAAATCGTCTGATAGGTCTTGGTGCTCGGAGTGATTTCGTGCGTCAGGAAGGCCAAACGAGCCTTGGGCTGGGCAGCGGTCTTGTCAGTGACCTTAATGATATGGTAGCCGAAGGGGGTCTCCACAATGTCCATGGTGCCCACGGGGTTCTTCACCACAAACTCATTGAAAGCGGGAACCATGGTACCGTCGGTGAACCAATCCAAGTCGCCACCCTTCTCTTTCGATCCTGGGTCAGTGGAATAAATACCTGCCAATTCGGCAAACATTCCTTCGTTCTTGGGGTTCTTTCTCAGTTCATCCAGCAAACCTTCAGCCTTAAACTTGGCTTCTTCCTTGGTGATGGAGTCCTGACTGTTGTAGGCACCCTTGTAACTAATCAGAATGTGGCTGGCTCTCAAGGAGTCGGGACGGTTTTGCATGTCGACGATGCGAACCAAGTTGAAGGCTTCTCCGTCTTCGTAAGGACCAAAGACGTAGCCCACTTCGTTGCCGTTGTCGAAAATGGGTTTCTCAATCGTTTGGGGAACGTCCTTCCTGCCCATCCATGTGCTGTCGTAACGCTTGTCGGAATTGGCGTTGACGAAATTCATCACATTGTCGGTGGTGGCGAAATCGTTCTTCATCTCCTGCACAAAGTTCAGTGCATCCTGACGGTCTTCCGCTGAAGGCTTGATTTCGAACACGACATAGTCGATGTCGCGTCTTTCGTCAGTCTCGTAGCGGTATTTGTTCTCCTCGTAGAAGGCCTTATTGTCCTTGTCGGTGACGACCACAGTCGAGTCGGCGATGGTGGAATAGCGCAAGGCGATGAGTTCAGCCGAAGCCTTGAGGTTCTTGTTGTCGTAGTATTTCTTGGCCAAAGCGGCAGGCACCGAATAGGAAGCCTTCACCAAGTTTTGGAACTTGGTTTCCAAACGGTTTTCCTTCACGGCTCTTTCAAAGTCGATCCAACGGACGCGGGCGTCAGCCGGAAAATCGTTCAGGTTCTGAAGGTAGTATTCAACCATTTCCTTGTTGAAGCTGCCGTCGGCGTTGCTGAAGCTCTGCACAACCCACTGGTGCGGCTCGTCGCCCATGAATTGGTCATACAACTCGTCGGAAGTGACGCCAATACCTGAAGCCTCGTATTCCTTGGTCATGATGTGTTCCTTGATCATCTCTTCCAAAGTGCTGTTGTAGATGCTATAGGTCTCAGCGGAAGAGAGGTTGTTGTTGCTGGAAGACCTTCTGTTTTCAAGGTTCTTCTCCTTCTTGATTTCATAGTCCTGATAGGGAATCTTCTCACCATCAACCACCGCAACGTTAAACTCACGGTTTCTGCCCTGACTTTGGAAAAGGTCTTGTAAGACAAACGCTAACAATGCAATACCGATGATTGCGATCAACAATCCAGAATGACTTCTGATTTTTTCAATTGCTGCCATAATTCTAATACTCTATTTTTATACTATTAAACTTCGATTTTGAGCGTGCAAATTTAGTAAAGATTTCAACTCGAAGGATTAAATGTGCGATTTTTATTTTTCAAGAAGCCTAATTTTTTGCCCAATAAAAACCAAAACACTGAAAACCAATCAATTATTTTCAATCCTCAATTCCACTTCATCCAATTTCATGTTCGAGGCTTTCTGTATTTTGATGCGATATTTCCCGATTCTCAGCTCTTCGCCTTGCTCGGGAATGCTCTCGCAATAGTGGAGAATCATGCCTGCCAAGGTCTCATAGTCGTCTGAAACGGGCAAGTCGAGTTTGTAGGTGTCGTTCAGATAGTCGATTTCGAGGCGCGCCGAAAACAGGAAGGTGTTGCCGTCAATCACCTTTTCCACCTCTTCTTCCACGTCGTACTCGTCATCGATTTCGCCGAAAATCTCCTCTACCACATCCTCCATGGTGACAATGCCCGCCGTGCCGCCAAACTCATCGACGACAGCAGCCACGCCTTGCCGTTTCTGGATGAAATGCTTCAACAAACGGTCGGCGGTATAGGTTTCGGGGAAAAAGTCGATGGGTCTCACCAAGTCGGCCAAGGTCACTTCCTTATGTTCAGCGATGGCGCGCACCACATCATTAAGGTGCACATAGCCCACAATATCATCGATGCTGTCGGCAATCACAATCAATTTGGAATGCTTGGTCTCCTCGAAACGGTCTTTCACCGCTTCGATGGAATCGGTCTGCTTCACCGACACAATCTCGTTGCGCGGCCCCATGCACTCACGGAGCTTCACCGAACGGAATTCCATCACGTTCTGAAACAGTTGTATTTCCTGCTGCATGTCCTCGTCGGCTTCCTCAGGGTCGGCATATTCCGCGATGAAATCATTCAGGTCGACGGTGCTGAACTTGTATTCCTCACGATCCACCCTCAAACGCAATACATTACGGATAATGAACTCCGAAATGACCGTGTAAACCAGTATCAAAGGATACATCAGACAATAGCAAAGCAAGGTGGGCAAGGCGAAAAAGCCCAAAATGGCATTGGGATTGATGCGGAACAGGGTCTTGGGGATAAACTCACCGACCAACAGGATAAGCAAGGTGGAAAGGATGGTCTGTACCAACAACACCATGAAATCATTGGTCAGCGAATCGGGCAAAATCCAATGCGCCACAGGCAACAAGAGTTGCGCCATGCTCATGCCATAGATGATAAGCGCGATATTGTTAGCCAAAAGCAGTGAGGTGAGGAACCGCGACTGGTTCTTGAAAAACAGGCTGATGATTTTGGCCGAGAAGGAGTTTTTGGTCAACTCCACCTCAAGCTGAAGCCGGTTCACGCTATTGAACGCGATTTCCAAGCCCGAGCAAAGTGCGGAGAAAAACAGGGTGATTGCAACGATAATCCAATTGTCCATAGCCGTCACTTCTCCTCGTCAATGTCGAGCAGGGCGCTGCCCGAATACATGGTATATTCCGAAAAATCCTCCTTGGCCATGAGGCTGTCCGCCTCGATTTGCTTGTCGGGGGTGACAATCTTCACATGCGAGCGGGTGTAAATCATCTTCAAGTCCTGATACCAGAAAAGCTTGTCGGAATACATGGTTTCGTCACTGCCGAAATTCTTGACCACCACGTTGCCGTGGGCTTCTATCAGACGTTTCTTGCCATAATTCTTGCCATAGTCGGCATGAAGTTCGGTGGTCTTCTTTTGATGATCGTACATATAAACATCGAAGCCCAAGGGAAATTCCATGATGTCGTCATCGGTCTCCATGCGCACCATGCGGGGCGTATGAAGCTCGAGATTAATCACGCCCGAGTCGCTGCGATAAAAAACGACACTGTCGGCGACGATGCCCGACAGCGTGTCGTCTGACCCCATGGCCTGCACAATGGCGTCGGGGTTCGAACACGAAAACAACATCACAGCCACAAAGGCTGTGATGTTGAGTATGATTCCTATTTTCAGTAGGTGTTTCAATTATTTCTTCGCTCTGATGGTGGTCGTTTCACCAATCCAGCCACCCACATTGAAGCTTTGTCCTTCGCTGTAGTCGTTGAAGAAGATAGTCTCCATTGCCGGGAAGGCAGCGGTGTAGGCGCGGATCAGGCCGTTGGCTTTTTCGGCGCATGAGGCATCGATGGACTTGGCCTTCATGCACTTGTCGACGGCGGCCCAGTACACAGCCTTGCTTTCGATTTCACCGCTGAACTGCTTGCTGCTTTCGGCATAGAGCATGGCGATGAGGAGGTAAGGCTCGCCGTTGGTCGGGTCAACTTGGGCGGCTCTTCTGAAGATGTCGCGAGCGCGCGACAGGCTGCCCATGTTCTGGTAGCACATGCCCAAGTTGCGGTAGGCACGATACTTACGGTCGTTGTTCTCCGTCTTGGTGGCTTGCTCGAAGAAAGTGGCGGCGTCGCTGTACTTCTTATCCTTGAAGAACTTGATGCCCAAGCTGTAGGAAGCCTCCGGGCTGGGTTCAAGTTCGTTCAACTTGACGGCAGCATCCAAGAACAGCTTCGAATCGGTGCAGTCCTTCTTATCGAGGATGGTGGTGATGCGCTTGAGCAAGGTCACATCGTCAGGCGTTTCGGCCATCTTCGCGCTGAACACCTTGATCAGGTCTTCGCAAGAGGCGAAGGGTTGGAAGAGGTTGTCAAGGTTGTTCTTCACACCTTTGTTGATGTTGATTGACTTCTCATTCTTCTCAATTTGCTTGTCGAAACCGGCCACGGCTTCGGTGTCGCCAGCACTTACGGCCTCTTCCTTGGCTGCCTCAAGCTCGGTCTCGGTATTCGCCAAGACGCCGATGTTGTTGTCGAGCACCTCGGAGAGTTCCTGATAGACATTGATGATCGTCATCTTCTCGGCCTTGTTGTTGTTCACCATGTCAATGGTGGCCTTGAAGTAGGCATCAATGTAGGCACCTTGCAGCTGCGAGGGGTCGAGGGCGACAGCTTCTCTCAGCACGTTGTAGGCCTCTTCGTAGCGGTTCTTGTTGTAGGTGTAAATCAGGAGGCCTTTTCTGCCCATGATGTTGGCCACTTGCGAGCTGCCAGTCTTGGGGTCGACGGAGAAGTATCTTGCTCTCGCGTCCATCAACATGCTCAACGTGTCGATGTAGGCATCCTTATCCTTGGGGTTGGTGCGGATGAAGTATTCCATGATCTTCTCGCCGTTGGTATAGACATACTGGCTGGCGCGAGGGCAGTTGAGGAAGACTTCTCTCCAAGCCTTCACCATTTCCATGCTAATGGATTCGGGGGCATATTTGGTCTGCTCCCATTGCTTGAAGTACTCGCGATACATCGAAAGGTTGGTCACGCACGAAACGCTGTCGGCGCCATACTTCGATTCCGAAACATCTTGGGCGGATACACCCATTGCCATTCCAACTAAGACGGCAATCATCAAAAATCTTTTCATTTTCATCTCTTTCTATTTTTAGTGTTTAACTTGATTAGTCGTTATCCAAATATCATTCCAAAATGGATTAATCCACAACATCATTTGTATTTTCGCTTCATAAACCATTGCTCGAACACCGAAATGCCTACGCTCATCTTCACATAGCGTTCCTGTATCAAACTAGCTTCGCGGGTGCCATACTGGCCCATTTCAAATGCGAGATTCACTTTCGACAAGGTTTTGGGCAGAGGCAACGACATGCCCGCCGTAACGCCCACCTTATTAATAGAGTGTCCGTTGAGCTTCAAACAGCCGTGCTCATAGAAACCACCCACACGATAGTTGACGCGGGTGAAGTAATTCGAAATGGAAGAATGGCGGGGCGTGAACTCCGCACCTATCGAAACATTCCACGAGTTCTGCAATGTGTCGTTGACACCCTGTCGCGCAAACTTCGACCATTGCGTCCAATTGAAATCAGCTCCGATGCTCCATCGGTCGTTCTTCTGCAACATCACACCAAAACCGAATCCCTGAGGCATTTTCGTCTTGGTGGGGAACGTTGTATTGGCAATGGTGTCAATCACATACTCCACTTCCGTATCCAAGTCTTCCTCGATGGAACGGACATACAAAGTCTGATAGCCTCGCAAACTTATAGGTTGGGTATAGGTAACGCCGACACTCAATACCATGTCTTTGCTGAGGTTGGTGTTATAAAGAATGCCATAATCAAACATGAACGACTTGACCATCAAATCGACGCTGCGCCTTGAGCCGATGTAATAGCTCGAATCGGGGAAATAAAGCGTGGTCTCCGTCTGCGTGTCGCCAAACACGTAGTACACATTGGTTCCAATGGAGAGATGCTTGCCCAACTTGAAGGCATTGCCGAGAAAAGCTTGGTTCAGGCCGCCTGTGCCTTTGAAGCGCGTGGTGATGTTGCCAATCTCCGATTGGTTGGAATTCACCTTCATGGTATAGCCCGAAGTGCTATAAGGTTGCACGCCCAAAGCAATTTTCCACCAAGAAGTCAGCCCGAAAGCCATCGAAACATAATCAAATGAGGCATTGCTCGACTTTTCCGACAAGCTTGAGGTGCTGAAGTTGGATGACTTGAAATAGAAACCGGCGTCGAAAAGGAAGGCCAAGGAATCAATCTTGGCGTAAGAGGCGGGATTCTCCACATTAATGATGCCGCCGGCAAACATGGCATTGGCCACACCGCCCATACCTTTCAGCCTGACATTCATCGACTTGTCTCTCACCTGCCCGATGCCGAACAGCGAATATGGCGAATCCACGTCAGCCTGCGCCAAGGCATCCATGCCAAACCATGCCATGAAAGAAGCAACCAAAAAGTATTTCAATAAAGGTGTTCTCATATCCATATTAATTTAGGCAAGCCCTGATTTGAGCCTGCAAATATCCGATTTTTTAACTCCAAGAGCAAGCATTTATTGCATTCTTTATCAAGATAATTTTTCAAATCATTGATAATCAACGAAAAAGAATTTGAAAAATAAAAAATTCGAGATTTTTGAACATTTTTGCTTGCCAGTACGAAAAAAAGCCGTATTTTTGCACCCACAAAAGGGAGGTACCGTAGCTCAGTTGGTAGAGCAGAGGACTGAAAATCCTCGTGTCACTGGTTCGATTCCCGTCGGTACCACAAATGTAGAGACGCAAAGCATTGCGTCTCTTTTTTGTTTTGTATTATCCCGTTTTTCTATTTCCTGTTTGACCAAAATAGAAAACGAAAAAAGCACCTCGTTTGAGGTGCTTTTTTGTTGATAACACTGATACCAAAGGCTTATTGGATACCAACATCATACCTGAAAACTCTATAGGTGCCAGGAACCATGCATCTTGAGCCAACTTTGGATGGTTTAACGTCACTCCAAGAGTCAATGTAAAGAAGATCTTGTCTACCTTCAATTTCAACATAAATCTTGAAACCGTAGCTCAGAGCCAAAGGACGAAGCATGAAGCAGAATTCTGACGGAGTGTTAGGAATTTGGTTGAGCGTAACACCAACTTGTTCGCCATTTTCGGTGTGAACGCAATCCAAAACCATGGTTCTCATAACCGAATCATTAGCTGCTTCCGGCACACCAGGATATACACCTGGTTGAGAAGTCCAACCCAAGTCACCAATAACATAAGAGGCGAAACTTGCATCATACAACGACAAGTTACTGCTAGTGGCACCAGGAATAAACTCATCTTCAATCATGGTCGTCAAAACATCCATGTCAACGGGATGCAGTTTCACAGTGCAATTACCCCACAAATGATACACGTTGTCAACAATAATAACTTTGTTGACCACAATATCAGCATCCGTAGCGGCTAACAGCTGGATATCGGCCGTGCCGAACATATGCTTCAAAGTAGCAGAAGCCTTGAGATTCTTGGTGTCAATTGACATAGGCATGCTGGAAACATCAACTCTACTCTTCGGATGGCCTGGAGCATCAAAGTAGTTGTAATGCTGTACAGGCTTCACATAGAAGGTCTGACGGTTCTCGTCGCCCAAAGCAATCATATTAGCTGCAGCAGAGGCTTCATCCGGCTGAACCATGTTCACAGGATAGAAATAACGATAGTCTTTGGCAAGCTTTTTACCCAACGAAGGACCCGAAAATTTCGCTCTCGGAACTTGACCTGATGTGTTTTGATAAACACCACAAACAGAAGCGGTAGTGCCATCTGCAGCGGGAGCGTCGAGGTTATAGACCATAATCTGGTCACCAGCCAACCAGCAGAATTGCCATTCACTATCAATATAGGCTCTCTCGCCGTCAACATTGGACATACCAGGGATAACCACTTCAATCTCGGTGGTTTTGGTGTTTTCTTTCTTGCAGGAGGTAGCAATAGCGAGCAAACCTGTCATGCAAGCCAAACCTAAGATTCTAATTACTCTTTTCATTTTCTCTGTTTTTGATGATTAAAATTTTTAAATTCAATTAATTAGTAAATCAGTTAATTAGCACCATTGGTCATTATTTATTTGTAAGGCACAATGGGGTCAGCACCGATTTCGCCAGTCGAGCTGGTCAGAACAGTTGCATTGAGGTTCATCTCAATCACTTCAGCCTTAGGGGCTTCGTAGACATTCATTTTTTTCATTTTTTAATTAGATTTAGTGAAACATTTGATTGATTAATTGTGTTGTTGTATTTTTATTCTGTTTTTTCCATACAATTCACGCTGCAAAAATAGTACTTATTTTTCATATACAAGCAAAAAATCTATTTTTTTAGTGGATTTTTTTTCCACTCCCCGAAATTTCATGGTTAACTCTTGTAAAACCTTGCCTCAAGGAACTGCACAATTCCCTATAAGCCACAGAGGGAAAGACTCTTACCATACGAAAAAAATCCATCAAAATGCAGAGAATGGTATGCAACTTCCGCAGGACATACTGCTTGGGACGTTTTGCCTTGAAGCGCTCATCACGCATGAAATTGCCTTCTTTCATGATATGGTTATAAAGCTTGCCGGCCTTCCGATACAGCTTCGCATTATAGAAAGGCATCTCCGACACTGGCAAACCAAGATACTCCACCATGAGATAGCCAAACGTCTGCCAAGGTTTCATTAATTGCATGGCCTCGAGGCCACGACGGAGTTCTTTCTCATCAAACTGGCCGTGATAGGCATGAAGCACCAAGGCGATGTCGCACAACTGGCGCCAACCTACGCCCGAAGTCAGGAAATGATGCCAAGCATGGTAGAAAGTGAAAAACACCGAGAAGTCCTTTGAAGGAATGCGAAGCAAGTTCCCTTCCAACATAACCTCCTGCGGCTGCTCCATTAATCCTTTCCGTTCGAGGTCCATGTAAACGGCGTTCTCCTCCTCTTCAAGGATTTCCGAGCTGACACGATGGATTTCGATGGAATAGTCGCCGAACTCGATGTTGAAATGCCGGCCTGAGTCGAGGATGACGCCCCAATTGTATGAGCCGGGCATGGTGCGCAACACTGCGCAGGCTTCGTGGAATTTCTCCAAACCCACAAAGAGGTCAATGTCACCAAACTGGCGCAAATTGGGATTGGGATAAAACTGCGCCAAACCGAAGCCCTTCAGCAGCACGGGTTCAATGCCATGCTCGCGCAACATGCCCACAGCCTGAAGCATGCTTTGCTTCAGCCGCATGTGGAAGAACAGGTTGGACCGCATTTGGTTTTTCATCTGGGCCAACATTGCGGCATCGGGCTGCTGGTCGGCAGGCAACTTGAATGCGACATCGCAAAGCAAGGTGGCTGTAGCATGATAATCAGCCAAACGCATGACATTGGGCCAATCGATTGCACCCTGAAGGGCAACCGGTCGATCCCAAATGGCCGACTGCAACAACGCGAAATATTGGACTTCAGTGGTTGACATCGTTTTTTCCCTACACCTTATTAATTAATAGTCAGTCCTCAACGATTTCAGCCGCCACCCACGACTTCAACAGGGCAGCAACATCATTTTCGGCCGTTTCAGGCGAAATCTTCCAATTGTCGATTAATATGTCTGCCAAGGTTTGGGCATCAAACTCCTTGCCTTCCACTTCCTGCCACAGGAAAGCAGCAGTGGAATTCAACGATATCATTCGAGTGGAATCGGCCACATCAAGACCTTCCGCTACCAGAATGTATTCCTGTCCCAACGGACGAAGTGTAAAACCTTTCTTTGTTCTCATTTTGATTTGTTTTTCAGTTATTTAGCAAACAATTTATTCCATTTTCTGTAAATCTTCAGCAAGTATTTCCTGATTGGATGCAACCGGCGCCAAACGCGGCCATTGCCCGGCTTGCGACTGCGGCCCGTCGGCGAAATGATTTCGTCCACAATGCCTAACACCTGTGAAAGATCGCCTTTCTCAACCCCTTGAAGGTTGCCATCACCCATCAAGGTTACCTTTGTTCCCTCTATGGCAATGACGCGATGGACAATAGGCCTGCCGCCAAAAACCGCCAATACAATGTCACCCACCTTCACACCCTCCGCCTTGCGCAACTTCACGCTATCGACACCACCATGAATGAACGGCAACATGCTGCTTCCCTTCACTTTCTTCAAGACAACAACCTTACCTTCATCGAGCAACCGCGGCACTTGAGCCAAATTCAAATCATCGGAAGTGACGACGCTCTCCATTATTTCGCAACCGTATTATAGCACAAGAACGCGGCCTCTGCATTCGGCAAACAATCAAGCTGATAGCACGGAACCAAACCGACCACCTCCGCATTGGTGATATGCAACCCGTCGGCCATCTTCTTCATGAAACGATAGCCGGAAAAAGAGACATACACTGACGCATAGGCTTCGGGCAAGGTTTGACGACGGATTTTGTTGGCCTTGGCTTGGTTGAGGGAGACAATAGCCCCCACCGGAACGTTCAAATTGCGATAGCAAGGCGTCTTACCGCTCCATGGCGAACCATAGACACGGACTTCCCCATCCTCGCCAACCTTAAGCACCGGATTGTCGTCATTCAGCAGCGAACATCCTTCGATATTATCTATCCACAATTGACTGTGAGTGCTTTTGCCAGTGCCGCTTTTGCCCAAAAACATATAGCCTTTGCCGTCCTTCATCGTAACGGAAGCATGCATGAGCAAGGTGTTCTTACGGGCGGTGGCGAACGTATACATCAGCATCATCACTGTGTTGAGGGTGAACCTCACGCTTCCCAACAGGCGAAACTTCGCATTCTTGAACGACTTATCCGTGATAAAATACCCTCTGACGGGCGCATCCATGACGGGTGCCATCGCCATCAACCACTTCCCTTTCCATTCATAAAGCTCGATACGAGGCATGTCAGAACCCTGACAACTGACCGTAACCCGCTCTTTGTCGGAAACGTCAGGCATCGACTCTATCATCTCAGCAGTAAATATACAATCTCCAGAATCCTCGGTCTCAAAGGGCTTGTATGGTTCCATCTCATTCCAAACAACGTCATTATCTGGCATTACAACGCCAAACTTATGACCCGCAACCTCATATACTTTTTTCATCGGATAAAATTTGTCGCAAAAATAGTGTTTTTTTTCTAATCCATCATCAAATAGTAAAAAAAGACGCATTTGTTTTTGTACTTTTGCACTCCAAAATTTCATTCCATGAAGAAAATCCATAGAATATTAATCGCCCTGCTCAGCGGATTGCTTTTGACAGCCGCATGGCCCACATGGGGTTTTGCGCCTTTGACTTTCATTGGTTTTGTACCTTTGCTGTTGCTTGAAAACCGCTTCGCCAAAGGCGAAAATGGGAAGCTGTTTTGGCTTTCCTTCTTTGCTTTCCTCGTTTGGAACGTTGCCACCACATGGTGGGTATGGAACGCCACTCCAGCCGCCATCGCCGCTTGGGTTTTGAACGCGCTGTTCATGGCCATTGTGTTCAACGTGTTTCATCTCACGAAAAAGAAAGTGTGGAACTGCCCTTGGGGCAATTTCCTTCTCCTCCCCTATTGGATGGCTTTCGAATACCTCACCTATTGGTGGGCTATAAAATGGCCTTGGCTCAATTTGGGCAACGCCTTCTCGACATGCCACGAATGGATTCAATGGTATGAATATACAGGTGTAGTGGGCGGAACGCTTTGGGTGCTATTAATTAATGTATTAATAGCCAACATTTTCGAGTTTTTTGCGTCAAAGCAAGGGAAACGTGCCGTTTGGAATCTCGGGATTGGAGCCGCCTTGTTGCTGTTGCCCATTTTCATCAGCAAATCCATTTACAATCATTACGAGGAGCAAGGCACCGACACGGAAGTCGTCGTCGTGCAACAAAACTGTGACCCTTGGAACGAGCAATTCGACTCCCAATACTATGACCAAGTCATACAAAACAACATCGCCCTATCGTCACCTTTGGTCACTCCAAACACGCGGTTTGTGGTCAGCAGCGAATCGGCCATCCAAGAAGGCATTTGGCTACAAGAAACCGACAAAGTACGTGCCTTGAACATGCTGCACAACTACATCCAAAAGCACCCGCAGATGGCTTTCGTCATCGGCGGAACCACCTACGAATGGGTGCCCAAAGGCATGGAAGACGATTTCCCCGCCCGACAAGTTGAGGGCACCAACGCATACTATTATTGCCACAACTCCGCCTTGCTCATTGACACGATTAATATACAACACCGCAACAAGTCGCAGCTCACCCCGGGCGTGGAAGCCATTCCTGAATGGATGGGGTTCCTGAAAAACTACAGCATCACCATGGGCATCGCTCGCGGCACCTTGAAGACCGATCCCGAATCGAAGGTCTTGTCCTTCGACGGGCACAAGGTGGGCGTACCTATTTGCTACGAATCCGCTTTTGGCGAATATGTCGGCAGCTTCTGCAAGAAAGGCGCCGACTTGCTTTTCGTCATCACCAATGATGGATGGTGGGGACACACGCCGGGCTATCGCCAACACTTTGAGCTCTCGAAACTGCGTGCCATCGAAAACCGCCGTTGCGTGGCACGTTCGGCCAACACGGGACGTTCGGGCTTCATCAACCAACGCGGCGACGTGCTGCAACGAACCCACTATTGGGAGCCTGATGCCATCCGTGAAGTCCTGAAAGCCAACACCCGCGTCACCTTATACGCCCAGCACGGCGACTACCTCAGCCGCATCGCCGTCTACCTGACCTTTGTCTTGCTCATCACCTTGATAGCCAAATCGTTGCTGGGCATCGGCAAGACCAAAAAGTCAAGACCCACCAAAAGCAAGAAAACGAAGAAATGAACGGACCATTTCTTTCTTTAGGCCCATTCCAAGGCATCACCGATGCGCCATTCCGCAATGTCTTCAAACGGCATTTTGGTGGTATCGACAAGTTTTACACCCCTTTTTTCACGGGCATCCAAAAAGACCATGCCAAAAACCTGCAAGTGGAGGAAATCGACCCGCGATGCAATGATGTTGAGACACTTACGCCACAAATCCTCAGTACCGACTCAGAGGAGATTCTGCGTTTTGCGAGACAATGCAAACAGTTGGGCTACAAGGAAATCAACCTCAACATGGGCTGTCCCTTCCCAAGGGTGGCCAACAAGAAACGCGGTTGCGGTCTATTGCCCTATCCTGACAAGGTGGAAGCCCTGTTTGAGGCTGTTTTCGAGCAGATTGACATTAATTTCAGCGTAAAATGTCGACTTGGTTATTTCAGTCCCGACGAAATCGAGCCGGTCATTGCGGTTTTCAACCGCTTTCCGCTGAGCGAACTCATCATCCATCCTCGTATTGGCAAGCAGTTGTACAAAGGCGAGGCCGATGTGGAGCAGTTCAAAACATTAATGCCACTCATTAATGCACCTTTGGTCTACAATGGAGACATCTGTTCGGTGGAAAGCTTTGGTCGCATCAGGGAGAGGGTGCAGCCTGTCAACCAATTCATGTTGGGCCGCGGTCTTTTGGCCAACCCGTTTTTGGCGGAACAGATTAAAGAAAACGCAAATCGATCTGCATTCAAAGCGTCTTTACAAAAGGGCAAGGCCGAACGCCTGCACAATTATGTCCTCGACCTTTACGAAGACCGACTAAGCCATGCCGGAGGCAGTCCGAAAATGCTAGGGCGAATGAAAGAACTGTGGTCTTACCTGATGAACGCTTTCAACGAACCGCAAGACGTTTGGCGAAAAATCAAGAAAATCAACGCCTTGAAGGAATACGAAGAGCAAGTGGAACTGGTCTTTAGGAATTATGAGGTTATTCTATGAGATATAAACAAGAAAAGCCACTGAAATCAGCGGCTTTTCCTTGTACTCCCGCAGGGAATAGAAAAAATGAAATACCATGAAATTGGCGTATCAGCATTTTACGCTATATATGAATTGATAAACAAGTATTTATCCGATTAGTTTTGTTTCAATCGGTTTCAATCATACACATTTATTTTCATAAATCACGCCAAAATCACGCCAAAAATGTTGCAGGTATGGAAAAAGGTTGTATCTTTGCAGCGCAATTCAATTTCTTAACCTATGGCAACAATATCATTATCACTATCCGCAAAGGCGGACAAGACAACGGGGAAATCTGAAATCCTTATCCGTTTCGTAGTAGGCAGCAGAATCAACCAAAGAGGCAAAAGCAATATCTTCATTGAAGCCTCACATTGGAACGCCAAAGATGGGCGTATCGTTATCCCAAAGTTCAGGTTGATGAACGAGACACAGAAGCAGCTTGTTTCAGAACTGCAAGCAGCCGACACCCAACTTGCCAACCTGACACAATACATAATGCAGGCGTTTCAGGCAGCAGGTTCAGGCAAGGTTGGACTTGCCAAAGATTGGTTAAAGTCCACCATCAACGAGTTCAACAATTTCACAGCAGCAACAGAAGAAACCAAGAATCAGCCGACATTCTTTGACCAATTCAACAAATACCTTGCAGACAAGAAATTTGCAGCCCACAGAGAAACAGAGTACCGTGTATTGGAGCGCATACTGAAACGCTACGAACTATATAGCGGTCAGGAACTGACTTTTGATAATGTAACGGGCGACACCTTGCGCGACTTCGAGAAATACCTTTACAGCGAACATGAACTTTACAAGCAGGGCAAGTTGGAAAAAGTGTTGGAGCAGGTCAACGAAAGCCGTAAGCCTCAACCACGCGGGGAAAATGCCGTGTGTGACCTTATGAAGAAGTTCCGCGCTTTTTACAGATGGGCTAACGGTTTATCAAAGTCGGAACGCCTTACCGACAACAACCCATTCGATAACTACACAATGCCGCAAGAGAAATACGGCACACCCTATTACATTACGATTGATGAGCGCAAGCAACTGTATAACGCTCAACTTCGCGAACCTTACGCGACCCAACGGGACATTTTCGTTTTCCAATGCCTCATCGGTTGCCGTGTTTCCGACCTTTGGAGCATGACAAAGGACAATATCATTAACGGCAAAGTGCAGTATATCCCAAGCAAAACCAAAGACGAAAAGCCCGAAACCGTTACCGTCCCCCTCACGGCTACGGCAAAGGAAATCCTCAACCGCTATAAGGATTGGGGAGGCAAAAGTCTGTTCCCGTTCACTTCGCAACAGCATTACAACCTTGCCATTAAGGAAATGTTCAAAATAGCGGGATTAGACCGTGTTGTAACGGTTTTGAATCCCACGACCCGCAAAGAAGAGAAACGCCCGCTTTATGAAGTCGCCAGTAGCCACATGGCAAGGCGTACCTTTGTCGGCAATCTGTATAAGCAAGTGAAAGACCCGAACTTGATTTGCCCGATGAGCGGACACAAAGTAGGCTCAAAAGCCTTTGCAAGATACAGAGCCATTGATGAGGACTTGATGAAAGAAACCGTCAATCTGTTGGATTAGAATAAAACTGAATAAAGCAGAATAAAAAAAATACACTTTTTTCTTGACAAAATAATATGCTGTGTAACAATGGTTTACACGGCATTTTTTATTGAATTTGCTTTTGTTTGTTTTTTCATTTCTGACTTTTTACGGATTTTGATTTTTCGCTTGTTTGGACTTTTGCAACGTGCTTGTTGACGGGGCAAAGGGTTACGCCCACTTCGACCTGCACACGGGTAAAGATTGGGGCGGAAGTAACCCCCGACCCCATGACAGCCCAAACACAAAACTATAAACAACATGAAAAAAAAGATGTTGACATTGGAAGAAGCAGCAAAGCATTTGGGCATTTCCAAAGCAAGCCTTTATCAACTAACCCACCGCAGGGCGATACCGCATTATAAGCCCAACGGGAAGATGGTTTACTTCAATAGATTGGAGTTGGACAAATGGCTGCAAAGAAACCGCATTGAACAAGTTGACGGAGTTACTAACAATCAAAATCAGGAGGCGCAATGAACATTCAAGAATTGGCGCAATGCGCACCGACTATAAACCTGACCATCACGGCAGGCGACTTGAAAGAGTTTGCCACGCAACTGATAGCAGAAACCAAAGAGCAGTTGGAGCAATCCATCAGCGACAGCAAGGCGGAAACCTACCTATCAAGCGAGAAAGTAATGCAGATGATGGAGATTTCCAAAACGACTTTGTGGCGATGGAAACAACGCGGTTATCTTGTACCCGTCAGGGTTGGAGGGAATGAGCGTTACAGATTGTCGGACATTAACAAGATTATGGAGGGCTGAATCATGGAACAAAAACAAAAGGCGACCGAAGCCGCCCCGAACTCAGCCGCAAAGGTACAAAGAAATTCCCGATATTTGAGTTTTAATGTTGGGAAATTATCAGCACCGACCATAATTCTTGCGATGGCCACCACCGACCCCGACCCGATGGATTGGAACGAACTTGACAGCTTCAGCAACAAACCGCCAACCCGTGAACGCAAGCCACGCAAACAGCCGTATCGCAAGCCCGAAGCGGTCAAGAAGTTGGAACAAGTCACGGGTGACAAGCACCGAGACGACACCGCCAACGGACTGACAAGGTGCATAATTGCCTACCTGAAATATAAGGGTTGGCAAGCCGAGAGGATAAACACAACGGGCATACCCATAGACAGCCGCAGGCAGGTCACAGACACATTGGGACACAACCGCACCATTGGCAGCGTACAATGGCGACCAAGCGGCAGCACCGTGGGGAGTGCCGACATATCGGCAACCATCGGAGGGCGCAGCGTGAAAATAGAGGTCAAGATAGGCAGAGACCGACAGAGCCAGGCACAAAGGCAGTATCAGGCAGCAGTTGAGCAGGCAGGCGGTTTGTACTACATTGCCCGAAACTTCACGGACTTTTGGAAATGGTATCAGCGTACATTCGTACAGAAAGGAGGCGCAAGATGAGCATACTACTTGACAAAGATATGTTGGGCGCGACTTCTCCACGCCTACCCATCGAGGGGCTACCCTACAAAGTTCAGGATATTATCAGGACATACGCCAAAGCCATGAATTGCCCGACCGAGTTTGTAACCGGTGCAGCGATGGCAGCAACAGCCCAAGCAGCAGGCAATAGGTTTGTTTGGAGCAATGGGCAATACACTTGCTATCCACAGTTCTACACGGCATTGTTGGGCGACAGCACCGCCAACAAGACTACTTCAATCCGTGCCATGATGAAGCCTTTGGAGAGTGCAGACCGCCAAGCGTTCAATGAATGGCAGCAAGTCACCGCAGACAAGAAGAATGACGAGAAAGCGAGAACGCCCTACCAAATAGGGCTGTTGCAGGACTATACCCTTGAAGCCTACCAAGACGCGCTCAAATTCAACCCAAACGGAGTG
>Ga0265298_10003048_pt1 | contig 22535 bp, 23 predicted proteins | sample AusTroGonzalo_MG_3_FD_193486 | JGI IMG/M metagenome (GOLD analysis project Ga0265298, IMG submission 193486) | Bovine rumen microbial communities from tropical cattle in Woodstock, Queensland, Australia - Gonzalo_01 | ecosystem: Host-associated > Mammals > Digestive system > Stomach > Rumen ...
CCGGTGGTGCCGGCTCCTCCGGCAGGTGGCTTCGGTGGCGGCCGTCCCGGTGGTCCTGGCGCTCCCGGCGCAGCTCCCGCTGCAGGTGCTGCCCCTCAGGCACGTCCCGCACGTCCTGCCGGTGGCATGGGCATGATGATGAACAATGGCTTCGAGGCCGTTCTCTGCGACGAACTGATTCCTTACATCGACGCCAACTTCCGCACCATCGCCAAGAAGGAAAGCCGCGCCATGGCCGGCCTCTCCATGGGTGGTATGGAAACCCACACCATCACCCTGGCCCGTCCGGAAGTGTTCGGCTGGTATGGCCTCCTCTCCGGTGGCACCTATTCCCCGGAAGAAGTCCAGGGTACCGGTGTTAAGGGTATCTTCGTAGGTTGCGGCAGCAAGGAAGGTCCGGACCAGATCCGCGCCGCTGCCCAGAAACTGCAGGAAGCCGGCTACAACGCCAAGGGTTACGTCTCCGAAGGCACTGCCCACGAGTTCCTCACCTGGCGCCGCTGCCTCTACGAGATGGCTCCGATGCTCTTCAAGAAGTAGTTAAAAAAGGCGGGCTCGAAACCCGCCTTTTTTATCGCCTCATCCAAGGACCCCTTTGCTGCTCGGTTTTGGCATTGGGGTCTATTTGTTTGGCAATGATTTCGGCCATCTTGCGGGCACCGGCCTGGGTGGGATGGATGCCGTCCTCGTTCAGAAGCGCCTCCTGACCCTCAAAAGGAGTATGGAGATCGATGAGGCCCGCCAGCTGGTTCTTCTTTACAGCTTTCTCCAGCATGGGGATGATTTCCCCGGCAATCACTTCTTCATTGATGTTCCAGCTGGGTTTGAAGGCGGGAATGGGGTTGCAGATGTAAATCTTCGGCTGGGACGGCAGGGCCTTCAGGGCATCGATCATTTGCTGGAGGTCCTTTTCAAAATCGGCCTTGTGCACCCAGTTTTCCGGTTTGGTGTCGTTGGTTCCCAGTTTGATGACCACCACGTCGGGCTTGAAGGCAAGGGCGTCTTCCCAGGCCAGTTCCTTCATGTAAGGGAGGTCTCCGCTGTTCATGAGGGTTCGGCCGCTTACGCCGAAGTTCTTCACCCAGTAGCCATCGCCCAGCATCTTCTGCATCTGGGCAGGATAGCCGTTGGTGTCGTTGAGGTCTATCAGATAGCCGTCCGTAATACTGTCGCCGATACAGGCCACCCGCACGGCATCCTGTTTGGGCGAAGGCAGATTATCCAGCCAGGCCGAGAGGTCGGAGACCATCTGGTCGTGATAGGCGAAGAAAGGCATATTGCCGTAGCCGTGGCCGCCGGTGGGGTAAATGTGGATGGAACAGTTGTTTCCGGCATTGCGCATGGCGGTGTAATAGGCGATGGCATTGGGCACCGGGGGAACCAGGTTGTCGTCGCTGGAAAGCAGCAGGATGGCGGGAGGCGTGAGGTGGGAACGAACCTGCAGCTCGTTGCTGTACAGCCGTACCAGCTCCGGGTCCTTCTGTCCCTCTCCCAGCAGGCCGTCCAGGGACCCCTGGTGCGTACCGCGTCCCATGGTAATCACCGGATAGAACAGGATCTGGAAGTTCGGCCTTAGCTCATAAGGAGTATGCGTGGCGATGGTAGAGGCCAGGTGACCGCCGGCCGATGAGCCCATGATGCCGATATCGTCCGGATTGATTTTCCAGACGGCGGCACTGTCCCTGAGAATGCGCATGGCCGTCTCCACGTCCGAGATGGGCAGCGTTCGGTCCCCGTGGGGGATGCGGTAGTTCACCATGGCGAAGGCGATGCCCTTGCCGGTGAAGAAATCGGCCCAGGCGCCGCATTCGTGGGTATTGGAAAGCACTGCGTATCCGCCGCCGGGGCAGCCCACCACGGCCCGGCCGGTAGGCTCTTCGGGCAGGGAAACCACCAATTGGGCGACACCGTCATCGCTGATGGTGAGGGTGAACTGGCGGGCTGTCTGGGCGCCAAGGCTCAGGCAAATGCACGCCAGCAGCAGGGAAAGGACTGTTTTTTTCATATCTTCATTGTTTTGATACTTACAAATATACAAAGAAAAATCACTATATTTGTTCGAATTAAAACCTTTTAATCCATGAAAAGAATCTTAGGCGCACTGCTCGCCATTTTCGTCAGTATCACCCTTCTCGCCGCAGAGGGCTCTGCTCCCAAGTACGTATTTTACTTTATCGGTGACGGCATGGGTATCAACCAGGTCATCGGCACGGGAGAATATAATGAGGGGACCGGAGCCGGTCCGGCCGTGGTGAACTTCTCCCAGTTCCCGGTCCGGGGCTTCATTACCACCCATTCGGTTACTTCCCTGGTAACGGACTCTGCGGCTGCAGGTACGGCCCTGGCCACCGGCGTAAAGACCTACAACAGCGCCATCGGCTTGAATATCAGCGGACAAAAGGTCACCAACCTCTGCGAATGGGCCAAGGCGGCGGGCTTTGGAACGGGCGTCGCCACCACTGTAGGCATCAATCACGCCACCCCCGCCAGCTTCTTCGCCCACACCCGCGTACGCGGCAATTATGAGGACATCGCTTTCCAGTACATGTCGGCCCCCGTGGACTTCGGCGCCGGCGGCGGATTCATCACGGAGAAGAATTCCGGACACGATGCAGCTTTCTTCGAGCAGAGGGCCCGGCAGTCCGGCATCACCGTCCTGAAAGGCAAGGATACGTTCCCGGGCATCGAAAACCGCACCGGACGCGTGCTGTGCCTGAGCGCAAAAGAGCAGACCAGCCTTCCGTACGCCATCGACCGGGAGGAAGACGACACCACCCTGCCCCAGTTCGTGGATGCGGGTATCCGCTACCTTTGGGCCAATTACGGTGAAAAAGGCTTCTTCTTCATGGTGGAAGGCGGCAAGATAGACAATGGCGGCCATGCAAACGATGCCGCCGCCTGCTTCCAGGAGCTGAACGATTTTGCCGATGCCATCGACGTGGCGCTGGACTTCTACTTGCAGCACCCGGACGAGACGCTCATCCTGGTTACGGCCGACCACGAAACCGGCGGCCTGATGCTGGGTGCCGGCCAGTACGAAATGCATCCGGACCGCCTGGCCAAACAGCACGTTTCCGTAGATGCCCTTACGGCCCTTTTCCGCAAGACCTTCTTCCCGGAGAAGGAGGAAGACTATATCACGCCTTCCTGGGAGCAGATTCAGGATTTCTTCAAGGAGAATCTGGGCCTCTGGGACAGCGTGGACGTGGACAGAAGGGCCGAAGCCGTTTTGAAGGACGTTTATGACAGGACTTTCGGCCGGGACGGTAACCGGGACGAGAGTGTGGAAAACCTGTACTCCACCAATTCCCGCATCGTTGCCCAGGCGGTAAACGTGCTGGACCGCGCCGCCGGCTATAACTGGAGCTTCGGTTCCCATTCCGGCTCCCCGGTGGGACTTTATGTGGTGGGCTGCGGGGCCGATGCCTTCTGGAGTGTCCACGACAACGCCCAAATTGCCCCTACCATTGCCAAATTAGCTGGTTATAAGAGATTCTAGTTATGAAAAAGTTACTGTTGATCCTGGTCCTTGCGCTCCTGGGGACCTTGGCCTCGAAGGCCCAGACCGTCTATTCCTGCCAGTACAAGAGCGACGCCGACGTTAAGGTGTACGTGGCCCAGTACAAGTCCGACGCGGACCTGGTAGTGTACAAGTGCAAGTATAAATCCGACGCAGAGGGCAACAAAGGCCTCTGGTACTTCGTGGATTACAAGTCCGACGCCAAGAAGAAAATCTATTTCGTAGACTATAAATCCGATGCCGATATAGTAATCTACTTCACCGAGTACAAGTCCGACGCCGGCTGGAAAAACAAGAGCAAACTCTACAAGATGGAGTAAAGCCGCAGATATATGAATGTATAAATAATTGAATATGAAAAAGTTATCAATCCTATTGCTGGCAGTTGCCACGGCGGGAGCTATTGCTTGCTCCGGAAACAGTGTGAAATATGACATCAAGGGGAGCAACGCTCCGGAAGACGGAGTGGTGGTGTACCTGGAGGACCAGATGACATCGGCCCGCCTGGACAGCGCCGTTGTGGCCAATGGAGCTTTCCAGATGAAGGGAAAGGCCGATAAGGACGCTTTCCTGTCGGTCGTTCTGGACGGGACCAGCTGGTGGTACCTGTTTTTCAATGACGGCACGCCTGTCCAGATAGACGTGGCCGAAAAGACTGTCACCGGTTCGGCCCTTAATAATAAGCTCACGGAATGCGACTTGCGCAATTCGGAGGCTTATGAAGAGTACGTCAGTTTCGTACGGGAGTTCACTTCCCTCCCCGAGGAGGAACAGGAAGCCCAGGTGGACGAGTTCATCCCCAAGTATCAGGCCAAGATACAGGAATATACAGATGTATTACTTGACATCATTGAAGAGAATAAAGACAATCTTATTCCCGTCGCTTTTCTCAAGAGCATTCCCTCGCTGGCAGGCGACGAGAAATTCGATGAGCTGGTTGCCATGGACGCTCCTTTTGCCAAACACCCGTTCGTGCTGGACTTGAAGCGCAAACTGGACGAATCCAATGCCAAGACGAAGGAGGCCGATGCAAAGAAACTGGCGGTTATCGGCCAGAAATTCCTGGATCTGGAGGAGGCCGATCCCGATGGCAACATGCACAAACTGAGCGAATACGCCGGCCAGGGGAACTGGGTTCTCGTGGATTTCTGGGCAGCCTGGTGCGGCCCCTGCAAGGCCGAAATGCCCAATGTGGTGGCAGCTTACAAGAAGTACCACAGCCAGGGATTTGAGGTGGTGGGTCTGTCATTCGACCAGAATAAAGAGGATTGGGTGAAGGCCATCAAAGATTGGGAAATGCCTTGGATCCATCTTTCCGACCTTAAGTACTGGAAGAGCCTGGCAAGCGATGTGTACAATGTGAATTCCATCCCGGACAACCTGCTGATAGATCCGGAAGGCACTATCGTGGCCCGCGGTCTTCGCGGTGAGGCTCTGGAATCCAGGCTGGCCGAAATCTTCAAGTAATTTTTTGTATTTCGGAATAAATGCTTATCTTGTGACACATAAATAACTGATATGAAAGATTTTATCTATCACGCCCCCACAGAGGTGGTATTCGGAAAAGAATCCGAAGAACAGGTAGCCGGCCTGGTTAAGAAATACGGCGGCCACAAGGTATTGGTACATTTTGGCGGCGGCAGCGCCAAGCGCTCCGGCCTCCTGGACAAGATGTGCCGTCTTCTACAGGAAGGCGGCCTGGAAACCGTGCTGCTGGGCGGTGTAGTGCCCAATCCCCGCCTCTCCCTGGTGCATGAAGGTATTGACCTGTGCCGCAGGGAGAAGGTGGATTTCATCCTTTCTGTAGGTGGCGGCAGCGTAATTGACTCTGCTAAAGCCATTTCCTACGGCATCCTGTACGGTGGCGATGTCTGGGACTTCTATCTGGGAAAGGCCAAGCCGACCGGGTGCCTCCCGATGGGTTGCGTACTCACCATTCCGGCCGCCGGCAGTGAAATGAGCGACTCCAGCGTGATTACCAACGAGGATGGCGACATAAAAATCGGCTACAGCAACCAGATGAGCCGGCTCAAATTCGCCATCATGAATCCAGTCCGCACCTTTACGCTTCCCCCTTACCAGACGGCTGCAGGTGTGACCGACATCATGATGCACACCATGGAGCGCTACTTCTCCCACGATGACGATATGACGCTCACGGATGCCATTGCCGAAGCCATTCTGCGCACCATGAAGGAATGCGTATTTGATGTGCTGAAGGACCCCGAAGACTACCGTGCCCGGGCCCAGATCATGTGGGGCGGTTCCCTGGCCCACAACGACTTAACCGGTTGCGGCCTCAGCGGAGACTGGGCCACGCATCAACTGGAGCATGAGCTAAGCGGCATGTTCGACGTAACCCACGGCGCCGGCCTGGCCGCCATCTGGCCCAGCTGGGCTCGCTATGTGATGCACGAGAACATCGGCCGATTCGTCCGCTTCGCCGTGAATGTGATGGATGTGCCCAACGACCTTACGGATCCCGAAGGAACAGCCATCAAAGGCATCGAGACCATGGAACGCTTCTACCATCATATCGGCATGCCCATCAATATTCCCGAACTCATCGGCCGGGATATCACGGACGAGGAGATTAAGGAGATGGTGCGCAAATGCAGCCAGGACTACACCCTTACCCAGGGACAACTCAAGGTGCTGCAGCCCGCCGATATGGAAGCTATCTACAAAATGGCAGCCTGCCGGAAGTAGAGAAGTTTCATCCCTGTCACATTCAGCCCGCGGTGCTTTACAGACACTGCGGGCTATCTTTTTTAAATGCAATTCATTTTCCGTTTTGCATTCTCGCGGAGAAGCAGTATCTTTGAAACTGGTTTAGTAGTTATTCAATCTATATATGGCGAAACTGTTTACAGGACGCGTCTTGGCTACGCTGCTGCTCCTTGCAGCGGTGGCGCAGGGGGCGCGAGGCCAGGCTTTAGCCCCGGTGGAGCGGTCGTGGTACGTGGGAGTGCAAGGCGGTACTTCCTTCGGCCAGGGCACGTTCCGCAGCATTACGGAGCAAAAGGTGCATTGGGGGCTCCAGGGCGGGCTTTTCGGTGGTTACCGCTTCAACCGGCTGCTGTCGGTGGAGCTGGGGGCCCGCTACGGTGCCCAGAGCCAGTACGCGCTGGACTGCTGCCCTTACTGGATGTCAGAGGAAGAGGTACGGTACATGGCGCCGGTGCTGGACGAGCATGGCTGGTACTACAAGGACCTCAGGGCCGCCACTCAGTGGGGCAAGCTGGCCCTGCAGGCCAATATCGACCTTTTAAGCCTGCTGGCCAAGCCTTCGTGCCGATGGTCCCTCACCCTGTCCCCGCAAATCTCGGCGGTCACCACCAGCACCAGGCTGATAACGCCGGATAGGGAAATCCCGCACGAGCGCCAGTGGCATCTGGGCCTGGGCGGAGAGGCCGGCATCGGCTTTCAAATCAGCCAATCCGTGGGCGTAGCCCTTTACGGCAGCATTACCTGCCTTACGGGTGAGCGCTTCGACAATATCCCCATACACGCCCACAAAAGCAACCTTCTCTGGGATGCGGGCCTTAAACTGACATTCGGCCTATGAGAAAGTATGCTATAGCACTGGCAACACTCCTTCTCACGGGCTGCTACCATGAGTTTCACGAGATAACGGCCGACCGCAGCAGCGTGGCCGTGGCGCTCCAGTGGGAGCAGCCGGAAGACGCCGGAACGTTCCTCCACAACATCACCTTCTCGGCGGACGGTATTACCCGGAGTTTCGACACTCCCCGGGAGGCTTCCGCCGAGCAACTGCAGCTTCCGGACGGAGAATACGACATCCTGGTCACAGCCAATATGACGGAGGCCGACAGTTTCATCCTCAGTGGCCTTCCCGGCACCAAGGCCGGCCTGCCGGACGTAAGGGTTTCCCTTAGGAATCCGCTTGCCAACCCTGCACAGGCCTGGTACGGCATTTCCCACGCCAGTGTGCAGAAAGGCAAGGCTACAGTGGCGGAGGCCAAGCTCCAGCGCCTGATGTGCACCCTTACGGTGAACATTGCCAATGTGCCGGCGGGAACCACCATTATCCACACACTTGCCAATGTAGCCAAGGAAGTGAGGCTTACAGCCCAGGATGATGCCGGCCGCTACGGCGTACCTGGCACAGAGACCGTGGGCAAACTTACGGTTGACACCTATCCCATAAATCTGTTCCCCACGGTCTCCGGCAAAGGCCGCAGCCTGCTTACGCTGGAAATCATCACTGCTGCGGGGTCGGAACTTACCGTGCTCTGTGACGCCCCGCGCATGGAAGTGGGCAAGTCTTACATCCTGGAGCTGGACTACACCAAACTCCAGCCCTACATGTACATCACGCCTTACTCCATCAGCGCATGGGAGGATGGCTGGACCGTCTCCGGAGAAATCCTCAATTCCCAAGAATAATACTAAAAACACAATACTATGAAATCGAACAAGTTATTCATCCTTGCCGCAGCGGCCCTTGCCGCGCTTTCGGCCTGCAACCATGAGAATGTTACCTCTCAGGACGGCCCCAAAGCCCTTTCCATCACCATCCAGGCGGCCATCGGGGAGATGACCAGGGTCAGCACCAGCGGCAACACCGCCACTTTCGAAACCGGGGACAAGATCGCCCTCTATGCCTGGACAGGCGACAAGACCGCCGTGCCGGACACCAAGGTGGTAAACGGCGTGGAAAACACGCTGGGGTCGGACGGCAAGTGGACTCCGGCCACCCAGATGCTCTGGGCCGATATGATTACGGACCACTACTTCCTGGGCATTTACCCGGCCAAGGCCGTCACCAATTTCACGGCCGATTCCTTCACGCTGCAACCCGACAAGTATGAGGAATCCGACCTCCTGATTGCCGTGAACACCACTGGCCTCAAGGCGCAGGACAATCCGGTTAGCCTTACCTTCGAACACGCCATGGCCAAACTGTACGTGAACCTGACCTTCCGCGACCAGTGGGCCACGGCTCCCACGGTTTCCTCCGTCACGGTAAAGGCCAGGAAGACCGCAGACATCAATTACCTGGCCGCGACACCCGCCACGGCAAGCGGTTCGGCAGAAGAAGTGCCCCTCACATCCATCGACAATGCCAGCTGGAGTGGCCTTCAAGTTCCTCAGGCAGGTGTGAACACCATCACCATCGCCATAGACGGCAAGGATTATAAATTCACTCATACAGAGGATATTCCGCTGGTGAAAGGCCAGTACACCACGGTAAACCTTATCGTGGGCCGCAACACCATAGACCTGGACTCCGTGAGCATTTCCAACTGGTCAGCCGGATCCACCATCAATGGTGGCGAGGCACAGACCAACGACTAGCCCTTTGTCATACCCAGGTCGAAGACCGGGAGTATCTCATTAAGATATGAAGTACATCAACATTCTGATCGCCCTGTCGGCGGCTCTCCTGCTGCTCTCCTGCCAAAAGGAGACAGACGGGTCTCCCGGCGGACTGCCCATGCGGGTGGTACCTACGCTGGCAGGTGGGGAAACCAAAGGCAGTCTCACCACGGACGACCTGCAGGAATTCTGGCTGATTGTTGACTGCCCCTCGGACGCCAATTACAGCTACCGTGCGAAGTTTTCCAAAAGCGGCTCGGCCTGGACTTCCCCCCGGCAGCTCTATTGGAAGGACAAGACCACGCCCATCGACTATTACGCCCTCCTCTTTGGCAACCATAGTTTCCAAAAAGACGAACTTACCGACGGATTCAGCATGGAGATCCCTACAGACCAGAGTTCTCAAGAGGGGCTCAACGCGGCCGACTTGCTTTTTTTCAGTGCCTCCGACATCACTTATGACTCAACGGTAGACGGCCAGTTGCCCGTGAACTTTAAACACGGCCTCACCCGGGTAACCCTGGAACTTTCCCTGGGGAGCGAATTCTTCGACAACGGCTACGGCCTCACGGACAATCCCGTAACGAAGCTTGTCATAAAGGGAGCCTGCCGGAGATTCTCTTACCAGCCACTGACCGACACAATTATGCCTGACTCGCGCTCTCATGATGCCGACTTTACTCCGCTGTTCGTAAGCTATACCCCCGGTACGGCCGCAAGCAAAACCGCCGTAGTCACTTATGAGGCCATTCTGGTACCGCAAATCCTCAACCCCGGTGATCTGAAAGTAAGTTTCAATGTGGGAAAAAGGAAATACGTGTGGGCCAACACCGAAGTCATCACCCTCCCCGCCGGCCGCTGCTGCACTCTGCCTGTAATCGCCACTATGGCTCCGACACATAAATGATTATGGGAAAGAACAACATATATTTCGCAGCAGTCGCAGCGTTGCTGGCACTGGCGGGTTGCAATAAGGCGAGCGGTCCTGAAACGGCGGTCGGCATTACCGTGAAGGCATCCATCGGCCAGATGACCAGGGTGCAGTACACGGGCAATGCCACGGAATTCACTACCGGAGACCAGATTGCCGTGTACGCCTGGACAGGCAGCGCCTCTGCAGTCCCCGCCAACCCCGTTGTGAACGGAGAGGTGAATACCTTCGACGGCTCTGCATGGACGCCGGCCCACCAGATGGCGTGGGACGGTTCGTCGGAAGCGCACTTCTTCCTGGGCGTCTGTCCGGCAAAGACCATCTCCGACTTTACGGCCGATTCCTACAGCCTTGAACCGGCGGATTATACGGCCAGCGACCTGCTGATTGCTACCCGCCTGGACGGGCTCACGCCGTCGGCCACTCCCGTGGACTTGACATTCACGCACGCCATGGCCAAACTTACCGTGAATCTCAGGTTCCTCGGCCAAACCGGCAGTACACCGGTATCGGCCGACGTTACTGTGACGGCGCGCAAGACCGCCACGGTGAACTACCTGACCAAAACTGTCACGGCTACCGGCGACGCCACCAACGTAGCCCTTCCCGACGCCGCTGCGGCTCCTGCGGGTTACGTTCTCAGTTACAGCGGCCTGCAGGTACCCCAAACCGGGGTAAATGAGGTCATCGTCAACATCGGCGGGCAGGAATACCGTTATCAGTCTACGGACGACATCCCCCTCCAGGGCGGGAAAAACACCATCCTGAGTCTGGTCATCGGCCATGACATAATCACGCTGGACGTCGTCTCCGTCTCCGACTGGACTGCGGATGAAGACCTCCCCGGCGGAGTGGCCTACCTCCACGAGTGGGTGGACATGGGCGAGGTAACCATCGGCGGTGTGACCAAGCACCTCCTCTGGGCCACATGCAACGTGGGTGCCGACTATCCCTGGGATTTCGGCAACTACTTCGCCTGGGGCGAGACCGTCCCGAAAGGAAATTATAACTGGGATAGTTACAGTCTGGGTGACGGCACTTCTTTCAGCAAATATACTGGAAGTGACTATGTCACGCTGCAGGCAGAAGACGATGCCGCTACGGCCAATTGGGGTGCGCCCTGGCACATCCCTACGGACCAGGAGTGGGAAACGCTGTTCAATGACGCTCTTTACAGCTGGGTCTGGACAAGGAATTACATGAGCTCAGGCATAAACGGTATGTTGGTGACCCGTAAACAAGATGACACCAGTACCGATCCCTGCGCAGGCCACTCCATCTTCCTTCCCGTCACCGGATACTGGGACCAGAACGGCTTTAAATCCATGTCCCCTGATGCCTCGTACTGGTCTTCCTCCCTCTGCACGGAATCCTTGTCCTACGCTTGGCTCCTGGAGTTCAATCGTACTGGTCATTTCGAAGCCAGCAGTGCTCTCCGTAGAAGAGGTCTGCCTGTCCGTCCCGTCATAGAATACATTTGATTATGAAAAAGAACATCATATACATCGCAGCTGCGGCGCTCCTTTCGCTGGCGGCTTGCAACAAGGGAATCGCCCCGGATGCATCGGGCGAGATTACCATCGACGCCAGCATAGGCGCCATGACCAGGGTTTCCTACAACGGAGTCGCCACGGAGTTTACCTCCGGAGACCAGATTGCCGTGTATGCCTGGATGGGCGGCTCATCCGCCGTACCCGACAACCGTGTAGTGGACGGCGTATGGAACACCCTGGGCTCGGACGGCCTTTGGACCCCCGCTACGCCGATGCTATGGAAGACGATGGTGGACCCGCACTACTTCCTGGGGATTTTTCCGGCCAGGACCGTCTCTAGTTTCACGGCCGATGCCTACACGCTGAATCCCGCCGATTTCACCGCGAGCGACCTCCTGATTGCCACCAACCTGGGCGGCGTCAAGGCTACCGACGGTCCCGTTTCCCTTTCCTTCGACCATGCCATGGCCAAGCTGAACGTGAACCTGAAGTTCCGCACCCAGTGGGACGCCACGCCCACGGTATCCGGCGTCACCGTCACGGCATGCAAGACCGCCACGGTGAACTACCTCACCAAAGCCGTTACGGCCACGGGAACCCCTGAAGCTATTGATATTCCGGCCACTGCTACCGCTGCCACGGGCTATGCCCTCAGTTTCAGTGGCTTGCAAGTACCGCAGGATGGCGTCCGTAGGGTAGTCGTCACCATCGCAGGAAAGGAATACGTGTACGAATCGGCCACGGACATTCCGCTCGTGGGTGGCCAGTACACCACCCTGGGCCTGCTGGTAGGCAAGGACAAGATGGAGCTGGGTTCCATCACCGTGGCCGACTGGACCGCCGGCTCCTCCCTCCCCGACGGCAATGCCGTATATTATGAGCGTTATCCTTTGGCAGCAGCCGATGTCTCTTCTGAGGATATCGGCAAGGTGCTGGCCGCCGACGGCTATATCTACGCCGATGCCACCACTGCCGATGCGAATGGCGGCGGGGCCCGCGCCGTGATAGCCTACGCGGGCAGCGTGCCGAACTACTTCGACAAGTTCCTCGCCATCGCGATGGACGATGTGGACGACTCCTATCATACTTGGGCCGAGGCCCTGTCGGCTGTCAGCACCTTCGCAGGCACTCACGCCATCACAATTGGCGGAACGCCCTACAACGGCAATGCCATCGGCGCAACCTACTACGACATAGTGGCCAGCAATGAAAATGCCACCTCCGCCACCCGCACGACGGGCGTGGTGAAGGGCTGGCGACTGCCGAGCATGACCGACTGGCGCTACATCTTCGACGGACTTGGCAGGCAGAAGGCGGGGCTGACGCTGACGGCAAAAAAAGGTTCAGATACCTATAGCAATAATGCTACTCCCACCGACCCGTTAGGTGTCGTGGACGGTATGTACTACTATAAGGATGGTGATGCCTATGATGCCAGTTCGTTACGTGAAGCCATCAACGCTGCCTGCGGTAATACTGCATTGCAATCCGACAACTACTGGAGTAGTTCGGAGTATTCTGACGATAGCAACTGCGCGTGGGACTACGTTTTCTACGACGGTAAGTTCTGGTGGGTCGATAAGACGGGCGGCACCCGCTATGGGCGCGCCGTCTTCGCCTACTGACCCTTAGCCCCCATCAGACTCAGACGATATGAGAAAGATTTACATATATGCTCTGGCCACGGCGCTGCTGGCGCTGGCCGGGTGCGAGAAGGGAACGGCCCCGGAAGACGCGGGGGGCATTACCGTGCGGGCTTCCGTGGGGCCGATGACCAGGGTGCAGTACAGCGGCAATGGCACGGAGTTCACCTCCGGCGACCAGATTGCCGTGTACGCCTGGACGGGCGGCAACGCTTCGGGCCCCGCCAAATGCGTAGTGAACGGTGTAGTTAACACCTTCGACGGCACAGCCTGGACGCCCGCGGACCAGATGGAGTGGGACGGACTGACGGAGGCGCACTACTTCCTGGGTATCACGCCCGTAGCCGCAGTAACCGACTTCACCGCCGGTCCCTATACCCTTAATCCGGCGGATTATACGGCCAGCGACCTGCTCATCGCCACCAATCTGGAAGGGATTACGCCATCGGCCACGCCCGTGGACCTGGCCTTTACGCATGCCATGGCCAAGCTGAACGTAAACCTGAAGTTCCGCACGGAATGGGATGTCACCCCCTCGGTATCCGGTGTCACCGTTACGGCGCGAAAGACCGCCACGGTGAACTACCTCACCAAGGCCGTAACGGCCACGGGGGCCCCTGAGGCTGTTGACATCCCGGCCGCTGCCACTGCTGCCACGGGCTATGCCCTCAGCTTCAGCGGCCTGCAGGTGCCGCAGGAGGGCGTCCGCAGAGTCGCCGTTATCATCGGCGGAAAGGAATACGTGTACGAATCGGCCACGGACATCCCGCTCGTGGGTGGCCAGTACATCACCTTGAACCTGGAGGTGGGCCAGGACTTTATCCGCCTGGGCTCCATGGAGGTGGCCGACTGGGAAGATCTGGCGGTTGCCGTGGGCCATGCGGCTCCTGCTGTTTCCCTGCAGGAACTTGTCTATATGGGTAATCCTGCCATTCCCGATACCGTATCTTGCGGAAATGACCTGGTTGTCCGGCTACGCGTCAATCCTTCGAATGTGTCTTTGACGGAAAATCTTTTGACGGTCCAGCAGGTTGACCGCAAGCAGTTCTTCTTATCCGGAACTGACCTCAGTCAGGCTGTCAAGGATCATTTTCCTTCCTTTACCCTGGAAAAAGATCCGGAAGCGGAAGGACAGTATCTGGTCAGGGTAAGGACTTTGGTTGATGAAGTGTACAAATACTGGGACGAAACATCCCTGATTTTTAAATACATGGCTACCGATGAAGATGGCAATCCCAAATATTTCAGCACCCCGCCGGTCCCGGTGGTGATATTGCCCAATCCCAAGGACGGCTTGTCGCTTTCCGGGAGAGAAAATACCGCGTCTTTCCTGATGGGAAAGTTATATGGAAAAGAAATGAAGAGGGAACTTGGCATCATCTACCAGCCTCTGGTCAGCATCGTTTTCCGCAACGGATCGGATACCAGGACATACTCGGCGGAGTACCTGTCCAAGGCGACGTTTCGTGATTCCAACGATTATCTAAAGGTGAAAACGGTTATTGACCGGCAGAAGCATTTCGTGGGCATTGTCCCGGATACTACAGACATCGCCTGGCTTCCGCTCTATGATTCCACCAGGGTCAGGCATTATGCAGTTAATGGATATTTGGAACTGCACGACCGGTGGGGCGGTAGTACCGGTGAAAAAAGCCCTGCCCTGAGTGGCATTACCTGGTACACTGCTTATGCCGACACAGTCCTGGCCGACCCTACTATCAGTTCGGACGGTAAATTGACGGCAAATCTTGCTTCAAAAGCCACCAAACTCGGCCTGAACCTGGGCGAGCATCCGGGCGGCACCTATTGTGACGTGCGCTTTGATTATGCATCTGCCAGCGGCGCCTGGCTGTCCGCCAGCTTCAAGCCGTATTCGTGGGACCTCGAAATGCAACTGATGACTTTTCCGTCCGGATCCCGTTTCACCGTGGATGCGGTAATTTCTCAGTACGTCCAGCCTAGCGAGAACACCTCGATGTACAGGCCTATGCAGCGAAAAGTACGCATCCGGGTCACTTTTACCGTCAAATAATAATGCGGATTTGAAAAACGTAACACTCAAATCACCATTCGGACACCGAAGGGCCGGTTTCCGTGTCCGCACGGCTCAAAAAACACGGTCCGGACACCAAATCGAGCTTCTGGTGTCCGGAAATGATTACCTTTAAGAGTTAGATATATCAGGAACAAAATGAAGAAGAGCAGCATTATCTCATTTCTGTCGGTGTTGTTCATTGGACTCAGCGCATGCCAGTCCCAGCCCGAATACTGTACCGTGAAAGGCTCCGTGAAAGGCTTGAAGGACGGAACAAAACTTGAATTGCAGGACGAGCATGATCATTTCAAGGTTATTGCAACAACGAGGGTCAAGGAGGGCGCGTATGAGTTCCACCCCTGTGCCTCTACGCCCACCCACGTATATCTCTATACGGGAGATGAAGAGCAGTTGAAGGACTTTTTCCTGGAACCGGGAATCATTATTGCCGATGTAGATGCAACGGATGAAATGGATTATGCCACCTATGCATCAGGCACCCCGTCCAATGATTTGTTACGCAAGATTAATCAATTGGAAATAAACGGCGAGCTGGATGCCGCCGACTCCATTCGGAAGGAAGTTATCAGTGCCGAAGAAACCGGCATTCTGGCTCTTTATATGGCAGACGCCAACGGCGCCACGGCAGCACAGGGGCTGGACGTACTTGACCGTCTGTCGGATGATCTTGCAACAAAGCCTTATGTGACCGAATTTCGGGAAACTCTGACCCGTCGGGCAAGAACGGAGCCCGCACCGGAAGGCAGCGAAATCCCGAATTATTTCATTGATATGGAGTTCCCGGATATCAACGGTAAGCTGATTAGTTTGAGCTCCGTGGTGAACAACCCCGCCAATCGCTACATTCTCCTGGACTTCTGGGCCACCTGGTGCGGTCCTTGCCGGGAATCCATTCCTAAATTGCAAGCTCTGTACAAAGAGTATCATGAAAAAGGTCTTGAGATTTATTCCGTTTCGGAAGACGAAACGGAAAAGAATTGGAAGAGCTTCCTTCCGGAAAGTGGAATGAGCTGGGTAAATGTACGGGATACTCATCCTGGCAGGAATGGCAATAGTATGATGACGGAGTATGCCCTCCATGGCATCCCTACTATGCTCATCATCGACGGAGAAACCGGTGCCATCATTTTCAGGGACAGAATGAAAGATATAGCGGCAGTCATAACTGCCCTGTTTCAGTAGTGTAATCTCGGTCTTATCGGTGTTCTACCTGTAGCACTTTGTTTGAGATTGTTGTTTCTGTTGCCCTGTATTAAGGTGCTCTGGTTCTTTATTCTATTTGCTTCGAATCCATCGGCTATCGGCATAGACGGTACGGATAAGTACCGCCGTTTCGAAGAAATCGGCGCATCGTCCATCCCCTTTTCCTGTGAATCCGCCGAAATAGGCCATCAACTTTCCATCTATCGAGTATAGGCAAGTAAAGTCGTCGGGGCCGCTCCAGGTGTCAAAGTGATACACCTTCTCAGAGTTGTACAGATACTCGTCCACGGAAGTGGGTTTGAGTTCCAGGATCAGGTGATAGATCTCGTCACTGATATCATCTGGGGTGCATGCCTTTTTGCAGGAGTTTACCATTAGTCCTGAAGCCACAAAAAGGGCTGTGATAACCGGAATGAATCTTCTCATAGAAACGTCTTTGATAGAATCTGCATTAAAATTCTTTTGGGCAAATTTATATAAAATCTTGCGATTATTGGCCAGTTTATATAAATTTGACCATTCGATATATCGGTGTTTTACGGACGCTCATGGTGAGAATGAAAATTGTTGTCAAAGAATCATTTGTGGTAATCGGGAAAGAGGGATCGACCTCTGATGGCGATGGTTTTATTCAAAGACTGTGGTTGGAGGCAAATACTCATTTCGGGGAAATCGCACACCTGGTCAAAAAAGATGGAAATGGTAATCTGGTTGGCGTTTGGGGAGCGATGTCCGATAAGACACATTCCTTCATGCCGTGGGAGAACAACTTTAAAGAAGGCCTTTATCTTGCCGGAGCAGAGTGTTTAGATGATGCTGAGGCTCCTGCCGGGTGGACAAAATGGGTCGTTCCTGCCTATGAGTACATCTGTGCAGAAAATGATACCGAAGATACTTTTTCACAGACGCTGAAATATATGAATGAAAGAAACATTACCCTTGTCGGTGCTGTTCATGATTTTACCTGTCCGCTGACAGGAAAGAATTATATGTTCTTTCCGATTCACAAACCATAAGTTTAATTCGGTTTCGAAGACATCGAACGAGGGCAACTTCTATGACGGATGGATGAAGAATCCGAGGAGTGCCATGATCAGCTGTAACGATGGCTTCAAGCCGGTGAGTTTCTACAGATATGCCCGTCCATCATCGGTTTTTAGTGTAACATTTGGGAAACATTTCTGTCAGTCAGTGTCTTTCTATGGCATATTTGGCGGGATTTTTTGTTTTTTCGCACTGTGTTATTATCTTTGCGAAAGAGCGGTTAACCGCCTTTTTGTTTATGAACGTAGATACATTACTTCATCAATACTTCGCAGATAGCGGTAATATCTGTATCGAGATGTTCGACGAGAAGAACATCCAGCAGGTTTATCGCCGCCTGGTAGAAGTGCTGATTCATCAACCTGAAGTGGAGACTTCTCTTCTTCAGGCGATGAGCTATTGTTTCTACGAGGTAATGGATAACGTGCTTATCCATTCTGGCAAAACAAATGGAATCGTCATCACCAATTACTCAGAGGCTCAGCACTTGATTCAGAATTTGGTGGCCGATGATGGAATGGGGATTCAGTCGTCCTTGTCTCAGAATCAAGACTATGCAAGCATAACTGAACCGGAAGCACTTGAGTATTGCATTAGAGACCGGGTTTCTGATGGTAAGGGAATGGGCTTTGGCTTGTATTCCACATCCCGGCTCATCAATACGGCCGGTCATAAGCTGATTATTCGATCGGGTAATCATACTTTATCGGCCAATGGCGATATGATCGTAACCGAATCAGAGCCTTGGCAGGGAACCATCGTTTACTTCGAGCTGCGTTCAAATATGGATATCGATCCGAGTCTGGTGGTCGACCACCGAACGGATCCTGCAGAGGAGTTTGATGAATTATTCCTGGATAAAGATTCAGGTCTTGAAAAGCTTTGGTAAGATGAAGGTCTTCAAGTTTTCCGCATACGGAGACAGCATGGGAACGCGTCTCCTGGGTGCAAAAATAAGGGCTGATCTTCGTCCTCTTCTGGACGGAGACGAGAAAGTCGTGCTTGATTTCTCCGGAGTGGACACCGTCACCAACTCATTTGCCGATGAATGTATCGCCAAACTCCTGCTGGAAATGTCCTTGGATGAACTAAAATCCAAAACTACTTTTACCGGCCTTACTCCTCTGGCAGAGCGTAGCATCTTAACCGCCTTGAAGAGGCGGCAGATGCAAATCGCTTAGCGGTAAAATCATAGCAAAAAATAAAGCGCAATAAATTGAATATCAATTAGTTGCGCTCACGCCTCGGGCGGGAACACTAACTATTCGGCAGAAATAACGGACAATCAATAAAAGACAAAATCAGGGTTTATTTTTACTGAAACTATACTGAAACATTTCTGTCAGTTCGTGTCTTTCTATTGCAGTCCTGTCGGTTCAGCAACAATACAAGTAATAAATAGTGCGTTTTATCCATGAAGATATGGTAAAATAATGCGTTTTACTTTTTTGTTTTTGGTAAAATAGTGCGTTTTAAAAGAATGTTTCGTACCTTTGCATTCGAAAAATAAATCGTCAAAAGATGAAGAAGAAAAAGGAAATCAGGCTGATAGACAAGAAGGTGCTGGAGTATGTGTTCACAGAGCAGCAGGAAGAGCTGGAAGCGAGGGCGGAGGAGGTGCTCTGCCACCGTAAGGAAGAGAAGCTGGTGGACTTGAAGAGTACGCAGGCACAGTGTGTGATTGGCGTCAGGCGAAGCGGCAAATCGACCATGTGCTATCAGGCCTTGCATGAGGCGGGCCTGAAGTATGCGTATGCTGACTTCGACGATGAGCGTCTGGAGGGCATGGGGTCGGACCAGTTGAATGATGTGCTGGAGGTGCTGTACAAGATTTACGGTGACTTCAATTGCCTGTTCCTGGACGAGATTCAGAATGTGGAGGGCTGGCACCTGTTCGTGAACCGCATGCTGAGGAAGAAGATGAAGGTGGTGATAACGGGATCGAACGCCAAACTGCTGAGCGGCGAGCTGGCCACACACCTGACGGGCAGAAACAAGGAGATTGCGTTGTTTCCGTTCTCGTTTGTGGAGTTCTGCCGGATGAAGGAGGTGGATCTGGTGCGCAAGACCACGAAAGCGGAGGCGTTCCGAAGGGCTGCCTTCGACGAGTATCTGAAGCAGGGTGGATTTCCGGAACTGATGTGGATGGAGGACGGTCGCTCGTACGTGAGCGGGCTGGTGGACAATATCCTGAAGCGGGACATCGAACAGCGCTACAAGATAGCGTACAAGGCCGCATTCGAGAAGATGGCGCACCATCTGCTGAACGTGTCGCCCGCGATAGTGGTGATCAAGGACCTGGCGGAGCTGTTCCACTTCAAGTCGGAGCATACGGCCCGCAACTATGTGAACTACCTGCAGGAGGCGTATATGGTGATAGGGGTGCAGAAGTACTCGCAGAAGAGCCGGGTGCGATCGGTGCAGGAGAAGGTGTATGCGATGGACGTGGCGATGATGAGCGAGCGCGAGAACGCCTTTGCGGGCGAGAACCTGGGGCACAGGCTGGAGACCATCGTGCTGGTGCACCTGATGCGTCGTTGCAAGATAGAGGGGCTGGACGTGTACTACCTGAACGAGCGGTATGGGGAGTGCGACTTTGTGGTATGCAAGGATAACAAGGTGCTGCAGGCGATACAGGTGTCGTACGACATATCGTCTCCGAAAACCAGAAAGCGTGAGATTAATGGCGTTCTGATGGCCGCCAAGTTAACCGGTTGCAAAAACCTGCTTCTGCTAACCGACCACGACTACGAAGAGATTGACCAGGACGGTTTTCACATCAAAGTACAACCCGTTTATGATTGGTCTATTGAATTAGGATAGACCAATCATGGCATAAAAAGACACTAACTTTTGTTCCCCTAAATAAGGGTAACATTTGGGAAACATTTCGTGATTTTGACCACAAAAATAGCCCAAAACAAAGTATAACTAATTGATATTTAATTAGTTATACTTTGTCGGCGCCTCGGGCGGAGACACTAACTGCCTGATTGAAATATTTGATAATCAAATAGTTATTGTTCTGCCGGAAAACCTTACTGAAACTATACTGAAACAATTTTGGCAGTTAGTGTCTTCATTTGGCGGTCTTTGTCATTGTGCGTTTTTTATTCTTTATCGAATGTAATCGTCAATATAAAGCATAATTTTACATTCGTTATGATGTAGTTTTGTTTTTATTTCTTATATTTGCATCCAAGCGAATGTAATTATGAGTAATAACGTCATCTCTTCAACATTGAAAGCCTTGCGGAAGGAGCATGGCCTGACGCAGGTGGATCTGGCGATGAAGTCCGGCGTCGGCCTGAACTTCGTGCGCGAATTGGAGCAGGGCAAGGCCACGGTCAGGATGGACAAGGTTGCCCAGGTTTTTGATTTGTTCGGATACGAACTGGTTCCTCAAAAGAAGGAGAAATGAAAACGGCATTGATTGAATACAAAGGGAAGCCGGCCGGGGTCTTGAAAGAGACAGACGAAGGCTATGAATTCCTTTATGATACAGCGTATCTTTCCGATGCTGAGGCCAAACCCGTCAGCTTTACCCTTCCTTTGACGGAAAAGCCGTACAAATCTCCAGTTCTTTTTCCGTTCTTCGATGGACTGATTCCAGAGGGTTGGCTTTTGGATGTGGCCTTGCGTAACACGGATATCAGCGAACTGGACAGGTTCTCCCTTCTGCTTCTCTGCTGTAAAGACTGCATCGGCGCGGTCAGTGTTATTCCGATAAAGGAGGATGGTGATGAGTAAGTGTTTATTCTGCTATAAGGAACTCGGCCCGGGAGAGGTTGATTTCCATAAGTCCTGTTGCCGGAAGATCTTTGGAACGGCGACGGCTCCTATTTTGGATTACACCCGCGAAGAGATGGATGACCTGGCCGCCCAAGTCATCAAGTCACAAACCACGTTGACCGGCGTCCAACCCAAACTTTCTTTGAATCTCGACAAGCATAAGGATTCCCAGAAACTTACCATTGTGGGACTCTGGGGCGGTTATATCTTCAAGCCCCAGACGGAACGTTTTGCTATGCTGCCCGAGAATGAAGATCTTACAATGCACCTGGCCGAAATCGCCAAGCTGAAGACCGTTCCTCATACGCTTATCCGGATGAAGGACGGGAGCATCGGCTACCTGACCAAGCGGATTGACCGGACGAAAAACGGGGAGAAGATCGCGATGGAAGATATGTGCCAACTTACAGAGCGGCAGACAGAGCATAAGTACCGGAGTTCATACGAGCAAATTGGGAAAGCCATCCGGAAATACTCCGCTTTCCCTCAATTGGACATGGTGGATTTCCTGGAGTTGGTGTATTTCTCCTGGCTTACCGGGAACAACGATATGCACCTAAAGAACTTCTCCCTGTATTCTCCAGCCGGCGAACCTGTTCTTACTCCTGCATACGATCTGTTGAGCGCTGCCATAAGCAATCCCGCCGATGACGAAGAATTGGCCTTGAACCTTAATGGAAAAAAGAAACACATCAAGGACCCAGACTTCATCGCCGCATTCAATACTTGTGGTGTTCCTGAGATTGTATTCGACAGGATCAAGAAGAAGTATATAGACCTTCTCCCTAAGTTTGAAGAGGAAATACAGAATTCTTTCTTGTCTGAAGACCTCAAGGCCTCGTACATCGATCTCCTCCATAAGAGAATGAAAGTGTAAACTCGTCCACACGGACAGCAAGTCCGGCATCCTTCACCTCCATCTCGACTGCAACCGCGTCGATATGGACAACTGCCTGAACAGCGACCACCTGATCGGCATCCGGGCCAAGACGGCCGCCGAGGAGGTCAACCGCCTGCGGAATTGGAATCGCACGAAGGAAAGGTTCGAGGAGAACAAGGCTCGCATCAAAAAGGATTGCCTCGCGGTTCTATCAGGAATGTCGGCCTTCTCCAAAGAATAATGATTACTTTTGAGAGTTGGATAAACCGAACTTTGAAGAAATGACTTTCAACACTTATGATAAAGAATAATCTATTCGTTCAGGCTATCGGCAAGTTCCTTCTGGGAGTCATTCTTATCGGCCTGTTGCTTTTCCTGCCTGCAGGCTCGCTTCAGTATTGGCAGGGCTGGCTTCTGATGGGAATCCTCTTCGTGCCGATGTTCTGCGCCGGGCTGGTCATGATGGCTAAGAATCCCGAACTGCTCCGCAAGCGTCTCAATGTCAGGGAAGAAGAAAATGAGCAGAAAATGGTGGTGAAACTAAGCGGGCTGCTGTTTGTCGCGGCATTCGTCGTAGCAGGCCTTAACTGGCGTTTTGACTGGTACGTGCTGCCAAACCGGGCCGTATGG
>Ga0265298_10003049_pt1 | contig 22535 bp, 20 predicted proteins | sample AusTroGonzalo_MG_3_FD_193486 | JGI IMG/M metagenome (GOLD analysis project Ga0265298, IMG submission 193486) | Bovine rumen microbial communities from tropical cattle in Woodstock, Queensland, Australia - Gonzalo_01 | ecosystem: Host-associated > Mammals > Digestive system > Stomach > Rumen ...
GTTGCAAACGCTATTCCAGAAGCGTGGCGACATCAGCCCGAAAGACCTTGCCGACATGATTCAGCGCATGGTCATCCCCGTGAGTCAGACCGCCATGACGCAGAACCCCCGCATAGCAGAGCTGGAGCACATGATTCTGGAGAAAGAGCCGTGGATGACGTTCTCGATGAACCCCATGATTTGCTGGTGCTTCGGTAACTGTGCGGCAGAAGTCGGCAGCAGCGACCTCAGGCGCATCGTGAAGGGAGGTCCCCAGCCCACCCACAAGATTGACTTCGTTCACGGATTGCTTGATGCACTATATGGGTTTGACCTGAGCGAGGGCAGGATTGAGCAGTAATTATAAAATATCTTAATTTTCTGCTCGATTGTTTGGAACATATAAAATAAAATCATAACTCAAAAGAAGGAATCATGAAGAAAGCATTTATAATTCTTTGTTTGCTGTTTGCGGTGAGCGTGGGGCTGAATATTTGGCTGGCGACGAGGGAGGCCACGACGGAAACCACCATCGAGCGCGATACCATGTGGCGCGACTCTATTATCTACGAGCCCCAGCCCGCTGAGACGATCCCGACGGACAGGGTGGTCTATATCCGCATCCCCTCGCCCTGCGATTCGGTCCATGAGCCTGTCGAAGGGCCTTGGACTGCTGGCGGTGACTCCATCGAGGTGCCGATACCTATCATGCAGAAGCGGTACGACGACAGTCTATACACTGCGTGGGTGAGCGGCTACGAGCCGAACCTTGACAGCATCAATCTGCGCCTGCCGACGATCACCGAGACCGTCACCAAGACGATAGTCAAGCCCTCGCCACTGATCACCTTCGGCATCCAGGCTGGTGCAGGCTACGGATTCTTCAATCAAAAGCCAGACCTATATATAGGTGTGGGCGGGCAGATCAACCTCTGGCGAAAATAGCCACGGATGCGCTCGGCTTTCTTGCTCTGGCAAGCGTCTCCTATCGTCGCCGAGCGGCCGCTTGCTACCGAAGGGACGCAAGAACACGGAATAAAACGGAAATAAATCGCCGTGAGGCGAGAGCGGTCCGGAGGATAGCAATACTTCTTATAATATTTTTAAATAACTGTTCTTGGCTCGGGGTATGGCGTACTTTTTCCCAAAGGCTTTCAACCATGCCACCCCCGAGCCGTTTTTTTATGAAAAGCACAGTAAACCCCTGACATCATTTCGCCCGATTAGTGAAGTTGAACTAATCGCAAATTGAAATGAACAAATTCATCGTATTTTTACTTTTCGCCTTTAGCGTGATCGGTGCGCTGGGCGGTCTGATCGTTACCATTCTTGACGGTCGCTATGAGACATCGTTAGGCATCGTGGCCCTCGCCATCACAGCCTGGCCAAAGTTCAAACAGTATTGGTACACTCTAAACTTCTGATGCCTTATGGAGATCACACTCGAAGCAATCATCTCGCTGATAGGTCTCATTGTTGGCGGTACAGGTGTAGGCGGATTCTTGTTCTGGCGACAGCATAAACGCAAAGAGGAAGCCGAAGCAAAGCTGGCCGAGGCCGAAGCCAGGCTGAAGGAGGCTGAAGTGCGCAAGGCCGAGATTGAGGCCAACAAGGAGCAACAGGACTACTATCAGCAGTTGGCGAAAGACTTGGCCGAGGATCGTGAAGACCGCAAGCGTCAGAACGACGAGCTGCGTAAGGAGCGCGACCATTATAAGGATGAGCGCAACGAACTGAGGGATGCGTTGTCGAAACTGTCAGACGAGTTCCGCGACTTCCGGCGCAAGAGTGAAGACGACATTGACATTCTGCGTCGCAACCAAGCCCGTCAGGGCCGTATGATCGAGGCCATGCGCCCTTTTATGTGTGGCGACCTCAAGTGTCCTCACCGCCAGCGCGTAACCACATTGGATGCCGAGGCTCTTGAGCGCACCGTACATATCAACGAAGAACAGAAAGATATTGACCCCTACAATGGCGATTAAGATCAGCAATAACTTCACCCTCGAAGAGCTCTGCGCCAGCGATACCGCCAAGGCGAAGGGCATCAGGAACGAGCCAGGCCAAAGCGACGTGGTGAATCTGTGCGCTCTGGTGCATAAGGTATTGCAGCCCCTCCGTAACGCTTGCGGACCGATTAAGATCAGTAGCGGATACCGCTCGCTCGCCCTGAACAATGCCGTTGGCGGTGTGCGCAACTCTCAGCACATGCGAGGCGAAGCTGCCGACATTTGCATCGACGGCGACATAGAGAAGGGTAAGCGGTATTTTGATTGGATCAAGCTCCACTGCCCCTTCGACCAACTCATCTGGGAACACAACGCCAAAGGCTCATACTGGGTGCATGTGTCATATCGTGCCGACGGCAACAACAGGAAACAGGTGATCGACAATTTACTGAAGAAATAATAAACCAAAGGAACTATGGCAAAGGAAATCAGTATTATGTTGTCTACTGATAAGATCAGAGCAGCAGCAGGTGAGAAAGTGAACGTCGGAGCTTTGTTCGACCAGTTTGTTTACGCCTCCATCTATGAGAACGGAAAAGTTAATGGATGGAAAAACATCATCAAGTTTCAGGAGAAGGTGAGGACTGTTAGTTATGAGGTGGAAATCCATGAAGACACCACCCACTTTGTCATTGTTGCCAACCCTGACGCGGTGGCTCGTCTTGATGATGCGGAGCATACTGTCGAGGCAGCTTTCATCGTGGAGGTTACGTCTGAGCCGCAGCCAGAACCAGAGCCTACTCCAACCCCTACACCTGAACCAGAGCCAGAGCCGACTAAGGAGTTGGGAAAGCATCAGTACAATATCTGTGTGGCATCAGATGTACACTTGTATGTCGATAACGACGAGAACACCCCAGAGAAGACCGATGACTGGTCTGACGAGAAAGACCTCCGCACGATGATGGATATTTGTGGAGCAGACAGCAGTATCATGTGTGTGATGTCCGCTGGTGACAGCATCGAGAGCGGCTCCCCGAAGTTGGGAACACCCGAAGATGATTCAAAGGAGTTCATGGAAATCTACAACGTGAACTACTGGCAGATTTATGGCCTTCGATTCTTCTCATGCGTGGGCAACCACGACTATTATGGGATGTTTGAATCTCGAAATGGAGATACCATCCGTCCTGACCGCTTTACGAACTATAACTCCATTGACGGCCATAATGTGTCTGTGCGCGACCGCATCGCTCAGATTAACGTAAGTGGTAATGGCATTAACTGCTATGTAGCAAATGGCCGCAATCGCATCGCCTTTGACCTCGAACCGGGCAAATCGACGCTTGCAGGTCAGGCTGACATGCACTTTATGGCCTACAATGCCTACGTCTGCGACTATGCTCAGGCTGCTGGGTACACCGGTAAATTAGTACCGAGCGAAAACCGCCTGTCCGACGATGCCGTTCGAATGACAAAGAAATATGTGAACGACAACTGGGGAAAGTGCAAGAATTACCTTACGGGCTGGGACACTGGAAATGGTATGCGAAACGCCTACTCAAAACTTTGTTATTTCTTGCGCAAGGACAACAACATCTTTATCTTCCTTTCCGTTGACTATGGCAGCGACGTGTGGCCGATTAACGACAAGTGGCATGACAGGATGATCCGTGCGCGAAAGATTATTGATGTCAACTCGGATGATCCGTACATCCGTGCCATGAGGGAGTTCGTGGCAGACACTGGCTACAGCGAAAAGGACAGGCCGTACGACTACCAGTACTACTCGCCCAACAGCTTGATATGGCTGAAGGAGATTGTCGAAAGCAACCAAGATAAGAAGATCTTCCCGTTCATACATCACTATATGGCGAACAAGGTAGGCAATGGTGTAGGGCTCCCGAAAGACGGGAACTGGTCTTATGCGGCAATACATCCCGCATCTGAGCTGGATGCTAATGGCATCCCCGTCGGTTCTAACTGCTTAACTGGTATCGAGTTTTATTTTTTGAACAAACTGAATAACATGTACAAGAACTGCCTGTATAGTTTCGGCCACTCGCACCTGAGCAACGGCATCGAGCAAAAATTCAAGATAGACAATCATGACTACCCCATAGTGCCCGCAGGCCAGCCCTTTGGCTATACGAAGGCGAGCCTGACGCCTATTGGCACATCGGCATGGAACCTGGCGTTACCGTCGCTCAGCAAGCCTCGCGGCATTGAGGGCAAGGAGTCGGTGCGCCTGTACGATGATGCGGAGATGACTATATTCGAGATATACGAGAACGGCGTCATTGTCAAGGGGTACAAGATCGTCAAGGACGGAAAGAAGTGCTTCGACAAGTCGAAGCCGATGTTCGAAAAATCTATACTGCTGAGATAGCAGCGCACATAATCACGGTTATTGGATTTTTTTATTTATGGTTTTTATTGTTTTAGATTAATAGTGTGTAAAATTTTAGTTATTTTTATTTTTTAGTTGGTAATGAGACTGGGGTGCAGCGTCACCCCTTTTTTAGCATCGGAAAACACGGAAAACACGGAAAAACATGGTAAACCCACGACCGCGAATCGGTGGTTAATTGTATGGTATCACTTGAAGTTAACGACACCGTAGTACTGGAGCAGAAGCAGGTCTTAGAGCAGGCTCTCTCCACGAATCCTAAGACCCAAAAAGCCTTGCAATCACTCATCCGTAAGGTGATTAAAGAGGCCCGTGCAAAGGTCGTAGAAGCTGCCAGCAATGCTATCAAGAACGACCCGCGAGGATCGGCCCGTGCCGTGCGTACAGCCGTCTATAAAAAGATATTAGGTGCCAATATCAATATCTACAACTCGCGCAAGGCTCACGGCTCTACTTCATACGATCCGCCACGCAAAGGCTCTACTGGTCGCGGTGGCAACCGTCGCCTTCGTTCGCCGCGCACGGCTCGCATCATGTCATACGATGCACTTGATCGTGGTTTCATCCTCAGATGGGTAAACGACGGTATGACTAAGACCAGTCCGCGTGTCATCAACTTCACCGAAAACGATAATCGCAAGGTTGACCGATGGAACAAGCACCCCAATACGGGTAATCGTGGAGCCATATCAGCACGCAACTTCTTCCGCAATGCGGGTGAACCTGCTCTGGTAAGGGCCGTTGACGCACTCGCCAACCTGATAGACACCGAACTCGAAAACATCCTGAACAAAAAGAAATAACGATATATGGCAGATTCAATTCTCAGACTCAAAGTTGACTCCCAGGAGTACGACAACAAACTGAAGCGTGCAGCCGAAGGGTTGCAACGCTATGCCGACGGGTGCCGCAAGGCTGGCGGTACGCTCACACAGTTGGATGATGGCGTTGAGGAGTTTGTGAAATCCCTCGGGCAGATGGAAACCGTATCAAAGACGGCCAAGGGCAGCATTACCGAGATGACCAAGGCTTTCACCGACCTGAGCGTGCAATACAACAAACTGACGGATGAAGAGAAGGCATCGCCATTCGGCAAGGCACTGTCCGCGTCGCTCGATCAGTTGAAAGGCCGCATTCAGGATGGCAATGTCGAGATTAAGAATATTAACGACTCGCTGAATGGCGGTGGCGGACTGAGGGATGCACTCGACAGGGTGGCTGGAACCTTCGGTTTGAATATTGAGCAACTGACCAAGTTCGGCAGCATTCTTGGTGTAACAACCATAGCCGTAAAGGTGGCTAAGGATGCCTTCTTCAGTTGTGAAAGCAACGTAGATGAATGGGGACGGACTGTGAGAGCTGCTGAAGGTGTTTACGATTCATTCTTGCAGTCACTCAATAATGGCGACTTCTCAGGATTTATCAGTCGCATAGGCGAGGTGATAACAAAAGCCAAAGAAGCCTACAACGCCCTCGATGAGCTTCAGACCCGCATGACCATTATCAACCCTGAGCGTACTCGGTTGCAGGCTCGCGCCACAGAGTTGAAGGCCATCATCCGTCGTGAAGGTGCAAACAGCGAGAAAGGTCAGGCAGCACAAACCGAACTCCGTCAACTTGAAGGGCTGCTGTCTAAAGCCTTTAAGACCGAATCACAACTGAATTATAATGCTTTCAAGGCGCAGGTAGATGCAAAGTTGCAAGATGCTAATATCAAACTGAACCAGAAAGACTACGACTTCCTGATGCGTACCTTCAGCAGCGATGCTTCGTACATGGCTATGAGGCGAGGCGCGAAGGGTAGCAAGGGTGTCACTTATGAGGCTGGAGGCTCTTACGACGAAGGTTCGGTAACGTCATACGACACCAGAAACATCAATCAAAAACTGCTCGACCTGTTCACCGACGAATGGCGCAGAGAGTATGCACCATTACTTAATGCCGCATTCTCAGCCCGTGGTGGTGCCGCCAGCGTATTGCTCAGCGACGCCCGATACCTCAAAAGTGGTTCAGGCGGCGGTGGTGGTAGTACAGGTGGTGGCGGTCTGACACCCGAGGAACTTGAAGCGCAACTCGAAGCATCTATCTCTTCGGCATGGGAGAAAGCCATGTCGAAAGCGACGTTGAGTGCCGACACATTCAAGGCCCCTGAAATAGAAGGCGCGTCTGAGGCATGGCAGGCTTATGTCGATTCCGTCAAGAGTGGATCGGCAGAAGCTGTGGATTCTGTTCAATCGCTAACCGATGCTTTCAATGCACTGAACAAAGCCGAAGGCGTGGTGCCGACGGGCGAAATCAACAAAGAAGCAAAAGACTCGGCTAAGTCATTTCAAACCGCAGCCAGTGCCATCAGCTCTGTAGGCTCCGCGCTCTCGCAGATCGAAGACCCAGGCGCAAAAGTTATGGGTATCGTGGCACAAGCCATTGCAACAGTAGCACAAGCCTATGCTGGTGCCCTGTCTTCAGATAGCACCACAAAATCAAACATTTGGGCTTTTATTGCTGCTGCTGCTGCATCTACAGCCTCGATGATCACGACAATTTCTTCAATCCATCAGGCAACAGGTTACGCCAATGGTGGTATTGTCGGAGGTAACTCTTATAGTGGTGATAACGTCGGTCCTGTGATGCTCGATGCTGGCGAGCTCATCTTGAACAGAGCGCAGCAGGCAAACGTTGCGCAAGGGCTCCAAGGTAATAATATTCATGATCTCAATTTGAGTGCCACCATCAAGGGCGAGGACATCCGACTGGCTATCAATAACAATGGTCGCCGTACAGGTCGCGGCGAGTATGTAACCACAAGATTCAGATAAACTATGGCAGTACGTTGGCAGATACATTTCAAATCATTGTCTAACGTTGACTACTACGTTGACATCTACGACAATTCCTTCAGCGGTACGGCTACACAGCTGACGGGTGCCGCAAGCCCGTTTACCACCTCTGAAGATATTGACGAGGATATGTATGTACCCATCCGTAGCCAGAGCGGATATATCAGATTTATCGTCGAAAACTCTACCATTGTCAATCAGATCAGGCCCGTTCAGACAACGGATCGCCCCGTAGTGTTTCGTGACAGCCACGAAACGTTGTGGATGGGATTCCTGCGACCCGAACAATACAGTCAGCAGTGGGGACCAACTCCATACGAGATAGAGATACCTTTAATGTCGGTGATGGAGGCTATGCAGGGAGTAATGTTTACCCAAAACGAAGGATATACAAGCCTGTTTACATTAGTGCGGACCATCAATACATACTTCCCTAATAACATTTATATCACTGCCCCGCAGGAAACGCCGGTAAAGGATGTATACGTGCAGAACAATAACTTCCGCGAGTATCTGACCATCCCGGAGCGTAACGAGCGAAGCACGGCCAACAAATACGAGTGCATATCGCTCTATGAGTGCGTCGAGCAGTTCTGTCAGTACTTCGGCATCAGTCTGCACGAATACAAGGATACATTCTATTTCGTGGTATATCCTGACACCAACGTGACCTACTACGACATAGATACTGCTGGCAGCACTCGGCCCACCCAATACAGCAGCCACACCCTGGCTTCGCTTACGATTTGTGGTGCTAACAATAAGCAAAGTTATTCAAAGGTGTATCGTCGTATTAAAGGCGAGTTCGATACCAACTCGGCCAAGGTGGAGAGTATCTATGCCGTGTCGGAGTTCTTCAAGATGTTTTCTGTCTACGGAACTGAGCCGTTAGGCCATCCCCAGGAACTGCTGTTCAATGGCAACGCCGAGATACTACCCTACAAAAACGGTTCCCAGACTGTTGGTTGGATCAACTTCCTGAATGATTACGGCGGACAGATATTGAGAGTAGGGCAGAGTGACCAAGTGGTACGCGACGGATTCTCATGGGATGACTCCTTCTTTGTGCAGTCGCAGAAGACAATGGCGAACACTCCCAGCTCGGCCATCAAGTTTAATATACCTACCTATGTCTATCTCAATGCCAACGAATATGCTGCGCTGAACATCAATTTCAGACTGAGGGAATACTTTAGGGGTGAGGACGAGGCCGTGAAGCGGGTGTACTTTAAATTCCGTATAGGCACCTACTGGCTAAAAGCCGAAAAGGTGACGGCATCGCCCGCCACCCGATATACGTGGTCAACAACCGAGAGCATCTGTTGGATCAATGTCGATAATGGCAACATCACCATGAAGGATGACATCTACACGATTGATTTGTGGGCCGAGCAGTCGCTCGACTCCATCAGCGGATTTGCTATCGACATGCCGACTGGCCTTGCCGCAGGTTACTATACGACATACTTTGAGCTGCTGTGCAACGCTGACGGTACAGAAGACTTTGGCGACTATTCGGTGATCGGCTACCTGATCAACAATCTGTCAATCGGTGTATTGAGATGCACGAACGACATATCGCAGCCTACGCCAGACTACGATCACAACAATATCATCCGTCTGCTGTCAGGACTATATAACGATGACTACATGATTGGTTGCACCATCACCACCCGCCGCGGCACTCAGTACGGAGCGGGCGCAGCCCTGACATCAGCACACGGATATGTATCTACGAAATACGATGAACTGGGTGTGGTGCGTCGCGCTGCAATAATGAACAAGTCGCGCGAGTTGCTGACAGTCAGGGTGAAGGGGAATGCACAGCCTATTGAGTCGGTGACTAACGATGGGCGTACTTATGGCATCCTATCGCAGAGCATCGACTGGCGAGAAGAAGAGAACGAACTGCAATTAATAAACTTAGATTAATACGGCTATGGCAACCAACGGAAACAATATCATCATCAAGAAGGGTGGCACCGCCATTGCTGCTACCAAGACAAACGAGATCACGGTGGATAGCGAGGTGATAGAAATATCGTCTCCAACGACAGGGCAATGGAAGTCGTTTATATCAGGCCGCAAAGAGTGGAGCATTACTACCAATTTCCTGATTCGCTCTGAAGCCGACATAAAGAACCGCCTTTATGAGAATAATCAGCTAACCGTCGGACAAACCTATTCGCTCACCATCTGCACCAATACACAGGGTGGCGCAACCCATCTGACTGGCAATGCCATACTAAAGACCTATAAGGTGACAGCGACGCGAGGAAACCTTTGCACGGGAAGTTTTGTATTTGTAGGAGTAGGTGCTTTGGCATAAATTCGAATCGGCATGAAACTGACTGAAGACCAAATCAGACGAATAGCCCGCCAGGAGGCTTCAAAATCCACACGTAGCGGTGGTGGAGTAGGTGGCGGCATATCTGCATCGTGGGTCGAGGAAAACTATATCAGCAAGGCTTTCTTCAATCGTATCTTCGAGATTTACGGACCTGGCGAGCACTCTGGCGACCCAGACGTGCAGGTGGAGCCAAACGATACCGACACCACCATCTCGAACATCAAAGCCCTCGTAGGCTTCTGGGCTGAGGAATATCTGTCGGCACTCGGTCAGAACTCTGAGCAGGGCGGTGGCGGCATTTCCCTAAACGAACCTCTCGCAAGCATCAATAACGCCAGTCTCGGTATCCCGTCGAATGGCCAAACGCTGGTGTATCGGAATAACCAATGGACATACGGCACGAGTGGCGGCAGCGGCAGCGTGACAAGCATCACGGCAGGCACAGGTCTCAGTGGTGGCACCATCACCACCAGCGGCACTATCGCCATCGACTCTACCTATCAGACGTATATCAGTCACGGCGAATCGGCCTATAACGCGCTAAGCAACTATCTGCTGAAGTCGGAAGGTGTGACCGCCATCGTGGTAGGCACTGGTACGAATGCCGACAAGATAGGCGTGACTATCAACGGCTCAAATACTGGTTTTATAACCGTGCCCTATTCATCGAAAGCCGCTCAGCTCTCTACGGCGCGAACCATCTGGGGGCAGTCGTTCGACGGCTCTGCTGCGGTGAAGGGCGACATCACGCAGGCCACCTGCCTGGAGTTCTCGGAGATAGGCGGCAGTGCCGGTCATGGTGGTTATATTGATTTTCATTATAACGGATCGACAAGCGACTACACCTCGCGTATCATCGAGGACGCAAGCGGGGTGTTGAAAATCAACAATGCTATCTTTGCCAAATTATCGGGAAATGTAAGTATCGGCACATCTACCATCTCGCAAACCTATAAACTTGACGTGAACGGTTACACCAAGACATCGCGGCTCTACCTGACCGATTCAGTATATTTTGAATACGACTCAAGTAATAGCGGCGTTCGCCTGATTAATGCCGGCTTCTATGCAGACACCTACGTCAGTGCCCTCGGATCGAACTCCGGCGGCGGTGGAGGTAGCGGCGATTATATCCCTCTGAGCGGTTCGACAGCCATCACCGGCAACCTCACACCAAGCAGCAACAACTCTGTAAACCTTGGTGCAGAGTCAAAGAGATGGTCAAGCGTTTATTGTACCAATCTTCGTGCATACGGCGGAAGCATCGCAGGCAACCTGACAATGGCAGGTAACATCACACCGACCGCGAATCAGCAGTACGGCCTTGGCACATCGAGCTTAATGTTCTCGTCATTGCACGTATTGAACTCATACACCTACGGCACGCTGTCGGTCAATCATTTCACATTGTTTGAAGATACATACTCACCAGCCCAGGGTGTAACCTATTCGCAGTCGCACTTGAAATCTACGCTCAATGTGATGTATTTGGAATGCGTCAGCGGAATCCAGTCGAGCAATACCATCAGCACCCGATCTGATATTCGCCTGAAGACGATACAACGATACATCGACTATCTGAGCGTGGATGCCGTAGCATCGGCCCCTATCTTCGACTACACATGGAACGAGAAACCTAACGGCAACGTGTTTGTAGGAACCAGTGCGCAATATTGGCAGTCGGTACTACCAAATGCCGTCTCTCCAATGTTCGACAGGTTCCTGTCTCTCGACTATTCTGCCACGGCCTTAGTGTCTACAGTGATTACGGCCCGCAAGGTGGTGGATCATGAGGCACGCATTCGTCTGCTGGAGGTGGAAAATCAGGCTCTAAGAAACGAGATTAACATATTAAAGAAAATGGTATAGAGTATGAGTTACATCGACGGAGTAATCAAAGCACCGGTGAGCATATTCGACGTTCAGCGTGCGCTCGCTACAACCGACAACGACCTCGGTACGCTGTGCCAGAAGGCGACCATCAATCCGATGGCGAAGTTCAAGCCCATCAGAAACTCGAAGATCGTGATGCTGGCACCACAGCAAGGTGGCACACCGTCTGACAGATATAGTGCGCGATTCGGTTTTGCAGCCATCACACCATCTATCACGTTCGATGGCATCAACCTCGATCCGCATAGCAAGTGGCAATACTTGAAACCGAGAGGTGGCAGTCAGAACGAGCCGTTCAGACTGACCGACTTCATCAATGAGGCTAACCCTACAGGTCCAGGCTATGACATCCATGCCGTAGCCCCGTTTGCCTTCGGAGTGGAGGGGATGGAACTGACCTACAACACCACCGACGGCAATGGAGGAGTGGGTCTGCCTCTGTATGTGAATAGCGGAGTGAACTCGTACTATCTTAATGGAGGTTGGAATCCTGATACATGTATCACCATGTCTGAGTTTCTAAACTTCTACAGCGGTGGTTCCTATATCGGTTTCGCCATTCGTGACATCGACCAGCCTTCGGGCGGTTTCGTGGCCGTGGTGACACGCCACAAACTGAATAGCGTGAGCTCTTCGGTGCCTACGGTGATACTGCGCTCTGCAAACGTTATACAGTCGGGTATGCTTTCGCCCGAGGTGGCACTCCTTCACGATGGAGCCCGTGCAGGCCATACATTCCGCTTTATTGCATTTCTGTATAGCACATTCCCGTCGTTCGTCTACGACGGAACCACCTACACGGACATTAATGCTGAATACTCCGTGCTGACAACCACACCGAACTTCAGCGCAAACTCGCTGGAGATCGACGACAATATAGACCGTCACGACATCGTGGCCTACCTCGTTCAGGGTGGTATCACCGGACTGACTGGCTTCATACAAGGCCCTGGCGTGACGCTGACGCTGACAAGCAACACGCCGGTCATCAATCCAAACGACGGAAGAGAATATTACAAGTATCAGATAGGCGGTACGGTGTACGGCAGCTTCACCACTCCATCGGGCCATTGGAACCCAGACGGCGACGTGCGCATACATTTGAAGATTGCGAGCGACGGGCGACCGAGCTACGTCAACCCAGATACAGGCAACTTTGAATATTCGGTGAACGTGTCGATGCCAAATGCCGGTACAACATACAACAATGTCGCGCTGCTGAATTTCTCGTCTCTGAGCAATCCTGCCTATATCTATGTAGAGCCGGCAGTGGCCAAGAACGAAGACCCCTATATCAAGATCACAGCGTATGCCACGCCAAGTTATGCACCAGAGACCGTGCAGATCAATGGTGCCGTCAGCGCATCGTCGCCAAGAATCACGACATAAATAATTCACATTAATATTAACTCTTTAAACGTTTAAATTATGAGTACATTCAACATTATTGCCTCGGCACTGAACAATCAGTATGCTTACGAGAACGAGAATGTGATGGTGCAGGGCTCCTACGTGCTCGATGCCACAAATAACGGCTTGCAAAGCGTGAGCGGTTCGGTGTATAAGAACAACGAAGGCCAGCAAGGTGACTTTATCGGAAACTTCAACGGCTACGTGCGCGACGGAGAGGTGCGTTACAGCCTGTCGGAGATGAGTCGCCGCGACGCTAACTTGACATGGGGTGCCATCGACGAGATCGAAGCCAATATCACTGGCGCGAACGAGGAGTAAAGACAGGGCGCGATTATATATGGTCGCGCCCGTAGTAACATTTACATTATCAAACATCAAGGGAACTATGACCAAGAAAAGAATCGCTGAGCTTTATCGCTTCCTCAGCGTAGCATCAATGAAGCGAATGAACGACGACGAAAAGATTGCATTCATCCGTCTGCTTAGACAGATGAAACCCGTCTTCACCGAAATGAACGAAGCGGTGAACGACGCTATCGAGAAGGCCAAGGCCGAAATGGAGGATGAGAGTCACATCGCCGAGTTCGTGAACAAAGCCGTCGAGGACCTGTCGGGCGAGGATGCGGGCATCAATATCCAGACCATGAAACCCGACGTGTTTAATCGTCTGTGCCTGTCGAATGACTGGAACTTCGCCCAGGTTGATGAACTCGAAGAGGCACTTGTAAAGCCGTGATTTAGTAAACCAAAAGCAATGATTCTGCCGTAATAAAAAGCATCTTTTATTATGGCAGAATTATCTATTATTCAACAAGGAGAGAAGGCGAAATACATTGTCACTTCTCAGAACCCAAACTTCAACATGGAAGAGTGCGATTTCTATGTTGAACTTTTGTATGGACGCATGGGTAAGAAACTCACGTTGCAGAAGTCGGATTTCCTGTACGGCACCGGCAGCGAGTGGGTGATGATGTTCGACACCACGGGCATGGTGGGTAAGGTGACGGCTCGCATGGTGTGGCAGGCACACGACACCGACTCTAACCCGAACAACCAGCGTCAGGAGGTGGATGAGCAGATTATTGCTTTTGTGGTGACGACACCGAACCCGCAACTGATCTGTTGTCCGAACACATCGAGCGAGGGCCACGATGTGCGCTACGAGCGCACCGAGGAGTCGGACATTGCAGCTCTGTACGTCAGACTGTGCGCCACCGAGGTGGTCATCCCCGACCACGGCGACCCGTACACCATCTACCGACCTCTCATCACCCGCAACGATGAATACCTCTATGCGCTGCGTGAGACGGCTGAGCAGATACAGGACACACTGAGCAATTTACAGAATAACAACCAATAAAACGTATAAGATTATGGCAGATTACAGATTGACACAATCCGGCGAAGAGGTTCAGGAATTGCTGGACCAGGTAACGCCAAACCAGCAGGCCATCGAAGGCTTGCAAAACGACAAGGTGGATAAGGTAGATGGCAAGGGTCTCTCGGATGAGAACTTCACCGAAGGCGAGAAGACGAAGCTCGGCAACCTGCCCACACAGTCAGAACTTAACACCGAACTCGGCAAGAAGGCGACCATCGTCTCTCTTGGTGAGGAAACCGAAGCACGCGAGGGTGCCGATCAGACACTTCAGCAACACATCGATGCGGAAGAGACTCGCGCCAAGGCTGCTGAGAAGCAGAATGCCGACGACATCGACGCAGAGGAGGCAGCTCGCATCGCTGCCGACAACGCCATCAATGCGAAGATTCCCGCCGCTGCATCGGCTCAGAATCAACTCGCTGATAAGCAGTTCGTGAACCAGAGCATTCAGACCGCAACGGCTGTGTTCCGCGGCACGTACAACCTTGTGAGCGACCTCCACCTGGAAGTGGGAGCCACCCGTGCCGCTATCATCGAGGCACTTGGGGCTACCATCAGTGGTGCTGACAACAACGACTACTGTTTCGTTCAGATTCCAACCGCCACCGCCACACCGACAGAGATCGCAGCCATCGACCGCTACAAGTTCAATGGCTCGGCATGGGCGTATGAGTACACGCTGAACAATTCGGGCTTCACCGCTGCTCAGTGGGATGCCATCAACTCGACGATCACCAGCGGACTGGTGGCCAAGTTGTCTGCCCTGCCGACAAATGCAGAGCTCACCACACTCCTGGCTGGTAAGCAGGCCGTCATCGCTGACCTCGAAACCATCCGCACGGGTGCCGCAGCAGGTGCAACAGCCTACCAAAAGCCAGGCGCAGGTATTCCGAAGACCGACCTCACCAGCGGTGTGCAGACATCGCTCGAAAAGGCCGATGCAGCAGCACCCCAGGCTACGACCTACACCAAGACTCAGGTGGACGGACTGGTTGGCGACGAAGAAACCCGCGCCCGTGCCGCAGAGGGAGCCAATGCCGACGACATCGACACTATCGAGGCCAAAATCCCAGTGGCAGCTACCTCACAGAATCAGTTGGCAGACAAGGATTTTGTAAACAGCAGCATCGCCACGAACACCGCCAACTTCAAGGGGTCGTATAACGAAGTGAGCGACCTTCAGTTGACACCCGCCGCCAGTCGTGCCGACATCGCCACAGCCCTCGCTGGCACCATCACGGGAGCCGACAACAACGACTACTGTTTCGTACAGATTCCGACAGCCGTAGGTACACCGAACGAGATTGCCCGTGTGGAGCGTTACAAGTTCAACGGTAGCTCTTGGGCCTTCGAGTTTGAATTGAACAACTCTGGATTCACTGCCGACCAATGGGCCGCATTGAATAGCGGTATCACCAGCGGGCTCGTGGCCAAGTTGTCAGCCCTGCCCACAAACTCGGAACTGACCACGCTCTTGGCTGGCAAGCAGGATGTGATCTCAGACCTTCAGACCATCCGCAGTGGAGCCGCCGCAGGCGCAACGGCCTATCAGTTGCCGGTGAGTGGTATGCCGAAGAGCGACCTCACCAGCGGTGTGCAGTCGTCGCTCGACAAAGCCGAAGCAGCCGCACCCCAGAGCACCACCTACACCAAGACCGAGGTGGACGGGTTGGTAGATGCCGAGGAAACCCGCGCCAAGACCGCTGAGGAAGCAAACGCCGGCGACATTGACGCTATCGAGGCTAAGATTCCATCTGCTGCATCGACGCTGAATCAGTTGGCCGACAAAGCCTTTGTCAACAGCAGCATTCAGACCAGTACGGCTCAGTTTAAGGGTACTTACAACCTCGTTAGCGACCTCTCGCTGACCACCGCCGCTACCCACGCACAGGTAGGTACGGCTCTCGCTGGTGCTATCTCTGGAGCCGACAATAACGACTACGCCTTCGTACAGGTTCCCGCTGCCGACGGCACACCGACCGTCATCGCATCGGTGGATCGTTACAAGTTCGACGGTACGGATTGGGCCTTCGAGTACACGCTCAACAACAGTGGTTTCACAGCTGCCCAGTGGGATGCCATCAACTCAGCCATCACATCGTCGCTGGTGACTAAACTGTCAGCCCTGCCGACCAATGCTGAACTGGAAACCCTGCTAAACGGTAAGCAGGCTGTGATTGCCGATCTGAGCGACATCCGTAGCGGAGCCGCTGCCGGTGCAACGGCTTATCAGAAGCCCGTTGGCGGTATTCCTGACACTGATCTGTCAGCCGCACTTCAGACTGCGCTCGCATCATTCATCACCAAGGCCGTCACCGACCTGACGAACTACTATCTGAAGAGCGACACATACTCGAAGAATGAGGTGGACCAGCTCATCGCGGCCATCAACCAGTTTGAGTTGGTAAGCGTACAGACCCTTCCGACCGCCAGCGCATCGACGATGGGCAAACTCTACTTCGTACCATCTTCTGATCCGAAGACTCAGAATGTGAAAGACGAGTACATCACCCTGGCCGTAACAGAGAATAATACCACCACCTATTCGTGGGAACTCATCGGATCGACCACGCTCGACCTGACGAACTACTACACCAAGACGCAGACCGACGACGCCATCACCGCCGCGCTGAACACCGCCTTGGCTTCGTACTCGACGACCACACAGGTGGGCACGCTCATCTCGACAGCCATCAACTCGGCCCTCGCAGCATACGCCACCAAGGAGTATGTGGGTCAGCAGGTACAGGAGTATGCCGGTACCTTCCGTGGCACCTACGACACACTCGCCGATCTCGAAGCCACCACCGGCAACCACCATAACGACTATGCCTGGGTGAAGGTGACTGACTCCGACGGTGATAACGATTATGACCGTTACAAGTACAACGGCTCTGCATGGGTGTATGAGTATCGTCTGAACAACACCCACTTCACCTCCGCCGAACTTGCATCCATCAGAAGTGGAATGACCACAGCCAAGCGTGAAAAGCTGGACGCCCTGCCCACCAACGCAGACTTGACGACCGCACTCGGTAGCAAGCAAGCCAGTATCACCGATGGTGTACAGGTAGGTCTCGGATTGGGCATCTGCACTACCGACGCGACGACATCCGCAAAGGTGGCCACGCTCGCCAACTTCATCATGCTGAAGAACATGCCTGTGAGCATCCGTTTCACCAAGGCCATCAACTGCGTGAGTGCTACGCTGAATATCAACTCGCAGGGAGCCAAGCCGCTATATATCGGTGGTAATGCCCTCCAGCCGGGTGTGGTAAAGGCAGGTTGCACCATCACCGTGGTCTATGACGGCACGAACTGGAACATCATCTGCATCAGCGGACTCGAACAGAGCAGCAGCCCGAGCGACCTCTTCGTGGATATGGGCCTGCCTTCAGGTCTGCTCTGGGCGAAGAAGAACATCGACGTTACTCAGGCCAATGGCTTCGCAGCCAGCGAGTACCAGTACGAGTGTACGTTCTTCTCATGGGGTAACACGCAAGGCCATAACCCCGCCAATAGCAGTTCGTTCAGCTACGACTGGGGCAGCAGCAACGACGGCCCATACGCATCGACACCTGGTGCCGCGCTGAATGGCAACGTACCCGCTTCGATGGACTTCGCCCGTGCCAATCTCGGTGCTCCTTGGCGACTGCCGACAACTGATGAGTATGCCGAATTGTTCAACTCAGCCTACACTAAGTATATCGACGCTAACGGTGACGACATCGCAGCCGAGACCACAAACAAGTTGGTGACGATGAGCGATATCGTAGGCATCCGTCTGAAGTCGAAGGTGAACAACAACATCCTCTTCTTTCCTTGCTCCGGCGACGGCAGTGGCTCGACGTGGTACGACCGCGGGTCGGGCGGCGTCTACTGGTCAGGTTCTCTTTACTCTGCCACGAGCGGGCGGGACTTGTACTTCCGCTCCGGTGGTGTCTACCCGCAGGGCAGCTACAATCGGTTCTTCGGCTTTGCCGGGCGGGCGGTTCAGTAACGTCGTTCCACCCAAACCAACCATATATTATTCATGTGGGCGTGCCACAAGCCGCCGTAAGGCGGCACAAGGCACGCGCCACAGGAATAATATCCACAATAATAATTATAACAGATTAAACATATCAAGCAAATGACAATCGCAGAGATCATAGAATTAGAGAATAATCGCAAGTCGCCCGACATGTTCGGACGCATACATTTCATCAAAGAAGGCAACTTTTATCGTGCTCACGACATCAGCGCGTGGATCATTGCCACGATGCCATTTAGTGAAAACATTAAGAATATCAATATCATCGCCAAGAAACATAAAGACGGATATATTGATGCCTTCATCGGTTTTCCGTTGACATCGCTCGACAAATATATTCCCAACGACGGCAGCGTGACGTTCATACCCATCAGCGACACGATGATCGACGTAATGATTACACCGACGGATGATATTCTCGTCTCCGACTTTGAGACCATCCGAAAGACTGTTGATGATTGGAAACAGACACTGCCACTAAAGGCAGACAAACCAGAAAAGCGAGAGAGTCGAGAGGTAAGCGAGGCACAGCCACGCATCACACGTATCTCGGATGTTATCAATAGTATTTTATCGTTTCCACTCGAATCGAAGTCTCCGATGGAAGCATACGATTTCCTGCGACAGCTGCGTAAGGAGGTCGTAGCATTATACTAATAAAATATAGGGTTTCGGAACGAAGTTCATAGGTTGTCCGTCCTGAGTCAGCAATGGCTTGGGAAAAACAAAAGACACCAGACGGTCTTGCATCAAGCAACCCCATCAGGATGGTCGTATAAGGTGACAATCGTAGCCTCTTCTTTCCTTGCTCCGGCAACGGCAATGGCTCGACGTGGAACAACCGCGGGTCGAACGGCAACTACTGGTCAGGTTCTCTTAACTCTGCCACGAACGGGCGGAACTTGAACTTCAACTCCGGTGGTGTCAACCCGCAGAACAACAACAATCGGTTCAACGGCTTTGCCGGGCGGGCGGTTCAGCACACACTTCTGAAACCCATTTTTTTTCTTTTTTTTATGACACTCACACGCCAGCAATTACTCTTTGATCTTTATGTCGCTTTCTACGATGCCCGTCGTGGAAAGTCATCACGTTCTTATGTGCGAAAATGGGAAAGTAACCTAAAGGAGAACATGGAGCAGCTTTGCAACGATTTATACGACCGCACCTACAAGCCGCTGCCGTCGAAATGTTTTATCATCGACTACCCGAAGAAGCGCGAGATATTCGCCGCCATGTTTCGTGACCGCATCGTGCATCACCTGTATTTCAACTATACACACGACATCTATGAGCGTACGTTTATCGCAGATGCTTACAGTTGCATCAAAGGTCGTGGCACGCACTTCGGTATCGGTCGCATTCGTGATTTCTGTCGCCGCGCCTCAGAAAACTGGCAGACGAAAGCCTACGCCATGCACCTGGATATTCGCGGCTACTTCATGCACATCAATCGCCAACGGTTGCTCGATATTTCTTTAGGCACTCTGCGCAAGATGTCATCACACAAGACCGTTGGCAGTCTGACATGGGCAGAGGTGCGTGATATGGATTTTCTGGAGTGGATGACGCGACTCATCATATTACTTGATCCGATAGAAAATTGCATCACCGTTGGCGAGCCGTCAGATTGGGACGGTCTTGACCCAGCGAAATCCATGTTACACCTCGCGCCAGGTCTCGGATTACCCATCGGCAACCTCACAAGTCAGCTTTTCAGCAACGTCTATCTGAATGTTTTTGATCAATACGTTAAGCGTGAGCTGAAGTGCAAGTATTATGGTCGCTATGTTGATGATGCCTGTGTGGTTTCAGCCGACAAGGAATGGCTCATGTCGCTGGTACCAAAGATGCAGCAGTTCCTTCGCTCAGAGTTAGGCATCGAGTTACACCAAGGAAAACTGACTATCGGCGAGGTTCATCATGGTGTAGAATTTCTTGGTAGTTATATAAGACCATATCGTACATATATATCCAACAACGCTTTGCGCCGTATCGAACACAAAGTGACACAGATTGACTATTCAAAACCGTGGCGCGTCATCAGGAGCGTCAACAGTTACTTGGGCATCTTCCAACACACTGATTCATACAAACTGCGTTGCCGGTTATTCCGTAAACCTGAGATACTTCGTATTGGGATATTTAACCAAGACATGACAAAGATTGTTGATCGCAAAAAGATATATGGCCATATCCGTTCAGTAAACCCTCAGCTACGAAACGACAGATATAAAAATACAAATTAAATCATTGGTAATTATGAATAAGATGAACGGAACAAAAGCCGACTTCGCCCTGATTCGTGAAGAGGGTAGTCGCATCGTGATTGGCTACGGCCTGAAGAAGATCAAGGGCACAAAGCTCTACGAGTGGTTTGAAATCTACATTGCCAAAACAAAGATCAACCACCTGTCGCTGCAAGACGTGAAAGATGCCATCATCAATGACATCAACGCCCGCACGGACGCAAAGATTCTGAATGGCTATCAGTTCACGCCAGATGGTAGTGAGACGCCTGTCACCGTATGGCTCAACACCGAAAACCAGCACAACTTCCAGGAGGCGCAGCGTCTGCAAGTAATCCCCGTGAAGTTTAAGCTGAATGAGGATGAGAACAAACAACCCATCTATCACACCTTTACAACCATCGAGGAGTTGAATCGATTCTATACGGGTGGTGTGGTCTATGTTCAGCAGTGCTTGAACGAAGGATGGGCCGAGAAGGACAGCATTGACTGGGAGCCTTACGAAACTCTCTTCCAAGTGCAAAATGAGGTGGAATAAGCCGAATAATACCGAAATTCTCTTAAATTGCTCTAAATTTCCGCTGGTTTCGATCCGAGATTGGCGGAAATTCTTTAATTTTGGGGACTGAAAGGGGTGTAAGTTCTTCTGCACGCCGCCGCAAGGGAGCCGCACGTGGCTCCTTTTTTTATTTATAGAGCCATCATCGGCTTTTTTTATATTGGGCGCATTATGTCTCGTCGGACATAGTGCGCCCATTTTTTGCAGGAAACTTTTAGAACGATTCGGTAAACCTAAAACCATGAAATATGCGATAATCAAAGAAACATTCAAACGATATGAAATATCTATCAATAGACGACATTAAGGCGCAACTGAATCTCGACTTTGATTGCGACGACGCGCTGTTGGAACTGTACGGGCAGGGTGCCGAGGACACGGTTCTCTATCTGTGTAACCGCACGTATGAGAATCTGGTAGAGAGTTACGGCGGTGAGGTGCCTGCCGCCATCCGTAATGTGACACTGGAGCTGGTGACGAGCAGCTATGAGCAACGCAGCCCGGCATCGCCCACGAACCTGAGTGCGGTTCCGTACAACTTCGACTTGTTGGTGAAAGAATACGTCGTGCTGCATGGCACACCACTCATCAACGAGCGCAACCGTATCATCGACGCGCTTCAGGATCAGCACATTAATATCGGGTTCTTTGCAGCCGATGACACCAGCGAGACTAAGGCTGAGTTGGAGAATCGTATCACGACACTGTGGAAAAAATATGCGACAGTCGCCAACCCAACACCAATGATCCTCGAATCGATGCGTCAGGAGCTAAATAAGCTGACCGACGACGTAAATGCCTATCTCAAATCACTAAACTCGTAACGTTATGGGCTATTCAGCAGGCATATTGAATCACATGGTGGCTATCCTGAAGAAGAAGGATGCCGACAAGATAGGCTTCGGTGAGAAAGTCGAGTACGAGCAGGTGGCGTGCGTGCATGCAAACCTGACGTGGAAGAAAGGACAGAGAGCACTCAACGAAGGTGCGCTGGATGCCATCGACACGGTGATGTTCCGCATGCGCTGGAACAATATCGTCACCCGTGACTGCCTGCTGGAGTGCGAGGGCGTGACCTATCAGATTCAGTCGCTCCATGCAGATCGTCGCGCCAACACCTTGCAGATCACCGCGACAGAGATTGTGAAATAAAACATAAGGAACTATGAACAAACGAAAGACTATCTGCATAGTGCATTTCAATACGCCGAAGCTGACGGAGGCTTGCGTTAGGAGCATCAGAAAGCAGGGATTCGATGGGCGCGTGGTGATCTTCGAGAACTCGCGGTCGTGGGTGACTCGTGAGGGTGAGAAGATTGAGGCGCAACCGTACCCAATCGCTGAAACGACGGGCAAGAAGGCGAAGAAGGGGATGGGCGTTGGCGACGTGGAAATCTTCGACAACTCGAAAGGGCAGCTCGTGGACTTCGACGCGGAACTGGCGAAGTATAAAAAGGACAAAAACCAGGGCTATTCGAAGGG
>Ga0265298_10003050_pt1 | contig 22533 bp, 8 predicted proteins | sample AusTroGonzalo_MG_3_FD_193486 | JGI IMG/M metagenome (GOLD analysis project Ga0265298, IMG submission 193486) | Bovine rumen microbial communities from tropical cattle in Woodstock, Queensland, Australia - Gonzalo_01 | ecosystem: Host-associated > Mammals > Digestive system > Stomach > Rumen ...
GCATTGAAGAAGGTATCTTGCGTCGTGTAATTGTATTGCTTGTATTTCTTCAGGAAGTTCGAGGCTGAAAGCGTCAGGTTGAGGCGTTTCTTCAGCCACGACTTCTGGATGCTCACACTATAACTGCTATAACTGCTGCCACGACCTTGCAGGTTAATGCTTGGCGTCATGCCATAGAAGTTAAGGGAGAGTTGCCAGTCCTTGGGAAGCGTCTGCTGCGCACCACCATACGTAAAGAGACTCCAACCGTGATTGGAGAGGGTGCCGCCATCATCCATGTCTGTATAGGAGAGTCGGCCGTTGACATAGACACGGGTGTTCTTGGTAGCGTTCCAGTTGACATAGGTATTCAGATTAATGCCCTGACTGCGCCCGATATTCTCGTAGGTGGTGTAGAGCACATCCTTTCCCGTCGGGTTCTTCAGACCTGGAATCTGCGTGTCGGGCATCATCCTTACCACGTTCTCGATACTGTTGTTGGTGAAGCCGTAGCGCAGGGCGAGATTGATATTGAACTTCGGCGTGAAGTTGCTGTAACTGAGGTTGAACGAGTGGCTCTTCTCACTGTCAAGATGAGAATTACCCTGATATATATTGGTGGGCGTGGAGTCGTCAAGATAAGGGTTGAGATACCAGATGCTTGGACGGTAGATGCGCATGTCATAGCCCAATCGCAGATTGGAGGTTTGCGTCAGTTTATAGCCGATGCTGGCAGAGGGTACGAAGTCGTTGAAGTGCTTCGTGAAGTCGTCGCCACGTCCGAGTTTGTACTCCACATCCTGCAAGGTATGCTCGTAGCGCAGCCCCAGACGGCCAGACAACTTCTTCAGTTTCAGACCATAGCCCAAATAGGCAGCGAAGATGTCGTTGCGATGTTTATAGTGCGACGAATGGTCTTGGTCGAAGATGTCTTCCTCGTAGCGGTCATTCTCTGAGGAGTTGTTACGCAGGATGTACTTCAAGCCTGTTTCCAAGGTGTGAATCTTAGCGAAGGGCGTGGTATAGTCTATCTGGAAGGTATGCTCCATCGTACGTTCGCTGCCGTCGTTATACTGACTCTTCAGACGCTGCAGGAAGTTTTCCCAACCATCGGCAGCCTGCATATCAAGGTAGTCGGTTTTGGACTCGCTCTTGTCGGGCTCATACTCAATCTTATACGAAAATGTCAGCAGACGTTCTGGAACGGAGAAACTGCGCTGATAGTCGATACCACCGTCGATGTAACCATAGTTACTATTGGAATGTCGGTCGGTGGTATATCTGTAAAGCGGTGTCTGCGTTAGGGGCGAGGTAGCTATGGTAGTGCCGTCACCGTTGCTCTTGCTACCCCCGCCATAGAGGTCGAAGGAGGCGGTGAGCAGGCGGAGGGTGTCAATCTCATAACTGGCCTCGAAGGAGCCGAACTGCGAGTATCCGTGGCCCTTGGATGAACTTTCGCTTTCGAGGTCAGACGATGAATCGGTGATGTTGCCGATGCTCTTGCGGCTGCTGCCTGAGTAACTGCGGGGAGAGTTGTTGTAACTGTAATTATAGCGTCCGCTCATCATCAGTTTACCGCTTTTGACGGTGGCGTAGGTGCTACCGCCTGCCCCACGGTTGCTGACATTACCACTGAATGTGGCGGTATAGCCTTCGATACGCTGTCCATGCGTGATGATGTTCAGGATACCGCCCACGCCCTCAGCATCATACTTCGGGCCAGGGTTGGTGATGACTTCTATCTTCTTGATGCTGCTGGCGGGCATGCTCTTCAGCACCTCCTTAGGATTGTTCGACATCATCTGGTTGGGTTTGTTGTTCACATACACCTTGAACGAACTGGACCCGTTCACCTGTATGTTGTCCTCACCATCGACAGTTACCATCGGCACCTTACGCAGCATCTCAATTACGGTGTTCGATTTAGAGTCGGGGTCGTTCTCGATGTCGTAGGTGATTTTGTCGATATCCGACTTCACGAGCGACTTCTGTTTGACAATCTCTACGCCTTGTAGTTCCATTGACTTGTAAATACTGTCGGCACGCAGTGAGTCGGCCTTTGTCTGAGCTCTCGCCCCTAATGGCATCATCGTCAGTATAGTGACAAGGGCGAGCAATACGGTGATGATAATTTTCTTGTTCATTCCGATGTGTTTTTATTTGTTTTGCTTTGTCAACCCGAAAATACAGAGTTTGTATATTTCGTTGTTCTTAATGACGGCATTTCGCAAGGTAGCCTCATGAACAAAGCCATTCTTACTTAAGACCTGCATCGAGGCGGTATTTGGCTGGAAGATGTTAGCCGTTATCCGTTCAATCGGCAAGTCGCGGAAGGCAATTGTACACATTTGCCTAACCACCTCTGTCATTATTCCCTTGTTACAATAATCGCCGTGAAGCATAAAGCCGATTTCACCATCAATCCGATAAACATCTTCCTTCTGTTCGACAGAAATGCTGCCAACTACTTTTTCGTCTGCGATGATAGCACGGTAGATACCTGAAAACGCTTCATTTTGAGACACACGACACAACCAATCTTCCGCATCCTTTATCGTGTAAGGATTAGGCAGACGGTCAGAAAGGAAACTCCTATCAACAGCGTTGCATAAGGCAGTAAGTTCCTTGCTGTCACTCATAGTCCATCGTTTTAATGCTATATTCATTATATGTCTTTTTTCGTATTTCGGCAGCAAAGTTACAAAATACCGTACAAATAAACCCTCGGCAAACCCCAAATTCTGGTGCCGAGGGTAAAAGTCTGAAACTAGATTCAGCGTTTTTGTTATTTTTGTGGCTAATCTTTGCCAAGAAGTGTACTTTTGTGGATTGAAGGTGGTTATTTCTTCAATTTACCTTTGCTTTCCAAATAATCCGTGAAGAGTTTCCACTGCGCAGATCGCTTCTCGCGGTTGGCCTGCACACGTTCGTCGTCGATGAACTGCAGGGGATAGCAGTCGTGGAGGTAGTAGTGACCATTATCGACAACCTCGCCGTCAATCTTTCCGCAGCAGAGTACTAGGTCATCGAATACCTGGCTACAGATGAGGCTGACATGGGTGGCTCCTCCAGAAAAGAGGTATTCCCCACCCAAATAGAAGTTGACACCAGCAAGCAATGGGATTTTTTCACGCAGCGGTTCCATCGTGTCGCGGAAGCGTAGTTCACGTGTATTCACGTCAAACCACAGGATGTCATCCTCGGTAAACACCACGTTGGCAGCTTCTGCTACACCTCTTGTTCCGTCTTGACTAATACCACAAGCATAGAGTGAAGACTCAATGGGGTCTGTAGTGAAAGGCTTTGCCGTCTCGTTGTCATCATTGTTGCAAGCTGTCATAGACATTGCAAGGCTGGCTGTGGCTATCGCCAACATCCAGAAACAGTTTCTGATTTGCTTTTTCATAATTCTTACTGATTAAATGAATAATGATTTGTCTCTCTACTTATATAGTCCGTTGAACTATGAAAAGACTGCACCGATTACCACGTAAATCTGATACCTAATGGCAAAGAGAAAGAGAACGGATGCTCACTGCGGTAGGTCTCGACGTTGCTACCCGTCGGGATGTAGTATTGCAGGTTTGGCTCAGCAAAGAGGCCAATGGCTGGCGTTAGATCGTACTGCAGTCCGAGTCCTATGCCAACCGACCACTGCCACGGGGCACGAATGAAGGCCTTTTCGGTAGTTTCCAATGCCCCCTTTAGGTAATAGTTTGTGTTGAGCAGTGTGTGAACGGGCATTTCCGTCGTCAGGCCGAGGCTACCGTAGACTCCCCACTGCCTACCCATATACATATTATATATACCCTTTAGTGGGATGCCTAGGTAGTGAATTGTCTGCTGCTCGCGGATGACATTGCCGTCGGTGCCCATCTCATAGTCAGATATTAGGCGACTGTAGCTCAGCCCCGTCTCCAAGCCGAAGCGATTATTCAACTTGTATTTCAATGCCAGCGACCAAACGACGGGCATGTAATGGTGGCAGGTACGCAGTAACTTGTCCTCGCCGGGATGGTTTGCGTTGTTCAGTACGATATTCATAACAATGCTACGGACCTGAGCGCTTACAGCGTCGGGATTGTTAGCGAGATAAATGGCGTAGTCGTTCCAGTTGTCAATGCTGCCCGAAGCAGTGGGGCCAGAGCTTGGGAGCGACTGCGACTTTGGTGGCGCAGGCCGATAAGTGTATGGCTGATTGTAGCGACTCTGCTCGTCCAGTTGCCCTGCGTATGCCAATTGTAGCGACCATCGTTGTTCATAGTTGGTACTGATGATTGGCTTGTCAGGGAATCTATCAGCAATGTCATCATGTGGCAGCTCCACCTTGTGTATACCCCTTGTCGTGTCTGCTGCTATGGAGTCAGGGATTGTCTGCTCTTGTGCCATCATGTCTGAAAGGGTGTCAGGCATAATTGAGTCTACAACCTCAGCAATAACAGGATGTAGTGTATCAGTACTAATGCTTGTATGATGCACAGGCAGATAAACAATCATAGGTTCCTGTGACTGTTCCTTCGATAATTCTTTCGTATTCTGCTTCGGGGTCTCTTTCTGCTTGGCAATGGCTGGCTCCTTTTCGATAGTAGAATCTTCTTTTTTGAGTAGGAAGAACGTGACGGGAATAAGTAACAGCAGGAAAACAGCCCAATACTGCTGCATCATCTTACGGAGTATCTTCTTGGCACGTGCCAATTGTGAAGAAGATGAATGTGCTTCAATGCCCAGTATGGTGGCAATCTCTTTGTGAGACATTCCATCAAAAACCGATAGGCGGAATACCTGCCCATAACCTTCGGGCAATCGCTCTACCATGCGCAGTACGTCTTCCAAAGGCACGCCCCTTACGCTGTTCTCTTCATCAGGTGTAGCTAAGGATTCTGCTTCTTTCAAAGGAACGAATGGCAAATTATCCAAATGGTCTTTATACTTCGACGCCACATTCCTCGTTATCGACATCATCCATCCTTCCGCTTTCGAGGCATCCCGCAGCCTGTCGAATGAAGTGAAGATGATGATAAATGCGTCATGAAGCACATCGTCCACGGTCTCTTCATCACTGACATACCTTCGGCACACGCCCCTCATCCTCTGGGCGTATGCCTTATACAATTCTCCGAGCGCATCCGCATCGCCCTGTCTACACCGTTCTATCAGCCGTGCTATCTCCATCGTGAACATAACGTCTCTATTTTTAGAGTCCAGCATTTATGGAAAAGACTGCACGGGAAAACCAACTTTTTTCATTTTTCTTTGATATTTATACGATTTGTGCAACGAAGTTACAAAATACCGCACAAATAAACCCTCGGCAAACCCGAAAATCTGGTACCGAGGGTAAAAGTCTGAAACTAGATTCAGAATTTTTGCTGTTTTTGACTATTTTCGACTATCAAACGTGATTTCTTTGCGTATCTTGCTGATGGTTTGGGGCGTGACGTTGAGGAACGAGGCGATGTCCTGCAAGGCAAGGTGGTCCACAATGCCTGGGCAACGCTGCATCAGCATTTCGTAGCGTTCGCGGGCTGTGGTACGATGGAAATCGATGTAGCGGGCACGGTGCTGGTCGAGGATGTGCTCGGCAACGACGGCACGTAACTTCATCGTCTCATTGTTCTGGTCGAAGAAATCCTTCATCTGCTCACCCGTAACCCTAAGCACGCGGCTGGGCATCATCGCCACAATGGAGGTCCGTGCAGGACGGGCGTAGAGGTATGCAGGATAATCAACCACGAACTCGCCCTCGAAGGAGAACCATGTGATGTGTTCCCTGTCGTCGCTGATGCCATGCGTCACGTACTTGAAGCAACCTTCTGTGACGAAGGCGAACCAACGTGCCGGGTCGCCCTCGCGCTCCAACTGGTCACCCTTACGGTAGGTGACCGCTTCGCCCTCCCGCTTACAAAATTCCCGCAGCGTCTCAATGTCTAAACTGTTATTGCTAAACTTTTGTTCCATAATAATTCCTCCATACAAGGCATAACCCTGACATAGGTCAGCCCCTTATCAAGGGGCCTCAAACTAAAAATATTCTCTTACCGCAAACTCAAATTGGTCGATGAAGATCTGCTTGAAAGCATAGAGATTGTTCTGCTCGTAGAATATAAGCATCGCCTTCTTGTAGTCGATAGAATCAACAGAGCGGAAGCTCAACGGACAATAGCCGTTGGCTATTAGAATGGCGTTACTGGTGATGCGGGCTGTGCGCTTGTTGCCATCAGAGAATGCCTGAATATATGACAGCAGCACAAGCGTAAGAAGGGCTTTTTCGAAAATACTTTCCTTGCTGTTTATCAGGTCGCAAGTGTCGTGCATGGCCTCGCAAATCTGGAATTCATTATCCAGCGGATGGTAGTTGGTACCAGTGATACCCACACGGCGATGACGGATACCTCTGTCAACTGAGAGTTCCTTGGTGAGCAAATGATGGATATCCTCAATATGACTGACTGTCAAAGTCTGCAAATAATCCGGGTTATCGAGAATGAAGCGCAAGGCATCCTTATGGTTGAGCAGCATAACGGCTTCTTCCTTGGTCTTTCCGTCAGCAGTCTTACTCTCACGAAGCAAACGTTCCGTCTCCAACAAAGAATAGGTGTTACCTTCTATCTGCGACGATTTCCAACTGAGGTCAATGCCCAGTCGTTCCATCTCCTTGCGATACTCGTTCTCGGTCATCTCGTTCACATGCTGACGGAACTCAGCTTGTAACTCTTGCAGATGTGCATCCTCTTCGTCAGTAAAAATCCTAACAGCAGGGAGTTGTTTACGTATCAGTTCAAAGTTGAAAGATGTCTGTACCTGTCGTTCGTCTACATCAAGTGCGAAATAAGTATCCAGATTAAGCGGCATCAGCAGATGTGCCTGATCAGAAAGACAATAACGTGTGGCACGGGCCTTACCCTCAACGACAATATCACCATTCTGAACACCAGCTGCAATGAGACGCTTCAAGGTAGCATCACTACCCTCGAAGGCCGTGCCCTTTGCTATTTCATCGCGCGAAGACTGCGGATGATAATGCAAAAACTGTAAAATATTTCTTGATATATCCATCTCTATAAACTATAAATCGGTGCAAATATAGTGATAATTTTCTAATTATCGGCTCACCATGAGCTAAAAAAATGCATAAACAATACAATTTTTGAGCCGATTTAGCCAAATACTCCAACCTTCTTCCTCATCCTCTACGAGATGGGCGACCCCATGAGGAATCGCCCACCCTATTCTATTGACACCGTGATTACTTGACCACATTGCGTGCCACACTTTTCGCTTACTTAATCACAACCTTCTTTCCCTTCACGACATGAATCTTCTTGCCCTGGGCATCGGCATCAATCTTGTAGATGCGACGGCCTTGGAGGTCGAAGTGTGGCGTGTTGGGATCGTTGATGTCGCGCAGCACGGCATTGATGAGCGAGGACTCGCTCCAGATAATGGCCACCTCGGTGGGTTGTCCGCTGAGTGAGTACTGACAGTAGGCCTTGCCCTTCGGTACCACCTCGCCATGGACGGCCAAATAGAAACGGGCTTCGGCATCGGTATCCTCGCGCATCTGGTAGACGCCATCGTCAGTGACAACGTAAGGCGACGTTGCCGTTCCCGTCAGCATGTTACCCATGATGGGCGATGCTGCGGCAGCCTCAGCCATGTCGATACGCTGACCGGCAACACCCGAAAGGATGACACCCTCGCCAGCAGCGATATTTCCATCGGAAATCTGTTCGACAACAAAGCTTTGCTTGTCGTACTTACTTAGCCACCAAGCCTTGGCGGTCTCGGTTGCCAGGGTGACGGCAACAGGTGTCGAGAAGGTGCAGGCACCCTCCTTAGGCAGAATGACGGTTGCACCGCGAAGGAGCGAGAAGTTCTTGGTCTGTTCAGACTCGTCGAACCACATCTGAGTGCTGGGGCTCCACATGTAACCGTCGGCCTGACACAGCAGATCATAGGTGAGGCTCTTGTCGTCGACCTTCAACTGATAGTAGCCGTAACTGTCGGTAGTGGCAGCGTAACTGACATCGCCACTGCGCAGCGTCACGATGGCACCGCCAATGGGCACATCGTCAGCATCGCGCGTAACACGACCACTGAGCAAGCCCGTGGGCAACTCAGTAAAGACGGCCTGGATGGTGGCAGTAGCGTTGACTAACCAATTGAGAATTGACAATTGAGAATTGACAACTTTGCCATCGACCAGCCAACCATCGAACTGCCAGCCAGACTGTGGCGTAGCGGTGAGGGTGAGCTCGGTGCCGTAGGCATAGCGACCCGTACCACCGCCCGTAACGGTGCCACCCTTCTCGTTGTAGCTGACGGTGACATCGAAGTACTTAGGCGTAAAGACGGCGGTGAGGTCGGCATTGCCCTGCGGCGTATAGACGTAGGTAGCCGAATCGGTCAACGCCTTGTCGTTCTCCAGCCAGCGCACGAAGTCGTAGCCATCGGCTGCAGTAGCCTTAAGGTTGACACTCTGTCCGAACGTGTACTGACCAGAAGCAGGCGTGACAGTACCACCCTCGGCAGGCTGTGCCTTGACAGCCAGCGTCACGTTGCCGCCCGAGAATTGTATCCACGTAGCCTGTTTGCCGACAGCGCCCTGGAATCCTTCATGGTCGGTAATACCAGCGGTCTGTACGGTCAGCACATAGTAGCCATCGCCACCCGTGACAGCTCCGAGATTGAGTGTATAGTCGTTTTCATTTTCCTTGGCAATAACAATCTTCGAAGCGTCGAGCTGCTTGCCCTGGCATTGCAGTGTGACATCGTCAGTAGTAAACGTAGCGGCGTCGATGGCCTTGTTGAAACGCACGGTAAGCGTCTTGACAGGTTCAGAGGCAACAGTACCCTCCTTAGGCACACCTACATACTCCTTGACAGCCAACTCGACATCGGGTTTGGGTGCGAAGGTCAGGATGAACGTCTCGCCACTAATCGACATATTGGCTACGAAATGCAGACGGTTCTCCTTGACAGGATCCTTGCCATCGCGCAGTGTGCGGTTGGTCTGCCACAGGTTGTCGAGATTGACCTCCTTGCCGTCGCTCTGACGTACAATCTTTGTCAGTTTCTGACGACCTACCGTCGGATCCATGAGGTTGCCGTAAGCCCAACCAGCCTGTGTGGGTACCAGCGTCAAATGATACTCGGTATCGCTCTTCTTGTCGATAGTAGCACTGGCCAACTCATAGACGGCATCCTGCGTAGCATTGGTAAAGTAGATGGCATCGGGCATGTCGTCAGCATCAGTCACATCGTTGACAAGGAAGGCGCGGCCTGCAGTCGAACCGCCTGCCACACTGGTGGGCGTAAAGCCACGTATCAACTCGTGAATGGTAACCTGGTCGAGCAACGACAGGTTCTCGTTGCCATAACTGGTGACATGGGTAGCCTCGACGTTGTACTTGACGAAGTGACCCAACAGCGTCGACTGCAACCACCACTGGGCATAGGCCTGCGTATGGGCAGGAATGGTGCCGAAGTCGGTAGGAATAGCCTGTCCGAGGGCCAGCGTCTTGTCCTGTCCGTTGAGCTGCGAGCTGATGAACTCGAAGTCGATGAGCAGGCCCTTCTGGTTGTCGATAATCTCAGGCTGGTTAGTAACCATCTTGACGTTGGTGGCATCACCATTACCCTTGTTGTTGATGATGAGTGCAAACTCTGCTGGCTCCATAGGTTCTACCTCCTCGGTCAGTGCATCGTCACCCATGATGTCACGCTGCATGAAGTACGTCAGGTCGAGTTCAGGCGAAGGCTTCACCGTCAGCGTGACGGGATAGAGCTCACGCGTAACCTCCAAGCCCGTATAAGGATCTATGTAGCTAAGCGTACCGCCAAACGAGTATTCGACGGGAGTCTCAGGAGCTGCATATTTCGACGGGATGAACAGGATGGTAGCCGTACCCGTACTGTCGGCACCCAAGTACCAGCCAGCATCCATCGGCAGCTCGCCCTTGAAGCCCACCAGCGACTCGGTGTGCATCTCGAACTCTTTGGCAGTAGCCTGCTCCATAGTCCGGAGGTTGGTGACATTCAGTTTCAGACGGACATCGCGCATCGGTGTGGTCTTATTACCATTAGTCACAGTGAGTGTACCACGGAAGGCCTGACGCGTCATCGTCATGGTCTGATTGATTTGCAGCGAGATAGTGGCACAAACGCTGCCACTCTCTTCGTTCAGACGTTTGGCAAAGCCGTCGGTCTTTTGCTTAAAGAGATCACTCACATCTTCATAGCCAAGAGTCTTTGCAGCATCATTCTTTTCATTCATGGTGTCTACCAATACATCGAGAACGCTCCTATGAGCCATGTTTTCGTGTTCCTGTCCAGTAGCATCGTAGGCGATGGTATTTCTAGCACGTTCTATGAATCGGTCGAACTGAGCGTCGCTGATGTCCTGTGGTTTCAGGTGGCGCAAGGCATTGGCATCAAGTGTTCCGTTCTTAGCAGCAGTCTGCATGCCACTGAGCAAATCGTATATCTCCTCAATAGAAGCACGCTGAATCCAAACGCTGTCGCCAAAGAACTCGTGGTGGAAACCCTCGTAGGCCTCCATGAACTCTGCCATAGGCTTAATGCTCTCTGCATACTCGGTAACCCACTGTGGCGTATCACCACTATAGTTGATATCAGCAACACGACGCACCGACGACTTTGGATTGTCGCCGCCACCACTGCCACCATTGCCACTACTGCCGCCGCTACCACCAGGAACAGGTTCGCCACAGCCCTGTGCTGCTATCGTGTAGAAGCTCCACAGACAGCCGATAGCATTGGTAATCTTACCCAACGTAGCATTCTTGATAAAGCATCCTACGCCCGTAATAACCACAGCCTCCATGTCATACCAAGAGTTGCTACCGGTGGCAGCATTATAAGCTCCACTGGCTATGCCGACAGCACAACCGTAGGGCGTGAAGCCCAACAGGCACTCGACCAGTGACCTGACAATGCTGCTCAAGCAAGGATGGCAATCGTCGGAAGTGCTCGTGGCGTTGGTGCTGGAGGTGGACGTATAGCTACTGCCACCGCCACCATTAGGAGCACTGGGACCACCACCGCCACCCCATACTATCATGCCACCACCGTTGGAAGTAGGACAGACACGTATCTTTACGGTCTGGGTGTATTTGTGCATCTTACTATCCTTTCCGCACTTCCACTCGTAAGCCGTCGCATTCCATATATGACAGCCCTTCTCATCGGTATCTGATGCACGTCTGGGGCTGGCACTGGTTTCGGTTATACGCGTTACTTTGATTGGTATCGTGATGCTCTGCTGTGGTGCAAGGGTGATACCCGTGTTTTCGACAAGTGCTTCCCATACGAAATCATCGACACGATCAGGAACGGTAAACGACGTATTCTCAGCCGTAATCAGACCTTTGTTTGTCAATACGGCGTAGTAAACCATACTCTCACCTTCGCCCAGCGATTCGACATCGATTTCCTTGGGGATAATCGTTTCGACAACGGGCATCGGCACGTTGGTCTCATACTCTACCGTCGTTGTAATGTTGTATTCGTCCTCGACCTCAGTCTCGACAACATCCCAGCTGACAGTGACAGCCTGATAGCTCAGGTTGACGGTCTTCAGGGTTGTGGTTCCCGGGTCTACCACGATGTTGTTCTTGTACGAGTCGTGCTTGTCGGCAGTCACATTCAACTGGTAGTAGCCCTCAGGTAGCTCGATGCTGAACAGGCCGTCTGCCCCACTCTTTCCCTGAGCGACAAGTGCACCGGTAACAGGGTTCTTCAAGACTATCTCGGCACCGCTGACGTGCGGTTTCTCCTCTGTATAATAGGTATACTCATCGGTAACGTCAACTGTCAGCGTACCCTTTAAATCAGATACTGGGGTAATAGAGAAATTGATGTAAGAACCGTTACCGTTTTCGCAGTTAATACCAAGGCGACCCGTCACAGGCACGTTGAGTTGCATGTCAGCGGTAGGCATCAGTCGCAGTACGACAGTAGCTGTATCGTTCTGGTTCAAGCCAGGCATCGTCGTACCCGTCAGTGCCTTCATCCAGTCGGGCAGTGCCAGAGTGATAGCGCCTGTGTTGCCCTTACCATTGTTGGTCACGATGAAGCTGTAGTCGCGACCATTGTCCTTATGCATGGTAGTCACCAGATTCTGCGACTCGACGACCAGATTGCCCTGTGCCAGACGAGCGTAGTAGTGGATGGGCACTTCGAGGCAAGCACCCTCAACGGAGGTGATGCGTACCTTGAACACGTCCCAGTTGTTACCCTCAGTCGGTGTGGTGCCTGATATCTGATAGGTCATATTAACCGTAGCACCACCATCAATCGATGCCGGAACGGTGAACTTGGCATTACAACCCTCGGGAGCGTTCAGGACTTCAGTGGTGACACCGCTGAGCGCCAGCGTACCAGCGTTCTCCAACTGGATGATACCGTTCTTAGGTTCACCAATGGTGACGTCGCAGGTGATATAACCATTCTCAGCACGCTTCAGACCATAGACGTCGAAGGCGGCCTGTTCCACTGTGGTAGGATCGTCCTTGAAGCAGGCACCAACGGAGAAGTGGCCTGACTGCAGGGCGTAGAGCTGCCACTCTATCGTGAAACGACCCTCAGCATCGGTGGTCACCTGCTTTACCTCACGGGCACCAGCGTTGACCAAGTACACGTCAATCTCTGCATTAGCCGTCCGCTCACCACTGATCTGTCCGCTGATAGTCACCAGGTCGCCCTGACGATACACCTTCTTATCAGTCTGAACAATAGCCGTGAAAGGCGAAATGGCCGCTACCGTCAACTCAGCAGAGGTATTGTTGGTATAAACCAGCTCAGAGATAGTGCGCGACTCGTTGACCACAGCATAATAGATGCAATCGGACACCTTGTCGGGTAGCGTCACCGTACGTGTCAGCGTCTCGCTGCCACCCACGGGAATATCCTGCGAAGTGTACATGGTGGCGACAGCCTTTGACGTTCCCTTCAGATAGAAGAGGACGGGCGTCTCCTTGGGTAGTACAAAAGCGCCCTCGTTTGCGACAACGGCTGTCAGCGTGACAGGACTACCCAAAACGGCCTTCTGCACATTGGCCGTCAGACTGGTAATGCGGGCATCGGGCAACGTCTGGTCGGTTACCAGCAGGAAGCATGTGCCAGAGCCGAAGCCCTCGGCAGCTACCGTAAAGATGACGGTATGCGAGTCGCCACTGACCTCGTTCTTCTTGGTCTGTACAGTCACATCAACAGATGTCTGTCCTGCAGGAATCGTCACGTTATGGTCGTAGATGAGCTCGGCATCGTAGTCGCTGCTTAGCGTAACGGTTAACGGCTGGCTGACATCAGAAACGGTATTACGGGTAATGGTCAGTTTGGCCTCCCCACCCTCCTTTACCGTACCATTCTGAGACGCGACGGACAGCGAGGCGCCATCATTGTCGAGCACAGTGAGTTGGGCCGTCACATTGCCTGCCTGTTCACCGCTGGACGCACAGTTACACGATGACACCCATACACCTGCGGTCAGCGTGTAGGTACGGTCGCCTTCCTTGATGGTATTATCCACAGGGCCGAGATTGAAGTAGGCCGTCTCGACGCCCTTGGCCATCTCTATGGACTTATTGCTGTAGAAGAGGCCGCCGTTAGAGTCGTCGCTGATGCGGACGGTAATCTTGGAGTCCGTCTTGCCCGTACGTGTCAGCACGGCAGCAACAGCAGTCGGACCTGCAGCCTCGCTCACTACGTTGGGCGTCAGCGTCAAGGTCAGCACAGGCATGTCGTCGTCGCGGAGCGCCACGATGACCTCGCCCTTCTCGTAACGGGAAGCGGAAGCCGTGAACTTGTTGGCCAACTCCAGGTTAGGCAACTCGTTCTGGATAGCCGTCACATTGAACGTGACAGACGTCTGACCAGCAGGAATCGTCACAGTCTGCGGATACTGGAAGCGCTTCGTGTCCTCACTGCTCAGCTTTACCTCGACATCGCTCTTCGGCGCCTTATCGACTGACACCGTCATCTGGAAGGTCTCACCCTCGTTGACATCGCTCTTCGAAGCTGTCAGTTTCAGTGCAGGCAACTCATCATCCTCGATAATGATGCTGGATGTCACCTCGTCGTAACCGTCGCCACTAACCGTTATACTGGCAATCGTGTCGGCATCGAGCACGGTGTTGTTCTGTACCTCGGCATAAAACACCACGCCCGACTGATTGGCTGGAATCGTGACACTTGAAGGAATCTGCAGACGTGAGTCGTTGGTCTTCAGCGTAAAGCTACGAATGTTCTGCCAACGGCCCGAACGACTGAGTTTACAACTGATGCGCTGATAAGAGCCCTCGGCAATACGCTGCGGTGTCAGCTCCAGCGTCAGGCGCTTACCCACCGTCAGACTGCTGCTGCCCGACGCGGTATTGTTGTCGCGAAGTGACGGATGTTCGCCCGTCTTATCGGTAGGCACAACAGTGACCTGGACCTTAGACAGTCCGTCAATGCCCAACAGGGCGGGCAGCACAATCTTAGCCTCACGATTGACGGAAGCGCCAGCAGCCAACGTGCCATCATAGTAGGTAGTCGTCAACTGCTTCGTGACACCACCCGAGACAGCCGCCAACACAATCTGCTCGCTCCATCCATCCTCAGTAGCGACCTTACCAACATTGGCAACCTTCCATTTCACAGTCAACTCGCCCGCGGGATTAATTGTCGAAGGCTCGAAGGTAACGTCAGAGGGTTGCAGGTCGGGACGCGGAATCTCCTCGATGGTAATGGTTCCGTTCTCCTGACTGGTCAACACGTTCTGCTTCTGACGATCAGAGAGCGTCACACTATTGTCCAATAGGTAAACAGGGAACACAGTCCCATTATCGGCATCGGGCGACAGCGGAATGTCAAGCGTCACCAATGTGCCTTGATTGTCAAGCAACAGGTCATTCTTGTCGCTATACACAATGACACGATAGACGTGATAGTAGTTGACACCACCATGACCGCCAGCGCCACGCCACTCTGTACCTCTGTCGCGAACGGCCAACTGATGATACGGAGCACGGTTCTTGGACAACGTAATAGGTAACTGTCCATCTGCATCGGCAACAAGTTCGAAAGGTACGGAGATGTCGAACTGCACACCCGTGATGTCGCTCTGATTCTCCATGACAACAGGCAGACTGAGCGTCTTGCCAGCAGGATACTTCATCGACTCGACGCGTAGCACATTTGTCTGAGCCATACTGCCAACAGCCAACAGCCAAAGGCCAACTGCTAATAAATAGAATCTGATATATTTCATAGTCGTATTATTTTTCAGTTTCTTACTTCTTACCTCTAACTTCTCACTTCTTAACCTTATACTGTTTACCATTCAAACGGATAACATATATACCTTCAGGTAACGTATCCCAAGCGCCCAAACGACGGCCGTTGAGATCGAAGACGGGAGCATCATCAATTGATAATTGATAATTGATAATTGATAATGAGGTCGTGCCGCCTTCATTGGTAACATCCAAGTGACGAGCCTCAGCGTCAGACAAACGAACATCGGTTACCACAGCACTTGCAGGTAGATTGGTTAGCAACTGATGAATGCCTGGTTCGAGTGTATGACCGTCAGCCGAGTATACCACCACACGAACACTACCAGCCACCTCGCGCATGGCAACGGAGAAACGGCTCTTCAGTGCCTCGCTGACATGCAACTGACCCAGAGCAGCACCCGTTACGGTAAGCTGCAGGGCGGCAACGGCATCAGCGTGTGTCAGTATAGCGTTATGACCATTCAACGATAGTGTATTCATCAGACTGGCTGGTGCTCTATGCCTATTAGACGGAGCCTGTGAAGGTTCGGTCTCCACATAGTTCAGTACATAGTCCACACTACCCACGATGTCGCTGACATTGATTTTATCGTCGTTATTGGCATCGGCAGTAGTGAAATTAAATATCTGACCATCGGCCTTGCTGTCGTTCAGTGCATAATAGACGACGCTCTGCAGGTCGGTGACATCCACCGTCTGGTCGGCATTTACATCACCATCTGTCCAATCGAAACGAACGATAAACGACAACTGGCTATACCACGGGTCACCATGTGTGTACATGACGGGCACACCCTTCGGCGCATGCAACGGATAGTTAGACCACCCAGAGTATAACGTCCACAGTTTATCGCTGTTACGTTGCAACTCCCAACCGCTGGTCGTCCAGCTGCCTTTCTCATTAAGATAATAGCGATAGAGGTCCGTGCAATCGTAACCATAATCACCGTATTCGTGACGATAGGTTTGTAACGTATTGAACTCAATAGCTACAGGCACGCCTGGCGTGATATCTGTGACAGGAGCCCCCTCAACCACCTGCTTGGTTTGGTAGTCCACAAACTGGAAACCACGTAAGAAATCGTAGTAGGTGAGTTTGGTGTTAGGTATCACCTGTGAGATTGCTGTCAGTTGATTGTAGCTCAGGTTGAGCTTCGTAAGGTTAGGCAACTTCGTGGCGAAAGGATAGATGTCGCCCGTCAGTTCGTTGCCCATCATATTAACCTCTGTCAAAGTCGTATTCTCAGGCACATTGGCCAACAATGTGGTGAGGTCAGCCTTGATACGGTTATCGCTCAGGTTCAACACCTCTATACGTGGCAACAGGAACAGAGAGTCAGGCAGCGTACCCTTCAGTCCCTGACCACTAAGGTCAATACTGGTGATATAGTCGCCTACTGTGACGACGCCCTGCCACTTACCCATTGAGCGGTGGTTGTTGGTCAAATCCCAAGGTTTCTTCCAGTTAGCACCGTCCAGCTTGTTATAGACACACTTCAGTATGGCATAATCGAGGTCATTCAGCAACTCGCCATCAAAATAGCCCTTGATTTCCTTGAACTCCTTCCATACATCGGTAGCCTTATAGAGCTCTACGGCATCTTCAGGTACTTCGAGCACACAAGTCTTGCGATAGTCCAAATACGAGCTGTAACATTGAGGGGGGGTACCTGCATAAATGCGCAGTAGTTGCAGTGAGTCACAATTATCAAAGAAGGTAAAACTGGTAATAGTGGTATAGTCCTGATTACGTCCCAAGTAAGCCTCCTTCAGGCGCTTACAACCTGCAGCAACATACGAGCCTGGCTGGTCACCCTTGATACCATCAGGAATACGGATAGACTGAATCTGGGTGTTAGAGAAGGCGTATCCCTCAAGAATCTCCAACGAATCAGGCATTGTAACAGAGGTCAGACCAGACCAATCGAAGGCCCCCCAACCAATCTCCTTCACGCTATCAGGAATCTGTATCTGCTCCAAAGCCGTACAGTGCTGGAACATATAGTTCGTGATACGCTTGATATCGTTAGGCAAATGAACATCCTTCAACTCGTTACATCCATAGAAAATGGTAGTACCCCACTTTGTCACGCCCTCAGGCAGCTCAATGCCTGTCAGAGCACTCTCGCGGAATGCCTCAGAACCGATTGTTGTCACACCTGCAGGAACAATCAGTTTCCCTGTCATTTTCTTGGTATTACGGAAGGCATTATCGCCAATATGGGTCAGTGCCGTTGGCAACTTGTCGAGTACCAGATTCTCGCATCCAGAGAAGGCATTATACTCAATAGTAGTAATCTGGTCGTTCAGTTCGATGGCAGGTAACGCCTTACAATCGAGGAAAGCATTATGGCCTACCACGCGGATACCGTCGTGCATCTGAACACTGGTCAGCTGTGGACAATAGGCCACGAAGTCGTAAGGAACGGTGGTCAGCTGCGTGGGAACATTAATGCTGGTCAACTGTTGACAGCTACGGAACGCACTATAGTCCATCGTCGTAATGCTGTTAGGCAACGTCACTGTGGTAAAGCCTGTATTGGCAAAGGCATAATAACCTACGTAGGTCAATGCCGTCTGTTCGGTAATGTTGACTGTGGTCAGATTCGGACAGTCTTGGAACGCATAATAATTGATGCGAGTTGTTCCATCAGCCAGTGTCACACGCTCTAACTTATCGCAATGATAGAGAACACCTTGAGGCACCTCCTTGATATTAGCAGGGAAGCGGAACTCGGTAATGGAGTCACATCCCTCGAACGCATTATATTCTATCTTTGTAATGCTTTCTGGTAGCACGATGGCTCTGACGGCATTACAGTTGCTGAAAGCATAACCTCCAATAGTCTCCAAGCCTTCGTTGAACGTAATGCTCTCCACCTTACTATTATACGAAAATGCACGATAACCGATGCTCTTCAACGTGGCAGGCAGGACGATAGGCGACGTCCTCACCTTATTATTATAAAAAGCATACTGGTCAATAGTCTCTATGTTAGCGGGAATATTGACATCCTCTAAAGCATGACACTCGCTGAAAGCAGAGTTTCCAATATACGTAATACCATCGGGCAGTATTGCCTTCCTCAACTTACGGCAGTTGGCAAAAGTCTGCTCCTCAATGCGGGTCACACCCGAAGGTATCGTCACTTCCGTGATACCAGCATAATTGAAGGCATAATGGTCAATCGTTGTAACACTGGCAGGAATATCAATAGTTGCCAGTTTGAAATTCTGGTTACGATCTTGTGCCAAGGCGTACTCGCCAATCTTGGTAATGCCTTGTGGCAACGAAATGCTGCGTAGTGTAGGCATATTATAGAACATACAGCGCGTCAGCACATTGTTCTCTGTGTTCCAAGGACCGTAGTAGGTCTCAATGGTGGCATCGCCATTAGCAGCCACATTCCATTGATGATAGCTGTCACCACCCTCTACAATGCTGGCATTGGTCAAGTTGAGCACCTGAATGTTAGGCATCGAGCTGTGGATATAGTCAATGTCCGTTCCGTTCAACGGACCCGTCACAGTCAACGTCTGCAGGTTGTTGGGAGAACCAATGGACTCCACCTTTGTCTGCAGTTCGCCACCAGCCGTTGTCGTGATGACAAAATCGTTAACTTCTCCAATACCAATCACATGACAGGCTTTCGAAAAATCGTTTGAACGATAGACGTCAATAAGGTCTGGATGGACGTAGAGTATGACATCGGTTGGGAAAGCATAGGAGCTCTTAAACGGATAGTTGACACCAGGCAGTGTCACCTTCTGCAGACTATCGCAGCCGTAGACCACATAATAGTCTTCAGACAGACTGGTCAGTCCTGTTCCAAAAGTCAGTTCTTTCATAGAATGGCAATATTGGAAAGCCCCGTTTCCTACTGTCTCTAAAGCATCGGACAGCGTCAGCGACTTCAAACTTCTACAATCGTATAGCACGTAATTTGGCAAAGTGGTCAGCAAGTTACAAGTCTGGAGGTTGATACTTTCCAAATTCGGATTGTTGGTAAAAGCGCTTCTACCCATCTCGGTCAGCTTGCTACCAGCGGCAAACGTTACCGTACGCAACGAGTCCATGTAGCTGAAAGCACATTCGTCAATGGTTGTCACTGAACTCGGAATGGTGATAGTACGCAGACCATCTGCATTCTCAAAGGCCTTCAGCAGAATCGTTGTCAGACTGGTTGCCTCAGCCAGATTGATGGACGACAATTTATAACAAGCCTGGAACGTGTAACGTCCCAATATTTGCAGTTTGCTGTTCAGCGTGACGCTCTCCAACTTACCACAATTGTAGAAAGCATCACTGCTGGAACCGTCAGCACCACCCGTGGCAATGATGTTCTGGCCGAACACGATACTGACAATATTGCCTCGGTTACCTACTGACCCACTGATGTATAGCACATCGTGGCTGTTGCCAGAATTATCCGTCACCTGGTCAGCAATAATAATGCGACCAGCCTTGTCGGCATCAGAGCTATAGGTCTTGACACCTACGAACGTTGCTGGACCGTCGTCTGTAAACTGGTATCTCAGCACGTTTCCATTACTGTCGGCCAACGTCACTTCTTCAGCCATAGCCGAAAGTGGCAGAAGGAAGCCCACTAATAACAGTAGCCATCCCCGCCAATAAGTGTTAAAGTTTTGCGTTTTCTTCATAATCTTATACTTTTTGGTTTGTAGTCAATTATATTGATTTTGCAAATATAGGAAGAATAACTCAAAGGCATCTCCTATATTTGCAAAAATATGTCCTAAATCTACAAAAAGTAGTAGATAGAGGTATTACGGCTATGGCGTTTATTACTTTTTACCCTCCGATTTTCGGTTTCAGTTCGTCGGGCGATTCGTTGGTAAACATGTCGACACGAGGGGCCTCGCGCTCGAAGAGATGACGGATGACATCCACATCGAGGTGCAACGAGGGATTGAAGTCAGGGCTTTGCAGATATCGTAAGATACTGTAGCGCAACTGACGGACTACGGGAGAGAGTGAAGAGGTGAGAAGGTGAGAATTACCAACGGGCAGCGTGGTCATGAGCAGACGACCATTTAGCACACGGGCCTCGATGAGCATGCCGAGTTTACGACTGACATGCCATGTGTCGATGGGCTGCACGATGGGCTGATAGTCTTTGGGGAATTCAGCCAGGTTCATGACCTGCGTACGGTTTGTGAGTTCCCACCAGTTCAGGTTCTGCCAGTCGTCAGTGGGGAAATCGCGGAATACGGGGTGCGTGCTTTGGATATAGGCACCAGTGGTATGGGGCGGACGCATCTTAAACCATGAGGTATTCCAGAATACGGGCAGGAAGGTATGACGCACATCGTTGCCGTAGCGTATCTTACCGCCAGCGGTCAGCAGCACGGTACCACCTTTCTTCAAGACTTTCAGCGCCTTTTCGTCAAGGCTGTCGGTTTCGTAGAAATCTTTCAGCTTGAATTTCTCATCTTTCATCTCCCGTGGATAGACCCAGAAATCCCAGCTATTTTTAATATTTTCCGAGAATTGCACCAGCAGCGTCAACTTGCGAGGCGTCGTGATAGCAGCAAGCGACTGTTCGATAGTACCAAGGGGGATGTTCTTGCCTGTTCGCAATGTACCGGTAAACAAATGACCCTGACTAAAAATGCTATCGCCATCCTTGATGATATAGGTAGCACGGGCATCCGTCAGACTGGTCACGAAAGCATTATACGCCTCGACGGGAACCCGAAGCGTCTCGTCGTTGGTATAGACAAACTTGGGGAAACGCGCCAAAGGTACAATGATACTACAGAACTGACGCCAATCTTCAGCCGTACAATAGCCCTTCTCACGCCAGTGAACATTGAGCGGACCAACGAGAGCCGTTCCCTGACCACTGTAGTCGTTGAGTCCTAAGAGTTGGAAACCAGCATAGTCCTTGGTACGCAGGTTGCGCTCTATCTCGTATTTATAGCAGAGTGTCTGTAGGCGACCACTGGACATCAGGAACTTTTCGGCCTGCGAGGCCATGCCGTTGTCACGCAACAGGTCGCGGAATATCTCGAAGTTCTTGGCCTTGTAGGCACCCGTATATTGCGGAATCTCCGAGAAATCGGGGAAAGCACACCACTGACCCTGCTCGTGGGCTACGATGGGCGAATGGTTGGGCTCTTTCGACTTGTAGTTGCGTGGGAAGAGCAGCTGCTGGTAATAGTCGTCATCACTCGAAGGCGCATGCTTATCCCAATCGAGACCACGCGCACCAGCCTTGACATGATATTCTGAGCCGTCGTCCCATGCCCAGCCACCACCTACGGAAGCTCCAGCATAGATTTTCGTGGGGTCGTACTGCTTCATGGTCTTTACCCAGTCGTTGCAGTAGCTGACCCAGTCGCCTGCGGGTTCATTGCCGGCGGCCATCATCACAAACGACGGATGATGACCATATTCATCAATGATACGCTTGGTCTCGTCCATCAGGTACTCGTCAATCTTCTGTCCACGACGCAACTTTACACCGTGATTGGGCCACGATGGGCCCTCGGGTTGCAGATAGATACCCACACGGTCGGCAGCCGCAAAAGCGGCCTCAGGCGGACAATAGCTGTGGAAACGCATGTGGTTGATGCCGTACTCCTTGCACTTGCGGAAAATACGCAACCACTCGGCTTCGTCAGTTGGCGGATAGCCCGTCTCAGGGAAACAGCAGTTGCCAACGGTGCCACGCAAGAACAACGGGCGACCATTGAGTTGAATTTGCCCATCTTTGACCTTGATATCGCGCAGTCCGAACGTTGTTTCATAGACATCATCGCCTGCCATAACTGTCAACTGATAGAGATTGTGCTGCAATTCATCCCAGAGTCTATAGCCGTTGATAGGAATCTCAAATTCTACAACATTCTTTACTGCTTCCTGCGTGTATATTCTACTATCTGGACGTTTTTGGCTATTATCCAACGGACGTATCTCTACACGCACGCCATATTCATTAATCGGCATGACGCGCACGCCTTTGAAATGATTCTCCAACTCCACCTTGACAGTCATAGAGAGCTTCTCAATATCAGGACGGATGCGGACCTGACGGATATTCAGTTTCTTCCACTGTGCCTGTAGTTCGATACGTCCTACGATACCGTTCCAGTTGCCTTGTGTCTGGTCGGTCACGCTATGTGAGTCCTGCCCCACGCAGACGTTCTCAATACCATTGTAGACGCAGATGGCAATCGTGTTACTCTCGCCACAATTGACATCATCGGTAATATCATAGCGATGAGG
>Ga0265298_10003051_pt1 | contig 22530 bp, 21 predicted proteins | sample AusTroGonzalo_MG_3_FD_193486 | JGI IMG/M metagenome (GOLD analysis project Ga0265298, IMG submission 193486) | Bovine rumen microbial communities from tropical cattle in Woodstock, Queensland, Australia - Gonzalo_01 | ecosystem: Host-associated > Mammals > Digestive system > Stomach > Rumen ...
TTTGGGGTGTAGTCTTTGTTGCAATTTTTTGCTGACATCGTTATTTACATTTTGCGAGAAGATTACAACGAGTCGGAAATACTATGAAAGGCATTAAGAGAGATAATCTTAGATTATTGTTATTTCCTATTTTGGCGTCGCTTTTTCTGCTGATTGTTTCCGTTACGACATCTCCTTTGTCGAAAAGTGAAGGGGGAGATAGTACAATTTATAAATTGCTCGGTCTTGGTATTTTGCATGGAAAAGTGCCATATGTTGACTTGTTTGACAATAAGGGGACATACCTGTATTTGATAAACGCTTTAGGACAATGGCTGCTTCCTGGTCGTTGGGGTATTTTTATTTTGCAAAGTATAAGCCTATCGATTACATTGTTTATTCTTTATTTCACGGCCAAGGTTTTCTGTCGACCCAAATCTGCTTTTTTGTCGGTCGTGATATCATTGTTCCTTTTGGCGGGTTGTTATCAGGGAGGTAATCACGTTGAAGAATATATGCTGCCGTTTTTGGCTCTTGGTTTTTTGCTTGCTGTAAAATTTTTTGTTGAACAAACTGACAAAAAAACAGGTATATGGTGGTATTCATTAATTTGGGGACTGTGTTTTGGAATGGTTTTTATGCTAAGACCCAACGATGCAGTCGCTTTTTTTCTCGGAATAATGATAGGCTTGTTTGCTTGGCTATTGTATCACAAGAAATGGCAAGCTGTGTTGATAAATGGCTCACTGTTCTTTACAGGAGCATTGTTCGCTGTAGTTCCAATCGTTATAGGGTATATTTGTATGGGGGGGGGATTAAATGATTTGTGGTTTGGTATGATTGAAGTCAATAGCAAGGTTTCCGGTGGATTCCAAGGTCAGTTTTTCACTTTGTTCAAATGGGGGAAATGGGCCATATTGCTATTGATGTTGACATTGTGTGTTATGGTTGGTAACACAAATTATAATCATTTATTTTGGTTCGTCATTCCGGTGTGTTCGCTTCAGCTTCTGTTTGTCGGAGAAAAAATGTACGCACATTATCTCATTCCATTTTTCCCTCTAATAATGTTATTCATTGTTATGCTGTTTTGTCAGAACAACAGATCGGTGATAATGCTAGCTATTGCAATTTTATGTTTGTCACACCGACCTTTGCCGCGTAGTGCTGTTCTAAATATTATTTCTTCGATAAAACATATGCCTTTTGAGTCTCATCAACCCGAAGTGTCCACTAGATGTCCGATTCCTGAAGATGAAAAAAGCAGTGTGTGGAATCATAGCGCCGACCCTTGGCGTAAAGGTGTGCCGATGGCCTGGCTTGTCAATAATGGCATTGTACAATGTAACCGTAAGATAGACTCTTCGAATGATTATGTTGAAGAAATCGATTTTGATGAAGCTGATCCGCTGTGGGTCATTTCTTATGGAAATGAATTTGAGAAGGCCTCCTCATCGCTTGATTATAGTTTGAATGCAGTGGTTACGACAACGTATTATACTTTGAATCTTTACAAAAAAAATTAGATGAATTTTTCCCTCATTGTCCCGGTATATAACGTCGAAAAGTATTTGAGAGGGTGCCTCGATAGTGTTCTACACCAATCTTTTACGGCTTGGGAAGTCATTTGTGTCAATGACGGGGCAACGGACGGCTCTGCCCAGATAATTGAGCAATATGCCGCTGAAGATAGTCGGATAAGCGTCATTACCGAAGCCAATGCCGGTCTTTCAGCAGCCCGGAATACAGGGATGGATGCGGCTTGTGGAGAGTATATACTTTTCTTGGACAGTGACGATTGGTTGGAGCCTGATGCATTGGAGATTTTGGCACAGAATATTTCAGGAGAAGATATGCTTTGTTTTTCCGGTCGTAGGTATATTGAAAGAGAAAACAAATATCATCTGGCAGACCAGCTGCAAGAACGGACTTTTTCGACCGGAATGGACTATTACAATGAGAATGCCTTGTTGCCTCGTGACTTTGCGTTCGTGTGTGTGGTACTTCGTGCGTATCGCAGGGCTTTTCTTGCAGATAACAAACTTCGGTTCAAGCCTTCCATCTTCCACGAAGATAATCTTTTCACTCCTATTTCGTGTTATTTTGCCGGAACGGTGAAGGTTATCAATCGGTGTTTGTATAATTACCGGGTCCGGACTGGAAGCATTACTACTAAGTTCAATTCAAAACGGATATCTGATTTCCTTGATATCGCCAATATGCTTGCAGCCTTTTTCGTCCCCTTGAATGGGTTTGATAAGACAACAGTATATCGAGCTATTACACATCATTATCAAGTGGTCTTTTTACATGCGCCTAAGGAATCAAAGAGAGATTTGCGCAAAAAGTGTGACTGGGCGCTATATCATATGGTTAGCCGCACTAAAGTAAGACATCGAATCAATTATTTGATAAACAAATATCTATGAAGCTGTACTACTGTTAATTTTTTTTCAAGGAGAGTTGACAGACAAATTCTGGTTTCGATGGCTCGATGATGTCTCGGTGGGCTCCTAGCAAAGCAGCGAAGCTCCGACAATCCGCATTACATCGAATGGGCTTCGTTCCAGCCGGAGGTTTTGATTGAAGATTAAAGACCTTTTGCATCGCAGAAGATATAACAGGTATTATCAAAAATGAGATCTATAGCCGTCATTATCCCGTACTTTGGCAAATGGCCTTCATGGGCGGATGTTTTTTTTCATTCTTGTGCAATGAACGACACAGTTGATTTCTTCTTTTTTACCGACTGCCCTATGCCCATGTTTGCCGATGGGGTCAAGAATTTGCACTTCAACCGTGTATCTTTTGGCCGATATTGTGAAATGGTCAGCCAAAAACTTGATTTGAATTTCTTTCCAGATAACACGTACAAATTGTGCGATATAAGACCGTTCTATGGAATCATACACGGTGATATTCTTGATGATTTCGATTTTTGGGGATTTGGTGACTTGGATTTGGTTTGGGGGGATATCCGTTCGTTTTATACAGATGATATTCTGGAAGAATTCGATATTCTGTCAACGCACGCAGACCGTATTTCTGGTCATTTGGCTTTATTTCGGAATCTTCCGGATTATAATACTGCCGCATTGAAAATACCGAATTGGCGGTCCCTTCTGGAAGATAAAAAGCATTACGCGATGGATGAACAGCATTTTACGCTTCTCTTCTATCCTGAGGCAAAATGGTTGTGGAAAATCCATAAGTATATCTATCTCCGGCTCAAATATGAAGATGAATGGTATCTCTATAGCCGTTTCTTAAAGCGGGTGAATGCACTGATAGGCATTAAGAAACGTCGGCTATTTTTCGTTGAGCAGAACACGACCCCATGGTTTACCGATGAAATGGTGAAGGATGAGACAATCAGGCAGCAATGGCGGTGGCGCTATAATAACGAAAAGGTTTATGATTTCAAGCGCGACAAGGAATTGATATATCTTCACTTTTTATGTTTAAAAAAATACTGGAAAGAAAATTTTATGCATATTAATGAACTAAAAAAGAGTGTTATGATTAGCCTTGACGGGCTCTATGAAACGAACTAGCTGGTGTATATGAAAGATATTAATATTTGTGTTATTGGCCTCGGCTACGTCGGTCTGCCATTGGCGCGTCTTTTTTCGACGAAATACCCGACGATTGGGTATGATGTGAATATAGAGAGGGTGACAGCCCTGATGTCGGGGCACGATGCCACAAAAGAAGTGCCTGACGAGTTGCTACAAGAAGCCATTGAAAAACATGGCTTGCGCTGTACGTCCGATCTCGACGAGATTCGGAGCGCGAAATTCTATGTCGTGGCTGTCCCTACGCCTGTTGACGCAAACAACCGTCCGGATTTGCGGCCTCTGTTGTCTGCTTCGGAAGTGGTGGGCAAAGTGATTTCTAAAGGGGATATCGTAGTGTACGAATCTACTGTTTATCCTGGCGTTACCGAAGAAGAATGTCTTCCCGTTGTGGAGCATGTGTCCGGATTGAAGTTCAATGTAGATTTCTTTGCGGGTTATTCGCCGGAACGAATCAACCCTGGCGATAAGGTCCATACTGTTGAGAAGATTACGAAGGTTACGTCGGGATCCACGCCGGAAATTGCAGATATCGTGGATTCTGTGTATGGATCAGTATTGGTGAATGGCACTCATAAAGCTCCGTCTATCAAAGTGGCAGAAGCTTCAAAGATCATTGAGAATTCCCAGCGTGATGTGAACATTGCTTTCATGAACGAACTGGCTAAGATATTTAATGCAATGGGTATTGATACCCATGATGTAATCGATGCCGCATCTACGAAGTGGAATTTTATCAAGATGTCGCCTGGCTTGGTAGGCGGTCATTGCATCGGTGTTGATCCTTATTATTTGATTCAGAAAGCACAAGTCTATGGCATTCTTCCCCGTGTGATGACTAATGCCCGTCGTCTCAACGACGGAATGGGAGCGTATGTTGCCCATAAGGTCATTGACTGCATGAACAAAAAGGGTGTCTTGGTCAAGGATGCGAAGATCCTGATTCTGGGCTTCACCTTCAAAGAAAACTGCCCTGACATTCGAAATACCAAGGTGGCAGACATTCATACTACATTGGCTGAATACACGTCAATCATTACGATTTACGATCCTTGGGCCGATGCGAAGCAGGTGAAGAAAGCATATGGGCTAGATGTTGTCGTAACGGTTCCGGAAGATCGTTTTGATGCCGTCATTCTGGCGGTGGCGCATAAGGAGTTTGAGGATTTAGACATTCTTTCGCTGATTAAAGAGGGTGGCGTTGTATATGATGTGAAGGGTATTTTGCCGAGAGATTTAGTTGACGGGAGACTATGATGTTTTCCGTCATTATACCGCTCTACAATAAGGCTCCTTATGTGGCCAAGGCCATAGGGAGTGTGTTGGTACAGACTTTCTCTGACTATGAAATGATTATTGTGGATGATGGCAGTAAGGATGGTTCTGGTGAGATTGCCGAGCGGATGATAGAAGGGAATGACCATTGCAAATTGATACGGCAGGAGAATGCTGGTGTTTCTGTGGCTCGCAATAATGGCGTGGCTGCTTCTGTGGGCGATTATCTTTGTTTTCTGGATGCTGATGATTGGTGGGAACCGACATTTCTCGAAGAAATGATAAAACTCATAAGGGAGTTTCCTGATGCTGGCATTTATGGCACAAACTACACGATTGTAAGCGAAACCAAACATAAGACGCGCGTTGCCAGAGTAGGAGTTGATGAGGGATTTGAGAGAGGTTACATCAACTATTGTCGAGTCTATGCAGATACGATGTATATGCCATTGTGGACAGGAGCGGTTTGCCTGCCTAGGCACATTTTTTATGAATTGGGCGGTTTTCCGAAAGGAATTAGTTTGGGTGAGGATTTTATGTTGTGGATTAACATCGCATTGAAATTTAATGTTGCCTTTCTGAATAAACCGCAGGCTTACTATAATCAGGATTTAGCGATTGCTAATCGGGAAGTAGGCCGTTTGCATAAGCCAAGTGAGCACATGCTGTGGAATTTGGTGGATTTGGAGCCTTTAGAAAAAGAAAATGCGGATTATAAACAACTGATAGATAATCTTCGGACATATGGTCTATGGCCGTATTACTTGTCTAAGAAATATCATGAAGCGGCGGAGTTGGAGTTAAAAAAAGTAGATTGGTCACATCAACCGATCCGATCATATGCTTTGTATCAAAAACCTATATGGCTCCTGCGGTTTAGGGAATCCTTGCTGATGAAAGGCAGTATGTTGAAACAACGAATCTATTGGCGAAGATGATCCCTAGGACGATCCATTATTGCTGGTTTGGTCACAGCCCCATGCCGGAAATGGCGCTGAAGTGTCTGACATCTTGGCATAGGTATATGCCGAACTGGATGTATAAGTGCTGGACGGAGGATAGTTTCGATGTAAAGCAAACCCCTTATACTGCCGAGGCATATGCTTCAAAGAAGTATGCTTTCGTGAGTGATTACGTTCGTTTATGGGCTCTTGAGCGGGAAGGAGGTCTGTACTTGGATATAGATGTTGAAGTGTTCAAGCCGCTGGATGACTTATTGCAGTATGATGCTTTTGCAGGTTTTGAAGGGAGCAAGCGCCACCCGATGGGAACCTGTGTCCTTGCCAGCAAGGCACATGGCGCATGGGTGTCAGAAATGCTGGGATACTATCAGAACCGGCATTTCGCGAAAGCAGAAGGCAACTTAGATTTGACGACAAATGTTCAATTCCTGTCTGCTAAGATGCAAGAAAACGGATTCATGCAAGACGGCAAGGAACAGGATTACAAAGATCTGCATATTTTTCCAGTCGAATACTTCAGTCCTCGCCAAACAACTGGTGAATACTTTCGGACAGGGAATACCTATTGTGATCATCTAGGGCTAAATTCCTGGAGTGAGGGCAAATCCGGCTGGAAAAGGAAGGTTGGAAAAGTGGTTGGCGTCAAGAGCATGACCCAGCTGATTAAGTTTAAAAGAAAACTGATTGGATGATTCCATTCTTTCCCAGACAGATAGCGCATCGTGCCATCGTTGTTTACCTCGTTACGATGGCAGTGGTAGGCATCTACTTTTTCGATTACGCGATGGATGTCTGGCATATCGTGCTTGGCTTGATTTTCGTTATGGGGTTTTTCCTATTGTCTTCCCGATGTAGCGAAGGATGGAAAGACATTCCGGAAAGAAACTATGTTGTAAATGTTTTTTTGATAGCTCTTGGCTTGCGGCTGGTTTGGGTTATTGCAGCGTATTTCTATTATATCGATGTGACAGGAATTCCTTTTGAGGTGGATACTGCAGATGCTTATGCTTATCATGAAGACGCAACGTGGCTTGCAAACAGTTCTTGGAATACCATCTGGGGATACTTGACCCGGTCTGGTGGCATTTCAGATGCTGGATACCCACTCTATTTGACAGGAGTATACCGTTTATTTGGTCCTGTTATCATTATTCCTCGGATTATTAAGGCGCTTCTCAGTTCTTGGATGTGCCTTTTTGTTTATCGGTTCTGTGTACGGATGTTTGGGGAACAGGTAGGCCGGATGGCTGGCATTATGTGTGCCTTGATGCCGAACTTTATTATTTATTGTGGCTATCATTTAAAGGAGACGGAGATGTTGTTTCTGGCGGTTGCTTTCTTGGAACGAACAGACTATCTGCTCCGTGTTCATAATTATAATCTCTGGAACATCCTACTTCCTTTGCTGTTGGCCGGAAGCTTGTTTTTCTTCCGGACGGTGCTGGGTGCCGTAGCTGTTTTTGCTTTTGCGACAAGCGTGTTACTCTCGAATGCCCCCGCCATGGCAAAGGGATGGAAACGAGCATCCATCATCGGATGGAGTGTCCTGGCTATTTTTGTCGCGGCTGGTGGAACAGTAATGACAGAGATAGAGGGATATTGGGAGCAAAAAGATACAAATGTCGTGAATAAGCGTCTTCAACAGACAAGCCGGGGCAATCAATGGGCAAAATATGCCACGGGTTCGGTAATGGCCCCAATGGTGGTAGCACTTCCGTTCGCAACTATGGTTGATGTGGATAACCAAATAGCGCAGCAGACAAAATCGGGTGGCAATTATGTTCGCAATTTTATGGCATTCTTTGCTCTTTTGGCTATTTATGAAGCTTTCCGACAGAAGAAGTGGCGGAATTATGTCCTGATAGGGGCATTTGTTATCGCCTATTTGGGTATTATATCCTTGAGCGGCTTCAGCAATTCTGAGCGTTTTTTATTACCGGGTTTGCCTTGCCTGATAGCCATGTGGGCCTATGGTATATCCGAATTGCGAGCTCCTTCGTATAGGCTTCTCACTTCTTGGTGTATCGTGGTTTTTCTTATGGAATTCGGCTGGGCCTTCTTTAAGCTGGGCAGCCGGGGCTTGTTATGATGCGGGTTCTGATTGTCGCAAGATACAAGAATAATGGTTTTGCTCCGTTTGTGACAGAACAAGTAGAGGCTTTGGAAAAAACAGGTGTGGAGTGCCGTTTCTACCCTGTGAAAAAAGGGTATCTCAAGCAATGGTCTGCTTTGCGTCGCACAATTCGGGAAAAAGATCCGGATATTATCCATGCACATTATGGTTTGTGCGGAGCATTTGCCAATTTACAAAGAAGGGTACCCGTAGTAACAACCTATCACGGAAGCGACATCAACGATCCCCAGGTCCGGTGGATTTCTCGCATGGCAATTCGGTTTTCTAGTGCCAATGTATTTGTTTCCCATAAACTCATGGATATCGTTGCTCCCATAAAGAATGGAGTCGTGATTCCCTGTGGTATTAAGTTGGAGGACTACTCTACCATAGAAAAGTCAGAGGCCCGGAAGCTGATGGAATTGGATCAGGATGGAAAGTATATACTCTTTGCCGGATCTTTTGACAATCCGGTCAAGAATGCGCCCTTGGCAATGGCGGCAGTCAGTCAATTGCTCGGTGTGCAACTGTTGGAATTGAAGGGCTACACACGGACGCAGGTAGCCATGTTGATGCAGGCGGTAGATGCTTTGTTGATGACATCTATTTCTGAAGGATCCCCTCAGGTTATAAAAGAAGCGCTCGCTTGCGGCTGCCCGATTGTTAGTATTGATGTTGGCGATGTTAAAGATCGGCTAGATGGAGTTGCGGGTTGTTATCTGGTTGAGAAGGACGCTGAAAAAATAGCTCTTGCGCTTAAGGATGCGATGACGTTTGGCAAAAGGACCGATGGAAAGGCCGTTATTATTAGAGATGGCTTGACAAACGATGCAATTGCGTTGCGATTAAAAAAAATCTATCAATCAGTTTCAAAGCGCGGATGATTTCTATTTTTCAACAGCCTTTGTTTTATCAGTTTTTAGAATCCACAGAAAGCCTGGACCCGTTTCGTTTTGTGGTTGAACGGAATGGTAAGGAAGTAGGAGTCATACAAGGGTTTATCCAAAAGGATGGTGGTCCCATCAAACGTTTCTTTTCTCGGCGAGCAATCATCAATGGAGGGCCTTGGTTATCAGCGGACATTAGAAATGATGAACTGGAACATCTTCTACTCAAGTGTGTTGAAGGTTTGAAGCGGAAAGTCATCTATATTGAGACTCGCAATTTCACAGACTATTCTCATTTTCGACACACATTCGAAAAGATGGGGTTTGTTTATGAGCCTCACTATGATTTTGTGGTTGATACCAGTACGCTTGAGATCGTGAATGAGCGGATGGGGAAGAGCCGCAAACGCGATGTTAATGCTTCTTTCAAACAAGGAGTGTCCGTGTCGGACAATCCTTCGGATGCCGAAGTGAATGATTACTATTACATTCTGAAAGAACTCTATACAAAAAAAGTAAAGACGCCGCTGTTTCCTAAAATGTTTTTTGAGTGTCTTTGGAAAGCCCCTTTCAGCAAATATCTTCTTGTCAAATATCAAGATGAAGTTATTGGCGGAACAGCTTGTGTTTATGATGAAGAAACTGTCTACGAGTGGTTTGCTTGCGGTAAGGATGGAGCGTTTAAAAATGTGTTTCCTTCCACTGTCGCGACATGGTCTGGGATCCGTTTTGCTGTGGAAAACGGATTCAAGCGCTTTGATATGATGGGTGCTGGTGCACCTGGAGACGGTGGCTATGGCGTGCGCGATTTTAAGGCTAAATTTGGTGGAGAACTCGTAAATTACGGCAGATTTCGTCATGTCTGCGCCCCCTTGTTGTATAGTATCGGGGTATTTACTATCAATCTTTTAAAGAAGAAATAGTCTTGAATACCGATTATCTCCAATAAATGAGTTTAGTATTTAATTATGAATGTGGCACAGTCTTATTGCAGGTTGAAGAACGCAATTCTTTATAAGTGTTTCTTAAGATTCCCTTATTTGAGGATACGGTTTTGGGCCCTTAAAAATTGGGCTATTATTGTGTGAGAAACGTCTATTTTCCCGCAGATATTACCATAACACAGAATTTCCTCAACAACGAAGGTAAATTATTTCTTGGAGATAGGGTCTCAATAGGTCCCAAATGTATTTTTGTTATCACAGCACACCCCAATTTTTCCTTGATTAGGCAGCAAGTTGAAGAGAAATCGCAATTTATTCGTATCGAGAACGATGCTTGGATAGGCGTTGCTGCGATCCTCCTTCCAGGAATAACAGTTCACGAGGGTGCTATTGTTGGAGCAGGTGCCATTGTTACAAAAGATGTTCCTGCTCATTCAATTGTTGTTGGAAATCCAGCCAGAGTCATCCGATTTCTAGATAGTGCAGAGCAAATTGGATAGTCTAATGGTTCCCCGTTTGCAAATAGCGTTTCCTTTCCATTATCAAAAAGACTATTGGTTCGGCAAACCATATTCGGCAGCAGAAAACGAATTCCTGCTGAATCATGCCAGAAGCGGAATTCTGTTAGCTTTGAAAGCAGCAGATTTGCCCGCAGGTGCAGGCGTTGGCGTAATGATATATAACTGCCATACGGTAGCTAACGCTATAGAACAGGCTGGATTCTGTCCAGTTTTTCTTGATGTGACGGAGGGATTGAAACTAGAATTGGAGGATCTGACGCGAAAGGCCGACGGGATATCAGCATTGGTTGTGACACACTTGTTCGGAATCGTGAATGAAGTGAAGGCAATCAGGCAGATGTATCCGAATATGATTATTATAGAGGATTGTGCACATGCCTATGGTATTAAGGAACTAAATGGCGATTTTGCCGTCTTCAGCATAGGACAGGGGAAAAATCCTTCCATTGGTGACGGGGGAATTATCAAAGTGTTGAACAATAGATACTTACAAAACGCTGAGAATATCTTTAGAGTATTGCCGGAATACACCTGGGGACAAAGGATGAAACTCTTTTGCAAACTCTTGGGGAAGGCCATGATGTACCATCCATGGGTATATGGATGGTTAACCTTGCCGTTGAAACGCAAACGCCCTGTTCAGTCTGGAAAAGAAACCATTATTCCAAGAAAAATGTGTTGTGGAATCCGTAATATTTATAGGATTGAAAAAGAAAAGGTTATTCCGCGTGATGCCTTTATGCAGGTAATATACTGCAACAATCCGGAGGAAGAGAAGGAATCTTACAGAAGGAAGGGAATTGATACGGACACGCATTTCGGTCATTCCATCCAATGGGCCCGAGAATTCGGCTACGAGTTCGGAGACTGCCCGAATGCAGAAAAACTTGTGAACCATTTGTTGATGGTGCCTAATTATTTCAATCGATGAAAGTCCTGTTTATGATTTCCCATCCGGCGCATTTCCATATGTTCCGGTATACAATGGACAATTTAAAGCATGATGGTCACGAAATAGTGGCGGTAATCCGGCCTAAGGACGTATTGGAAAGTCTGTGTGAGAATGCTGGATTATCTTTTTACAAAGTAAAGGACCGGCCCAAGAGGTGGGGGCTGATTGGTCTCGGCTTTTCGTTGGTTGGAAAGACTCAAGAGGTGTTGAAGATAGCGAGACGAGAAAAACCGGATTTGCTTGTCGGCTCTGATGGCGTATTGGCGGTTGTAGGGAAATTGATTCATAAGCCTTCTTTCGAATGGTTTGAAGATGATGTAAGCATTATCAAACTGTATGCAAGGCTCTTTTTCCCTCTTTATACAAATATTGTTTCGCCAACTGTCTGTGATGCGGGCAAGTGGGCAAACAAACAGATTGTATACCCGGGTTATCAGAAACTAGCTTACCTGCATCCGATGAGATTTACTCCCGACAAAACGATTGTTGAAAAGTATTTCCCTGTTGACAAGCCGTATTTCCTACTGCGATTCTCGCAGCTTTCGGCTCATCACGACCAAGGCATTCACGGATTTACGACAGAAATAGCACAACGGGTAATAGATATGCTTTCTCCTCATGGCGCCGTGTTTATTACTTCTGAAAAAGAGCTTCCGCCACAGTTTGAGCCTTTTCGTCTGCGTATAAACCCCTTGGATATCCATCACGTTATGGCTTTTGCCAAATTATATGTTGGCGACAGCCAGAGCATGGCCGTTGAGGCTTGCATGTTGGGTACGCCAGCCCTTCGTTTCAATGATTTCGTGGGAGATAAAAAGATTAGTGTATTGGAGGAATTGGAGCATACATATGGATTGACTTGTGCTATTCATTCATCGCAGCCGGACCAGCTTTATATGAAATTGGATGAATGGCTGGCTATCCCTAATTTGAATCAAGAATGGCACCATCGTCGGGAAAAGATGCTTTCCGAAAAGATAGACGTAACGGCGTTCTATACTTGGTTTTTGCAAGATTTTCCCGAAACTCTGGAGAAAATACGTCAGGGGAATTTTACCTGGAATCAGTTTCGATAGATGAAAAAGCTTTTAACCATCATCGGCGCCCGGCCGCAGATTATCAAATCTACAGCTATCTTCCGTGCTATTTATCGATTTGACGGGCAAGTTGAGGAGAAGACCCTCCATACGGGCCAGCACTACGATGAGCAGATGTCCGGTGTCTTTTTCCGGGAACTAGGGATACCGGAACCGGATTTCAACCTTGGAGTAGGTTCTGGATCACACGGCGAACAGACGGCAAGGATGATTGCCGGGATAGAGCAGGTGTTGTTGGATGTGCATTTTGACGGAGTTATCTTGTATGGAGATACGAATTCCACGCTGGCGGGGGCCGTAGCTGCTTCAAAATGTCATGTTCCGATCTTTCATGTGGAGGCCGGCCTTCGTTCCTTCGACATGACCATGCCGGAAGAAATCAACCGGGTGGTCTGTGACCACCTGTCATCCATTCTTTTTGCACCGACCGCTACGGCGTGCAAGAATTTGGAGAGGGAAGGTCTGGTCTCATCACCGGTCGCTTTTAGCCAAGGAAGGAAAAGAGTTGTTATCAACTGCGGGGATGTGATGTACGACAACTGCATGTATTTTGCACCATTGGCAGAGGCCCGGAGTGACGTCATGCAGCGATATGGTTTAAAAAAAGAAGCCTATATTCTGACTACCGTTCATCGGGCAGCCAATACAGATGATCCTCGGCGCCTTACTTCCATTTTCCGTGCACTACTGGATATTGCGGAGCAGGATGATGTCAAGGTAGTGCTTCCGCTTCATCCCCGAACGGCCAAGCTTTTGCCTTCTAAGTTGGATTCAAGTGTTTATGATCGCGTTATCCGTTCGGACAGGTTATTGCTGATTCCCCCGGCATCTTTTTATGACATCATCGTCTTGGAGAGAAATGCCCGGATTGTCATGACGGACAGTGGAGGAGTGCAGAAAGAGGCCTTTTTCTTTGAGCGCCCCAGCTTAATTTTTAGATCTGAAACTGAATGGCTGGAAATCATAGAGAACGGAGCCGGCTTTTTGGCAGATGCCGACTACGACCGCATCCTCGAAGGATATAACCGTCTTTCCCGCCTTAAAGTTTCTTTCCCCCGACTGTTCGGCGATGCTGATGCCGCCGGGAGAATAATGTCAGGAATCCTCGCGTATTTGAAATAGTTTTTTATAAAACAAATGTTGCTTAAAAGTGTGTTTTGTAAAACATGATTTGATTTGGACTTCACTCTTCATAAATACAAGAAACTCATCCAATCGCTTCAGGCCTATGGTTTCGAGTCGCTGACACTGCGGCATGACGTGGACGCCCTGCCGAAAAATTCACTGCGGATAGCCCGAATCGAGGCGGCGATGGGGATGAACGGAGTCTATTATTTCCGGGCGGTGCCGGAAAGCTGGGATGAGGATGTGATTCGAGAGATTTCGGCGTTGGGGCATGAAATCGGGTATCACTACGAGTCGCTGACGACATGTAATGGGGATGTCGATGTTGCTTATGCTGATTTCTGCCAAAACTTGGAACGTCTCCGGGCCGTTGCCACCGTGCGGAGCATCTGCATGCATGGCAGTCCCCGTTCGCCGTATGACAGTCGCGATATCTGGAAAAAGTATGACTACCGGACACTCGGCATTGAAAACGAACCATATCTGGATACGGATTTCTCAAAGACATTTTACTTAACGGATACTGGTCGCCGCTGGGATGGCTGGAAGGTTAGCGTCCGCGACAAGATTCCGCGGTATCAGGATGAGTGGGCGGCACAAGGTTTGATATTCCACACGACCGACGACCTGTTGGAAGGACTTCGACGGGAAATCTTACCGAAAAACCTGATGATTACCTTTCATCCACAGCGCTGGAATCCTTTCGGATTTCGGTGGTGCAAGGAAGCCATCATTCAACCTGTCAAGAATACAGTCAAACGAATAATAATAAAAAAACGATAAAAGCATGAAAAGACTTCAACGATGGAAACTGCAAGCGGGGATGCTTTTGCTGCTGGCATTCATGTCGGCTTCCTGTGTGACGACGCGCAAGGTGGCGTATCTACAGGACATGACGCACGGGTCGCAGATCGAACTGGAACACCGTTTCGAGGCCGTGGTCAGTCCGTATGACGAGTTGGATATTTTAATCACCTGCTACGACAAGGAACTGGCTGCACCGTTTAATATCCGCAACAGCACCAACGGCGGTGGTAATAGCCAGCGGGGCATGTATTACCTGGTGGATCAGGAAGGCAATATTGAACTGCCCGTGCTGGGAACCGTGCATGCGGGTGGCCTGACCCGGCTCGAGTTACAGGAAAAGATCCGCGATATGCTGATCAAGGGGAACTATCTGAGCGACCCGTACGTGATGGTCCGTTTCCAGAATTTCAAGATATTTTTTCTGGGCTCGAACGGCGGGAAAGCCGTTACGATTGAGAATGAGCGCTGCACCTTCCTGGAGGCGCTGGCGCTGGCGGGAGACCTGAATGTCTATACTGATCGCTCCAAGATTGCTGTGATGCGAGAGATCGACGGTCAGATGGTGATGCGTTATCTGGATCCCCGTTCTTCCAAGGTGTTCGATGATCCCTTCTACATGCTGCAGCAGAACGACTTTATCATCACTCGCAACACGGGCCACAAGAACTTCCTGGATTCTTCGGCACAGGTGACACCGGTGCTGTCGTTCATCACCTCGCTTGTGAGCTTCGCTTCGTTGTTCGCTTCCATTTTTACCATCATCAACAATAGCAAGTAGCAATGGAGAAGAATACACAGACTGATTTGTCCTTCCTCGAGAAGAAAGACGCCAATTCGTTTTCTTTCAAGGATCTTCTGTTCACGATCCTGCGCAACCTGCACTGGTTCATTCTCTGTGCCGCAATCGGCGGTGTGCTGGCCTGGTGGCGGAGCGACCGGACCGACCGCATCTATGAGAGCCATGCCAAGATTAAGGTCTATTCGGTGACGAAGAACCCGATGGCGAATGGCATCTCCATGATGGAGCAGCTTACCAGCCAGCGGGCGACGGCGTCCTGGAATACACTGAACGACGAGATCATCATCATGAAATCGGAGACAGCTATGCGCGAGGTGGCCGATCGGCTGAATCTGGGAATGGGATATTACTACAAGACCAAGCTGGTAAAGCGGACAAAGGATCTGTACAAGGATTCACCGCTGGAGGTGGTCATGCTCGACGTAAAGGATTCGGATTATGCGAACATGATGGTGACGGTCAGCGCCGACTCGACCTGCGTGATTCAGGTTGAGGGGGAGAGTCCTGTGAGGACGCGTTTCAATGACACGGTAGCTACGCGTTATGGTCGCGTCTGTATCCACCCCACATGGGCGCTCCGTGACCTGTATTTCGACAATCCCATCAAAGTGTCGCACCGAAACATCGATGATGTGGCGGCTTCGTACCGGGGCCGGGTGAACATAAGCCGAGGCAATGCGGCCGAAGGCATCGTGGACCTTTCGCTGCACGACACTTCTCCGCAGCGAGCCGCCGACATCCTCAACGAGATGATCACGGTTTACAACGAGAATACGATCGAGGAAAAGCAGGAGATTATACGCCAGACGGCCGATTATATCAATACACGTATCGCGCAGCTTGATGCGGAACTCGGTGTTCAAGAAGCGCAGATTGCTTCGTTCAAGCGACAAAATCAGGTGCTGAACGTAGAGGATTATGGCCAAGCCTATCTGGCGGCCAGCATTGAGTCGTCCGAAGAGGTGGAACGGCTGCGGGCGGAAATCTCGCATGCGCAGTACCTGCAATCGCTCACGATGAGCGCTGAGAACAAACTGTTCCCCGTGACGATTAACATCGAGGACGAGAACATCCGGGGGACGATTGCCCGCTATAACGAGTTGGTGCTCAAGCTCGACCGCTTCCATGCATCTGGCACGTCGAACAACCCGCTGGTCAAGGACATGCTGCTGGAAATGGCCACACTCAAGTCGAATCTCAACAAGCTGCTGAACGCCTATATCGGCTCGCTGGAACAGAAGATCGGCGTAGTGGCGGCGGCCGGGCAACGGGCGGACAGCAAGGTCCGGAGCGTGCCGGGCGGGCAGTTGTATCTCGACAACATCGCCCGCGTGCAAAGCATCAAGGAAGGCCTTTACCTGAATCTACTGAGTAAGCGCGAGGAACTACTCATCAGCCAGCCCTCCATCGAGGGCAATGCGAAAGTCATCGACAAGGCCCGGGTCAATCCCTCCCATATTTCGCCCAAGACGCAAAAGGATGTCATGTATGGCATTCTAATCGGCCTGCTGATTCCCATACTGATCTTCGTTCTCTTGCAGGTGCTGGACACCAAGGTCCATTACCGCAAGGACGTGGAGAGTTTTGTGGACATTCCAATTCTCGGAGAGATTCCGGCCAAGAAGAAAGGCGACGACCGGCACATCGTAATCGGTGAAAAGGATCGCGACCCGATAGCCGAGGCCTTCCGTGTCTTGCGAAGCAATCTGGAATATACCCGCAGGCCGGACGGGCAGGCGACGACCTATCTGTTCCTGTCGTTGATGGAGGGTTCTGGTAAGACCTTTATCACGACTAATTTGGCGACCGGCCTGGCCATGGTCGACAAGCGCGTAATCCTGCTTGACATGGACTTGCGCAAAGGTACGCTTTCGCGCAATCTGCACAAACGGGGAGAGAAAGGTTTCTCGGATTATCTATCCGGAAAGGTGAATGACATGTCTTCCATCATCCAGCACGATGTGGTTGCTCCGGGGGTGGACATGATTCTTTCCGGCCCCCTGCCGCCGAATCCGGCTGAGCTTTTGAGCGGTAGCCGGATGGATGATATTATGGCTTATTTGCGAGAGCGGTATGATTATATCCTGATTGATGCCGTCCCTTCGGGCATTGTCGCCGATGCTGCCATCATTCGACGCTTCGCCGATGTGAGCGTGTTCATCCTGCGTGCCGGCAAAGTCGACAAGCGGATGCTGCCGGATCTCCAGACCATCAAGGATCGGGAAGAGTTCCCGAACATGATGGTCATCATCAATGATGTCGATTATGGCAAGCAGAAACGGAAGCATTATGGTTATGGCTACGGCTACGGTTATGGTTACGGCTATGGTTATGGCTACGGTTACGGCTATGGCTATGGGCATCAGTATGGCTATGGCGGCGATGTGGAGTTGGAGGAGTCCGAAGGAGAAGCCGGAAAGGCCGACAAGAAGCATAAGAAGGACAAGATAAAGAAAAAAGCTTAAGAGTTATGGCATATTTTATTATGGTTGGTGTGGCCGGATATATTGCTCCCCGGCATTTGAAGGCCATTAAGGACACAGGCAACACGCTGGTGGGTGCCTGCGACAAGTTTGATTCCGTAGGAATCCTTGATCAGTATTTCCCCGACTGCGCCTTTTTTACGGAGTATGGGATTTTCGACCGTTTCTGCTACAAGCGCTTGCTCGACGACAAGCCCATCGACTGGATGACCATCTGCACGCCCAACTACACGCACGATTCGTATATCCGCTTCGGCTTGCGGCTGGGCAGCAACGTGATCTGTGAGAAGCCGTTAGTCTTGAATCCGCACAATATCGACGCTTTGGAACGCATCGAGCTGCTCAGCGGGCAGAGGGTGTATTCCATTCTTCAGCTTCGGTTGCATCCTTCCATTATTGCGCTCAAGAAGATGGTGGAGGAAGGACCGGCCGATAAGGTGTATGACGTCGATTTGACCTATGTCACTTCCCGGGGCCAATGGTACTATTCGTCGTGGAAGGGCGACATCCACAAGAGCGGTGGCGTGGCCACCAATATCGGTGTGCATTTCTACGACATGCTACAGTGGGTTTTCGGTCCCGTGGAGAAAAATGTCGTCCATATCATGAGCTTCGACCGCGTGGCCGGATTTCTGGGGCTTAAACGGGCGCGCGTGCGATATTTCCTGAGTATCAATGCGGAGTGTCTGCCGCAGGAAGCCCTGGAAGCTGGGAAACGGGTGTGCCGCCGACTGGTCATCGACGGGGAGGAATTCGAGTTCTCAGATGGTTTCACGGATCTTCATACGGAGAGCTATCGCCGGATTCTCTCAAACGAAGGCTTCGGTCTGAAAGACGTAAGGCCCTGCATCGAAATTGTCAGCCAGATCCGGAATGCCAAACCCATCGGCCTCCTGGGAGACTACCATCCGCTGGCCCGACTCCCCCTGGCCCGCCATCCTTTCGGCTGGGACGACAACCGTTGACGTTGTCGTCAGGAAGCCGTTATCCATTCAATCTCAATCCCTCTCCGCTCCATCCCTCTGAACCAGGTCATCTGGCGCTTGGCGAACTGGTGGATGGCAATGCGCAGGCGCTCGACCATCTCGTCGTAGGGGAGTTTTCCCGTCAGGTAGAGGGTCACATATTTGTATTCAAGGCCGTAATATAGAAGGTCTTCGGGGCTGAGGCCGCGGTCGAGCAAGCCCCGTACTTCTTCGATCATGCCCGCATCGAGGCGCTCCCGGAGGCGCCGGTCAATGCGGGCGTTCCTTTCCTCGCGGCTGACCTGCAGGCCGATGTATTTCGTGTGCTTGGGCAGGAAGGACGTGCGCGTCACGGGATGGGTTTCCTGCCAGATGGCGATCTCGAGGGCGCGGATGAGCCGCTGGCGTGTGTCGTAGTCCGTGGTGTTGTGCGGGGTGCGGAGTGCCTCGTAGCGGGCGATGAGATCTTCCGTGGGCTGCTGCTCCAGCTCGGCGCGGAGCGCCGGGTCGGGCGGCACGTCGGGCAGGTCATAGCCGCAGGTGGCCGCTTCGATATAGAGGCCGCTGCCGCCGCAGAGGATGGGCGTGCGGCCCCGCTCCACAATGTCGCGGTAGGCCTTTTCGAAATCGTGCTGGTATTGGAAAATGTTGTATTTGGTGCCGGCATCGACGATGTCGATCAAGTGGTAGGGCACTTCTCCGTATTCGTCCAGGTCTTTTCCCGTGCCGATGTCCATGCCGCGGTACACCTGCCGCGAGTCGCCCGAGAGGATTTCTCCATCCTGTTCCCGGGCCAGCTGCACGGCATAGCGTGTCTTGCCGGAGGCGGTGGGCCCCAGCACGCAGATCAAATCATAGCCTTCGGGAAGCATGGGGCGGCTCAGTCGTCGCCCTCCGTGTCGGTGTCGGGCAGTTGGATTTCCTTGAAGCGTTTGGCGCGCTGTTTCCAGCGTTCGCGCGCAAACTGCTGCATGTCACTGGCTTCGTCGTTCTCGTCGATGATCTCCAGACCCAGAATGGTCTCGATGATATCTTCCAGCGTCAGGATGCCCTGGAAGCAGCCGTACTCGTCGATGATCAGGCCGATCTGCTCCTTCTTGGCCAGCAGGGTGTCCCAGATGTCGGCCACGGACTGCTCTTCGTTGAAGAAGGTGATATCGCGCTTGATCTCGCTCAGGCGCATGTCGAACTTATCTTCGGCCAGGCATTCCAGCGCTTCGCTGCGGAGGATGTAGCCCGTGATGTATTCGGGACTCTCGCTGTAGACGGGGATGCGGGAGTAGTGTTCGAAATCCTTGTCCTTGTAGAAGTTCTTGAGCGTCATGTTTTCCGAGGCGGTCTGGGCTACCACGCGCGGGGTCATCACGTCGTAGGCTTTTACGTTGTCGAGTTTGATGACGTTCTGGATGATGCGGTTTTCGTCTTTATCGATGACGCCCTCCTCTTCGCCCACGTTGGCCATGGCAGACACTTCCTCTCGGCTGACAGTGGCTTCGTCGTCGTCTTTCTGGAAAAGCTTCGTGATGAGTTCGATGAGGATGACGACAGGATACATGATCACGATCAGTCCGCGGAGGACCGTGGCGGTGAAGCCCATCAGCTTGCGGTAGTAGGAGGTGCCGATGGTCTTGGGGATAATCTCCGAGAAGATGAGGATGAGCAGGGTGGTGATGGCCGACACCCAGCCGAACATCTCGGAGCCCCAGAGCAGGGTGACCTGGCGGCCGACACCCGCGGCACCGATGGTGTTGGCGATGGTGTTGAGGGCCAGGATCGCAGCCAGCGGACGGGCGCTGTCCTCTTTGTATTGCATGAAACGGGCGGCGGGCTTGTAGCCCTCGTCTTCACGCATGGTGATGAAGGAGATGGGTGTGGACAGGAGCACGGACTCGAGGATCGAGCAGAGGAAAGAGATGCTCATGGCACCCAGCAGGAAGAAGAGTAACAGCGCCATTATCGGGTTTTTCTAGTCAAAGTACCATTGTCGGAGATATCCAGGCCGCAGTCGCCGCGGAAGTCGGTGAGCGAGAGGCTGCGCATGTGCTGCGCCACGCGGTCGTCGGGATCGAACTTGGGGCCGGTGCCCTGGGTCTGGATGAAGGAGTGGATGCGACCGTCCACGAAGCGGCCGTCGCGGTCGATGCGGGCTGTCAGCACGGGCGCATAGCCGTTCACGCCGGCGAGGTTCACGCCGAAAGTCGTGCAGAAGTTCCCCAGGCTGTAGGCGATCAGGCGGTCCTTGTAGCATTCGACGGCGCGGGTCACGTGCGGGCCGTGGCCGAAGACGATGTCGGCGCCCAGGTCGACGCAGTGGTGGGCGAAGGCCCGCAGGTTGCCGCGGTTCTCGCCCAGAAAGAGTTCGGGCCCGTCGGGCAGATGCGACTGTTTCGCACCCTCGGCGCCGCCGTGGAAGCTCACGACCAGGATGTCGCACTGCGGCCGGAGGGCCGTCACGATGCGGGTCACGGCAGCTGTGTCGGTGTGTTTCAGCGTATAGGAGTTGTGTCCGAACGAGCAGATGCCGTAGCGTACGCCGTTGCGCTCGACGATGGCGCTCTCGCAGTCGGGCAGGCCGGAATAGGCGATGCCCTGTTCTTCGAGCATCTGCCGGGTGCGGACCAGGCCGTAGGCGCCGAAGTCGTTCGTATGGTTGTTGGCCAGGTTCATGTAGTCGAATCCGGCATCGGTCAGCAGCGCGGCGTAGCTTTCGGGCATGCGGAAGGCGTAGTTGTTGGCCTTGCCGGTATTCTTGGTGCAGGTGCCGCCTTCGCAGATCACGCCTTCAAGGTTGCCGGCGGCCAGGTCGGCGTCGATGAAGAGCTGTTTCACGTCGGAGAAGATGTCGGCTCCGTCATTCTGCGGCAGGCGTACCGTCGGGTAGGTGGTGCCCATCATGATGTCGCCGCACATGGCGATGGTCAGCAGCGAGTCGCCGGGTTGGGGCGGGGCTGCGGGCTGGGCGGCTGGTTGTGCGGCTGCCGCGAGGGCTGTCAGGCCGAGAAGGAGGGTCAGCAAGCGTCGTTTCATGCCTGTTTTTTCTTGGGGGTATGGTGGACCTTCTCGGTCGGGACCCGCATGGCTGGAACCTTCCGTTTATAGGCATAGATGACCAGCAGGATACCGGCGATGATGAAAGGGACGCTCAGCCACTGGCCCATGTCGAGCGTCATGTTTTCCTCGAATTCCACCTGCGGTTCCTTGATGAATTCGATGAGCGAGCGGACGCCGAAGCAGACGATGAAGAACACGCCCAGGAACCAGCCGCGGTAGCGCTGTTCCAGCTTGTGGTTGTAGTTCCACAAGAGGTAGAAGCCCAGCAGCAGGTAGGTGAGGGCTTCGTAGATCTGGGTGGGGTGCTTGGGCACGGTCTCGCCGCGGCGGACGAAGATGAAGCCCCAGGGCAGATCGGTCTCCTTGCCGTAGATTTCCGAGTTGAACAGGTTGCCCAGCCGGATGAGGCAGGCGGCGAAGCACACGCAGATGATGATGCGGTCACAGACCCAGAGCACGTCGAAGTCGTTCTTCTTGCCGTATTTGTGGGCATACCACCAGGCTGCCAGGAACACGCCGATGGCGCCGCCGTGCGAGGCCAGGCCGCCTTTCCAGGGCTTGAATATCTCGACCCAGTGTTCGGCGCTCAGGTAGTAGGACGGCTCATAGAAGAGGCAGTGGCCGAGCCGGGCGCCCACGATGGTGCCGATGAGCAGGGCGTAAAGCAGGGGCTCGAGCAGTTTGGTATCGACGCCTTCCCGCTTGTAAAATTTCTCGAAGAGCCAGTATCCCAGCGGAAAGCCTGCCACGAAGAGCAGGGAGTACCAGCGCAGGACCAGAGGCCCGATCTTGAAGATGATCGGGTCGACGTCCCAGGTTACGTAGAGGAAATCTATCATGGACAATTATCTTTTTAATCGGGAGAATACACTCAGGGGCAGCGCTTTGCCGGCGCGGTCGCGGAGCACGAGTTCGCCGTAGTCGAGGCTTGCGAATTTGGTGCCGAAGGCACTGCGGACGAGGGTGTCGGCGAGGACGGCGGAATAGCCGTTGGA
>Ga0265298_10003052_pt1 | contig 22529 bp, 15 predicted proteins | sample AusTroGonzalo_MG_3_FD_193486 | JGI IMG/M metagenome (GOLD analysis project Ga0265298, IMG submission 193486) | Bovine rumen microbial communities from tropical cattle in Woodstock, Queensland, Australia - Gonzalo_01 | ecosystem: Host-associated > Mammals > Digestive system > Stomach > Rumen ...
CGTCCACGCCTTCGTTCAACACCTTGCTCGTGACCAGGACAGGGTATTCGCCCTGCCGGAACTTCTCCAGGAAATCCTTGCGCTCGGCGGCTTTGGTCTTGTGGGTCAGAACGGGCAGGCAGAGCGTTTCGCCGATGCGGTACGCGGTGTCGTTGTCCGCCGTAAACACGATGGTCCGGGCGGAAGGGTTCTCGCGGATGATGCGCCAGACTTCGCGGAGCTTGGCCGAGCCGCAGCGTGCGATGGCGCGCTGGCGGAGGTATGCCTGGTACGCCTCGCGGCCGCCGGGACGCCGGGCGCACAGCGCGATGAAGTCGCTCCAGGCGGAATTGTTCTGGAACTGGATGTTGTTGGCGCGCAGGAATGCCACGTATTTGCCGTGCGCGAGGTTGTATTCGGCGGTCTCCTCCGGGGTGAGTCCGAGGCGGAGCCGCACGGTGCGATAGGGCGACAGCACGCCGCCTTCAAGGTCGTTGATCTCGGTCCGGTATACCGGCTGGCCGAGCAGGTCGCACATGACGGGGAAAGTGTCGCCGGTATCCGGCGTGGCCGACAATCCGAGCCGGTACGGCGCGAGGCAGAGCGAGGCGGCAAGCCGGTTCACTTCGCCGGGCAAATGATGGCATTCGTCGTAAATCGCCAGTCCGAACCGGTTTCCGATCTGGGGCATGCGAAGCACGGCGGAATCGTAGGTGCTGACCGTGATCTGCCGGACGTCGCTGCTGCCGCCGCCGAGCATGCCGACCGGCACCTCGAAGGCGCGCTCGAGCTGGGATGCCCACTGGTGCAGCAGGTCGATCGTCGGCACCACGACCAGCGTGGACCGGCGGACGGCGGCGATCGCCAGAAACGCGAGGAAAGTCTTGCCGGATCCGGTGGGCATGGCCACGATGCCCCTGCATTTTGCGGCGAGCCAGGCGGACAGCGCGGCGCTCTGGTGGGGCATCGGCTTGAACTTCGTGCGGAGCGGCGCACCGAACACCGTGTAGTCACGGGCGCGGTCGTCCGGTTGAATGCCGCCGGCGTAAAGCCGCCGCATGACCGCCTCGTAGCGGCAGGCTTCGGCACGCCATGCGCCGATGCGCGGGTCATGGGTGACAAGATCGGAGACGAGCGCCGCGGCTTCGGGGGAGCCCTCCAGGACGACCGTGCCCTCATCGAACCGCAGAAGACAGCCGGTTTCGTTCATGCCGCGTCCTCCGGCTGAACGGAAAACAGAATTCCGGGAACAGAAAAGGAAGGGCCGCATACGGCGTTCCGCACGTCCGTCACCGGATGTCTGAACACGGCCATGAAGCGGTACTTTCCTTCGAAAAAACGGATGGATGGGGGTCGAAAGGTTATCCGATGACCACCCGTTTGAGGTTTTTCTTCCCTGCCTTCAGGATCAGGGCGCCGTCGGTGAAGTCGGCGGCTGTGACCACGCGGTCGATGGTGGCGATACGTTCGTCACCGCAGTAGGCGCCGCCGCCCTGGATCAGACGGCGCGCCTCGCTGTTCGTCTTGCAGAGGCCGGCCTGGACGAGAAGCGTGATGATGTTGATGCCCTCGGCGGGGAGTTCGAGGTTGAACGTCGGGAGGTCCGCGGCAGCGACGCGGCGGACGGCGGCGAGGTCGATCTTCGCGATCTCGCTGGTAGTCGGGATCGTGCCGGCTTCATCGGCGAATCCGAACTTGGTCCCGGCGGCGCAGAAGACCTTTTCGGCCTCGGCCTTGCCGTGTGCAAGCGCAGTGGCCTCGTAGGCGAGGATCTCCTTGGCGCGGTTGATGTTGCCGCCGGGGGCGCAGAGGCGCCTGATTTCGTCGACCGGAAGCGCGGTAAAGCCGAGCATGAGCTTTTCGACCTGCGAATCGTCGGTGTTGCGCCAGAACTGGTAGTAGTCGAACGTGCTGTAGCGCGCGGCGTCGAGCCAGACGGCATGGCCGTTGGATTTGCCGAACTTGTTGCCGTCCTTGTCCATGAGGAGCGGCATGGTGAGGCCGTAGACGGAATTCTGTTCGAGGCGGCGGACCAGTTCGGTGCCGCAGGTGATGTTGCCCCACTGGTCCTGGCCGCCGAGCTGGAGGCGGCAGCCGTGGGTGCGGTAGAGATGCAGGAAGTCGTAGCCCTGGAGGATCATGTAGTTGAACTCGAGGAACGAGACGCCGACCTCGGAATTAAGCCGCATCTGCACGGATTCCGCCTGGAGCATTCGGTTCACGCTGAACTTCGAGCCGATGTCGCGCAGGAAATCGAGGTACAGCATGCCCGCGAACCAGTCGGCGTTGTTCGTGAAGATCGCGTTGTCCACGGAGATGAACCGCTGGAGCTGCTCTTTCAGGCACTCGACGTTGTGCGCGACTTCCTCCTTCGAGAGGATCGGACGCGCCGTGGATTTGCCGGACGGATCGCCGACCAGGGCGGTCGCGCCGCCGACAAGCACGATCGGGGTATGTCCGCATTTCTGCATGATCCGCATGGCCATGACGGGGAGCAGGTGTCCGACGTGGAGGCTGCTGCCGGTCGGATCGAATCCGACATAGAACCGGACTTTTTCCTTGCCGAGAAGTTCGTGCAGTTCGGCCTCGGCCGTGCACTGGTAAATAAAGCCGCGTTCACGCAGCACATCAAAAGCGTTCTGTTCCATAGTGGGTCCTTTCCAGAAATCGGGTATATCTATCTAATATAGCACGGAATCCGTTTTTCTTCAATCGGATTCCCGCGTTTTCCGGCCATTATTCCGGCAAAATCACCGGGCGCCCTTCGCAGTCGAACCGGCGGAACGAACAGCCGTAGACGGGCTTCAGTGTCTCCGGGGTCAGGACGTCAGCCGGGGTCCCGGCGGCGGCAATGCGGCCTTCGTGCAGGAGCATCACATATCCGGCGCAGTCGAGTGCGAGCTGAAGGTCGTGCGTCACGACCAGGATGCCGATTTCCGGCGCGAGGTTGCGGAGCAGCGACACGATCTTCATCGTGACGGCAGGATCCGCCGCGGAAGTCGGTTCGTCGAGGAGAAGCAGCCCGGGCGAACGCACCAGGGCCGCCGCCATGAAGACGCGCTGGCGCTCTCCCCCGGACAACGTCCCGCACAGGCGTCCCGCCAATGATGCCAGGTCCAGCATGTCGAGCGTGCGCCCGAGGCGGTCCGACTGTTCCGGGGACAGCGCCCCGGACAGGCGGGACACGCCGGACAGGCCCATCGAAACAGTCTCCCGGACGGTGTAGTCGGTCAGAGGGAGGTCGACATGCTGCTGGACGACGGCCAGACGTTGGACGCGTTCCGCCGGGGACCATTCGGAAACGGGGCGTCCGTCGAGGACAACGGAGCCGGAATCCGGCTTCAGATAGCCGGAGAGAAGCCGGACAAGCGTCGATTTGCCGGAACCGTTTCGGCCGAGCAGGGCGGAGATTTGGCCGGGTGCGATTTCGAGGGAAACGCTGTTCAGGAGCGGTTCGCAGGCCCCCGGGTGCGTATAGACGAGTCGTTCCGCAGTCAGCTTCATGATCCGGCGCGGCTCCTGTTCAAAAGCCACAGGAAGACCGGACAGCCGACCGCCGCCGTGACCATGCCGACCGGGAGTTCCCGGACCGGCGACACCACGCGTCCGAGGATATCCGCCAGCATCAGGAACACCGCCCCGGCAAGCGCGGCGGGAATCAGGATCCGCCGGTGGGATCCGCCGTGCAGACGGCGCACAATGTGCGGCACCACGAGTCCGCAGAAGCCGATGATCCCCGCCATGGACACCGTGACCGCAGCCAGAAGCGAGGCGAGCGCGAGCAGGACGACCGTCATCAGTCGGGCGTTCACGCCGTGGTTCCAGGCGTATTCCGGCCCGAACGTGAGCAAGTCGACGTCGCCGGCGCGAAAGAGCAGGTAGACTGTCGCGGCGCAAAGAAGGACTGCGGCAGGGGCGAGCTGGCGGGCGGGATCGACATTCTGCATGCTCCCGAGCATCCACCACACCACGCCGGCCATGTCGCGCGAATGGGAAAATGTGATCAGGACCATGAGCATGCTTGAGGCGAGCGTGCCGATCATCACGCCGCCCAGCAGAAGCTCCTCCGCCGAGCGCCTGCGGACCGCCGCAAAAACCAGCAGGTTCGCCGCCACGGCGCCAAGCAGGGCGAAAAGCGGCACGGACATGAAGCCCCATGCGCTGAACCCGAGGATGATCGCGCCTGCCGCGCCAAGTCCCGCCCCGCCTGAAACGCCAAGCAGGTAGGGTTCCGCCAGGGAGTTGCGGAGGACTGCCTGGAAGACCAGCCCGGAAACGGCGAGCGAAGCGCCGACCACGGCGGCCGCGGCGGTCCTGACGATGCGGAGCTCCACGATGGGGTTCAGAGCACCGTCCTGCACGAATTCGGACAACGGGATGCGGGCGGCGCCGAACAGCACACCGCACACGGCGGCGGCCAGCGCGGCGGCGAGATAGACCAGGATGATACGCGCGGCCTTCATGGTGCGGCGACCTCGGCAGACGGGCCGGACAGGAACATCGTTCCGAGGTCGGCTTTCAAGTCCGCGATGCCGTCGAAAATGCGCGGGCCGGGCCGGAGCAATGCGGAATCGTCGCGCGGAACCAGGACATGCCCCTGCCGAATCGCACGGATGCCGCTCCAGGACGGATTGGATTTCCAATCCTTGCCGTGAGCGAACCAAATGACCACATCCGGATCCTCGCGCAACACGAATTCCAGCGAAATGGACGGATAGCCCTTCTCCGTCTTCACGATGTTTTCGAGCCCCGCCAGGCGGCCGACGGCGTCGGGCAACGAATCCGCGCCCGCGGTGAGAAGCGGACTGTCCCAGATCACATAGAGCGCGCGGAGCGGTTTCCCGGGCGAATTCTCAAGCGCGGCTTCGAACTCCGCAATGCGGGCGTCGGTGCGCTCGAGCTCGGCTTCCGCCTCGCGCGGGCAGTCCAGCAGACGTCCCATGCGGGCGACCCATTCGCGGTAATCGCCGAATCCGTCGCACGAGTGCAGCTCGACGGCGATTCCCGCCTGGCGGAGCGCATCGGCGTCCTTCGGGTTCACGAACTCGTTGGAGACGACCAGGGCGGGCTTCATGGCGAGGATCCGCTCAAGTTCGGGCTCGGCGAAATTGCCCGCAGCCGGAAGCGTTTTCACGGTTTCCGGCCAGTCGCATGCCGTGCTCCGGGCGATCAGGCGATCCCCCTGCCCCAGATGGCAGACCAGTTCGGTCAGCGCGGGCGAAAGCGAGACCACGCCACCCGGTGCGGACTTCCGTTCCCCGGAACAGCAGACCAGGCAGAGGGCGAGCGGGAGAAAGATGGCTCTGAACAGGCGGTGCATGGTCGTATCTCCGGCGGTTCAGGCGGATCCGGTCAGGATTTCATCACGGCGATGGCCGTTGCGACGTTGCCGAACGGCGCGCTCACGTGGATGCCGCGGACGACGGACCGGATGGCGTCGACGGCCTCGCGTGCGATCGCGATGCCTTCCAGACGCTGCGCTTCGCGCGTTTCGGGGCGTGCCATGCGCTGCATCACGAAGTCAGGGACGACCACGCCGGGCACCTCGTTCTTCATGAATTCGGCGTTGCGGAGGCTGGCGAGCGGCCAGATGCCGGCGATCACCGGGATGGAGCCGTCGGCGAGCTCGGGAACGGATTCGATGAACTTCAGAAGCGGGGCTGTGTCGAAGACCGGCTGGGTCACGACCGCCTCGGCTCCGGCGTCGATCTTTTCGCGTGTGCGGCGGAGTTCGCGCGCCATGTCGATGGCGTTCGGATCCGCGCCGACGAGGCAGAAGGCCGCGGTGCGTTCCCCGATGGACTTGCCGCCGAAATCAACGCCACGATTCAGGGCCGCCTGGACCTTCACGGCGGCGATGGAGTCGAGGTCGAACACGCCGGATGCAAACGGATAATCTCCGAGCTTCGGCGGATCACCTGTGATGAAAAGGATGTTATGGATGCCCATAGCGGCACAGCCGAGCAGGTCGGCCTGGATGCCGATCACATTCTTGTCGCGGCAGCAGCAGTGCAGGACGGTTTCGATGCCGACCTCCTGCTGGATCTTGATGGCGGTCACGATGGTGGACACGCGGGAGCTGGCGCGGGGGCCGTCCGGGATGTTGATGACGTCGAACCCGGCATCGGCGCAGAGATTCGCCTTGGCGATGGTGGTGTCGAGGAGATAGCCCTGCGGCGGGACGATCTCGACCGCGTTCACCCACTTGCCGGCGGCGAGCTTTGCGGCGAAAGAGCTTTTTTCAGCGGTCGGGACAGGCTCCTGGAGCGGGACGGACGGCGCGGCCGGGGTGATTTCGACCACGTGGGCATGTTTCGCCAGCGGGCTCACGCTGCGCGCCATGTCGGCGATGTGCTCGGGCGAGGTGCCGCAGCAGCCGCCGATGCCGCGCACGCCGAGCTGGGCATAGCGCATGGCGTAGGTGGTGAAATACTCCGGGCTGCACATGTAGAGCATGCGGTTGTCCACGCTGCGCGGGTTGCCGGCGTTCGGCTGGGCGACCACCGGGAACCTGCCGTCGACGAGCGGGATGACGGTTTCGAGCGCATGGAGCATCGCACCGGGGCCGCTGCAGCAGTTCAGCCCGAGCGCGACGGGCTGGACCGGAGAAGCGGCGATGCGCTCCAGAATGGCGGAACAGGGTTCGCCTTTTGCCGTCATGGCGTTTTCGTTCAGCGCGAAACTGAGCACGAAGGGAACGCCGTCGGCGGATGCGGCGGCATGCAGCGCGAGGTCGAGGTCGGCGAGAGTGGCGAGCGTTTCGAACATCAGGAAGTCGGGCGCGGCCTTTGCGAGGACGGAAACCTGTTCGGAGAGGATTTCCAGCGGGTTGAGGTACGACGGGAATTCGCCGAGGGGACCGACGGACGCGGCGACCATGGCGGCATCGCCCGCCACCTCGCGTGCGAGCTTGACGGCCGCCTCATTGATCGCGACGGTCTGTTCGGCGAGGCCGAATTTCATGAGCTTGGCACGGTTTGCGCCGTAGGAATTGGTCGTGAGCACCTCGGCTCCTGCGTCGAGGTACGCCGTATGGATGGCGCGAATCACGTCCGGCCGGGCGAGGCAGAGGTTTTCGAACGAGATGTTGACGAAGAAATTCCGCCGGTAGATCTCGGTGCCCATCGCGCCGTCGAAGATCACGATGCGGTCCTGCAAAGCCTGCTGAAGATTCTGTGACATAAAGTATTTCCGCTGGATTGGGGCGGGAGGCAGTGGAACCGCGCGGCCGCCGTTCGTTCATGAATAAAAAATCAATTAAATAATATGCCGCCTCTTTTCCATTTTTCAAGTCATCCGACAGGGAAATTTGACTGGGACAGGAGGACTTTCATGCGTTCGGCGGAGAACCCGCGTACGGCGGCAAGCGCGGCGATCTGGTCGTCCCCGACAGGTCCGAGCGCACGGTAGTCCGCTCCGGGATCCGGGATCACGAAAGCGCAGGTCGAGGAGGACGGCGACATCATGAAATTCGAAGTAAGCGATGCGCCGGTGTTTTTTTCCGCTTCAAGCAGAGCGAATATCTCGCGTTTGAGGCTGTGGTCGGGCAGGACAGGATAGCCCGGGGCGGGCGCGATGCCGGACCGAGGATCAGACGGTTTCCGCCAGCCCCAGGATTCGACCGCCATGGATTCGAAGATGCGCGACGCCGCGGCATCCGCCAGGAAGTTCGCGAGCGTGCGGTCGAGCAGGGAAACATAGTCGTCGCCGGGCGTTTCCGGGACCGACACGGAAACGGCGAACATCCCGAGCCAATCCCCGATGAAGTCCGCGAGGGAACGGCAGTCGCCGGTCTGGGCGCGCGGGAACGCCACCGTCGCGGAAATGGAACCGTTGTCCAGCTCGAAGGAATCGCCGGCAAGATGTCTGACCGGGAAGATGCCGCAGACACCGCGAACCTCAAACGAGGCTTCCGAAAGGCGTTTCCGGGCATCGTCGAGGAGGTTTCCGGCGGAATCGGACGGCGTTTTCCATGCACGGGCGAACGCGTCCCAGTCGAACGTGCCGGCCAGTTCGGACGCGGAAAACGCGAGGGCAAGGATGCCGGGACGGACCGGAGCGGGACAGAACGGCGTTCCGCCGCGTTTTTTCGCGCAGACTTCCGCATAGGGGACGAGCGCGGGGACGGAGCGTTTCGCGGCCTTTCCGGTCAGTTCGTCGTAAGTGCAACGCAGGGACTCGAGGTAGGCGGCGCGTTTGTCCGGGTTCATGAGCGTATTCACAACGACCGCGGAATCCGAGGCGTCCGTGGTGTGGATGACCGGGCCGGAATAAAGGGGCTGGAGTTTCAGGGCCGTGTGCAGGGCGGAGGTGGCGGCGCCGCCGACCATGATCGGGATCTTCAGGCCGCGCCGCTCGAATTCGGCGACGGTGCGCGCCATTTCGTCGAGCGAAGGCGTGATGAGGCCGCTGAGGCCGACGAAATCGGCATGCTCGCGTTCGGCGGCGTCGGCGATCTCGTTGGCGGGGATCATGACGCCGAGGTCATGGATCGTGCAGTTGTTGCACTGGAGTACGACCGACACGATGTTCTTGCCGATGTCGTGGACGTCGCCCTTCACCGTGGCGAACACGCCGACCGGGCATTTCGCGCCGGACGAGGCGGATTTCGAGGCTTCGATCACGGGCATCAGCACGGCGACCGCGCGCTTCATCACGCGGGCTGTCTTCACGACCTGCGGCAGGAACATCTTTCCGGCGCCGAACAGCTCGCCGGTCTTCCGCATGCCGTCCATGAGCGGGCCTTCGACGATCGCCATCGGGTCGGGATACGCCGCGAGGGCCTCCGCCATGTCGGCGTCGACGAAGGAATCATCTCCGCGCACGAGGGAGGCGGCGATGCGTTCGGCAAGCGGGAGCGAACGCCATTCCGGGGCGGTCTCCGCATCGGATTTCGAGCCGGAGCCCGCGGCGCCCTTCATGGAGGCGGCGAGTTCGAGGAGGCGTTCCCCCGCGCCGGGCGAAGTGTTGAGCACGACGGCCTCGACGGCGTCCCGGAGGTCCTTCGGAAGCATGTCGTAGTTGCCGAGCTGGGCGGCGTTCACGATGCCCATGGTCAGGCCCGCGTCGATGGCGTGCTTCAGGAAAACGGTATGGATCGCGCCGCGGATGAGGTCGTTGCCGCGGAACGAGAACGAGACGTTGCTGATGCCGCCGCTGATGCCGCAGAGCGGGAACCGCCGATGCAGTTCGGCGACGGACCGGATGAAGTCGGCGGCGTAGTCGTCGTGCCCGGCGATCCCGGTCGCCACGGCGAACACGTTCGGGTCGAGCACGATGTCCTCCTCGGCGAATCCGGCCTGTTCCGTCAGGAGCTTCACGGAGCGCGAAAGCGTTTCGATGCGGCGTTCGAACCGGTCGGCCTGCCCCTTCTCGTCGAACGCCATCACGAGGACAGCCGCGCCGAGACGGCGGATCTCGCGGGCTTTCGCCAGGAACGGGCCTTCGCCTTCCTTGAGGGAAATCGAGTTCACGATGGAGCGTCCCTGCACGCAGCGGAGCGCGGTGCGGACGACATCCCAGTTCGAGGAGTCGACCATGAACGGAACGGCGGCAATGTCGGGTTCGCCCGCGGCATAAAGGAGGAAACGCTTCATGGCGGCGGGCGCGTCGAGCAGGGCGTCGTCCATGTTGATGTCGATGATGGCGGCGCCGTTTTCGATCTGGTGGCGCGCTATCGCCATGGCCCCGGGCATATCGTCCGCCTTGACGATGTTCAGGAACTTGCGGGAACCGGCAACATTGGTGCGTTCGCCGATGTTGATGAAATTCTTGTCGCGGGATGCGGTGAAGGCGTTGAGCCCGGAAAGACGCAGGAGACGAGGCTGTGTCCGCGGGATGCGAGGCTTCACGCCGTCAAGCACCCGTGCGATGGCCGCGATATGGGCGGGCGTCGTGCCGCAGCACCCGCCCGCGATGTTGAGCTGTCCCGCATCGGCCAGAGAACGGATGACGGCTGCCATCTGTTCCGGGGTCTGCGTATATTTTCCCTCGACGTCGGGCAGTCCGGCGTTGGGGTGCGCGCTGACCAGGAACGGGGATTTCGCTGCCATTTCGGCGATATGAGGACGGAGCTCCTCCGCGCCGAGAGCGCAGTTGAAACCGACGGAGAAGAGGCAGCGGGCGTGGGAAACGGAGATCAGGAACGCTTCGGCGCACTGGCCGGAGAGAAGGCGTCCGCTGGCATCGCTGAGCGTAGCGGAGACCATGACGGGGACGTCGCGTCCGCGGGAAGCCATGGCGTCCTCGGCGGCGAAAAGCGCAGCCTTGCAGTTCAGCGTGTCAAATACGGTCTCGATCAGGATGAGGTCGGCTCCGGCATCCAGCATGGCCTCCATGGCCGTGCGGTAAGTGGCGGCCAGTTCGTCGAACGTGACGTTGCGGGCGGCGGGGTCCTCCACGTCGGACGACATGCCGGCCGTACGTCCGGTGGGGCCGACGCTTCCGGCAACGAGGCGGGGTTTGGACGGGTCGCGGGCCGTGAATTCGTCGGCGACCTCGCGGGCGTTGCGTGTCCCGGCGAACGCCAGGTCGTACACGCGGTCCTGCAAACCGTAGTCAAGCTGGGAGAAATAATTCGAATTGAATGTATTGGTCTCGATGATGTCCGCCCCGGCCTCAAGATAGGCGCGGTGGACGGACTTCACCAGATCGGGGCGCGTGATGTTCAGCACGTCGTTGTCCCCGGCCAGCGGGACCGGATGCGACGCGAATTCGCCGCCGTTGAAATCCGCCGCGGTCGGGTGACCTGCCTGAAGCATCGTGCCCATGGCGCCGTCCAGGACGAGTATTTTTTCAGCTGCGAGAGATCGGATTTCCTGTATGGTGAGCATCATAAGCCTCCGTCGGATTCAGAAAAAGGTCTTTCATATTCCTCAGTATTCCACTGGAAGCAAGGGGCGCATCCTTTTTTCTTCGGGCTGAAGGAAAGGCCGCCTCCCCGCGATCCGGGCTTCAATGCGGACGTGGATGCCAGATGCCGTAGCGAAGCAGTTCAAGCGGCCGCTTGGTGCAACGGATCAGGAACTTATGCGGGATTTTGCGGGAATCGGGGAAACAGGCAGGCGCCATGGCCTCGTTGAGGAGCTTGCGGAACGTCTTCCGGTGCGGAACCATCTTTTCGAGGACTGCGGCGCGTATCTTCTCCGGCGGGATGGGATTCCGCACGAATTCCTGAACGGCTTCCGCGACGGCGGCCGGATCGTCCGGAACCGTCTTCACCGCGAAATCGGGGAAAAGCTCGTCACGGCCTCCGATGTTCCGCGTATTGACGACGGGGATGCCGCAAAGGAGGTATTCCGCACTGACGAACATGGCGCCCTCGATATCGGACAGGCACAACCCGCAGCGGGCGGCTTCGATCTCCGCCGGGATCCGGGACGGTGCGACATGGGTGCTCCATTCGGCATGCGCCAGCTTGTCCCCGATCATCTCGTCCATGTACGGCTGCTCCTTCTTGTAGACGCAGTCGCCGATCAGGCGGATGGACCGGATGTCCGCCGCAAGCTGATGACGTTTGCACGGCGTAAACCGCGCGATGTAGATGGCGTCATAGCGTTTGGGGACGTTCAGGAGAGGATAGCGGGATTCGTCCAGAAACGCATTCTGGTGGCAGAAGACAGCATGAAGCCCGAGCGCGGAGAGGCTTTCGACCTCCTTCATCGTATTGGCGAGGACCGTGACTTTGAGGCGGGGGCAGGCATCCAGGATGGATTTGACCTCGGTGGCAAACGGAACCGCGTTCTTCTGGGTTTCATGCTCGTAGCCAAGCTGAAGGAAGACATGGATGGATGCGGCGCGGCTTTTCCTGAAAACGTCCAGGAACCAGTCGCGTCCCCGGGTGAAATCGACGTCAAACGCGACCAGGACAAGCGGATCCCGGCAAAAAACGGAGCACGGGGGAAAGTTATTCCGGATCGTGTTCTGAATGCTCTTTTTCAGGACTTGCAACGCCATGGAGATGGGCAGACGGTTGAATTAGCAGTCCGGACAGCGGGGAGAATGAATGGGCGGAAGCCGCCGGTCACTCGATCTCGATTTCGTCCTGATTCGCGGGAGCGCTCTTGTCGAGCGGGTCCTGGCTGACCACGGATGCCCCGTGGCTGTCCACCATGCGGATATCGGAATGCATGGAAGTGGCGTCCCTCGGAGCGATCGCGGCGGAACCGACAGTCTGGTCGATGAGCTCGCGGGCACCTTCCTGACGTCTGCGCTGCGTGGCTTCCTGTTCGATGGACGATTCTTCGGGATCCGGAAGCGGTTCGAGGTTGATCACGATATTGCTTTCGGTAAATCTCCATGCGCCGTTGCTGAGAAGCCCCGCGGCAGGCAGGATGATGATACCGCCGATGGCATCGATGATCCCGGTTTTGCTGAGCTGGCTGTCGGCGGCATAGTAGGCGGTACGGTAGCCCGGCTTGTATGCCGTAATCAGAAGCGCATCGCGGGTCGGCACCTCAATGAACATGGGCGAAAGCATGTGGTATTCCACACCGTTCGCGATGACAGCGGCATCGCTCGGCGTGACCGTGACGGAAACGATCTGTTCTCCGCGGGCCAGGAAAGAACAGCCGGAGGAAAAAGCGAGGACTACAGCGGAAATAACGGCAAGAAAAGCATACTTCATGTCAAAAGCCCTTTCAAATAAAGAGGATGATCGCAAATATTCACTGGTTAATATAGCGCACAAACAAATGGAATGCAAACTGAAAATAAATTTTTCCCAAAAAAAGAATGACTCCCCTGCCGGCAAACAACCTCGCGGCAAAAAAGCCTCCCCCCCCAACCTTTTTCAAGTTTTTCCCGAAAACATGCTTGACAAATAACGGAGCGGGATTACATTATGGGAAGCGCACAATTGCCTGCCGCTTTCTTTTTATCAAGATAGATACATTCCTTCAATCGAAACGCATACGGACATGAGTACAGAGAAAAAAAACAGGACAAAGTTTGCCGTCGGACATTTCCTGACGGCGGAACCGGATGACCCGGCATCCTTCGCAGAACTGGCCAAACGGTTTGCGCCAAGACTCCGCGAGGTCTACTTTCCCTGGCCCGGCCTTTGGAACGCCAGAGCGAAAGTCTATGACAAAACGGATGATGAGGAACGCATCACAGCCGACCTGAAATACTGCCGCGAACACGGCATGAAGCTGGACCTGCTGGCAAACGCAACGTGCTACGGGGACAAGGCTTTCACGGAGGAACAGCGTCTCCAGATCATCGGGATCATCCGCCATCTCGACGAAATGGGGCTGTATCCGGAGATCATTACGACCACGTCGCCCTACATCGCGAAGATATTCAAGATGAATTTCCCCGACATCGAGGTCCGGGCATCCGTCAACATGCGCCTGCGGAACACCCTCGCACTGGAGTATCTCGCGCCGCTTTATGATTCCTACTACATCTGCCGCGACGTCCAGCGAGACCTGCCGACGTTCCATAAGATGGCCGCCTGGTGCAAAGACCACGGAAAGAAACTCTGCCTGCTGGCAAACAGCGGCTGCGTGCGGAATTGCTCGTGGCAGGTCTTCCATGAAACGCTGCTCGCTCACAATTTCTCCTCGATCACCCACGAAATGATGCAGCAGAACCTCCCCCTTCTCTGCAACCGGCTTTTCCAGACCAAGCACTACGCCGATTTCCTGCGCTGCTCCTGGATCCGCCCGGAAGACGTCCATGTGTTCGAACCGGAACTGGAAACGATCAAGCTCTCGACCAGGGAGGCAAAGTATCCGCATGAAATCGTGGAAGCCTATGTCAACGGATCCTACGACGGCAACCTGCTGCGCCTGATGGACCCGATCCACGTGTTCGGATTCCGGCCGTACCGGGTTGACAACAAGTCGTTCCCGGCGGACTGGGTAACCAGCGGCATCGCGGGGAAATGCGCGGACAACTGCGTCCATTGCGGGAAGTGCGAGCAGATATTGGACCAGGTCATGCGCTATGATGTCGATCCGTCGGCACGCATGGACGGTTTTTCCCTGACCAACAATTTCTATTTTGTGGCGCCCAAAAAACGGCAGGACATTTCGAATCTTGACATAGTCCAGAAATAAGTCGGCGTGAACAAGGAATCAACGATGAGTCCGGAGAACAGGAACAGGACGAAGTTTGCCATCGGATATTATCTGACGAAACAACCGGATGATCCGGCATCCTTCACCGAACTGGCAAAACGGTTCGCTCCAAGACTCCGGGAAGTCTATTTCCCCTGGCCGGGCCTGACAAACGGCAGGCCGCACATGATCGACATCCGGGACGAGGAGGAACGCACCATCTCCGACCTGAGATACTGCCACGAACACGGCATGAAGCTGGATCTTCTGGCAAATGCGGCCTGCTACGGGGAAACGGCGTGCACCGAAGAACAGCGCCTTCAGATCACCGGGATCATCAGGCGGCTCGACAAAGAGGGACTCTTCCCCGAGATCATCACGACCACGTCGCCCTACATCGCAAAAATCTGCAAGACCTTCTTCCCTGACATCGAGGTCCGGGCATCCGTCAACATGCGCCTGCGAAACACCCTCGCGCTCGAATACCTCGCACCGCTTTTCGATTCCTTCTACATCTGCCGCGATGTCCAGCGAGACCTGCCGACCTTCCACACGATGGCGGCCTGGTGCAAGGACCACGGCAAGAAACTCTGCATGCTGGTGAACAGCGGCTGCGTGCGGAACTGCCCCTGGCACGTCTTCCACATCCTGCATCACGGCCACAAATACACCGACATCTTCCCGGAAATGAACGAGCAGAAGCTCTGGTTCGTCTGCTACAACCTTTATACGAAAAAGAAAAGATTCGCCGAGTTTCTGCGTGGGACCTGGATACGGCCCGAAGACGTCCATCTTTTCGAGCCGGAGCTGGAAACGATCAAGCTGGCCACGCGCAGGACAGACCACCCGTTCAAAATCCTGGAGGCCTACCTGAGCGGATCCTTCGACGGCAATCTGCTGCAACTGACGGAACCCTACCAGGGATGGGGGTTCCGCCCGTACCGGATCGACAATAAATCGTTTCCCGCGGACTGGGCGACCAGCGGCATCGCGGGAAAATGCGCGGAAAACTGCGTCGGATGCGGAAAATGCGAACAGATCCTGAAACAGGTCCTGAAAAACGACATCCCGGAAAACGTGCGCGTAGACAGATCCACTTTCAAGTTCAAGAACACCGGCCCTTTCAACATACAATAGGAAAAACCGGTCTTCGTCCGGGATCCGGACGGAGAACCCCCTGCCCCAAGACTGAAAGCATAAATTCGAAATAACAAAGGTCCCTTCCATGAGCAAGCCAAAATACCAACTGAATCTCGGAACGTTCACCGCTCCCGCTCTCAAACGCAACCAGACGGAAGTCTCCGCCTCCCCGCCGGTCCGCAAATTCGCCTTCGGATATTATTTCGGGAAACGCAACGGCTTCTCGTTCCGCGACCTCGCGGAGCAATACGCGCCTTATCTGAAGGAAGTCTATTTCCCGTGGCCGGGCCTGCTCTCCGCCCGGGAACTGCAAGGGGACCCGATCCCGCTTCGGAAAACACTCGTGGAGGATTTGAAGTTCTGCCGCTCGAAAGGGCTGGCACTGGATCTTCTTGTGAACGCGACCTGCTACGGGGATGTGTCTTTCACGCCCGCGCAGCGCGAGGATTACCGCGGGCACCTGAAGGAACTGTCCTCCCTCGGGCTCATGCCGGAAATCGTCACGACCACATCGCCCTATCTCGCGAAGATCACAAAGGACTTCGACGCATCCGTCGACCGCCGGGCCAGCGTGAACATGCGTCTGAACTCCACCCTCGCAATGGAATACGTCTCGACCGAATTCGACTCCTACTACATCTGCCGCGATATCCAGCGCGACCTGCCGACATTGAAGGTTTTCGCCGAATGGGGGAAAAAGAACGGCAAGACGCTCTGCATGCTGGCAAACAGCGGCTGCCTCCGCTACTGTCCGTGGCAGACGTTCCACGAAACCCTGCTGTCGCACAACTTCAAGCACGCCCTGCCCGAGATCAAGAAGCTCAAGATGCCGTCGACGCTGTGTTCCGGGATCGTTGCGGACAAGAAATTCGAGGAAATCCTCCGCGGCTCCTGGATACGCCCCGAAGACCTGCACCGCTACGAGCCGTATGTCTCCGTCATCAAGCTCTCCACACGGGAAGCCGACCGACCCGACCTGATCCTCAAGGCCTATACATCCGGCTCCTTCGACGGCGACCTGCTCCAGCTCCTGGATCCGGGGTTCTCGTTCTTCGTGGCGCCGAAGATATTCGACAACAAGTCCTTCCCGAAGGAATGGAGCGAAGGGAAGATCGCCGGACGCTGCGCAAACGACTGCACGCACTGCGGCAAATGCACCGAAGTCCTGAACACGATCCTCAAGCGTGACCCGACCCTCCCGGACAGCGCAGCGTATTCCGTGACACCGACGAAACCGATCCCGATCCCGGACTGACGCAGAAACCAACAACCGAAAACGCCACGCAAAACGGGGGCATTTCCTGAAATGAAACATGTTCTGATTTATTACAAGGTTTTCCATTCATGGGTCGGAGGCGGGAGGTTCCTGCCGCTTCTGTTCATCGCGGAACTTCAGAAGACCTGTGAGATCACTCTGGCGCTGGATACGATGTCGGATGTGGCAAACGGGGCGAAACTGGCGGGGATCCCGCTGGACGCCTCGAAATTGAAGGTCGTTCAGGTGATGCCGAAGAACGAGTTCCTCCGCAAGATCGATGCGACTCTTCCGTTCTACAGAGTGCGGCAGCTGAAGAAACTGGCGAAAAATGCCGATGTCTGCATCTCCACGGTCAATATGATCGACTTCGGAAGGCCCGCCCATCATTTCGTCTATATCTTCAAGACCTTCGGCGACAATGCCTTCATCGACTACTGCAGGCACATCCCGCCGCTCAAGGGGTTCGCCGGCTTCAAACGGAACCTCCGGACTTTCATTGCCGAAAAATTCCTCCGCCCCATGCTCGGGATCCGTTCCACGAGAAAGATCATTCAGGATCCGCGCGAACATATCTATCCGACCTCGCGGTACGTCGATTCGGTCATCCGCGGATTCTACGGGCCGTTCACCAGCACGGTCTTCTATCCGCCGACCGCATTCGAGTTCAAGATGAAGGACGTCGAACGCGATCCGCTCCAGGTCAACTACATCGGGCGCATCTCCGAGGAAAAACGCATCGAAGACATCATCCGCATCGTGGAGCTGGCACGCGAGTCCTCCGGGGCCGACCTGAAGCTGCATATTGCCGGAAGAATGGAGAACACCCCCTATGCGGAAAAACTGAAACGGATTGCCGCGGAGAAAAACTGGATCCGCTTCGTCGGCCAGGTCCTCGGCGAGGACAAGGAAAGGTTCCTTCTCTCCGGCACTTACGCCCTCCATGCGGAACGCGACGAGACGTTCGGGATCGCCATCACGGAATACCTCAAGGCGGGAAGCCTCCCCGTTGTCCCCGACGAGGGCGGCACCATGGAGATCGTCGATTCCCCGGCGCTCACATACCATACCATCGAGGACGCCGCCGCGATCCTGACGAAGCTGCTCCGGGACGAAGGGTTCCGCAAAGAACAGCTGGCGCACTGTGCGGAAAGGGCAAAGTGTTTCACGATGGAGGCCTACCTGGAAAAACAGCGCGAGACTCTGGCGAAAATCCTCTCGGAAGCCGACTGAACATCGGGCAAACGACCATCCGACCGGCGACGAGGACATGCCCGCCGGATTTCACCTCCCAACAAACCAGCCTTACACTGCCATGACACCTTTCTTCTCCTTCATCGTAGCCTGTTGCGACGTCGAACCCTATATCGAGGAATGCCTCCGATCCGTCCTCGACCAGCCTTTCCAGGACTGGGAGTGCCTGATCGGCATCGAGGAGTCGAAGGACCGCACCGAGGAAGTCATCCGGGAAATGACCGCGGGCGACAGCCGCTTCAAAATCTTCACCGGCCCGCGGACGGGGTCGTGTTCCGCATCCAGAAACACGGGGACCGACATGGCGCAGGGCGAATACGTCATTTTCCTCGACGGTGACGACACCATCGAACCAGGATGTCTTTCCCGGATCCATGACAAGATCTGCGAACGCCCCGGCGCGGACCTCTATCCGTGCGCCATCGTCACGCACGACGAAATCGGCGGGACGAACGAAATCCGCGACAACTACCGCCCGGATGCCCCGGCGGAAATGACCGGGCTTGAGGCGACGCTTTACCTCGCGAAACACTGGCAGGGGGCTTTCTGCCCGATGCTCCAGCTGTCAGTCCACCGCCGCGGGTTCCTCATCGAGCACGACCTCAAGTGCATCCACGGACTGCGGAACCAGGACAGCGAGTTTTCCCCGCGGGCGCTCTACTTCGCAAAACGGGTCGTCCCGATTCATGAACCGTTCTACATTTACCGCATCCGGGAGAACTCCGTTCAAGGACAGGCTCAGGGGCTGAATTATTTCAAGAAGGACAAGGACTGGGCAGTCATAACGGGCTCCCTGCTTGAGTTCTACCGTCGCGTCTCGAAGGAGCCTGGATTCGATCCGCGCGTGACGCCATGCTGGATTCAGCAATGGCTTTCGAGAATGAACCTCCGGTGGTTCCATCCGGCTACCATCAAGGCGCTCCCCAGGGAAAGGCGCGTGGAAACCCTGAAAACCGTCTTCGCCAAGGGATTCGAAGCCCATTGCGACATGCTGAAACACGGTTCGCGGGCACAGCGCATCGCCGGATTCTGGGTGCGGGTTTTCGTGAAGCACCCCTCCATGAGATGGGCTGCGGAACTGTTCTTCCGGCTTTATTTCCGGCTCATGGAACGGACCAGGAACCGGGGCGCTTCCCAGAAGGGGTTCCGCACCGAGGTCCCGCAATAAGGGAAAATGCCGGCCGGGGCTCCCGCTTCAGGATTTCGCCCCGCCGTTTCCGGTTCAGCCGTCGCCGCGGCGCAGCCTGTTCGTGCCCGGATGATCCGGGGCGACATAGATGTCCTGCGGAAAGATGCCGCCGATCTTCCGCTGCACGCCGCCCGGCTCCTGGTAGATGTCGCTGCACTTCTGGAACACCCTCAACCCGAAGACCGGCAGGATCGCCAGCAGATGGTCGAAGATGTCCGACTGGATCCGTTCGTATTCGCTCCAATCCGTCGTGTTTGCAAAGCAGTAGACCTCGATCGGCAGCCCGGTGTCGGACGGCTGGAGCTGGCGCACCAGGATCATCAGCTTCGGATTGACGGTTTTCAGCGAACGCAGGTACTTTTCGATGTAGATGCGGAAGGTACCGATGTTTGTGATGCGGCGGCCGTTGACGGGCTTTACGCCATTCACTTCAAGTTCATGGTTCCATGCCTCGATCTCGTGCTGTTTCCGGTTCAGGTAGTCGTCCAGCAGCACGAATTCGTTCAGTTCGGCGATCTCGTCGTCGTCGAGGAACCGGATGCTCCGCATGTCGATGTTCAGCGAGCGTTTGATGCGGCGGCCGCCGGCCTCGTACACCCCGCGCCAGTTGATGAATGTCTCCACGGTCAGCTTCCGCGTCGGCACGGTCACGATGGTCATGTCCCAGTTCTGCACCTTCACCGTATGCAGGGCGACATCCACGATCACGCCGTCCACATTCTCCGATGGCAGCTCGATCCAGTCGCCGAGCTGGATCATGTGGTTTGTGCTCAGCTGAATGCCCGAAACCAGCGCCAGGATCGTGTCCTGGAAGATCAGGATCAGCACAGCCGCCACCGCGCCCAGGCCGGACAGCAGCATCACCGGGCTCCTGTTCATGAGAATGGACGCGACCATGATGAGCGCCACGAGCACGGCGAACATTTGGATCAGCTGGATGCCGCCTTTGATGGAATGGTCGTGCGTGTTCGAATGCCTGCGATACCAGAGATCCAGGATGTTCAGGAGGCTGACCAACGCCGCCACGGCGCAGATGAGCGTGAGCGACATGCAGATCTTGCGGGTGCGCACCAGGTTCTCAGGATTGATGTTCACCGCTTCCAGGATCATGTACACCACCACGATCGGCACGATGAACGCCAGACGCGACGCGGTCGCGTACAGCTGTTTCCTGTACTCGCCGTTCTGCGACGGGATCTTCTTGAACACGAGCTGCAAGCCGTACAGGAAGACCTGTCGTATGGCAAGATTGACCAGAATAATTGCGAGCAGCGCACCCACAAGGCACAAGTTGGTCAGGACGGGATGCTTCTGCATCGATTCCCTGACGTACGCGGTAAACTCGGAAAGGCTGGACTGTTTCTTTTCCGGGCTGAGGCTCGCGTCCGATCCGGCGCGGGAAGAGGCGGAGGAGCCCTGTTCCGCGGACGGGTTTCCGGCGGTTTGCATTTCAACGGCGACGGCGCCGTCCGTCCGGGGAACAGAAGGCTGTTCCTGGGAAAAGACGTTGGTGAACAACAGGACCGTCAGGGCAATCGCAATCCCCAGGCCCCATGCCTTCAGTTTTTTCGGTTGTCTCATGGTATCACAGCCTTGTTTGCATACAGGTCAATTTTTCGAAACGAGCCGCTCATGTCCTCCTGGGCCCCGGGATGCGGCTCCGGGCCGGGGCCGGGAACCTTTCACGAACGATCCGGAACGACGTGGGCGATTCTTCATCTTCATCATAATCTATCTTTGGTTTCGGAAAAAAGCAAGTTCTTTTCAAGGATTCTTTGGCATTTCCGGCTTTTTTTGAGATTCCGGGTTGATTTTTCCCGGCGATGGAGTATATTATAAGACTCGTTTTGTACGGCGGGCCCCCGGGATACTGGAGCTTGACGCCTGCCGCACAGTTAATCAAACCCTTTTCAGAAAGGACACATGGGATGAAACAAGGTCAAGCAAAACACAAAATCTGCCGCCGTATCGGCTACTGCATCTGGAACATGCCGAACTGCCCCACCGTGAAGGGCCGCGCCCGCACCTACGCCGCCGGTCTCCAGGGCAAGAACGCGCACCGCAAAAAACTCACCGCCTACGGCGAAATGCTGCTCGAAAAGCAGAAACTCAGAGCCCACTACGCGCTCACTGAAAGCCAGCTCCGCGCGATTTATCTCTATGCCAAGCGCATTGAAGGCAAGACCAACGAAATCATGATGCAGCGCATCGAAACCCGCCTCGACAGCATCGTCTACCACGCCGGTTTCGCGCCCACCATCTTCGCGGCCAAGCAGTTTGTCTGCCACCGCCACATCCTCGTTGACGGCAAGATCGTCGACCGTGCCTCCTACATCGTGAAGCCCGGCCAGGTCATCTCCATCAACGCCGAAAAATCCCCGAAGATCGCCGAAGTCGCCAAGGCCGTCACCGCCGAAGCCCCGGCCTATTTCGAGGTCGACAAGGACCAGCTCAAGATCAAGCTCGTCAGCCTCCCCACCATCGACGCGATCCCCTTCTCGGTCGAGTCCATGCGCGTGGTCGAATACTACGCCCGCTGATCCTGACAGATTCTTCTGTTCATACGAAAACCGCCCGGACCTCAAGTCCGAGCGGTTTTTTTTATGCCTTTCCGGATCCGGCTTCCGGCAAAGGGCCCCGCTGCAGGATCGTCCCCCCTTCCCTGCTCCAACCGCAAATCGATCCGCGCCGGAAAAACAGGCGATTTTCCTTGCGGTTTGCGCTTGACTTCCCCGGTTCCGCAGTTATATTACTTTTTGAGTTTGATTCATCTGATTTGAATAAACACAGAAAGGACCCCCATCCCATGTCGAATACCGCACGAAACGCCGCTCTCGGACTGCTCCTCGGAATCTCCGCCGCGATCACCGCCGCCGCAGACGACGGCAGCAGATTGTGGCTTCAGACGTCCATCCCCGGGAAAGTCAGCCTGGAATCCGAAAAGCCCGTCAGCGAAACCATGCAGCTCGCGCTCGCCGAACTCACCCGCTTCAAACAGCGTTCGTGGACGGTCTCGACCGACAAACACCGCACCGACCTCGGCGACGAGGGGTTCGAGATCCGCGTCGTCGACGGCAAGGTCAAGATCACAGCAAAGACCGACCGGGGCATCCTGTACGGCGCGTACCATCTGCTGCGGCATCAGGCGTGCGGCACCGTGGTCACCGACAATTTCCATGCGAAGGAAATCCCGTACTACAAATACCGCATGCTGAACCACTGGGACAACCTCGACGGCACCGTGGAGCGCGGCTATGCCGGCAATTCCATCTGGAAATGGGACGAACTCCCCGGCACCGTGTCCCCGCGCTACGCCGAGTACGCACGCGCCAACGCCTCGATCGGCATCAACGCCACCGTGCTGAACAACGTGAACGCTTCGCCGAAGATGCTTCTGCCGGAAAACCTGGCGAAGGTGAAAGCCATCGCCGACGTGCTGCGCCCCTACGGCATCCGCGTCTTCCTCTCCGTGAACTTCGCCTCGCCCATGGTCATCGGCAACCTGAAGGACGCCGACCCCGCGAAACCCGAGGTCGCCGCCTGGTGGAAGGACAAGGCGAAGGAGATCTACAACCTGATCCCCGATTTCGGCGGATTCCTGGTGAAGGCGAACAGCGAAGGCCAGCCAGGCCCGTGCGATTACGGCCGC
>Ga0265298_10003053_pt1 | contig 22528 bp, 22 predicted proteins | sample AusTroGonzalo_MG_3_FD_193486 | JGI IMG/M metagenome (GOLD analysis project Ga0265298, IMG submission 193486) | Bovine rumen microbial communities from tropical cattle in Woodstock, Queensland, Australia - Gonzalo_01 | ecosystem: Host-associated > Mammals > Digestive system > Stomach > Rumen ...
TTATCATTCACCCCATCCCCTATGAGGCCATCAAGGATGATACACCTGCAACACTGAACATCGTGCTGCAGGAGCTTGGTCTGTACACCTTCCCGACAAAGGAACTGACCGACTTCCTTCATGCAGAGATTGATGATGATCCGGAGCTGGAGCCCCACTCTGCCATCGAGATATGCTCGGGCACGGGCTGGATAGGACGCACGCTGGGTATTCCCACGACGGACTCCCGTATACAGGAGCGTGAGGATATACGTGAGCAGTATCTCCGTCATGGCGCGGTGCCCATCACCTACCCTATGGATATCGAGCCTCTTGATGCTATCTCCGCCATCCGTCGGTATGAGCCAGAGTATGTCATCGCTTCCTACTGTACACACCTCTACGGTACAGGCAACCTGAAGGCAGGTAATTCGCTGGGCGTGGATACCCGCTGGGTGCGCTCGCACTGTCACCGTTTCTACCATATCGGCAACGACGATATCCATTATCGTGATCCGATTATGAAGATACCGCACAAACGCCTGTCGTTCGACTGGCTTGTGACGCGCGGTGATTCCTCGAAGGCGAGGATTTATGTGTGGGAGAACAAGATGTGGTGATTAACAATACATGACCATGAACAGTCAACAGCAATATAAGTCCAGGCAGTGGGGCACCGTCGATTTCATCGCTGTCACAGGCAAGGGTGTCAATACCAAGTGCCGTCACTGCATCCTCTGCCGTAACAGCGAAGACTGTACCTCTGCGCCGTGCTCGCCTGAGGAGCGTCAGGACGGACAGCATGGATACTACACCATTCACCAGATGCCGACAGGACTGATAGGATAGAAAAAAAACGACCCGGCAAATAAGCTGGATTTTAACCAACAAAAAAAACATGGCAAACTTAAAAAGTAAAGACGAAATCGTTGCCCATCTCAGAGAACAGATGGCAAAAGCTGCCAACGACTACGCAGTCGAGCTGCACAGACAGTGGGGGATCAAGAAGGGGTTAGACGACTACTGGATAGAAGGTGCCGAGCACCCGGGTGCAGCTCCCTACCAGGTACACTGTGTCTACTACTTCGACCTCAGTACCCTGCAGTACGTCGTAGAGAACAATATCAGGCGTGAGGAGTATGAGGACTACATGGTATACGTCCAGTGCCTCGCAGACATCAGCGACCGCCTTCCCATTCTTGACTTTGCCGACTGGCACGAGCATCCGGAAAGACGTATCAAGGAAGAATCCCTTGAGAACATCCGCAAGCTGAAGAATCTGCTTGAAGAGGAGATTGAGCGCGAGCGTAAGAAGGAGAAGAAAAAGAGGAAAGCGAAGAATACCAACGCTTCCTGATTAATAACAAAGAGACAGAATATGGGAATACAAATCAACGGCATAAGCTGGAATATTAACTTGTGAGTTAAATAACGGCCGTTTCTTGCGGTCAAATTATCAACCTTTAAAAACATTCAAAAAATGAGCAAGAAAACATTTCAATTCGTGACCACCATCCTTGGTGGTATGGCAACCATCGCAGCTGGCTGCGTCACCTATCTGGTTGAGGAAAAGGCACTGGCAACGGAAATTGTCAGCGCCATCGGTGTGGGTGTGACTGCTGCAGAGACCATCTGCGCAAAGTTTGTCAATGACGAGCCTGCAAAGGCGTAATCTATTCGGGACGGGTGCAGGTGTTGAGCCTGTGCCCTTCCCCTACTCTACTGCAATAAAAAAAGATAACCGCCGCAAGGCATATTACTGACAACTTGTAATCAAAAAAACAATTATGGCAAAATTTATTATTGAGGTCGATGACGAGTACATCCGTGAACAATCTGATCCTGAAAGATCAAAGTCAAAGATGGGAGATACGGACAGAGATGGGATTCTCCACGAGCTGTTTAATTTTACAGCCTTTTTGGGCATTAGGCAAAGACTCTCCGATGGAGTCTCTGAGTTCCATATCAACAGTGAGGAGATACTGACCATGGACAAGAACGCCATCATGCTCTTTGAAAATGCCCTCGCCCGTGTCTGCATGCTTAGCGTCATGGCAATGGCGAAGAAAGAGTCTGAACCCGAAAACAAGAAGCCCTGAGGATCATGAGAGAACAGGTTAATCATCCCCAGCACTACAACTCCCATCCTGCAGGTATCGAGTGTATCAGCGTTATCCGTCACTACACATGCGACATCTCCAACGCCATCAAATACCTCTGGCGTGCAGGACTGAAGCCTGAGCTGGGGAAGGATGATGCAGACAAGGAGATAGAAGACCTGCACAAGGCTGTCTTCTATATCTCCGATTTCCTCGGCAATGAAAAGGAACTGAAACACTACCGCAGAGCCAGCGCTGCCAAGGGTTATACGGACTATCAGGTATGCCTGTATATGGTTTATTCGGTTACCGGTTATTCCGTCCAGCAGATCACGTTGGGTTACGACCCGAACGTGGCGGCTGCCATGCGCTGCCTGCTGCAGGTAGGAATCATCAACGGTGACGGCGAGGGAGGCATCCTTCTGCCCCGCACATGGCGCAGCCTGCTGAAAGAGGCTGCCGAGTTAATACACAAACGCATCCTCGATATCGAGATGATGGTCACGGCCAAGGAGCTGCACGATACCTGTGATGTTCTTCGCGGCTACGGCGTCGAGGGCGAGGAGTATGTCATCAAGCCCGGCTGCGAGCGTAGTACGGAGCCTGAGCGCTACGACCCGCTTAACATGCTGGTTTCCCTCGGCAAGGTCTACTGCCTGGTGTCCGACAAGCGCGAAAAGCCCAACGGTGCCCTGTATTCTCCCTGTGATAACTGTGCCCTGAGAGACCAATGTCTCTCCCAGGACGGTACCGCGCCGTCAAAAGACCTGTGTCATCTTCACCTGGCGGACTCCGCCCAGTACTATCTGGAAGTCGGCTACGCCCGTTACAATCCCCACTACGGTACCGTGGAGGTGATTGACGAGTACAAGGAGATGGAAGAGGAAGCCAGAAGAACCCTTGACAACAATGATTATTAACCCTTAAAAACAACCAACCTATGAGATCAAGAACAGCAATCTGGTTCGAGTGCAAGATCCGTTACGAGAAAGTACAGGAGGACGGCTTGCAGAAGAAAGTAACAGAACAGTACGTGGTGAACGCCCTCTCGTTCGCGGAGGCGGAAATCCGAATGGCAAAGGAAATGTCGCAGTATATCAGCGGCGAGTTTGAGGTGACCGACATCAAGAAGGCTCCCTATGGCGAGATATTCTTCATGAATGGCGGTGAGAAGATGCTGGCCGCACAGACCGATGACCTGATGCACGCCGTGAACAAGGGCGACAGGCAGGCTGCACAGGAGGTGTACGACCGGAAACTGGAGGACTATCCGACCGACACGAAGTGGTACAAGGCCAAGCTCCAGTTCATCTATCTCGATGAGAAGACCGAGAAGGAGAAGCGCTCCAACGTGACCTATCTCGTGGAAGCCTGCTCGCTGCACAACGCGCTCGACAACATCGACGCGGTGATGAAGGGCACGACGATCGACTACGTGCAGGCCAATGTCGGCGAGACGCAGATCCTGGATGTCTTCGAGTACGTTAAGAAGGAGGCTGGACATGAAGACGAGTAAAGCTCCTGAGTTCAAGGACTTCTGGGAGGCCTATCCTCTTCATAAGGCCAAGCAGGAAGCAGAGCGTGCCTGGGGGCGCCTTTCCGTATCGGACAGGAAGGCGGCCCTTGCCGCCCTGCCGAGCTACAGGGAAAGCTGTCAAAGGACAGGCGTCGCCTACAAGTATCCTCAGGGATGGCTCAATGGCCGTCGCTGGGAAGATGAGTATGAAGACGCTCCCGCGCCCAAGGAAGAAAGCCATGAGCCTTCAGACATCCAACCGCTATCCATGGAGATATGGTAACACTTGATTATTAACCGCAAAAACTTTTTCCAGACATGAAGAAATTCTTTCTGAACACACTGCTTCTGCCGCTGCTGGTGGCAGCATGCTTTAGCGTAGCCTGTTTTTTTACCCCAGTGGGTATTCAACGGCTTCATGCTTCTTACCCTGATATTCATTGTCATTACGCAGGCATTGATATTCCGTATGCTTTATGAAGATAGGAAGAGTTGACTTGCAGCCGTGGCTGGACTGCTTTACGATGTTCGACCGCTACAGGCAGGAGGGGCTTCTCGAGATGAAGCCGCAGGACAATGACGCCTATGTCACCCTGTCCGCCCTGTTTGCCATGACCGAGGGCGACGACCCGAAGGAACAGCTCGTCAAGGCCATGCCAGCCACCATGCGCAGGCTTCGCGCCTACTCCTGCTTTCTCGCACAGGCAGGTGCCGAGGGCCTTCGCCGTCCCTTTGCCGTCCATGTGGTGCGTGACGAGGAGCCGCGCGACCTGCTCTATTCATTCATCCTCCGTCGCCGTCGCCGCTGGTGGTGGCCCTTCACGGTTTCGGATAAGATAGATTACATTGAGTATGAATGATGTGATACTTGAAGAACGGCAGGAAGAACAGCAGGAAGAGCCGAAGGAATACTACCGTGTGTTCTACGATCGTAAGCGTATACCGTTTCGCGACCACCTGCAGCACGGCTTCCGATACCGCTCCCACTTCCGCCGTGCGGTCCGCAAGCTGACCAGAAAGTTCGGCGGGCGTATAGGCGAGTGTACGGGCGAGAAGAACGGCTTCCACCGCCTGAGGTTCCTCGACACGCCGGGTAACCGTCCCGATGAGATCTGGATACCAGACTATGTGCTGGAGCGCGTACCGCCCCCCGATGATCCGTCGAAGGGAAACGACCCGATGGAAGATGTCATAGACACGGCCTTCGGATTTGATATTGAAGAATACTGATAACTGAAAAAGAAGACCGCCGTCCATGAGGATAGCGGTCTTCTTTTGCCAAACTCTTCCGGCCTTGATTATGTTTTGTTGAAATCATCAGGGTTGATCTTCTTGTAGCCGCCCGCTACCGTGAACTTGCATACGGCGATGATACCGATGCAGGTGCATAGTACGGGTGTATAGATGTCCTGCCACCACTGTCCCAGCTCTCCTCCAAGCTGCGGCACTGCCATGTTGATGGTGACGGCCGTCAGCAGGATGCCGCTGCAGGTGACGACAATCCAGTAGAAGAAACGCGGCATCCTCTCATGCCATCTCTCTACGATCTCCTTGCCAGTATCCTTCAGTGCGTCTGCCATCCTACCTTTCTCCTCTGTCTATTTTGAGCCCCACATCCGTGATGGATATCAGGTTACTCAGGTTCTTGACGTCCGTTGCAAGTACGCTCACATTGGACGACATGGTTCCGACCTTTTCCAGCATCTCCATCTTGAACTGCGTGAGCAGCGTTACCACATCATCCTGTTTCTTGGAGTGCGAGTCCTGTCGCTTCTGGATGTTGTCGATTATCTTCTGGAAGGCGTCATTGTTACGCTCCATCGTCCGGCGCATCTCCTCCATCGTATGCTCCGTGTCCTTCTGTATGTCCTCGTTACTGCGCTCCAGGACGCTCACCCTCTCGTTGAGGGTATGCACGTGCCTGGCGTATGCGACGACGATGCCCAGGAATACCGGCAGCAGGAACGGCCACAGGTCAATCATAAGGTTGTTCATTCTCTTTCCTTTTAAATATTAAATCATGCACAGGCAATATAACAAAAGGGCATCTTTGCATCAAGGGCAAAATGAGCCTGATTCCGTGATACCCTTTGTAATCAGCCTTCCAGTGCAAGTGTGACGGTAAATTCTATACTTGGCGCTGCCTGCTTCGAGCGGTCATAGATGCCGAGGCTTTTCCTCGACGGCTCTACGATGACGGGGGTGTATGCGCCGTTGTAGAGCATCCACCATTTCTCGGCCATGAGAAACTCCATCACCCACCATTCCGCCCACTCGCGGGTCTGTATGCCGCTTGACATCGTCCAGCTTCTCCGTCCGCCGCTTGCAATAGCCATGAGCGTGCGCGTGGGGTTGAACTTCGGACGCTCGGTCAGGGTGTACTTTTCCGTTTCCATCTCGATATTCATACCCTCCTCCATCAGGGCGCTGCATGTCTCGACGGCCCCGCGACGGTTCTTGAACAGGAAGTCCGTGTACGGGATGCTGTCACGAAGGACTATCGGCGCATGCCCCGTCCATCCCGACTGGCTGCTTGGCACATCGTCAGGCTGCGGTGTTGCCGTATAGGGATAGAAGATACTCTTCGTAAAGCCTTGCTGCATGTCCACCCACGAGGTGATGCTGGTACTTCCCACGCGCTCAGGCGAGCCGTGCGGCTTGGTGCTCGCATCGCCGTTACGCACGTTGGTATGCTCGAAATGTGACACGTCACGGTCGCCTTCACTGGTTATCAGCGAGCGTTCCCATTCCGTCATGGCTCCTATGAGGCACTGTCCGCCGGGGATGTCCTTGTTACCCTGTGCGTCCTCGTACTGCGTCACGGTGTAGACCTTGTCCTCGCTGTCGAGATATTCCGTATACACGCGCAGCTTGTAGGAGCGCATCTGTCGGCTGTAGGACTGCGACACGCCGGTGCTGACGACCGTCTGTGCAGCTGCCAGCTCTCCCTCGAAGGGATACAGGCTCCAGATGGCACGCAGTGCCGACTGTATGTCGAAGCTGATGGAGGTCTGTCCGCCTGTGTCCGCACGGAAATTACCGATGACGCTGTCCTGGTATACCACTTCCAGTCTTACGACCGTGAAAGGACTTGTAACCGGGTCCCCCCAGTACAGGCCGCTGATGTCAATCACTACCGGTGAGTCGGCGAAGTATGTCTTGCCGCTGCCGAACATGCCGGATATCGTTACTACTCTTCCCATATTCTTTAAGTGTTAGATATACATTATCTCGATGCTTGCCAGTCCCATGCCCTTGCGGATGTCCACCTGGTACTGTATCTTGCGGATGAAGCCCACGATATCACCGATGCGGACACGCTTGGTCTTGTCGATGGACTGCAGCTCTGCGATGGTGATACGCACCTGCTTGGTGACGATACGGGCGTTGCGGATCCAGTATGAATAATCCTTGTAGAGCGTATCAATGAGCCCTCTGTTACGCAGGCTCTCCTTCTTGATTTCCAGATAGCGCGGATTGGTGTCCGGATCCTCGGGCAGCTTCTCGTTGAAGTACGGATTGAGCTTCTCGGCGCGCAGCTTGAGTGACAGTCTGCCGTCACGGATAAGCAGGTTGTTGTCGATGTTGACGGGCAGTCCTATGCCGACGGCACCCATCTCCAGACGGTCGAAGACCGACAGCGAGTCCATGGTGGCGTCCTCCTGGATGAAGATGCTGCGCAGTGCCTTGTCGGATGCCATCAGGGTCATGTCGTGAGCCACGGCATACGCCTGCACCGCTTCCAGATAGCCTTCGACCTCTCCTGCAGGTATGATACGGCCGCTTGCCGTGCTGATGGCGACAAGCACGTTGTGTGTCCTGCCGTTCTTGTCCTTCAGCGCCGCCAGTCTTGTAATCGTTATGTAAGTGCTCAATGTACGTCCTTCCAGTGAGATATTGCTGGAAGGATACAGACGGAGCAGCATCTCCTGCGCCTTTGCTGCCGTCGAGCAGACGGTCACGCCTGCCGAGTAGTCCCACTCATTGCCGTAGTTGTCACAGATATCGGGGTGCGAGATGGCGTCTTCGCCTGCCATGACGTCCCAGCCCTGATTACCCTCCATGTCGAGCAGGTCCTCGTAGTAGTTCACGTAGGCCCCGGAGCCGCTTCCCCGCATGATACCGAGCGTGAGTCCCCAGTCCTTCTTCTCGATGGGGCATATACCGTCGTCGTTGGGCTCGAAGTTATCCTGCAGGTACAGACGGCATCCTTCACCGAAGTAGCCGCTCAGGTCGAAGTTGACGTCCCAGGAAACGTACATGCTATCCCTGTCGGGCAGATGTCCGGGATTAGCCTTCTCGATCATTACGTATCTGCTGATGGTCGTATGAAGCGTTTTCTCCTCCTTGTAGATATCCGACGTACAGAAGAACTCTCCCGGCTTGACGGTGCCGCCTGAGCTCATACCCGAGAAGTCCTCATACAGCTTGCCCACGTCGTATGTCTCCGCCTTGTTATAGTCCAGCCCCGTTCCAAGGTCCGGACGCCGTGGGCGCATGGCCTGGTCCACGAAGAGTGCGAAGCGCTGCTTGTGTACGCCTTCCTTTCGCTCCTGTTCCATGTTCAGGTCGTTCATGATGGCAGGCGTGAAGCCCAGGGTAATGGTGTGTATGGTCTCGTCATCGCCCGTGCAGTCACCGTCCTCCGCGTCCATATATCCTGCGAACTCGAAGAGTGACGGGTGCAGCTCGTCGTAGCGCTTGGCATCCTTGTCGACCTTGATACCGTAGGCATCACCCGTCGCAGGGGTGACGAAACAGGTGGTGTCGAAGGCCGTCACGCGGTTGATGATATTGCCATATTTGGCATCCAGCTCCCACTTGGTATAGTCGTGCTTGTCGCTGTCATCGGTGAAGTACGGCTTCTTATGCGGCAGCTTGTCATCGAATCCCTTGTAGAAGAACTCCGTATCGTCCTTTCCCTTGCCGTAGGTCATCCTGAAGCCACGGATGCAGTTGTCCTTCTTGATGCTCTTGACGACCTCGCACTTCACATGCTGCACCTCCGTGTCATTCAGCACGTTCTTCAGCAGCACGATCCTCACCCTCTGATAGTTGTCATCGAAGAGGAACCTCACGCCGAAGCCGTCCTTGATGGCCGACATCACATCCGATATGCTCGTATCCGGGAAGCACTCGCTCGTCGCATAGGCATCAAAGAGATAGTCGTTGTGCTGCAAGTACTGCATCTTGTTCTCCTCTTCCCAGCGTGCCACATTATTGAGTCGTACCACAAGGTGGTCGAAATTCGGAATGGGATATGTCAGTGTCCATCCATCCGGTAAGGTATAGTGAGGATCGCTCACCTGTACGTTCTGGGCCGTAAAGCTGCTGCTGTCCTTGTTCGTGTTCTTCTCGGCATCCATGTACTCCGCCACGTATCTTCCGTAGGAGGGGAAATGATACCGCGTGTACTGAGGGTCGTAGCCCGTGCGCATTTTCTTCGGCTCACGGTACGCACACTTGGTGTTGACGAAGAACAGCCGTCGCAGGTCTTCCACGTCCATCATCTGGTTTTCTGTGATGCTGATGCCAAGGTGCGTCATGAGCGCCTTGATCCAGTACAGCACGAAGAAGTTCGGGGCGGAGTTCACGCGGTCGGCAGGCATTGTCTCGTAGCCGCGCTGTGCCTCGGGCTCTGCGCTGTAGTCGGGCTCTATGTGTCCGTCGGGGAACTTCTTCTCGTAGCCGTAGCGCTGGTAGCACAGTGCCACATGACAGTACGGGTGTGCATCGTCATAGGGCGTATCCGTATTGATACAGTCGATCGCTACCGGACCGCCGGTATCCACGTTCTGGAAGATTCCGTGCGGAAACAGGAACCGCGGATAAGGCTGTACGCTCTCTCCGTCGTCCTCCCCCTCGTATACGGCGCCGATCCAGTTATTGCCGTTCTCGTCGTACACGCCGTCGCCCATGGCAGATAGATTGTCATCCATCACGCCATAGCCGTAGAACTGAAGGCCGTGCCGCACCCATCGCTTGCGCCATAGTGCCACGCCGATGGGTACGTCGCCTATCATCGGCACCTGGTTGGCACCAGCGCCGTCGGTCATCGTCTCGAAGGTCTTGCTGCCGCTCTCGAAGGTGACGTCCACGTCTCCCTTGGCGTCGACCTCCGCTTCATCGGCTAACTTCAGATGACCCAGATAGAGCGGCAGTCCGTCCACCCACAGGCGTGCGCGCCGCTTGTCTATCTGGTCATGCAGGCGTGCCCCGCGCAGGTCCCCGGCTGAGCCGAAGATATGTGCGTTGGCTATTGTGTTCAGTTTGAACGAGAACGTCCACACGTCACCCGATGCGAATATCTCACTGGTGACGATGATGGTGATGGCGGTATCGCCGGGCAGTGCCGCGAACTTGCTGGCAGTGCCTCCGGATCCGGCCGTCAGGTCGAAAATTTCAAGGGCAAGATGTTCCATGTAAATGTCTTGTAAATTACTCAGAAGCAATATAAAATAAAGAATATGACGTGTCAAGGGCATTTTTGCCCTTGACGTGTAAATCCGTGTTTATTATATTTGTTGCAAAGATATTTTCAAAGCAAATATGGCGCGTCAAAGCAAGGTATATTACATCAACCCGTCCAATATGAGCATCATCCCCAACGCAAACGGCGTGGCGGATGACCTCGCTGTGTATGTACTGGAAGGAACCGCCATCAAGATATACGCTCCCAAGTGCGGTGTCGACACCGATGACTATGAATACAGGGAGTGGGGACTGAGCGGCGGCAACCGCCATCTGGGAAACTCTGACAAACCTTACACCATCTATGTACGCTATGCCATCAATGGAGCCTACGCCTACATCACCTTCGCCGAGAAGGTGTGGGACGGCTCCAAGTGGCTTGACAAGTATCCTTATGTCACCGAGGACGGATGGGCAACGGGTACTGCAGGCACGGACCCCGGTAATACATACAGGTACGTGCGCATAGGCGACGTGAGCCTTCCTGAGGACGGCGAGCGGACGGTTACCTATGATACGGGCGTACTGGGTACGGACCAGTACAACGAGGACTGGGACATCGATCCCGACGAGCTGCCCCTGCGCGTGGAGCTGACCTGCCGGATCGGCAATCAGGATGCAGGTGCGACGCCCTACGTCCACTGGAGCGAGCAGATGACCCTGACGGCCGTCCTTCTCAAAGGCTGGATAGACTCCGAGGTGGAGCGTTTCCGTGAGTGGAGGATCACCCGTAACTCAGGTGACTCACAGTCGGACAGCTCCTGGCCCTCGCATCAGCGTCAGGTGATATTCGCCGAGACGGGCAGTATCACCCTTCGCCACCCCCGCTCAGGCGTGGATGACTTCAACGGCGCCGTGGCCCCCACCTTCACCGTCACTGCCATGGGCATTCCCGATACGGACAGTGACTCTTCGGGTGACGCCCTTGTCGAGCTGGCACACACCACGATCACCGTCATGGCGGAGACGACGGAGCAGTACGAGCTGAAGCTCTCTGACTTCATTGCCTCCTACTCGCCCATGACAGAGACCTACTCGCCTGCTGACGGTATCGGCGTGAACATCCGTGCCACCGACCAGAAGGGCGATGTGTACGAGATCACCAACCAGCAGCTCACGGATACGGGGCTGACAGTGGAGTATGCCCCTGCAGGTTCGGAGGTGTGGTACGTTCTTCAGTTCACGGGAGCTGCTGCCGCTGTCGCTTCTGCATCCATCGACATCGCTATCTTCCACGAGCAGAAGAATGTCAATGTACGTCTTCTTGCACGTGACAGGAAGGAGCTGGATTCGGATTCGGTTGCCTTCGTGCGCGACGGTGAGGACTCCCGCGAGCGGGAGTGGATCTTCCTTCGCAGCAACGAGCCCATCGAGTTCGGCGACCTTCAGAGCGACCATCCCCTGCCCTCTCTCATTCCGCTGGGCGAGGTGAACCCGACGGGTGCGGCACAGGGCCTTGATCCTGACAAGAACCAGGACGGCTGGGTGCCTCAGGGCTGGTGGGACGAGATGAACGGTACCGACGAGGACCACCGCTATGAGTACGGTGCATACCGTGACTATATACGTGCATCGTCTTCGGACAGCAGCTCTTCGTCGAGCTCTTCCGGAGAGTCTGGCACATGGGGTGTGTTCTCCACCCCGAAGATATGGAGCTACTACGGCAAGGATGCCGTCACCTACCGCTGCCGCTGGACGGCTGGCAATACGGAGGTATACCAGCTGGTAGCCTCCTATCTGGGTGATTTCCATACCGCCCTTCCGATTGTGGCCACGCTCATGAAGCGTGAGGGCGACAACCGCGAGGAGCCCTACGGCGAGGTGTCATGTACCATTACCCTTAACTTCGAGGGAATCAACGAGACCTACACCTTCCCTGCCGCCTCGCCCGAGTTCACCATCAGCACCACCGAGCATGCGGCCTTCATCGCCCACCTGAACAATGTGGACCTGCAGGCGCTCTCGGTCATCTTCACCCTTCAGGGCGGAGAGACCTTCGAGTACTCCATCCCGATGGTGCGCGAGGCTGACGAGGAGTCCGTCACACAGACCGTCGAGGAGGTGGCAGGCAGCAAGTACCTCTCCAAGGTCGATGACGATACGGCCGCAGGCAATATCACCTTCAACAAGGATATCCGCGTCAAGCGCGATGCGCAGATAGACGGTATCTTCAAGGCGTTCATGAAGATCCTGGGCAATGTCATCGAGAGCGACAACTGGACGGATGCCGGCTCGTTCGGCACCGGCTTCCAGCTGAAGAAGAACGCCTCCGACGGTATCACCTCGATGACCGTCGATAACCTCTATGTCCGCATGAAGGCTATCTTCAATGAACTGGAGGTCCGCAAGATGTCATACGCAGGCGGTAATATCGTGTTCTCACCCGCAGGCTCGAAGATCGTGCGCGTGGAAGCCGTCTACGATGGCAACATGGAGTTCGACGGTGACACGCTCATTCTCTCGGATGCCATCTTCATCGAGGGCAGCGACACCATCACCACGCCCAGCGGCACCTACGATATGGATACGCTGCTGTCCTACCAGGGCGAGCTGATTGCCTTCCGCTGCTACATGCTCGACGACGACGGCTCGATGAAGACCCGCAACTGGTGGGAGGTCGGCGACCTTGCACGATGCCAGACCTTCAATATCCAGGAGGGTGTCTATCAGGACGTGCAGAACACGTTCTACTGGCGCGAGGTGACCGCCAAGGGAAGCAAGCAGCTGGAGGACGGCAAGTACTACGACTATATAGAGCTGTCCGTAACCGGAGCATCGGGCTCTACCATCCCTGCTGCAGGCGACCAGCTCGTGCAGATGGGTAATACCGTTACCCCGTCCCGCCAGGGATTCATTACCATAGAGGTCATCGACAAGGATTCCATCGACAATATTGCTCCCGCCATCAAGATATACAAGGGCGTGAACACCTACTCGCTCGACGGCAAGATGAAGATATGCTTCTCTCCCGTGGACTCTTTGCTGACCGTGCGCAAGCTCGTCATCGAGACGGACTACGACGTACAGGAAGTGCCCATGGAGCGCGGCTCATGGCTTGACATCACCCCTGACGAGGAGAACCATCGCCGATGCTACCACTATAACCTCGTACAGCATAACGACGGATCATGGCTCTGCATCGTTGCCGAGGGCTCCTATACTACGGAGGAGCCGGGAGATGCGACAGCCGCCCAGCGCCTGGTATGGCGTGCCTATGCCAAGAAGGGCCAGCAGGGCGATCCTGGCAGCAACTCGGCACCTGTATTCCTGTACCGGCGTGCCGCCAGCGCACCCGACAAACCGCAAGGTACGCTGACCTATACGTTTGCCACGGGCGTGCTGACAGGTTCGCTCTCAGGCTGGAGCCAGACCATTCCGTCGGCCAATGCCAATCCGTGCTGGGTCATCCAGACAACGGTATCAGGGACGGGCGAGACGGCCGCCATTACCTCCGACAAGTGGAGCACACAGCAGAAGCTCGTCGAGAACGGCCAGGCAGGCGCAGACGGCGTAAGCGTCATCGTCACCCCCTCTGCCCTGCTGCTGCAGCAGGACCTTAACGATCCCTCGAACCTGAGCAACCTCAGTGAGCAGGTTCTCTTTACCGTCATGCAGGGCAGTACGCAGAAGACCGTCTCGAAGGTGGAGATAACCACCGTCGAGCAAGACGGAAGCTCGCCGAAGTGTACCGTAACGGGCAGCAACGCCAACTACGTCACGCTCACGGCCATGAACACCTACCTGCGCGACGGCAACCGCTACTACTACGACGAGGCATACTTCATCTGCAAGGTGTACTACGACGCCAATGCCAAGTACATCGAGAATGTCAAGGTAAAGGTATATGCCCAGCTGGTAGGCACGTGGGAGGAGAAGATCATTGCCGACACCAAGCAAGAGATCGCCGAGAGCACGTGGTTCGACCTTGACCCGACGACCGGCAACATCGTGGAGTCCGAGCGTCTGGGAACGTTCGTGCGCTCCTCGAAGCAGAACCTCTCGCGCCTGGATGAGTCCAGCTACTTCGATGTGTTCACGGGTAATACATCCACCTACCCCATCAGCTTCACGCTTACGGCAGACGATATCACCAAGTACGGTTCCACCTACCGTCTGATAATGGATATGACTTCTCCGTATACGGATGTGACCATCCGCGTGAAGAAGGGTTCTGAGACACTTTACACCTTCGATGTGAAGTCATACGACCGACTGGAGCAAACCCTGCTGAACCTTACCGCAGGCACTTATACCATCAACTGCAACCGCTATCCGTCCATCACCTTCGACAACGTGCAGGTCTTCGCCACCAACACGGACAAGTATTCTGAGGTGAACCAGACAGTAGGAGGCATCGAGACGACGATAAACGACCCGAACACGGGTATCCTGCACCGCCTTGATACGGCAGAGGGCAGCATTACCGAGGTGAAGAAGGCCGTTAATACGAAGAACCGTATCCAGAGTGAGGGATGGACGGACTTTAACGGCAACCTGCTTGATGCGGTGTTCTTCAATCCGTCCACACAGAAGCTCTTTGCCACGGAGGACAATCCCGACATACTCTACAGTCCGGTCATGTTCCTGCCAAAGGGAACCTATGTGTTCAGCATGTACACGAGCAGATCGGATATACAGGCATATATCTACCATTCTCAGACGAATCAGAAGTCTGCAAGTGATATGCCGAGCGACCTCTTTGTCACCTTGGATGATACCGTCAGTGGAGATACCTACACGCCGACGGGAGGAACAGCCCTGCCGAGAAAGTACAAAGCCTTTTCACTGGATGCGGATGCCTATGTCATCATCAATGTCTACCAAGGAGACGAGTTTGTTGCCTATCGTCCGCAGCTGGAGGAAGGCACTACCCCGACGGCATGGGAGATCGGCGCGGTCGTCAAGTCGAGCACCATCAGCCAGAAGGCCGACAGTATCAACCTGAGTATCCGTCAGGGCCTTACCGAGACAGGCATCGACATCACGAACAACCTTATCAAGGCCAAGGCGAACAACTTCAAGATCCGTAACAATATCACTGCGGCGGATGCACTCTACAAGAAACTCAGCAACCGTGACGAGATTGGTGATGTCAACGAGCAGCAGCTGACCGCTGGTGAGACGTTCTCTATTGACAAGTACGGCACCATCACCTCTCCTGAGGGAGCCGTTATCGACGGTGCTGTCATCAAGCGCAAGACCAGGCTCGTGACTGTTGACGGCAATTCCACATTCGACTATGCCGACTGGTTCATGATTGCCTTCCACAAGGAGTCGGATGAGGACTACACGCTTGACTGTGTGAACGCCTATTGCGATATGATAGTGCTCATGACACAGCTGAACCTCACGTTCTACAACAATGTCAACGTGTATATCCCTGTGGCAAAGAAAATGATTGGACAGGAGCTGACCATCGTGAACGCTGTTCATCTCGGCAGTACGAACTACCACACCAAGGTATGCCTGATGGATGTGATCAACGGCAATCAGTTGACACCGGAATGGGCATGGGGGAACACGCCTTACGGATTCCTCTGGCCACTGTATGCAGGCAGCGACCTGAAAACGTTCAACACGCTCGACATCACCGAGTACTCGTCCATCACCATTCGGGCCTGTGAAGGCGGATTCAACGCCACGGGAATAGGCAGTGACGAGGCAACCGGTGAATGGGTCGTGGTAGAAGCCACCAAGAAGACTCAAGCATAGAATAAACAACAACGAAAACCAGACAAGATATGAACTACCCAGGACAAGACGTGAAATTCATGGTGGAGAGCCAGTATGAGAACCTCATACTTCTGCGCGACTGGTTCGAGATAGACATCCTCGACCGCTACGGCCGTGTGCGCAAGCACGTGGATAAGGCAGACTGTTTCTATGATATGGACGGCCGCTTCTACTTCACCATGGAGAAAGTCAAGAAAGGAATATACTACGCACGCTTCCACGGCACCTACGAGGACGAGGACTACGACGATCAGGTATGCAATGTCATTGACTACGACTACCTCTTCTCCGTGGTCTACTGCGGCTGTCCCTGCAAGGACAGTGAGTGCCCGTCACAGGTACACAAGGTGAAGTACACACAGGTGGATGTGGTGAGCGTCGACGGCGAGGACTACCTCTGCGACTGCTACGGCCGCTATATCTACACCTCGGACGGCAAGCGTATTGCGTTCAAGTCGGCAAAGGATTTAATTATCGAGAATATGACAAAGGTAAAAATGCAGATGACGGGCGAGGAGTTCCTGCAGAAGTGGGAAGGTCGCTCACAGGACGGGAAGATCGACACCGTTCCTGAACTGTTCGACTCTCTGACGGGCATCGACGACAAGACGACCGTCAGCGAGAAGATTGACGAAGAGACAGCAATCACCTACGACGAGGAGAACGAGGGTATCCGCTTCGCCCAGCGTCCGCCCGTCCCCAATACAGGTGACTCCACAAGCAGTAACTAACTTAACTTCTACGACTATGGCAAAGGCAAATGAATTTCACCTGATCAAGGCGCCCGACGGTTTCTATTTCGGACGCATTCTCAAGAGCGGCATGCTCGCCTCCGACTCCCGCCGTATCACCGACGAGGAGGTAATGGCCATGACCGAGGACCTGCTCACGCGCAACCGCGCCGAGACAGGGCGCAGCGTCATGAGCGTGTTCTCCCACGGCAAGCCCGTCTTCGTGGCCAAGCTCAACCCGGACATCACGGAGTGCGACGTGCTCCCTGAGCCTGAGCGCCGCCAGCTCTCCCCCATGGAGATGCGTATGCGCGAGATGATGATGCGGCAGATGCGCCAGCGTACACCTGGCGCAAGAAAGAACTGACCATTAAACAACGGCATCATGACAAGGATGAAGATGACAAGGCAGACGACCCTGAGATTCAGGGATACGCTATCCTACCTCACCCGGGAGGGCGAGGTGAAGCCCGTACTTGTCTTCCGAAGCATATCCCCCAAATACGTCATAGAGCGTGACGAGAAGTGCTTTCTTGTCCTGGATGGCGACAGATGTGCTCCTTTCGGACTGCTCTACCCTCTCGACGAGCGTTTCGACGATATCGAGGGGGTGGAAGTGGAAATACCGACGGCTGCTGCCGCTTCATAGCGGGAATGCCTTAGGCGCACAGTAAGATGATCTGACTTGCGGGATAGTCACCCGCCCCAGATATTTTATCAACTTATTGTTTAACTCTAAAAAAATTACAATTATGCCAGAAACAAAATTGTATTTTAGTTGGATGGACCTTCCCGACGGTTCACGTAAGTATGTGAAAGACGCCGAAGCCCGCGAGGACATTGCGGAGATCAAGGAAACCATCAAGAACGGTTCCCGTTACATCGGTAAGCTCGTAAGCGCAATAGTGGGCGGCGAGACCGTTACCACCCTTCACGACGGCGATGCTCCCACCAGCATCACCACCGACGAGGGTACGTTCGTTCCGGGCACTCCCGGAGCAGGCGAGGACAAGCTCAACAACGGCGACTACCTCATGCAGCAGGGTACCAGCGGCAATCCTTCGCTCGAGTTCATGTGGACGGGTACGAAGCTCTCTGAGTTCGGCTCTACCTCCGTGCTGAAGGCACTGGCCTTCAAGGACAGCGCAAGCGGCCTTTACACTCCTGCAGGTACCAACGCTGCAAGTGCTGTTACCTTCACCGGTCAGACCGACGGTGACTTCGTAACCGGCTTCGACACCGATCCTGTGCTGCCCAGCTTCTCTGAGGGTGCTTTCTCTCAGGGTACACTGCCCAGCTTCTCCGAGGGTGCCTTCACACCTGCATCGCTGGGTACGGGCTTCTACACGCCTGGTAGCGTTCCTTCGTTCTCTGAGGGCGCTTTCTCTGCTGGTACGCTGCCTTCGTTCACCGAGGGCGAGTTCTCTGCAGGTACGCTGCCCTCTAAGGCTGCCGATACCTTCTCTGCAGGTACGCTTCCTACTAAGGCTGCTGATACCTTCTCTGCAGGTACGCTTCCCAGCATGACCTACGACGCCACCAACGAGGGTATCGTCTTTGGCGCCGGCTCACTGCCGAGCTTCTCTGAGGGTGCCTTCTCTCAGGGTACACTGCCCAGCTTCACCGAGGGCGAGTTCTCTGCAGGTACGCTGCCTTCCAAGGCTGCCGATACCTTCTCTGCAGGTACACTGCCTTCTAAGGATGCCGATACCTTCTCTGCAGGTACCATGGCCGCCATCGACACCTCTAAGTTCAGCGGCGGTTCAAAGGCTGCTGATACCTTCTCTGCAGGTACGCTTCCTTCAAAGGAATCCGATACCTTCTCTGCAGGTACTGCTCCTACGCTCTCTACCGGCAAGGCTATCACCGCTGTCGGCACCGGCGAGGCTGCTGCTCAGGTATTCTCTGGTACCGAGGCAACCATCACCGTATCTTAGGATACTCCATAATCGGGAAGGGAGGGGTCAAGGCCATTCCTCCCTCTCCCTTTCCTTTTTAAAAAGACAACCATCAAAACAAACAGGTATATGGCAAACGACAAAAGCTACGCACAGTTCATAGACATCCCCAACCAGCAGGGAGGAACTGACCGAAAATGGATGAAGGACAAGGAGGCACAGGAACTGCTTTCTTCCATCCCATCGACCTACGCGACCAAACAAGAATTAGCAAGTACAGGTGTCTTCGACGGAGACACTTTAGTCCTTTAATATAACATCAACGATTATGAGCGAGATACAGAAATTCCATTACGTCCGTGACAAGAACGGCGTAACCAAGCAGGTGGAGGACTTGACCGCCCTGAAGTCCGCTATCAGCAAGACATACGCGGAGATGGTGACGCTCCGTGCGGGTAACGCTCTTGTACCTGGTCAGTGGTACAGGATTACCGATTTCGTCACCACGACGGCGCAGAAAGATGTGAGAAGCGCAGGACATGCTTTCGATATCCTTGTCCGTGCCGATGATGTGAACATCCTCAATGAGAACTGCTACGCGGCCTTGCACGACGGAGATACCTACTTTGCCAACTCAAAGCTGGAGGCATGGGAGATAAAGTACTGCCTCGATAATGATACCAACCGCTTTGAATGGGCTGCAGGCGGTGCTGCCATACAGATTAACGATGCTTACAGGGTACGCTATGCCGACGGTGATGCAGAGGGAGCAAGTTATCCCTACGCATGGGGCACATCGTCAAGCAAGGTCTATACCGCAAGCGAGACTCCTGCCGCTAATGACACAGCCTACGGAGCATCAGACGGAACGGGTGACAGCTATACCATTGGCAGCGTATCGGCATCAGGAAAAGGTGTCATCTACTATATGAAGGACGAGAACGGCAATATCCTTCCATACGACTTCAAGAATATCCTCTTCAAGCGCCCGCTGCTTGCAGGAAGAGATGGCTTGGTGATGCTCGCAAAATATCGTCAGGAGGCTACCTACGATGCAGAGGCGGTGATGGCTATGAGTGTAATAGCAGGAATACTCAGCACATCACGAAAGGCTGCCAACGTCGGCTACTACCATTCTCCCGGTGTAGGTACTTCAGCTGTAGGCAGCACGCTCACAGGCAGCTATGTGAACTACGCAGGCAATGCAGCTACGATAGACACTTCCGCAACCTATATCCTCATGTACAGTGTAAACAGCAAGACTATCTACTGCAAGGCGACATCATTCTCGTATAGATACACTTTCGACTACAACGCCACGCAGGATATGTCGCTCAAGGCATGGACGTATGACAACACCATGGAGATGTACGGCGGTAGTGGCGGCACGAAGCGAATGCTCAATAACAATGTCTTCGTACACTACAACGCTACGCAGAACCCTGTCTATGGCAATCACTTCGCCACTGACTGCTATAATAACACGTTCTCGAACGGAACGTATCAGAACACATTTGGGAACAATGTACAATATAACACGTTTGGGAACAGTGTGGACAACAACACGTTTGGGAACCGCGTGAGATATAACACATTTGGGAACACTGTGTCCTGCAATACTTTTGGGAACAGTGTGTACAGCAACACGTTTGGGAACAGTGTGTATCGAAACACGTTTGGGAACTACGTGTGGTATAACACATTTGGGTACAACTTGTTGAACAACACGTTTTGGAACTATGTGTACTATAACACATTTGGGAACTACGTACAAAACAACACGTTTGGGAACTACGTGTGGTATAACACATTTGGGAACAATGTACAATATAACACGTTTGGGAACTACGTTCAGTATGTCGTTTACGGACAGAGTGTTATGAGCCTTGGTAACTACTTCTATTACAACATTATAGAGAACGGAAACCAGTATCTGACAATAGACTGTACGCAGACTACATCGGCCTCTGCACAGTGCCAGAACATTAAGATTGCGCAGGGTGTGAACAACTCCACAACACCAAAAACACTCACTGTTGACGTGGTGAATAACGCCTATCAAATCGAGTTCAAACCAGCCAATTCTGAGGTCAGAAGCGTGTAATAAGATAATTCAATATGACATTATAACCATAAAGAATCATGACAAACGAAGGAAGGAACTATTACGCCGCTAAAGGCAAGTTCATCGTCAGGAAGTCTGACGGTAAGATCATGGGAGAGGATATATGCCTTGGCTCAGCAGACTCCATCGACAACTACAAGGAGGTGAAGTACACCAAGGAGAGCTACAGGGAGTTCTACGAGTCAATAGGACAGGAAGTACCAAACACAGAAGAGGAGGAATGAGGTATGAAGACGATCTTAAAGAATAACGAGCCGTTCCTGCTCGTAAGAAACGGGGTCGTAAAAGACCTCATGGATGCGCCTGGCGGTCCTGTCAGCATCGCCTACTCCGACCTGAAGGCTCTGCGCGACGGAAGCTCGCTCGTGGCCGGACAGTGGTATCGTATCACGGACTTTGTCACCACGACGGTAAAGCCGAACACTCGCTCAGCAGGTCATCAGTTCGATATCATCGTGCGTGCTGACGATGTGAACGTCCTTAACGAGAATGCCTACGCAGCCCTGCATAGCGGTGACACCTACTTTGCAGGCAGCAAGCTGGAGGCATGGCAGTTGAAATACAGTCTTGACAACGATGCTGCCCGTTTCGACTGGGCAGTGCCAGACGGAGGAGCGATCAACTGCGGTGATATCTTCGTACGCTACGCCGCAGGCGATGTGCCAGGGGCCTCGTATCCTTATGCGTGGGGTACGGCAGGATTCCATATCTTCACAGCCAGCGATACACCACAAGCCGGTCAGACAGCATACGAATACTCTGACGGAACGGGCGGCTCTATTGCCATCAGCAGCGTGATAGAGGCGAACGGAAAGGGTGTCGTCTACTATATGCAGGATGAGTCCGGCAACGAGTTCCCCTACGACTTCAAGAACTTGCAGTTCATGTCAGGCTCCGCCAGGACTGTTGCAGGCGTCCTTGCGAATGTGTACTACTACACCCTCAGTGTCGTATCGGGAACAAATGACGCAACCGTGGAAGACCACTCGCTCAACGGTGAGTACTGCTATGACAATAAGATGCCTGTCATATCGGACAGCCTGAATGGTAATGTCTTCCGTAACACCTCCACGGCATCAGAGTGTGGCATGAATACCCTTGGCAAGGGCTGCTACGGTAATTACTTCGGCGACGGATGTTGCAACAATGTCATTGGTGCCAACTGTTCATACAATGTCTTCGGAAATTCATGCTCAGATAATACGCTGCTTCAAGGAGCAAGCGATAACACCTTCGGTGCAAGCTCCATAAGGAACTTCATTGGTGCCGATGCAAGCGGAAACACCTTCGGGAATAACTGTGCCGACAATGTGCTGCAGAGCTACTGCCACTATAACACTTTCGGGACAAACTGCAGAGGTAATAACTTCGGAAGCGGATGCAGCTCCAACGTGCTTGGTAATTACTGCAGTTCATTCACCTTGGGTTCGGACTGTACTTCTGTCAAGACGGGCACGTCAGGCTCACCGGAGAATTACTGCAGATATATCACCGTAGATGGCGGGAATAGTAATGTGTATCTTGACTGCACGGCGACGACATCGTCTTCGGCATACCTGCAGAATATCAGGATTGCACATGGCGTGAATGACAAGACGATCACCCATGCAACAGCCGGTGATACATTCCAGACCGTCTACGCTTCGGCTAACTCGAAGGAAGTTTCAGTTTAATTAAAGAGAAAGGGAAAAACGATATGGAGAAAATATTATTGACCAACGAGCACTTCACCGTTACGAAGAATGGTGTAAGCAATCATCTCGATGAAGAGATTACCGAGATACTCTATGCCGACCTTGTGACGCTTAGAGCCAACTCACAGCTGATTCCTGGGAAGCAGTACAGGATTACGGACTATGTGACATACTATTATAGAGACGACGCAAAATCTGCAAAGCATCCATTCGACATTATTGTCATAGCAGATGATGACCATACACTAAACGAGGAAGCAAGGGCCGTATTACATAGTGGTG
>Ga0265298_10003054_pt1 | contig 22527 bp, 23 predicted proteins | sample AusTroGonzalo_MG_3_FD_193486 | JGI IMG/M metagenome (GOLD analysis project Ga0265298, IMG submission 193486) | Bovine rumen microbial communities from tropical cattle in Woodstock, Queensland, Australia - Gonzalo_01 | ecosystem: Host-associated > Mammals > Digestive system > Stomach > Rumen ...
ATATTCAAAGAAATTCATTCCATTTTTTAATTTATCTATAATGTCATCTACAAGTAGATAAGGCGATGGAAGAATCGACTCTGATATGACATCGCATATTCTTTTATTTGAATAGAACATCGAATCTGGCAAGCCGTCATACATTATCTTTCTTTTTAGCATATTGAATGTATTGTTGAACTTATGCATATTCAATTAAATGAATTCTATATAAATCAATATAAATTGATAAAAATAAACAATATCAAAATATTTAAAATTTTAACTATGAACGAAATGGCAAGTCTGCTGACATAGCTGATATGCTGAAAAAGGACAAAGCAAAGCGCTGTAACAATTTCATTCGCTAACTTCATCAAAATACTCAATCATTTTCTCACGAAGCTTCAATGCGCTTTCTGTGAAGTTGCTTGAGTCAGCTTTGACGTATTCATTCCATATAAAGCATAATGTCTCGTCTATCTCATCTCTAGACGAACCAAGCGGCTTGTCAATGTCGTCCCACCAAAGAAGATTGTCTTCTGGCGACCAACGCAAGTACATCTTCTTTTCATCTTTAAGTTGAAGCTTAACCTTCTTCATTTCAAGTCTCCTTCTATCTTCTTGAAGTCATCTAAAACAAAGCATTCATAGCTGTCAGCCAACTTCATTATCTTATCATATTCGTCGTTCATCAATCCAATCAATGTCGACATCTTGGAAGCAAGGCTCTTCTTCATAAGACGCCTATGCTCGATGGCTATCAAGTCAGCGTCAGGCTTTGCGAACTTTAGGCCTTCATATGAATCGCCACGCCAAAACGCTCTAAGTGCATCTCGAATCGCTATATAGTCGTCTCTCGTTATTCTTACTTTATGCTCAATCATTCCAGGATATCTTACTTTCAGCACAAACCTTGGATTCATTCTCTCTAAGACATACCACTTCATCACCAGCACGTCAAGATTATCGCAAAAGACGTCTGACAAATGCTCTACAGCCATAATCAAGTCGGCCATGAACGAATTCGCACAGCCTCTACGGTCGAGCTCTCTATCTTGGACGATCATTAAGACTTGCTCGTACTCATCCATGAAGACGTCTTCTACTGCAAATCCAGGCATACTGTTGACATGGCCATTCGTATAGTCAGACGCTAGAACGGACTTGACGTTCTTATCATAGCTCGTCTGCTGTGTGACAATGAACTGCTTATCGATTAGAACTCTAACATCCCGGTTTAGATCGTCTTCATTTAAGACGGCCTTCGACACATTTCCAATATACGTATGATTGTCAGTCACCATAGAGAGAAGCATCATTGGCTTCAATCCATACAAAGGCATTGCAACAGTACTCATATCAATGTCTATTAAAATTAGCTTTACTTTTGCAGTTTATTAAGAATGTCTTCAAGATCGTTTTTAGCTTTTTGCATTGCAGCTTGCATTTCATTTGAGAAACTATATTCGTGATCTTTAGTAAGCTCGTCTATCCTTTGGATTGCCTTTGCAAAACCTTCTCTAGCTTTATGTTCACTTAGATATGCAACGCTGATTCCAAGCCTCGACTCCTTTAGAGCTTCATTCGTGTTCAAGTCTTCGCCTTTAGCTAACGCCTTTCCAGTAAACGCAATGCACAAGCTTAATGAACCATCTACATGACCTGCGCCTTCAAAGTCTTTATAAGACTTTGACGCCCAGCCTACGAAAATCTGAAAGAGGCCTGGCCAAGTACGCAGGCCCCAGCTGCCATTCCAATTGCTATCGTCGCCGTATGACTTCGTCATAGCATCCCTACAATCCTCCATCACTTTTGGCATACATATGTCGTTTTTCACTGCCGATGAAAAGCCTTTTTCACTTAAGACGCCATCCAATTTAGATTCAGTCATTTCGCCAATAAGTTTTCGATACAGTGCATCAAATATCTTCATATCTTAAATTCTCAATAATCTGATTTTATTTATTTTCAGTATTTTCAGCAAGTCTCTTCTTTATGTCGTCGATCTTCGCTGCATATTCAGACTTCATCGCTTCTAGCTGAATCTTATATTCATCGTTGATGGCCGTGATCTTAACGTTCTTCGCATTGCGAAGCTCGCTCTCCTTGTCGTACATCTCTTTAGCTAAGCGCTCGCATTCTTTCATCAGAAGCTCTCTGCTGCTAGTCGTTATCATATCTAATGGCGTGCCAACTACTTTGCTAACAAGATCTTCACCATACACGTCAGAAAGCTTCTTCTGGTCTACGCCAATAAGCTTATCATATATCAGCATAATCTCAGAAGCCGTTATCTTAACGCCACGGAACTCTTTTTCACAGCAGTAACGGCCTCTTTCAGATGGCTTCAACGCCATCATATTAAGGTCGAAATACCATTCTCTTATCTTGTCAGCAAAATATCTACGAAGCTTTGTAGAGCGGTCTTGGCCGTCATAGCCCCTACAGCCTATAGCTCCGTCCGCGCATCGGATCATCTCAAAGACATAATACCTATGCCTTGTCGATCTACGAAGACGCTGGTGTATGATGGACATAAAGTCAAATGCCAGCGACGTGTAAAATGGTAGTTCTATCATTGTGCTCATGGATGCCTCCTATTCATCCGTATCCGCATCTGTCTGAGACTTGCTCTGCTTTTCGATGCGATCCTCTTCATCAGCGAACTCTTTCTGCCATGTCTTCGAAGCTTCTTGGCCAACTTCCATCTCAAGCCATCTGATGATGTTGTTTCTGCAGTTGTTCAGAGGAAACGAGAAGTATGGGCATTGGTTCTCAGATTTGTCTTCGGATCTCCAGCAGAAAGCGCATTGGCTTCTCTTTCCATACAGCTTGCTTGCTAGTTCAGCACGCTTTCGTCTTGACGGCATATACTTGTTCATCAGCTCAGCAGCGTCCTGGCATTTGACGCCAAGCTTCTCAGTCACAACGTCGAAGTTAGTCGTCTTCTTCTCTTCAGTCTGTTCAGTAGATTCAGCAGCTTTAAGTTCTTCGTTCATCGTAAGCCTCCTTTCAAATTAAAGTTGAGCGATTCTAGCAGGAATGACGACAGCGATGTTGCAATGGTCGCAACAGCGTCCATCTTTGACAGGCGCTGCGTTGTTTCCGTATCCAGTGAATTTCTTCCCACAGATGCAGCAGATCTTCTCGTCTTTGCGTTCGTTTTTCTTCGCGTTCATTTTAGTCTCCTTTTGCTTTGAAGTTAGACAGTCATCTTGTTCAGATATTTCTATTGACACGACAAAATAAATTTCAAATGAATGCAAATAAATTTTTTCACATACTTACCAAAGGAATCGAGCCAAAGACCGAAAACAACACGTTCTTCATAGAGTCCTCGCTACATACGAACGAATCAGAAGACACAATATTGTCTATCCTATCGCTAAGGCTTTTATTGTGCTTCCTCATAGCGTTCTGCATATCGTCATATCCTAAATTGTCCTTTGGCTTTGCGATGACTGACAGATGGTTGCATACGTCTACGAACTCTGCGCCGACTATGCTAAGCTTTCCTTCTAAGATTGGGTCGTTTGGTTTTCCTACAATGTCGCTACTAGCAGTCTTCCCACTAAAATGCTTAATCATCTCGTTGATGTCGCTTAAAGAGAACTTACAGAAAAACGAACTCCATTTTCCATATTCGCCTCTTCGCTTTATCTCGCCTATCAGCTCGTCATCTGGCCTGACGCCTTTGAAGTGAAGAACGTCTCTAAGCTCAAGAAGCGCCTTTCTTAGCAAAGCTACGGCGTCAGTCTCTACATACGAAAGCGTATGATGCTTCATCAGCAGCGTGACTTCGCCATCTGCTGGCACAATCACTGCAGCGACTGACTCAAGCCATTCGACTACATACGTGATGTTCAAGAACGCGATGTCGTAGTAGAGTTCAGATATAGACATCCGCTTGCTCATGATTCCCCATCCAATTGAGTCTCTGATGGCGCTAGAATTCGTAGCAGAAGCTATCGCGTCGATCATCGCTACGACGTTGTATGCTTTCTCTGAATACAAGCCGACATGAACTCTCTTCATATCGTTGTCGTAGAACGAGAGATACTGTGAAACTGTCATTTTGTTCATACGTTCTTCTCAGTCTTCTTGTCGATTTCGTCTAAGATCTCAGCGTCATGATTGTTGATTGCGTCTTGTATTATCCTAACAATGCTATGTGCGTCAAGATACTTCTCCTGCTCGTCGCTTCTTTCAGCGTTCTTGTCTTCAATCAAATGCATCACATCAGAAGCGTCTATCTTCAATGCATTCGCTAAAGCTTCTATGACGCTGACGTCCTTGACGCCACTCAATGTCTCATCGATCTTCGCTTTCGCTTCAGCTATCTTTCCATTCACTTCAGCGATGCTAGCGTTTACTTCAGCAAGACGTCTATCGCAGTCAGCAACCGTTTCATTTACTTGGCTTATCTCAGCAGCATTGTTGTTCATCTTCGTCTGGATACTCGCCTTCTTCTGCATTGTGTTAGACAATTTCATCTCAAGCCTTGACAGCTGCTCATTCAAAGACGTTATCGTGGCAGCGTCAGTCGTCGTCGCGATGACTGCATTCAAATGCTCGATTTGGCTCTTTATGTCAAGCTCTTCCTGCTCAATCGACTTCAGCTCTTCTTCAAGCTTCGCTTCTTTCGCTTTAAGCTCTTTAAGCTTTCTATTTGCTGCATTCGTCTCCTTCTGAATCTGCTGATACGTCTCAGTCAGATGCTTAAGGCTTTCAGTCATCATATCGAGTATCTGACCATACGTGACTGCTTGCTCAAGAAGCTCGATGTTGTGCTGAGACACGTCGCTTGCTTCTTTAGCTTTCGCGATGACCGTCTCAAGCACACTGCTCAGCGTCCTCTTCGCAGCCTTCTCGCTAGCGTCAGATGACTCCAAGTTCAACTGGCCTACAAGCGAGTCTAAGTCGACTGAAGCAGCTGACACTTTCAAGTTAGCGCCTCTAGATAAAAGAGGCTGCATTTCAGTGCCTTGAGTCAAGGCTTCTACGACGCTACTAATGTTCTGCTGACTAACTTGGCTTATGGCTGGGCTTTCTATTTTCATAATGATCCAATGTTTTCTATAATATTCAATTTAAACATTTTTAAGACTTGCTAGACAGCGCATATGCAGAAAGCTTCTCGACTACTTCATTATATCGAGCGATGCAGTCTTCGACAGCTTTCTCAGCCGTCACGTTGAACATCTGCAGCTTGTCGCTGTCCATGTACCATTCGATTGCGTCGTTCGTCTGCATAGCGTACCAAAGGTCTTCTTCAAAGTTCCACCATGCGTATATGATAGCTCCATTCGGATACTCCTTCACGTGCCAGTCCGTACTAGAAGTCGGCTTGCTCTGCCACATCATCATCATCTTCTCAAACCCATTCTCTTTCAGCCATTCAAGGTTCTTGTCTTTGTCTGTCATAGTCGTCCATCTCCATTAAATGTAAGATTTTGCTTATATAGTTAGATATGCTTCCTGATCTTGCGCACATTTCATTCAGCAAAGCCTCGATTGAAGCTTGCTTTATTGGATTGAATGGAACGCCACGCAAAACTGCGAACTCTTTCGACTGTTCATTTATTGGCATAAACATTTCGCTTGCGATGATCTTCGCATTCTCAACTGTCTTCTCAGGATCGCCTTTTCCAACGTATGGGCAGTATCCCTGAATGTCTTTGATCCGTTTGATGAACCGATCTGAAGGAATGTCTTTGTTTGCTTTTCGCAAATCTAAGAACTCTTGCATGATGCTGTTTAAGTACCATTCCCAGAAATCGACTGCTCGCGTATTGTCTTTGTCTACATAGTCGTAAGTATATAGGAAGATTTCGCCAGTTGAACTAACGGAGCTCCATCCGGGAAACATCGACCAAAGGATGGACTTTTCGATGTACTTTGGGAATGTGCAGCTAAGGATAAGCTCGATAGCTTCGAACGTCTCCTTGCTGTAGTAAAGCCCCAAGTAGACTCGGTTGTCTAACTGCTTAATTCCCATTAGCCATAGCCTCCACTACAAGATCGTAAGCTTTTTTCTTATATTTGTATCCAGTATGCTCATCAAGCGTTCCCATCAGCCTTCTATACTCGTCAAGCAAGACAGCGACTTTAGCTTCTATAAGTGGATTGAGAGAATGCCCCACAAGCCGAAGCAAAGCTTTCTTCTTAATAGGCCTATTCAAAATGATTTTAGAAAAATCGACTACATCGTTCCAAAACCATGGCTTGACATCGCTCTTCGTGTTATGCAAAAGCCATCTATTTGGAATAGTCAAGATCTCTTTAGCTTCAGCCTTTAGATTGTCGATGACGCTTTCAGCCCATCCTCTGTACACTGTCATAATAATGATCTCGCCTGTTGGATACCTCATTGCGAAGCCTCCGCATGTAATGTTCTTGCATGCGCCAATCATACGAACGCTGTCGAAAATGAAATTCAGCACTGTAGCTGCTTCATTCGAGTACAGCCCAGTGAAGACATATGCATCGCCATTCCAATTGTCGATCCGCATATCATTCTCCTTTCACTGCTTCTATGAACTTGTCCATCTTTTCAGAGAACTGGCCAAGCCACGTGTTCGCCTTATACTCATCCAAGACTTCGTTGTAGAAGAATGCGACCTTCTGAGCTTTTATCGCATTCCACGGACGGCCAACGTACTTCTTCAACGGCTTTCCATCGAATATGCTTGAAAGCAGCAAAGCCGCTTTAGCGAACTCTGTAGCTGGCATCATTTCAACTTTCGTCTTATCCGGATCGTCAAGCCAGTCCTTCAGATCTTTGATGAACTTTTCAGGCGAACTACATATCTCTTTGCAGATCTTCTGAAAGTCTGTCATATACTCTTGCACATCGAACTTCTTGACGTTCTCGTATCCTCGTCTATCAACCCTTAGATACAACTCGCCATTTTCGTAAAGCCTGACTAAACCATATATCTCATCGTCTTCCAACAGAAGATTGTACCGCTTGTCGAGAATCCTCAAGAAGTCTCCAAGCAAATCCCACGCTTCAGACGAATACACACCAGTGCCAATGTCATATACTTTCTGGAAAGCTTTGTCAGTGACAAGATGTATGTTTGTGTTCATATAGTGGTCTCCTTTGCTGTCGATAATATATAATATAATAGCATTTTAAAGAATGTCAAACGGTTTCGATGAAAAATAAATAAAAACAAAAATACGCTAAAATCACTATGAACACAGCTAAATGGACAGACATCATCGCAAACGAAGCGATAGACCACTTCTTAGAAGCAGTCGAAGAAAGACGCAGGCTAGTCGACACAGGCCTTTTCACAAACTCTGAATATGAAGAGCTTTGCGACTTCACAGGCTTCTTCTCATGCGACTACGATGGACGCTTCCTCTGGTGCAAGTCTCACAACGTCATCGAGTATAGGGGCCGCTCTGCTTGGAGCAAGATGTGGTACAGCTCGCCCGTCGACCACATCCTCACCGTATATGGAAATTCAGACGTGAACGTGAAAGGCTACAAAGATGGGAAGCACGTCTTCGAGCTGCACTTCAGCAACTTAAGCTGCTGGGACGACTACCAGAGAGAAGTCACAGACAAGTACCATCTGCTTGACAACGACCCAGACTTCCTTGGCAGGCGAGACGACGTGAATGGCATAAATTGGATTGGAAAAGCGAATGGCATAAATGGCGCAGTCGAGAAGTATGCACTGCAAGACGAGACATACTATCTTCTTATGACGAACAAAGACTACTGCGAGATCTCAGGCGTCTTCTTAAGCAATAAGAAGTAAGCTTACAACTTTTCGATTGCATCTAGCACGCTAACTTTATAGCTGCTGCATTCTTTGCCAAAGCCATGCTTATTGAAGTACTTATCGAATTCGTCGATAAGTACTTTTACATTAGCCTGCTTTATTAGATTCCACGGAGAAGCTGTCAAACGACTGCGCTGCTCGCATGAAATGCTTCTATCATGGCCAAGAAGCATCTTGCATACAGCGATGATGTCGCTTAAAAGCTTTTCATTAAGATCGACTCTTCTTTCAATCAAGCTTCCGCCGTCCTTCAGTATGTCCTTGCACATTCTAAAGACTTTCTCCATTATCAGGGTCTCCCAGTTAGCTCTAGCTTCACGCGGATCTTTGATGTGAAAATAGAAGTAGAACTTCACATAGCATTCGCCGTCTTCATCACGGCTACAGTACTCGAACAATGGGTCACACACGATTGTAGCGAAGTCGTTGCTCCACTTGAACATCCTATTTATAGCAGCTGCTGCATCGTTTGAATACAGCCCTGTATGCAGAATGCCATAGTTTCCAGCGAACTTATCATACGCGTTGTACTTGTCATGCCATGTCATTCGCAATTTCGTCATATGATGCCTCGTCAATGCAAAGCGTTCTTATAGAATTCTTGTACCTTCTCTAGCGTAGACTTACCATCACTATTGCTCTCATCGCCACAATAATATAGAACAGTCGGAGCATTATGCTTTATCTCGACATTCGCTAATAGCTTTCCGCCCAAGTCGTTCCACTTCTGCACGTCGAATGGAGTAGACACAACGTGGTAGCCGTTCACGCTTGGAAGAACAGTGTGCTTCGCTTCAGGACCGACTGTCTCAATCAACTGTAGCACAGTCTCAAGCGTAGTCGCGTCCTTTGTGTCTACGTCTAAAAGAAACTTCCTGCAGTCTTTCGTGCCTTTGCATTGGCCTGCAGCTGAAGCTGTCTTCGAGAACACTCTATTGAAGTTCTCGTTCTCTATCATATCTAAGCACTCACGCATTAGCAGCATAGCAGTCTTCTTCTTCGACTTCTTATTCAAGTTTATGTAAGCTCTAGCATTCAGCATCTTGCAGAGCATTTTGATCTCCTTCTCAAGCTTATCGAACTTCTCGATGGACGCAACGTAGAACTCATAGAAAGTCGTATGGTCGTGCACATCTGAGCCTTCAGCGAAGTCCTTCTTTCGCTGAAGAATCTCAATGAAATAGTAGTCGTCGTCTGAATCGAACTTCAGAAGATCTCTAACTGCTTTGAAATTGTCAACAGTCTTCATGCATTCTCTCCTTTCTTAAGTATTGTTTCGATTTGTCTGTCAAGCTTTATCCACTCTCGCTCAAGCTCTTCGCGTTTCTTCATGTCATAAGCTTCGTTTATCTCAAAGACGATGTCGTTCTGTCTATCGAATAAGACGCATAAAGCTTCTTGCTGAATTAGATTTGCACGCATTCCAACAAGCCTTTTGAAATTTTCTGAATGCTTAGTCTTATGAAGCTCGTTTGCGATTAGCATAGCGTCTTCATAGCGCTGCTTGTGAAGCTTCGTTGCAGCGTCTTTATCAACGCACTCTTTCAACGCTTCTTCTGCGCTATATGTGCAGAACCTATCTTTAAAGAGACTAACGACTCTATAGATTCCATTTATGCAGTAAGTTTCATTGTCCCAGAGGTTTGGACACAGATAGCATTCCCCGTCTAAAGCTCTTCTAACGAATTTGCATCTATCGCCATAGCCACCGCTATTGAAGTGGTTAGCTTCTATGCATTCAAGTATCAACTCCAAAGCGTTCTGCGCTCTTGTCGTATAGAACCCAGTCATAAATGCTTCTCCATTTGGACTAAGCTTCATCTCATGCTTTCCTATCCATGATGTTTCGTCTTTCATATCAAAGTCTCCTAAGCAGCCAAATTTCAGATTCCAATATACAATATACAACTGTTTCTTAAAATGTCAAACGAGATTATAAAAAATAAATACAATTGTTTTATTTATGATCCTGTTCAACAACAATGCTAGTCAGTAATTTCAATAAGCAATACCAATTCAAAAAAATCGATGAATACGAATGCCCTCATACTATAGTCTACAGCGTTAGCGGAACGACGTCACCATTCACGCATGGCGTGTCAGTGCACAACACGCTAAACACTTCAGCTGCCATGATAGATTGGGGCGATGGAACGATAGAGTCTTTGAAAAGCGATGAAGATCATTTCAAGTACTTTGAGCATGAATACGCCAATCCAGGCGAATACATTATATCGTTCGATATGAACTCTGATGGCCCACTTAGAATATCGTCGTCGTTCTTCACGATAGGATATTATTCTGACCTATATACATCAGGCTATGCTAGCATTGCAGAAGGCATTTACAATAGTACTAATACGACAATTGAAGTACTCGACTACAATTCTACAGACATTGGCGACGCGATGAACCAATCGTATTCGCCGTTCTCATGCTGCAAAGCTATAATGAGCAATAAAGTGCTTCACCGAATAAAGAAGTCGAAGAACGCTGAAAGCTACGACAGCATTAAGCTAAGGCAGATAAAATCTCCAACAAGAGACTTAGTCTTTTCATATCATGATCTACACAAAGTAAGTCATGTATTCACAGATCTGCCAAATTTCGACACATTCAATCCATACAATAAAAATCATCAATACAAGCTTGGCTATCGTGCATTCAACTATGCGAAACTTCCAAGTCTTCACGTGATAAACGACAATGTGTTTCTAGACTCTCATTCGCAATTCAACCACACCACATTGACGGACATCGATATGTCAGACTTAAGTGTGACTGAACTTCCAAACTATCTTTTCGACAGTTCTTCTATAAGCTCCATCATATTGCCTAGGACATTGATAAGCATTCCAACCAAGGGCTTCTTCAAGTGCACTAATCTGAAAACCGCATATGGATACAACGGAATAAGAAATGTAAAATCGCAAGCGTTTGACCAATGCAAAGAGCTTACTACAGTTACACTGCCTTCTAGTGTTGTGAATCTTGAGGCGAATTGCTTCAATAACTGCTACAATCTGACGACAGTAGATATGCATGGCGCGAAGATAAAGACTATAAGCAATTGGGCGTTCAACAATTGCAATAAGCTTTCGTCATTAAACATAGACTTTGACAGCATAGGACTGATAAAGCCACGTGGATTCTCCTATTGTCTATTCTTAGTCGATCCAACTTTCGCTAATCTTACTAGAATTGAAGACTATGCGTTTAGCTCGTGCTCAAACTTAAGCTCGCTTTCAGCTGACGACTTATGCTTCTATGGAGACTATTCATTGTCCAGAACTGGGCTGTCCTCATATTCATTTCCACCTACTGAACTGGAGATTGGAAATAGCGTTTTCGAGAATACGCCAATTAGCGAGATAACATTGAACTCTATTCCAGAATCTATATCGATGTCAGCATTCACTGGCATCACTGGCGACTGCACAATCTATCTGCCTTGGAGCGAAAACGAATACGAAGGCTACCCATGGGGCGCTGACACGAATAAAGTCGATTTCATCTACCGTGGATATCTTCATCCAGATCCAGCAGATGAGTTCAAGCAAGTAAGACCACCTGACGATCATCTTCTAATACATCTTCCACTTGAAGAGAACCTCAATGAGACTGCATCTAATAAGACAGTCACATTCTCAAATGGCGGCAATGCAGGCAAAGTGACATACTCGCTTATAGACAACCATCAGTGCGCGCATTTCCCAGGCAATTACTTTGGCATAAAGATAGCTAAAGAACAATTCGACGACATATCCGGAAACATCGTCAACCACGACTTGTCAATGAGCGTTTGGTTTATGCCAATGCAGAATTCATACTCCAATTGGAATACTTACATCAGGCTTGGCGGCAAGCTAAAGACGGCTGTGCCACGTGTATCGCTAGTGCTAGCTGGAACAATTGGCAGCAACATATACGCAGGAACTGACGACGTGAACATTGGCCAGCAATATGGCGACACAACACCAATAGAAAGCATGTCTGGAAGATGGTTCCATCAAGTCGTCACATACAAAGAAGCAGGTGGAACAATAATAGCATACTTAAATGGAACAAAGGTCGGGCAGTATCCAATGGCTGTGTCCATTGACCTGACAAGCGGACTTACGTTTGCATACTACGATGGGCAATGCAGCGATAGATACATTCACGACTTCCGAATGTACGACTGCGTATTGACTCGAAAGAACGTCAACTGGCTATATGCGCATGGCGAGAAGCAAGAGCATCCATTAGAGAACGAATATGTCTACTATGCAGCAGAACAGCTGCAGCTTGAAGATGAAGCTATAGTCAGCCATACTTTCACAGCCGGAGAAGGCATCATCGTGATGTCAAACGACATCGTCTACACAAGCGACTTCTTTAAAGACACTAGCATCGTTGGAATAAGTCTTCCATCGTCAGTGACAACGATTTCATATGGATCGTTCAGTGGCTGCTCAGGGTTAGCGCTAGACGAACTACCAGAAGCATTAGAGACAATTGAAGACAACGCCTTCGCAAACTGCTCAAGCTTGACATTGTCAGAAATTCCAGAAAATGTAAGCTACGTTGGCGACAACGCTTTCAGCAATTGTGTTGGATTGACTGAAATCGAATTCAATGGAATGCCTGAAACCATTGAATCATCTGCATTTAACGGATGCGAAAATCTATCGTCAATAACAGTTCCTTGGTATGAAGACGATGTAGACGGTGCTCCATGGGGTGCGACAAATGCGACAATCTATTATGCTATACGCGAAGCGCCACCTGAAAGCAATCAGGTGTTCTACTGGGCTCCAGAACAACAAACATTATATAGCAATACAAATGTGGCGTCGCATACATTTAGCAATGGACGAGGCGTCCTAACATACGATAGTGAATTAAATTCAATGCCAGAAAGTCTGCGTGGAACATCTATAACAAAAGTAGAGATCCCAGATGGCGTATCAGGAATAGGCGCATATGCATTCAGCAATTGCAAGTCGTTAACGTCAGCTATATTGCCATCATCAATTATTACATTCTGGGACAAATCCTTTAGCGCATGTTCATCACTAGTAATGAATGAATTTCCACCTAATGCAAGAGCAATAAATGGCTATGCATTCTCAGGCTGTGCGTCACTTGCGTTAGATTCACTGCCATCCAGCATAATGCTTATCTACGACTATGCATTTGCTGGATGTTCCGGCTTATTGTTGACAGATCTGCCAAATTCAACATCATTAGGTATAGGAACAGATGCGTTCTTAGACTGTGTCAATATGCCACTTAGCTCTATTCCATCAGGTTATCATTCAATGGGTGAATCGCCTTTCTTCCGTTGTAGAAGCATTCGTTCAATTACAATCAGCGATGGCGTAGATGTAAATCAGGTAGGAGGTACGTTGTTCAACGGATGCACAAACTTAACTGACATCTATGTGCCATGGGTGGAAACAGAATTAGATGCATATTTAGCATACACTAAATTTAAAGCCACAAACGCAACGATTCATTATAGAGATCTTCCATCTAATCAGATTATGTACTTTGCATCATCAAAGGCTACGTTGCATGATTCGGCAAATGTCATTTCGCACGAAGACTTCGATAGCACCGGAAACATCTATAGAACTAAAGGCATCATAACATATAGTTCACCATTATCATCGATGCCAAGCACACTACAGAATAGCGATGTAGTGCAGATTATCGTTCCGTCTTCAGTTACGAAGATCGAATATGGCGCGTTGAGTGGAAATTCATCGGTACAATATGTGACAATGCCATGCATTACAGAAATAGATGGATATGCATTCAAGAATTGCAGCAGCTTGACAATGCAGTTCTACAATAATCGTGAAGCTCTTCCATCTACTGTTACTAAGATTGGAAACCAGGCGTTCTGGGGATGCTCAAATTTGACACTATCATCACTACCGCCTAATTTGGAAAGCCTTAACATAGGCACATTCTACAACTGCAATAAAGTGACATTCAAATCAATTCCATCTAGTGTTTCAGCAGTTAAGATTCAAGCATTCGATGGATGCTCCAATATAACTATCGATACAATTCCATCAAATGTAAGTTCAATAGAAGCAACTGCATTTAAAAACTGCTTTAGCTTAAGCTCAATGACGATCTTAAATAAGCCTAACGTATTTGCGGGAGATGCATTCCTCGGATGCTCTGGCATTACAGACATCTACGCTCATTGGTATGAAGACGAATTAAGCGGAGCGCCTTGGGGAGCTACAAATGCAACAGTTCACTATTTAGACGAAATAAACATGGAAATGCCTGCTGCAAATGAAATCTGGTATTATGCGCCATTGCAACAGACACTTACTAATGAATCAGGAGTTTTATCTCATACATTTAGCAATGGCAAAGGAGTCGTCACATATGAAAGCGATCTGTCTTCTGTTCCAGATACTGCATTTGCACAATGCAGCAGCATCACAGAAGTTAAGCTTCCAAACAATATAACAACTATTGAATATGGTTCGTTTGCATTGTGTAAATCGCTTTCTTCAATAAACTGGCCATCGGCTTTAACTGTTATCAACGGTGAAGCATTCTTTGATTGCAACAATCTACAATTTAATAAACTCCCAGATGGATTGACTAAAATAAACTTACAGACTTTCAGAAATTGCTTTAGTTTAACTGGCGATATATCTATGCCATCGTCTCTTGCATACATTGACACCGCTGCATTTAAGTGTTGCAGTGGCATTACGTCGATAACAATACCATCAAGCGTCCAAACGATACGCGAAGAATCATTCCTTAATTGTTCATCTTTGTCTAGTGTGACATTTGAAGGAATGCCAAAATACATAGACGCTACAACGTACAATAATCAGAACGTGTTTGGCGGATGCTCATCGCTAACTGACATTTACGTTCCATGGTATGAAGAATCTAGATCTTTCTACAATATACAAAACGCAACGATTCATTATAGCAACGTTGAAACGTCAATGCCTTCAGCTGACGAAATATGGTATTATGGATTAGAAAAAACAAATCCAACTAACTCAGCTGACATACAAAGCAATACATATGACGACATAACAGGAAAAGGCGTCATTAAATTCAATTCAGATCTGATAAACATTCCATCAGGATTCATATCATACTTAAAAGACACCGCTGAAACTTCATTGAATTATCTGAGACTGCCAGATACAGTAAAGACGATTGGCGAAAGAGCATTCTACAACTTGAGAAAAATGAATATGCCAAGACTGCCTAACGAACTTGAAGTCATTGGGTCTAGCGCATTTTATAACTGCTATGCATTTACTCTCAACAGCCTACCAAGCGGTTTGACGACAATTTACGATGGTGCATTTGCGTATGCGGTAGTCACTGTGAATACATTCCCAGCATCAATCGACTACATCGGAAACACTGTATTCGGAATGATAGGAAGCATTACGCAACTAACGTTCAATGGAACGCCTTCATATATAGATGCTGGCGCATTCATATCACCGCAGCAAACAATAACTGACATCTATGTGCCATGGTATGAAGACGACATAAGCGGCGCTCCATGGGGGTTGAATCCAAATTATGTAACAGTGCATTACGCTGAAAAACCACCACAAGCTACTGACGAAATATTGTATAGAGCTCCAAACCAAGCGACTTTAAACAACAACAATGGCATAGTGTCGCATACATTCAGCAATGGAAAAGGCATAATAAAATATTCATCTGACGTAGTAGAAGTGCAAAGCGGATTATTTGCAGTATCAGATGTAACTAAAGTAGAGCTCCCAAGCACCGTCGTGTCGATTGGAAACTCTGCGTTTACAAACTGTTCATCGCTTCTTAAAGTAGATATGCCGTCGTCAGTCGAAAACATTGATGTAGCAGCATTCTTAGGATGTAGTGCTCTAAACTTAAGCGAATTGCCGGCAGAATTGACTAAAATAGAAATGAATGCATTCCAACGATGCTCAGGACTTACGTTGACCACGTTGCCAGACAATGTATCTTCAATAGATATGTGGGCATTCTCTAACTGCGAAAACTTAGCTTTGACTAAGCTACCATCAAGCATAACTCAAATCGACGATTTTGTATTTAATGAATGCCATAATGTTGCATTGACCAGTCTGCCAGAAAACATTACTAGAATTGGTGAAAAGGCGTTCTACAACTGCTATGACATGACTATTAGTTCGCTTCCAAACAATCTTTCATCAGTTTCAACAAATGCATTCTACAATTGTTCTGGAATGCCAATTTCAGCTCTCCCAACCGGGGCTGAAAGTCTTACAATGTACGACGGGTCATTCTACAACTGCGATGCTATGACTATAAGTTCAATTCCAAGTTCTGTTGTAATCGTTGGCCGCTCATTTAATGGCTGTTCTGGCTTGAATACTATTACATTTGAGGAAGGCTGCCAATTGACGTCTATATGGTATCCATTCGTAGGATGCGAAAACCTGACAGACATCTATCTGCCATTGACTATAGACGAATACAACAATCTTCAAAATAAGCCTTCAACACTATCAGCTGGAAATAATGCAATCATTCATTTCAAAGACGAAAACATACAAAGAATTAAATATAGCGCAGCGTCACAGCTTACACTAAACCAAAACAACATTGTAGAATCTCATACATTTAGCAATGGAAGCGGCATAGTAACATTCAATGACGAAATCTCTGAAATGCCAGCTATATTCAGTGGAACTGCAATACAGTCTATAGAGATTCCAGATTTCATTACAAGCATTGGAAGTTCAGCGTTCAAAAACTGCTCAAGCCTTGAGCTATCGTCGATTCCATCGTCAATTACATCAATTGGAGAGCAAGCTTTCGCAAGCTGTCCTTGCATTGTGCTTGACAGCATTCCATCGTCCGTCAGCTCGATTGGATCTAAAGCATTCTACAACTGCACTGGACTACAGAGCGTGCTTATCAACGGAATGCAATGCAGCATAGCAGCAGACGCATTCGAAGGCTGCTCTAACTTGACTGACATCTACTGCTTCTGGAAAGAAGGCGACGTGGCCAATTCACCATGGGGCGCGACTAACGCGACCATCCACCAGTTAGACTTAAGAATCCATGTTCCATTGAAGAACAATAATTTGAATGACGTCATCAGCAACGTCGACTTCACATTAAGTGGATCACAGATAAACGACATCACGTTTGGCAAAGACGGCGATCATGAGTATGCGCTTATACCTGGTAGATGTTCTACAAATGCTTCAACCAACCAATATGTATGCTTAACGCAGTTGAAAGCAAATGTGCCAAGCTCAGTAATCGACATCGAGCAGAACAAAGGCTTCACGATGTGCATGTGGTTCAAGCCAATCGCTGACATACAAGCAAATGCATTAAGCACAACGTATTTCACATATGGAATGATTGGTGAAGCCGGCGCAAGCGGAAGAACGTTCAACAAAGCATTCGACTTAGCTGGAATAGTAAAACGTCAGATATATTCTGGATTTGCTGGCACATCGCTTACGTCAAACTCTATTGGAATAACTACATTGACCGGAAACTGGTGGTTTAGCGCTGTCGTCTACAACCAAGACAGCGGATTAGTATCAGCTGTGATAAATAATGGAACTGGAACTAAATATACTCAATCAGCAGCAGCAAACGCAAATAAAATCTCATTTGGAGCTGCAAGTCAAGATGTACGCATAGCTTATGGAAAGAGACAGTGCGACACTCGATATGTGCACGACTTCAGGATATTCCAAAAGGCTCTAACGATAAACGAGCTCAACGCTCTATACAATAGAAAGATATAAGCAAGTCATACGTCTTTTTAGTAATGTAATGCTCTAACTTATCGAAAGCTGCTCCATTCTTGAGCAGCTTTCTTACTTCGCTGGACGACACATCGTCGTTTCGAGCTATCACCTTGAACTTATACGTATGCATAAGCTCTGCTGAATACATCCATTCGCCTGCTTTAAGAGACTCCCATTCGTCTTCGCCAACGACGATATAGTCCATCATATCCCACGTCTCAGAAAGAAACTCGTACGTTCGTTTCGTCTGTCTCATCAATACGACACGGCCATCTCTAATGTAGTCTGACAGATTCGCTTCGACTATCGACTGTCTCAAATCAAATGGAAGCATCAGGTCTACTTCTTTGTATGCATGATCCGTTATAGCTACATACAACTTGTTGAGCGGGTCTTCTTCTAATATTCGCTCTATTATCCTTTGGTGAGCTTTCGTGAATGGGTTTGCTGCTAGTCCAAAGAAATAATGAATCATACGACGTCCTTTGTTGAAAAATGGTGCCGGATATCCGGATTGAACGGACAACCTATCGCTTACAAGGCGATTGCTCTACCATTGAGCTAATCCGGCTTACTGCATATTCAAAATATAAACCAATTCAAGCTAGCATAAGCATTCTATGCAGTCATCGTCCTAATCGTCTCGACTAAACGAAATTGTCGTATATATCATAGCGGTAGTCGTATAAGTAGTCGTCTATGAACTTTAGAATGACCTCGTTGATGTACTTGTCATCATGTATTTTCGCTATCTCGTCTTTTGTGAAAATAGAGGGCTGAGCAGATTCAGCACAATTGAAGACGACGACGCCAACTATGTCTACGCCAACGACCTTGATGTCGCCTTCATCATAATCACGGTCTTCTTCGTATGTAAGCTCGTTTCCGTCTTCATCATATATCTTTTCAAAATCTTCAATGATGCATTTCACGCTATCGTAGTCGTTGAAATCATCAGATTCAACGCTCAACTTTGGATTGCTACAGAAAAACACTATCTTGCTGCCTACGCCTTTTACTCGAGAATTCATATCGCCAAATAGTTCATTGAATCTATCGAATAACCTAATCGTCTTATGTTGGCGGAGGTCATACGAATGACAGAACTTATTATAATCGAACTCTAACTTAAAGATGTTGTCTTCACCAAGATATATGTTGTCTTTAGCCGATGTAATCATATTAGCGAACGTAGAAAGTCTATTAGACTTCACTGCATCAGCAATGAAATCTGGATACATATCAGCTTTAGCTAAAGCATCTTCTGCATTAGACATTAGTTCTGACACTTTGTCTATGAAAGCTGATTCAGCATAGCCTTTAATTTCATCAGCTATGATGTCTATGAACTCAAGCTTAGCTAACGCGCTAATGTTTGAATAGCAATAACTATCGGCTCTGCATCCCCATTCTGGTAGATTAGAGCTATGATTGGATGAAAACACTTCAAGAGTCTTTTGTCCGTAAATGAATGCGTTCTTACGAAAGTCGTATTTCATTCCGGTGAATCTAAACGAGACGACACTATGCGAATAACGGCGAAGCCTGTCTAAAGATCGTTTAGCATCACTATCAGATTCAGCGCCGTCTGACACTGAATCGCAGAAATGATTGTTGTCGCCAACAAGCTTTCCTATTAAGTCGATGCATACGTCTACTTCATTATGCGAGACGTCGTTGTTTTCAAAATAGAATCTCACGCATCCATCGTAGACATGCTCATGATCGAATATCCCATGCACATCGTTCATTAAAGTAAATGCATATTCAACGGATTTATTGAAATTGCGGTTTGTCTTACTATCTGACATAGACATAAGTCTATCTTTCGCATACGCAGCTTTTTCGTCTTCACTCAAAGTAGATTCACACACGGTTCTTCTATTGCATGAACTTGCGTATATGTCATATAAAGTCTTCATTTAGTCGAATGTATTTTGTATTATTTATAGAATACGAAAAAGGCTGAGATCGCTCTCAGCCTTTAAACGTCTATTTCAAATCAGCAGAATCATTCGCCCTGCACGACGTACATGTTCTCAGCCTTCAAGTTGAGCTTCTTGAGAATAGCAGCTTCAACGTCTTCAGCTTCAGTCATAGTCTTATTGAACTTCAAGTTCCAAGAGCCTGAGATGACAGCTTGGTTGTTCTGATTGAAGAACACGCTACCATCGTCCATCTGGACAACGCAGAGGTCCCACATTGGAAGGTTGCCGCAAGGACCAAGATAGTTCGGATAGCCAACGAGCGTGCCACTGATTGTGTTCACGATGTTGCAAACGAACTCTTCACCCTGGATGTAGCCACCGCAGATCGAATTGGAGCCAGGAGTGGTCGACTTGAAGGTCTTAGCAGCACCAAAGCCAGTGTTCTGCACGAGGACTGGTTCAGCGCCAAAGTTCAGCAGGCCAAAGAACCCGTTGTAGAGGAGCTCATCGCCAGCAGCAAGCTTCTTGATGACAGTAGCAGGATCGAAGTCGGGCTGAATCTCGGCATCAGCTGGAACGACGAAGTCGAGAGCCATCTGAGCCTTGAAGTTTGTGTTCATCGGCTCGCCACCAGCAGTGTAGTTCTCAGGACCAAAGATGCCAGCAGCAGCGAAGACCGGTGTCTTAAAAAGCTTGCGAGAAGCTGGGACATTCTTAAGATTGCCCTTCAGCTGGAGGTAAGCAGTGCCGTTCCAGTTGCCGTAGCTACCAGTTGAGTCGATGTCGCCACCGCATGAATTGCACTTAGAAAGAACGACGTAGCCAACGATTGTGTCAGACTTGACGGTGAACTTCTGAGCGATTTTGCCAGACTTGCTGATAAGACGGAGATTGTAGTCGAGGCGCTTGATAGTAGCCTTGTAGTCGTACACAAGGACATCAGCAGCCATCATGATTGAGCAGACTGCGAAAAACGCAGCGGTAATTAGTTTCTTCATTTTAATGCCTTTTTGTTAGTTTTTCTTATATATAAGATAAGCTACATAGTAGCTTAAGCTCATTTGGTGGAGCTGCGGAGAGTCGCACCCCGGTCTTGACTTAGCTTCAGCCGTCTTTGCTACGCTTGTTTCTTCTCTACTTATGCTTACTCCAAATGGCGTCCGAGAAGCAGGCTCCATTCGTCAGCAGCTATCTTAAATGTCGCTTGGCTTCTTTTAGCTAAAGCCGCCAAATCTATCTCAATGCTTAACGCCGTCTTCAACTATTGAGAATCGCTGAAGAAAGCGTGCTGCCTAAGCAGCAAGTGCGTACTCTTCGTTCGCAGTTATTCGTTCAGTAGATGATTTAAGAGGCCAACTACTATCCTCTAAGCGCTAGACAAACGTCTACTAACCAATCGAAACTTGTTCAGCCCCGTGTTGATTTTATATCAATTTAAATCATCATAAGACGATTTAAACAATATATTATATTTATCATTATGACAATATTGGACATCGTTGAAGCACCGTCTTTCATAGCTTATGATGCTATCATAAGTCTACGGAGTTCTTCGCTTTGAAGCTCGTCCCGACGTACTTCTTAAAGAAAGCGTTCAAAAACTTCATCCTAGCAGTTGACTTCTCTGAACAGAAATAGAAGTCTTTGCTGTTAGCAGTCTCAAACAATTTATAAATCTTAGTAAAGGACGACTTTATCTTCTCATCCGGATAAGAGAAGTCGATTAGTATGTCCTTTGCTGTCGTTCTCCCATTGACGTTCGTCTCAACGTAGACTTTAACTTTAGACATCCCAAGATCTTCTACTTTGAAGTATAATACGCTTTTGTCTTCTAAAGACTCATCGAACTCATAGCTCTCGTCTTTCAGCGCGTCGCCTACTTTGATGTTGAACCTTGGGACGCCAAGCTTCGCAAGTCGCTCTCTGCATAGTAGCGCAGTGTCCATGTCTAGCTCGATTCCGTAGCACTTTCTTGGGTCAGCTCCCGCGATGACTGCAGCAGCAAGCAGTCCGCCTGCTCCAACCGTCGGGTCGAGGATAGATCCTTTCAAGTCTTCGAACTTCTCAAGCATCTTAATAGTCAGCTCTGGTGGTGTAAAAAATTGGCCCAAAGCTTGGCGCTGCTTAATGTCCTTGTCGGAATACTGTGAGTCTTTCCAACTATCGAACTCTTCCTGAATCTTCGCTTTTATGTCGTCAGTTAAGATCATAGTTAATCAGCATTATCAGCAGCCTTTAATTCTGCTCGTCTTGCGGCGTTCAAGTCCACGAACTCATTGAAGTAGCGCAAAGCTGCTGACACTGCGTCTGGACAGTCATCCAACGGCCATGCTATAGAGTAGCCATCATCATATGGGATCTGGATCCAAATCAGATTGTGCTTCTCCGGCTTCACATAGGCATTGAGAACGTAGCCGCATCTGCTTAAAGTGAAATGGCCTGGCTTGTCTTCAGTGAATCCAAGCTCAACTAGCTTCTTCTGTGTCTCAGGGTTCATCTTCCTTGTCTTCCTTCGCTGTCTTCTCTCAGCCCTATAGTCTCAAAGACGCAGCCTTCCAGGTTTCTGTCTCTGTCTACACTGTCAATGCCTATCCATATCCCGTCCTTAATGGCTATCCTATCTGTCTTCAATCCAATCATAGCCGGCTTGTCGTTTACTTGCATCTTGCCTAGAATGAAAGCGCAGATTGCCATGATGATGAGACTTATGCAATAGATGATGTGCTTCATTTGTACTTCTCCATTGTTTCTTTTTATAGGTGAATACAGACTTCCTTTTTGTCCCACATGCAGTCGTTTTAGTCATGAACTTTATTCTTTTTTCATAATTCCTGATTCATCTTGTATGAGATCAAGAAAAACATTTGAAATTTTCATTGAAATTTTAATTAAAAACGTTAATAATGAATATTTAGCAAAATATCTATGACGACCAATCCATTTTTCATCTTTGTAAATTATTTGAAGTATTGCAAATTTATTTAATGTCGCAATTAGTCTAAATTGACCAGGAGTTGAACAATC
>Ga0265298_10003055_pt1 | contig 22525 bp, 7 predicted proteins | sample AusTroGonzalo_MG_3_FD_193486 | JGI IMG/M metagenome (GOLD analysis project Ga0265298, IMG submission 193486) | Bovine rumen microbial communities from tropical cattle in Woodstock, Queensland, Australia - Gonzalo_01 | ecosystem: Host-associated > Mammals > Digestive system > Stomach > Rumen ...
TCCAGAAATGCTCGTCCGGATTGGACTCGCCGTCCAGGAACTTCAGATGGAACAGCGAAAAGTTGTCCACGAGCTGAGACTGCGCATCCTGCTTCTTCTTCCCGAACGCCGTGTAGCGCCGGATAAAACCACTCTGCTCCAGCGCATCAAGCATGCGCAACACGCCTCCTCCTTTTTTCATGCCTGTAGCGGACAGGATCTCTCCACATGTCATCCCGCAGGCGTGTCCGGACAGAGCACGAACAATCTTCATGTATCCTGGTCTCTCCCCGAAAAGGGATGAAAACACGTCCTCGAACTCATGCCGCAGCTGGCCATCCTTCGCAAAGCACAATGCATACCATACTGCAGTTCCTTTTTATCCGTGGCACATTATAGCATAATTTAGCGAGAAAGTGCCACGGATAAAAAGACGATCTTTCAACTTCCCCTCGTCGCGCTCCGTCGCGGCCGCAAGGTCACGCCGCCCTCCTAACGGCGCACTAACTGGGAAAGCCGCCATCTTGGCGGCGCTTCAACCACCCGCCGACCACCACCGCATTTCGCAAAGTCCACCTAATAGGGACGGCGTTCCACCGCCGTCCGCCCCACAGCCGCCGGCGGTAGCGCGAGGTGCGTGTTTGCCGCATAGCGATGTCCATAGTTTGCAAACTGTGAACCTACAGGTTTGGGAGAAGGGACTTCGTGTGGGGAGGTTTTGAAGGTTGCTGGGGGAAGGGCGCGCATTTCCGCGCCGATTTGGGCGTTGGCAGTTTCATCCCCGCCTTCGCGCGCTGCTGCTTCTGCATCGCCGCAAGCCTTCTTGTTTTCACGAGTCCCATGACATCACCTCTCGCGCTACTGTATCAATGAACTGTATCAAAAGGGTCTGACCCTTTTGCCCCCCCCCTCAGTTCCCCTGCCGCGAGTAGGCTCGGATGCCGATCTTGACATCCTTCACGCCCGATTCGATCAGGTTCATCGCCCTGTCGCGGTCGGCGTCGATCGCCGAGGCGGGGATCACGATGATCCACTTGTCGTTCCAGGCGCTGCGGCCGACGAGGCGCGTGGACTTGAAGTCCGCCCCGGCGCGGAGCGTCGAGTGGCGGCGGATTGTCGCGGTCGAATCGCTCGTGCCGTCAAGACCCGAGAACGTCGCGATCCAGTCCGTCGCGTCCAGCTCGTCCGAACCGACGGTGTACGGGAGCGGCATCACCTGATCGACGACGGTCCAGCTGAGGAGCCTGCGCTCGGTGCCCGCCGGCGAACGCATGTAGTCGAGGCCGACCGGCACGAGGTAGATGTTCGGCTCCACGCCCGCGCCGCCAGGGAGCTGGTCGAGGCCGACGAGATCCACGCCCACCGCGTCGATCTTCGTCGCATAGTCGGAGCTCGAGAACTGGTGGTCGCCGAACTGCAGGGCCTTGCCGAAGAAGTTTTCGGCGTTGTTGATTACCGTCGAGAACGGGATGATGTATCCGGGCTCGCGGCAGACGACGGCGGTCGCGCTCGCCGGCGGCTGGCAGTGGCGGATGAACCGCGAATCCGTGAGGATGTTCTCCACGCGGTACTTCGCCAGCTCCTTCTTCCAGGCCGCGTCGCCGTCCGCGCCCTCCTTGATGCGGAAGAGCTCGCGCCTGAGCGAGAACCACTTCGCCGGCTTGTCCGGATTGTTGATGCCGAGGCGCGGCTTCAGGACGTCCCAGTTCGCCTTCATGCGGTTCACGATGTCGCAGAGGCCGCCGTCCGTCGTGGCGCTGTTGATCGATACGCCCGGCTGGCCGAGCGAACGGGTCGCGATGATATCGGCGAGGAACTGCTTGCCGGCCTGCGGGTCGGTGGAGAGGAGTCCCGTCTCGTAGTCATAGACCTTCGCGAGCTCCCACACGTAGCGCTGCGCGGTGTCGAACGCCGTCGTGTACTTCGTGAGCGCGAGGTTGCGCTGCACGCGGTTGTACATGTCGAGGTAGCGCTGCTCGGTGGCGTTGTTGGAGACCTGCTGGCGCCACAGCGCGCGCTGCTCCTGGAGCTGCTGGCCAATCTCCACCTGGGCGCGGTACGCGGCCTCGGCCGCCGAGAGTTCGGCGAAGGCGGGCTGGATCGCGAGGATCGAGAGGTTGAGGTCCATCGCCAGGCCATCGATCTTCTCGTAGATCTCCTTGTACGCACCCCGAATCTGCTCTTCGAGATCGTAGACGGTTTTGGCAAGGTCGATGAACATGCCCGCGTACTGCTTCTTGTGGCGCGTTTCGTATGCGAGCATCTGCATTCCCGCAAAGCAATACAGATCCATCTTCTCGATAGGAATCTTGGGCGAATTGAAGAGGGACTTGGGATCGATGGCAATCGTCGTACCGACTGAGCTGATGCCGGGTATTACATCCTGCATCATATCGCTGTCGATCATCATGAGATTCATGGTGAAGTCGCCCAGTTCGATATGGTAGTCGTCATCCATCGTGTCTACCCGTACCTTGATTAGCGTCACGCCCAACTCGATTCCAAGCGTCTTCCAGAGATCCGCCTCCATGCTCTTGGCCATCTTCACGCCCTCCTTCAAGATGGTGAGCTTGGTGTCGTAGTCGCTCAACACGTTCTTGACGTTCAGGTAGGCGGCGATGTAATTGCGGTAGGCGGTCTGGATCGTTCCCTCCATCCGGCGCGAGCCGGTGACGGTAAGCGGCTTCATGCGGATGCCGCCTTCGTTCACGATGTAGTTGATGGGGATTTCCTCGTACTCGTCCTCGATTTCGCCGCCCAGCCAGCTGAGCTTGTGCTTGTACTTCCAGCCGATGCCGTCCGTCTCCACGAGCTTGTAGGAGTTGGTGAACAGCGTCTGCAGGTCCTCGAGGATGCCGTAGGGCGTGAGGTCCATGTAGTTGTAGTTGTAGAGATCCGGTCCGTCATAGTCCTGCGGATACGTCTTGCCCACGCCGATGTCGCCCGAGTAGGGCGTGCCGTAGATTGCGATGAGCTGATTGTTGAAGGACTGCTCCTGCATCGCCATGTCCGCGATCACCGACTCTTCGTTCTTCGAGATCTGCGCGAGGCACGAGCCATAGACGTTCGCGTATTCGAGGACCGTGCGGCAGTTTGCAAGCGACTTCTCGGCGCGCTCGAGAATCTGCTCGAAATGCGACTCCTTCTGCGCGAGGCGGTCGGGGTCGATGTCGAACGGGATCGCGTTTTCGGAAAGTCCGAGCGGGTTCGACCCGGCCTCGAAGCCCTGGAGCTTGCGCTCCACGACGCGGACGGACGACGCGAGGACAGGCAGCTGCGACGCCGTGGTGCGGTCGATCTTCTTGATGCCCTTGTCCGTGAAGGCCTGGTACGGCGCGTCGTTCGTCGGCAGGAGCGCGTTCACCGTCATCCAGTTGTACGCGGCGGCGAGGCCGGTGCGCGTCGCCCATTCGCCGTAGCCGAACGCCTGCTCCCTGTTTGCGTCGAAGTAGGCGGCCGTGGCGTCGCCGCCGTTCTCCTTGTACGCCTTGCGCAGGGTGAGGTCCATCACGTCCGTGCCGGTCTGGACGAGCTTCACGGCCGCGTCGGCGAACTTCGACTCGTCCTGGTAGTCGACGTTCATGAGCTTCTGGTCCATGAGCATCTCGCCCATCGCCGCCGCCCAGTCGAACCAGGGGTTCCTGAGGAGCCTGTAGTAGCCGGTGAGCGCCGAGAGGTAGTGGCCCCAGGCGTCGCCGTGGCCCTGCGGATACTGGACCGCCGCGCAGTTGACGTCGAGGATGCCGTCGCGGGCGCGGATGCCGTAGTTGGCGACGTACGCGGGCTCGCCCTCGGTGATGCCCTTGGTGAGGTTCCATGCGAGGCGGTTGTAGAGCGGCGCCTCGGTCATGCGCGGGAACTGCGTCGCCGCCGTGCGGCCGCGGAGGAGCGCCAGCTCCTCGTCGAGGAGCGACGGCACCTGATTCGCGAACGAGAAGGTGCCGGACGGGAACTGCTGTCCGTCGGTGGTCGGCGAGATGAGCGGGTTCTTCGCGTCGGAATACGCCTCGGCGCCGAGGAGTGTGTAGAACTCGCCCATGCGCGTCTGCGCAAGGATGAGCTGCTTCGACATGTCGATGTTGTTTCCGCCGGCCGCCACGAGCAGCGACTCCGCGCGGTTGAAGACGGTCTGGTAGAGTTCAAGGAGACCGACCTCCGTAAGGTTGTCGTTGTTGAGCGCCACATCGCCCTGGTAGGGTTTGCCGATCTGCTCGAGCATCGTGAACCAGATGTCACTCGGGTTGTTGTAGAAGTCCTCCACGCGCTGCGCGAACGGCGTGAGCGAGTTGAGGACGCGCTGCAGCCACCCTTCCGCAAGCTGTTCGTCCGCCCACCGGCTCCAGAACTGCTCGTCGCTGGTCCATTCCGGATGCGCCGCCGCGAGGAGTTCCCACGTGGCCGACCCCTTGACCGGACGGTAGCGCAGTGTGTAGTAGGTGTTCACGTAGTCCTGCAGGTTCGCACCGTTCTCGCCGAGCTGCACCGAGACGAGGCCCGTCTCCAGGGCCTTGTCCTTCCAGGAGGCGGTCCCCTTGTCCGGCACCGTGCCGTCGGTCTCCGGCGTCGTGTAGCACCACTGGAACTCGTATTTGTCCGACGTGGAGCCGAGCGGCGTGCGGTAGAGGAGCGTCAGCTTCTCGGAGAGCTTGTTCATCGAGTCGGTCAGCACCGCGATGCCGTCCGCGTAGAGTTCGGGGACGACCTTGATCACGTGCATCTGCACGGGCAGACCCTCGGAGACCTGCGTCGTGTCGGGGTTGTCGTTCTCGATGAGCGTGACGTATCCGATGCCCGTGCCGTCCGCGATGAGGCCGTAGTGGTCACGCGCCAGATAGGTGTTGGCGGCGGGATAATCCTTGGTCTTCCATGTGAAATGGCCTTTCACGTAAACGACCGTCCACGGGCTCTTGTTGGAGACGATGTTGTCCCATTCCTTGTTGAGGTAGGTGTTGAGCCCGAGTTCCTCGTAGCGCGACTTGGCGCCTTCGAGACGCGAGCCTTTCACCTTTCGTGTCTCGCACTTGTCCTCGTGCCAGGTGGCGAAGGTGACGTTCTCCATGTTGTCGATCGCCTTGCCGCCGACGACCTGCCAGGGCGTGCCGATTTTGCTGAACGCGTATGCATCCACCGTGAAGCGCTTGGACATGACCGACGAAGAGTCGTTCGTCATCTTGCCGGCCCATTCCTTGTAAACGTCCTTGTTCGGGAAGACGAGCGCCATCTCCTTGCGCCCTTCCGTCTCGACCGGGGCGCCTAAGTTCGTCCTGGGAGACGGCTTCACCTCCGTCGTGGCGAGCGAGTCCGCCGCCGCGTTCCAGTTGTTGACTTCCGTCTGGTGCAGCGCCGGATCGAGCTTGCACAGCGCCTTGATCGCCGCGCGCTCCGCGGCCGTCAGCACGTTGAGCTCAAGATAGGAGCCGCCTGCCTCCTTCTCCACGTACTGGCCGACGAGGTTCATCGTCGCATGGAGGCCGGGGTTGAGGATGCCGCCATCCTCGACCGTTATGTAGAAACGGTCGGAAATCGACGGCGGCAGCCCGGTGAAGTAGTACCTGCCCTTGCGGAGGAACGTCGTGCCGGAAGGTCCGAGGACGAAGCCATACTCGGACGGGAAGCTGGCGTTCACGGGGAGCGTCTTCGCCGAGGGCTGCTTGACGGTAGGGTCGATCAGCTCCACCACCGTCGCGCCGTCCGAATTCCCGGCCGCGACGTCGGCGGGCGAGGGATTCGGGTAGCAGACGGCCATCGACGCGGCGTTCCACATCTCGGGAAGCCCCAGCGTCGCCTTGGTGAGCACCTGGCCGAGCTTCAGCTCCGGCACGTTCTCGGGCCAGTCGACGGTCCACTTCCAGCCCACGGCGGCGTCGATGTTGGTGATCTGGGCCATGCCGGGGTTCGCCACATCCACGCAAGAGAGCCACGCGATCGGGGTGCCGACTGCAGGCTGCGTGCCGAGCGACGGGAAGTAGAAGCCCGTCTGCATCGGATAGCCGTATTTGGCGTAGGTGATGCCGTCGCGCCGCGCCCAGAGTCCGTTCTTGCGGTCCTTGTAGACGACGGCATTGTCGCTGAAGTCGAATGCAGAGGCGGCAGTGTCGAGGGAGGTCTGGCAGCCGGCCAGGCGGCTGATCGGCTTTGGCGGCACGAGCGCGTTGCCGACGAGGTTGAAGCTCGCCATCTCGGGATAGTCCTGCGAGATCGTCGCAATGGTGAAGGCCTGCATCTTGCCCTTCCCGTTTTCGGCGTACATCACCATCACCAGCGGCTTGGACGTGTATTCCGTGTTGAGGTCGTTGCGGAGCGCCCAGACGACGTAGTCTCCGTTGACGTCCACGAACGCGTGCTCTTCGTTCGGGTTGTAGCCGATCGCATTCCAGTCGTTCTCGTAGTAGATCTCCGGCTCAACGCCGTCCTCGGCCTTCAGCTTCAGCGCAAACGGCTCCGGCGCGCCCGCGCCGAGCACGGAGCAGTTGCGGCAGGAAAGGACGTTGCCGTTCGAATCCATCGCCGTGCGGACCGTCCCGTTCGTGCCGAGCGTCGCAAGATCGTCGTCGGAGGCGAAGTCGAAGCCATAGACGACGTCGCTGGCGTTCGTCCCTCCGTCATACCAGAGGCCGAGGCTGTCGAGCGCGATGAAGGTCGCGGAGTCGCCCGCCGCTGCGTCCGCCGCGCCGTATGTCGCGGTCACGCCGTGACCGAGGGCGATTGCGGGTAGCTCCACCTCGACCTCGAACCACTCGCCGACCGGAACCGCCTGGGTGTCCGTCTTCTCGTTGGCGCCGATCTTCTGCTTGACCTGGACGCTGAAACCGTCCGTCTCGTCCTTGACGAGCATCGCGTCGATCTCGGCGGCAACCCCCGTGGCGCGGTCGCCGAATGTCCACTTGGCGATGCGGCCGGGCGTCGCCACCATCTCGCCGTCCTCCATCGCATCCGGCGACACGTAGCACGCGAAGCCGACGCTCGCCGACGACGCGCTGGTCAACAGCCGCTGGTTGCCGAGATCGACGCTCGCCGTCGCGTTCGTCTCGAGAAGCATGAGCGAACGCGCTCCCCATGCCGTCATCAGGGGATCGGCCGAGCCGAGCTGGGACGAGAGCGTGATCTCGGGGAAGAGTCCAGGCGACATCGCCTCCTTCCACGTCACCTTGTAGTTCTGCACGAGCGCCGGATAGGTGACCGGAACGCTCATCTGCGGCGTCTGGAAGTTCGCGCGCCACCAAACCTGGATCTTGGACGCGCTTTCGTTGACGCCGTAAATTGCGGATTCAAGGTCCTCGAAGGGATCGTCTTCGGACTCGCCCGTCACATCATCCATCAGGTCTTCGACAGACACCGTCGTATCGACGGGAACGAGGGACTCTCCGTCCGGGCGGTGGTAGAGCCGCGGGTTCCAGTTGCGTCCGCGCGATTCCGGCTCGTAGATGTAGCCGGGGAGGTTGTCGTCCACCCGCTCGGACATCGCCCGCGCGTCGGGTCCCGCCTCGAGTCCGATGCGCGGCGTCAGCTCCTTGCCGACGGGCCACTCGAATATCCAGGGCGTCGCCACCGCCTTCTCGGTGTAGTCCGTCAGCTCCACCGGGAGATAGGCCGGGCAACCGGCACCGCTCTGATTCGCGAGCTTGACGAGGATCTTGCTGCCTTGCTGGCCACTGAACGCGAGCGTTCCCTTGCTGGAGTCGTAGTTGGCCGAAATCGTCGCCGGCATCTTGAAGCCGGACATCGTCGCCACGTAGTTCGTGGGCACGTACATGGGGCAGCCAGCCTGCGCCCCGCTTGGCGCCACGACGACGCGCAGGGGCTTCTCCGGCCAGCTGATTAGATAATAGTCGTGCTCGAAGTTCCACTTCGTCTTCATCGGGTCTTCCGTCTGCCAGAAGACTTCCGCCTTCCAGGGCATGGCCATGCCGGCCGAACTCGTCGTCACGTCCGTCGGCGCGATGGCGAACACCTTGCCGTGGTCGGGGTCTGTCAGTTCCTCCCCTTGCGCGGCCTTGTATTGCTCAAGATAGGGCGAATGGGGGTCGTTGGTCTCGCGATTAAGTCCGGCAGCGGCGACCGCGTAGAGCTTGTCGTCCGCGTATCCGCCGCCGGCCGGCTGCAGGCAGTCGCCGACCTCGGCGTTGAGCGTCGTCACGTTCGGAGGGCAGATCTCGACGACGATGTGCGCGATCATGTGGTCTTTCGTCTCGGTGTCGTAGTAGGCGAGCACGAACTGGCCCTGCGGACATTTTATCGCGCCCGTCTGCTCGTCCACGTTGTAGCGCACGGTAAGCATCTTCGTGTTCGACGAATCGTAGTCGATACCGTAAACCACGTTGGACACGCCCTCCGTTTTCACCTCGTAAACGCTCTTCAAGAGGTCCTTGTCGCCGAAGAACTTCACGAACTTTCCGGTGAGGTCGATGAACGCGGCGTTGTTGGCCTCGTCGACGCGCGTCGCGAAGAGCCTGTATGGACGCGCCGACGACGAGCTGCCGATGTTGTAGGTGCGCGAGTCGCTCGCGCCCGACGTGGACACCCACGTCAGCTCCGTTGCGCCGCTCGCGGTGAAGATCACACGCTCGTATTCGTTCGATGCGCCGACATCGAAGACAACCCGGCCTTCGGCGACCGCCGTGGCGTTCGAGGCCATGGTCGCGGCCCAGTCAATGCTTTTCGGATCAAAGATCGTGTCGGTGCAGAAGTCGCCGAGCTTGGCGTCCGGCGGCTGCTCCGAAAGCGTCCGGCCGATCGTCCACGCCGCAAGCTCCCACGTCAGCGTCGTGTCCTTGGTCGAAACGGTCGTCACCCGCTCTTCGGGCGACGTTGGCGCACGGACGGTCGAAATCGGGTACGCCACAGTCGGCTGCGTGTAGCCGGCTGTGCTGCCGCTGCTGTAGATGTAAACGGGCAACTCCACTTCACCGAGCGTGAGCTGAATATCCGCCGGCACGTCCGCTTTAGCGGCCGTAACTGCAAACGCCGTTGCCGCCGCTAATGCGGAGGTTGAAAAGTTGAAAAGTTGAAAAGTTGAAAAGCAACTTCTCAATTTCTTAGAGAGTTTCTGTGCGAAACGCATGGATTTGCCCTCCTTGGGGAATTTATTATGTTTCTTGAAATTCATGATCATTCAACCTTTCAACCTTTCAACGGGCGGATCCGACGAACGGGAAGAATGTCACCTTGAGTCCTCCTTCGTCGGACGTCGGCGCGCGAACCTTGTCGCCTTTCTTGCAATACTGCACGACCGCCGGACAGCGCAGCGCGCGTCGGCCGTAATCGCTGCTCGAAATGAGCGCAATGCCGTCAGACGGCGCAGTAGCCAGCTCCTGCCCTCTCAATATCGCCCCGGCCGGGGTGGGCAACACTGTCGGCTTCTCCTTCGAAAACACCCGCACGCCCTTTCCGCGCAGAAGCTTCGTGCGTTCCGCCGGGCCGATCGTCAGCGGCGAGACCGACACCTTGCCGGCGCCGTACGCATTCACCGTGCCCGCGACTTCGAGCTTCGACACCGTGGCGTCCGCCGCCACCAGAGAGTTTTCGGTGGCGAGGTTCCCGATGCGGATGTCAAGCGCCGCCCCTTCCGCCGTGAGCGCGCGGTTGACTGCGGCGACAGGCCTCAGTTCGCGCCTCGGCTTCATCTCCATCGCGAGGCTTGCGGAAGGCCCGATTGCAAGGCCCACGTGCGTCACACGCCCCGTCGCGATCAACGCGGCGAGGTTGTCGTCGCCGAACGAATAGACGAAGCTGCCGTCGGCGTTCACGGTCACGTCCACCCCCTCATTTCCCGTCTGCCAGAGCGGCGTCGTCGCCTCCGATCCGTCGTACACGCGGAAGTGCATCCTCTTCGTATAGGTCGTATCGTTTACGGCAGGATCGCCCGTCAGCAGGTTCAGCTGCCCACGATAGACGAGCTTCACGACGCTGCCTTCGGGAACCGCCCAGTGGGCGTAGAGACTCACGTTCGACGGCAGACCCGACAGGGCACCTTCCACAAGTGCGCCGTTTCCGTCAAAGACCTGCACGCCGTCCTCCGAGTAGTAGCCCATGAATGTGTAGTCGCCAGCCCTTTGCGGAATCGGCGCATTCGCCGTGCCGCCTTCCGCGTAGTCGCCCATGCCGACCGTCCCGCCTTCCGAAACGAAGGTGACGGAATACACCGCTGCCCAGTGCGCATGGAGCGTCGTATCCTCGACGGTCTGCCAGACGGGATAGACCGGGTTGCAGTCCGCATCGTAGATTTGCGTTCCGCCGGTTGCGGCCGTATAGTAGCCAATGAATAAATAGCCGTCTTTGGCGGCAGGGCCCGGCGCAGCCGGTGGCGCGAACATAAACGTTGCCTGCTCCGTGCCGACAGTCGTCTCATCCGACCTGAACGTGACGGTGACGGGAGCGGCCACCGCATCCCCGGAGGTTTGTGCCGTCGGCTGCGCAGCCTCGCGCGCCGGAGAAAGGGTCAACGTTGCCGACGGCAGCGCATAGAGGCTGCCGCCCGCTCCCTGCGTTCCGCCATTTCCGCCCGCGCCGCCCGCACCTGAAGACGATGTCTCATGCTCGGGATAATCGTAGTTGCTGTGTTCGTCACTCGCTTCGCCGCCGGACTTCGTGCCGCCGCCGCCGACAGTGCCGCCGCCGCCGTTGCCGCCCTTGCCGCCGTCGATGCTAGTGGAGTGGTAGGAGGACGAGCCACTGACAACGACATACGAGCCGCTGCCGCCGCCACCACCGCCCGCGCCGCCGCCGCCACCGCCGCCGATGGACATCGCCGCGCCGCCGCCGCCGCCCGCGCCGCCGGGGCCGCCGCCGCCCGCATGCCAGTCGTAGGAAGCTATTTCGTTCGAGTTGTCGCCATATTTACTCCCCGAATAGCCACTTCCGCCGGCCGCGCCGCCGCTCACGGTCACGGCGACGTTACCGAGGATGTACACGTTACCGCACGACCCGCCTGCGGTGCCGGTGGCGCCCGTTTGGCCCGGGTCTCCGTCTGCCGGGAAGTTACGGTTTCGATAGGAAAACCGCCACTCCCCCTGCGCTGCTCCTGAGCCGCCGCCGCCGCCCGCGCCGCCGCTGCCGCCGATGCCGGCCGCCGCACCGCCACCGCCCGCGCCGCCCGCGCCGCCGGCACCGTTCCTGTGATGGTTGTCGCCAGTGTCATCATACTCGGCGTTACCGCCGCTGCTGCCGTTTCCGCCGCTCGCGGCTTTACCGCCCGTCGCGATCAGCGTGCCGTCGCCGACGATATAGAGCGTCGAGCTTGGGGTGAGGTAGATGGCCGCAGTGCCGGAGGCGGTTCCGCTCGCGTCTTGGCCTTTCACCGTCAATGTCGCCCCGTTCTTGATGTTGATGACTGCGCGCGCGCCGGCCGCCACGTTGATCGGGCTGATGCCAAGCGTACCTTGCAATGTGGTGTTTTCCGCAACAGTGTAGATATCCTTGTCGGCTAAATTCAGCGACATGTTGAACTTCAAACTGCAGTTTCTGAACTTCGGACCATATCGACCGGACCAACCATCATAGTCCTGCCCGTTCATCTCGTATTTGAGTTGGCGGGTACTGGAATTGAGACTGAAAGTAGCTGAGAACGCGGCTGGGGGGGATATCAATTCGTTTGCCCTATCCATGATAGTATGGGTTGCCAGAGCATTCCCATTCGCGTCGAGTTCATAAACCTTGACATTGCAGGTTTTGCTAACGTGACCGCTTGCCTGAGTCGCAGTCATGACAATGCCGGAGGCCGTCACGGTCGGATTGGACTGAATGTCGTCCGCTGAAAGCCCGCAGTCCGTGAGCGTCACCGTCTGCGACAGCGAACAGGGGTTGTAGCTTGACGCAAACCAGCTAACGTCCTCTATCAATTGAATCCCGAAGTCACTCCCCGAACCAGAATAGGCATTCACCCATCCGTCCAGCGTCGTGCCCGCACCGTTCGTTAGAAGTTCAATCTCCCACGCAGATGCGGAGAGCGCGGCGACCGTCGCCAGTGCAAAAGTTGAAAAGTTGAAAAGTTGAAAAGTTGAAAAGCGACTTTTCAGCCTTTCAACGAGTCCTCTTGCGAAGCTCATCGTCTTGTCCTCCTTGCAATGCAAATGATTCTTGAAATTCATGATCGTTCAAACTTTCAACCTTTCAACTTTTCAACTTCTCAACTTTTCAACCTTTCAACGGGCGGAGCCCACGAACGGGAAGAATGTCACCTTGAGTCCTCCTTCGTCGGACGTCGGCGCACGCACCTTGTCGCCTTTCTTGCAATACTGCACGACCGCCGGGCAGCGCAGCGCGCGCCGGCCGTAATCGCTGCTCGAAATAAGCGCAATGCCGTCCGACGGCGCGGTGGCTATGACCTGTCCGCGCAGAACCGCCCCGCTTATGGACAAGGGCAGCGACTGCGGCTTCTCCTTCGAAAACACCCGCACGCCCTTTCCGCGCAGAAGCTTCGTGCGTTCCGCCGGGCCGATCGTCAGCGGCGAGACCGACACCTTGCCGGCGCCGTACGCATTCACCGTGCCCGCGACTTCGAGCTTCGACACCGTGGCGTCCGCCGCCACCAGAGAGTTTTCGGTGGCGAGGTTCCCGATGCGGATGTCAAGCGCCGCCCCTTCCGCCGTGAGCGCGCGGTTGACTGCGGCGACAGGCCTCAGTTCGCGCCTCGGCTTCATCTCCATCGCGAGGCTTGCGGAAGGCCCGATTGCAAGGCCCACGTGCGTCACACGCCCCGTCGCGATCAACGCGGCGAGGTTGTCGTCGCCGAACGAATAGACGAAGCTGCCGTCGGCGTTCACGGTCACGTCCACCCCCTCATTTCCCGTCTGCCAGAGCGGCGTCGTCGCCTCCGATCCGTCGTACACGCGGAAGTGCATCCTCTTCGTATAGGTCGTATCGTTTACGGCAGGATCGCCCGTCAGCAGGTTCAGCTGCCCGCGATAGACGAGCTTCACGACGCTGCCTTCGGGAACCGCCCAGTGGGCGTAGAGACTCACGTTCGACGGCAGACCCGACAGGGCACCTTCCACAAGTGCGCCGTTTCCGTCAAAGACCTGCGAGCCGTCCTCCGTGAAGTAGCCGAGGAAAGTGTAGTCGCCCGCGCGGGTCGGAATCGGCGCGGCAGCCCCCGTCTCCCCTTCCACATAGACGACCGAGCCAACTGTCGCGTCCGTCGAAACGAATGTGACGGAATACGCCGGCACCCAGTGCGCATAGAGCGTCGTATCCTCGATGGTCTGCCAGACGGGATAGACAGGGTTGCGGTCCGCATCGTAGATTTTCGTCCCGCCTGCCGTATAGTAGCCCTGGAATGCATAGTTTGCTTTGGCAGCGGGGGCGGGCGCGGACGGCGGAGCGAGCATCAGAGTCGCCTGCGCCGTGTCGACGGAAGCCCCGTCCGACATGAACGTGACGGTGACTGGAGCGGCCGGCGCATCCTCGGCGCTTTGCGCCACCGGTTGCGCAGCCTCGCGCGTCGGGGAGACCGTCAGGGTGACGCAGTCCATCGTCTGGAACGTGCCGTTGCCGCCGCGTGTCGTGTTCGCGCTGCCGCCATTGCCGCCGTAGCCGCCGCAAGCCCAGCCATAAACTTCGCTAGTCGCCCATTGGCCTCCGCCACTGCTTCCGCTGGCCCCGGCAGTGCCGCAGTAGGAACTGCCGCCCGTGCCGCCGAGACCCCAGATTGCGATATGAGAATCGCTTTGGTAGGTGCCGCCGCCACCACCACCACCGCCGCCGGCGCCGCCCGCGCCACCACCGCCGATGCCGTATTCCGCGTTCTGGCCACGCGCACCGCCGCCGCCGCCACCGCCGCCGCCGCCGGTAAAATCGTAAGTCCAGCCTGAACCCGCGTCGGTGTCCACCGCGCCATTCGACCCGCCAGTGCCGTCGGATGTCGCCGCAGCCCCTGCCGTCGCCTGAACGGTGAGATTGCCGAGAATTACGACTTGTCCCATGCCGCCTCCGGTCGCACCGCTTGAGCCATCGCGCCCGCGATTGCCGTCGCTGCTGTAGACGTTGTTACCGCACGTCTTCCATTCGGTGTAGTCGCCACCGGCGCCACCTACGCCGCCAACGCCGCCGATGCCGCCGATCGCAGGCGCTCCGCCGCCGCCGCCGCCGCCGCCGCCGCCGCCAGCACCGCCTCTGCCTTTCTTATTGGGGATATCGATTTTGCCGGAACTGCCATCGCCGCCCGCGCCGCCGTTCGCGGCCGCGCCGCCCGTCGCGATAAGCGTTCCGTCGCCAACGATGTAGAGCGTTGAGGTTTCGGGAACGCGGATGGCGGGCGCGGCGCCTGTGGTTCCGCTCGCGTTTCCGCCGATCACCGTCAATGTCGCCCCGCTCTTGATGTTGATGACCGCGCGCGCGCCGGCCGCCACGTTGATCGGGCTGAGGCCATTCTCGCCTTCGAGAGTCTCGCTGCTCGCGACAGTGTATATCTCTCCGTCGGAAAGCACCACAGGCCCTTCGAAGACTTTAAGCATGGCCTTGCCGTTTGACACGGTCCACTTTTCGCCCAGAGCCGCGGCAAGGTCTTGGGCGCTCATCGAAGAGGCGTCCGTGCCTTGCGCCGTGGCGATGGTCTGCTTGTAGAAACTGTTTTCCACGGTGATGTTGTTGTATCCCCTGCAGAATGTCGCGCAGTGATAGTTTGAGGACAACACCACCTCGCTCGGGGCAAACATGGAGTTGCTGATTTTCATCGCGGCATCATGTTCGTTATATCCCACGAACCCGCCGATGCTGTGTCCGTTCGCGAAAAGGAGCGATCCGTCGAAAAGGCAGTTGTCTATCTTGGTATCCACCACCTGGATCGTTCTGGACATGAATCCACCGCCCGTAATGTCCCCGGAATAGCTGCTGGTGATTGCGACGGACGAACGACAGCTGGAAATCGTGGTGCCGGGAAGTTTCACGTCGCCGACCAGCCCAGATGTGAAATGCCTGTCCGTGGTGATGCTCCCCATCGTATGAAGATTGGAAATTGCGGCGCCGGCGACGTATGCAAACGGGGCCGCGAAATCCACGCCCGGCAGATTCCAGTTCAATGTCAGCCGATGCCCCTGTCCATCGAATGCGCCGCCATACGGATTTCCGTCCGTTCCGACGCGCGGTGAGTTCTGCACGAGCATCACGTTGGCGGTCATTTCCGCGTCAAGCGTCGTCTCGCCGCTGTTCACGCGGTCGGCGAACGCGGCCCAGTCCGCGGCGTTTGCGATCTGCACCGTTTCCGCGGAGGCCGGCCGCGCGAAGAGCGCGGCGACCGTCGCCAGTATTGCAGGAAGTGCCTTCTTCATTGACCGGTTCCTTTCAGGCGGTCGCGGGGCGACCGCCCTACCTTTATTCTTTCACCCCGAAGTAGATGAACTGGGCCTTGACCAGCGAGAGTTCGCCGCTGGACATCGTAAGCCGCACCGTGTCGCCGCTTCGGACGGGGACGGTCCAGATAAAGCGGCGCTTGTCGGACGCATCGCCCAGCGTCCCTTCGGGCGTCACCTCGGCGACAAGTGAATCCTTGTCGCCGACGACGTCAAGCTTCAGCCTCGTGTCCTTGGGATTGTTGCACTGCGCCTGCAGCTGGAAGAACCCGTCGTTGTTGGCAGTCCACCTGCTGACCTTGCCGGCGCCTGTGTCTTTCGCGGCTACGCCGCCGCCAATCGTCATATCCGCGAGGGTGGCGAAGGTATCGACCCTGTTCGCCGTCTGCGCGTTCGCGCCGCCCAGCCAGTCGAGCGTTCCGCCGGAGATGTCGACGCGCTCGAGGTCGATGTTGCTGAAGCCCTTGAGTTCGCCGGCCGTGAACGAGCCGCTGCGCGCGTCGAAGGAATTGGTCACCGAGATCGACCCGGCGGCGACGTTGCCGATCGCGATCGCGTCGCCGTAGAGGAACAGGGGGTCGTTGGAGCCGAGCAGTTCCACCGATGCCGCCGTCAGCGCGTACGGCGCCATCGTCACCGCAATCGGATCCGGTCCGAGCGCACCGACCCTGACCCCCGTCACGTTGTGCGAAAGGCCGTCCGATCCGTCCACCGGCACGGAAAGCCCGAACACGCCGTAGTCTGCCGTCTGAATGGTGAGATTCGTCGTCGCCAGTCCGTCGCTGTAGGTTATCTCCACTGCGGAATTTACCGGTTGGTTGGCCTTCGCAGTGCCGTCCGCGTTGTAGAGGACGCCGTCCAGCTCCACCGTCACCGGCTCCGTCCCCACCGCGAGGCGGATCGCGCCGCGCGTCGGCGCCGTGCGCACCGCCGCGAGCTGATCGACGACGAACGGATTCTTCGCGAGGTCCGAATGGCCGGCGAGCGTGACGCTCGTTCCGTCGCGCCCGACGGCGCGGACGTTCTTGTAGCTCGGATCGCTGTAGATCTCCGCCGCGTCCTCGTTGCCGGCGTTCGCCCCGCCAAGCGGCGGATGGATCACGTGCGTGACGCCGGCCACGACCTGCGTGATCGCCGCGCCGTGCGAGGTGAAGACATCGGACGGAGCGACGTTCTCCGAACACCAGTTGAAGTCTTTCGTGCCGCCGTGCATGGACACGGCATCCGAATCCGCGAAGATGCAGTTGACGGCGCGAATCTCCGCAGCCGGGTTTGCGCTATAGATGGAACGTCCGGTAGTGGCCGTGTTGTGCGCGAACGTGCAGTTCAGGAGATCGATCCGGCCGCCGCCATCCTCCAGCAGGGCGCCGCCCAGACTGTCTGCCGTGTTGCCGCTGAAAGTCGTGTTGACAAACAGTGCGTACGAGCCATGCACATACACCGCGCCGGCATGATGGCCGGCTCTGTTGTTGGCAAACGTGGATGACGTCACGTAAAGTTCCGCCCCCTCGTACATGACGGCAATCGCGGCACCGTTGTAATCCCCGTTCATGCGATTGCCGATGAACGAGCATGAATCAACAGAAACGGAAGCCTCGCCATTGATGCTGATGGCGCCGCCATGCCAGGAGAAGGACGCGTTCATGCCCGTAAAGTTCAGGCTGGCGAGCGAGAACGCGCCACCGTCCGACGCCTTGCCTTCGAAGTACAGGTGCCGTGCGTTCGATCCCGCAACAATCTCGACGCCCATTGCGCCCGGCTCAAGCTCGCAGAGTCCGTTGATCTCGAACGACCGCTTATTCGCCGGAATCCTGATCTCGCTCGCAAGCCGGATGACCCTGTTCGTCGCGTCCAACTTCTCGAAGGTGACGCGCCGACGCCCATCCGTGCCGACGAGGCCGGGATTGGCTACGAGCGCGTTCACCGCGTCGCGCAGCGTGATCGCCTCGTTGCCATAGACGTCGAGCGTGCTCGCCCCGTCGCCGGACGACGTGACCGAGAGGACGCTCGAATCGATCTCCCAGCGGGCGTAGAGCGTCATGTCCTGCGTGTAGGGCGAAAGCACCATCGTCGGCTTGTAGTCCGGCCCGTACACGCACGTACCGGCGCCTTCGCGCGTCGTCCAGAAGCCGGTGAAACGGTAGCCCGGGCGCTTAACGCGCGGATTCACGCCTTCGACTTCGGTGTCGGGTATCACCTCCATCGCGTTGGCGAACGGCTGGCTGATCGTGACCTTCGCCGTCTCGCTGCTTCCGGCGCTCTTCTTGATGTCGAGGTCGAGCGTGACGTTCACAATAAGGAAGCTGTCGAGGGTGTCGGGCAGGGTGCCGTCGCTGGCGCGATACGGCGAACTTGCGAGGCCCACCGACGGCAGCACGTAGAGGTTGCCGCTGCTGCCCTGCGTTCCACCCACTCCGCCGGCGCCGCCAGGACCGGACTTCGATGTAGAATGGCTGTCTTCATCGTAGTTGTCATGATCTTCACTCGGTTCGCCGTCAGACTTCGTGCCGCCGCCGCCGACCGAGCCGCCGCCGCCGTCGCCGCCGTGTCCACCATCGATTTTTGTCGAATGGTAGGTTTCGTCGTTGTCCGTCACGACATACGAGCCGGAGCCGCCGCCGCCGCCGGAGCCGCCGCCGCCGCCACCGCCGCCGATGGACATCGCCTTGCCGCCGCCGCCGCCGCCGCCGCCGGGACCGCCGCCGCCCGCATGCCAGTCGTCGGTCTTTTTGTCGGTCTTGGTTCCACCCCAAGATCTCGATGCGCTGCCAGCCGCACCGGCCGCGCCGCCGGTCACGTTCACGATGACGTCGCCGAGAATGAAGACTTTCCCGCACCCATTTCCATTCGAGCCGCTTCCACCCGCTCCGCCCTCACTTCCGTCGGCGGGGAAGTACTTGCCGTGTTCTGCATACCTGTAATCAGACTTGGCCGCGCCGGATCCGCCCGAAGCGCCGCCGCCGCCGGAGCCGCCGATACCGGCGCCCGCGCCGCCGCCGCCGTCGCCGCCGGAGCCGCCAGGGCCGTTCTTGAAGTGGTTCGTCCCTGAATCATTGAGTTCGGCGTCGCCGCCGCCGGAGCCGTTACCGCCGTTACCCGCCTTGCCGCCGGTCGCCGTAAGACTGCCTTTGCCGGTGATGTAGAGCGTCATGCCCGAAGGCAGGTAGATGCCCGCGCCGCCGCCGGTTTTGCCACTCCCGTCGCCGCCCTTCACGGTGAGCGAACAGCCTTGCGGAATGTCGATCACGACCTTGTCGCCGGACCCGCTGCCGCCGGACTTGACCGTGATGGCGTTCTGGCCCGACGACGGTGCGTTGATCGTGACGTTGCCGCTCACGGTATAGACCGTGCCGCCGTTAAGCTCCATCGGCGAACTGCCGCTGATCGTACCCGTGGCCATATCGGCGCTGCTTTTCGCGGCGCACAGCGCCACGAAAAGCAAAGTTAAAAAGTTGAAAAGTTGAAAAGTTGAAAAGCAACTTCTCATCTTTTCAGAGAGTTTTCCTACAAGGCCCATGGATTTGCCCTCCTTGTGAAATTTACTATAAATTTTGAGATTCATTATCGTTCAACCTTTCAACTTTTCAACTTTTCAACCTTTCAACTCCCCATTCCCCGTCAGGGGTTGCCGAACGCCGTTCCGTAGATCGTCTGCGCGTCGCTGTCCTTGCCCTCGATCTTGCCGCCCGCCGGCACGATGACGCTGAACGCGCCGTCCTTGCCCTCGTAGGTGAGGATCATGTCGCACGGCGCGGAAGTCGTCTCGTACTTGAAGCTGCGCTCCGTAAAGCTCACCGGCCAGTTCGGACGCGAAGCCGTCACGTCGCGTACGGTGATCTGCGAATCGCCGCCGCCGAGTTCGCGCGGACGAGGCTCGTCGAACTTCGTCAGGGAGCAGTTCGGGGGGAACGCCGCAAGCGACGCGCCCTTCTGCACCGTGATGCTGTTGGCCACCGCCGTGTCGATGTTAACGCCCTGCGCGAAGGCCCCGGTCGGCGCATAGACGATATCCGCCGCCTTCGTCCGCGCCGCCCGTGCCGCACGTGGTGCAGTCGCAAGTTTCTGGCGCGGCTTCAGTTCCGACGCGTCAGGCGGCGTAAGGCCGATCTCCGGCGTCCCCTTGATGGCGCCCATGACGTCGGCGAGCGGGTAGCCTATTCCGTCGGGGTCGTTGCCGTTCTGGTCGCTCAGCTCGGCGTAGAACACGCCGTTCGTATCGACCGGCACGCGCATCGTCCGCGCCCAGAGCGCCGTATCGGGCGACTTCGAGTCGTAGAGGCGGAACGTCATCTCCAGCGACATCGCCCGCTCGTATCCGCCAGTCCGCCGCAGCACGCCGCGATAGGTCAGCACCTGCGGCACGTCCGCGAACGCGGCAACCGCCAAAAGCATTAGTGAAAAGCCAACAAGCGCTTTTCGGTTAAACGTTCTATTCATGTTCTTGTCGTTCCTTTCAGTTGCGTATTAAAGTCCTATGAAATGAATCGTCTTGCCCGCAAACGACTCGTCGCGGGTGTAGATCTTGTCGTCCCACGGCTTCGACTTGTCCTCGTCGAACACCGCCATCCAGCCCTCGGAAAGTCCGAGGTGGTCGAGATAGCCGGCGAGCTGCGCGCATGAATCCGCCGGCGAGAAGTTGCGCCGCATCTTGAGCTCCACGGCGTAGCGGAACTTCCCGAACTCGACGCAGAGGTCGAGGCGCTTCGAGCCTAGCGCCATCTCGCGGGCGATGCGCCCCCCGCCGTTCACGACGCGCTGGAGATAGCCCATCATCACGAGATGCGGCGTCGCCTCGTTGTAGCCGTACACCTCGCGGTCCGCGCCGCTGTTCTCGCGCCAGAACCGCTGGAACTCCGCCATCAGGGCCGGCATGTCGAGCGAGCCGTCGGATTTGAGCCAGAAGGGAGCGCGGTAATCGTTGTAGAAGCGCTTCTGCTCGGTGGCGGAGAGATAGCGGATCATGATCTCGCCGTACATGGGATTGCCAGGAACGAGCATGTGCGCCTCGTTTTCCCTGAGAAGCCCGAGGTCGAGCACATAGCGGTAGTCATCGTCGAACTCCGAGAGGAACGCGTCCTTGCCGAGGATGACCGGCTCGACGACGCGCCTCACGCGCGGCTCCTTCAGCCGCTCCATGAGGCTGTCGATGTGCGTCCCGCGCGCACGGATGATCGATTCCTTCGCCGCTGAGATGTCCTCGGCCGTGACCGGCTCATCGTAGCGGCGGTCGTGGATTTTCTCGACACACTCGCGCGCCAAGGCGTTCACGAGCCATGGCTGGCCGCGCGTCAGCTCCCAGACGCGTGCGACGGCATCCGGCTCAAAGACCTGTCCGGTCGCCTCCGTGTGCTGCGCATAGAGGCGAGCGACGTCCGCCTCGTTGAAGTTTCCGAGCGTCAGGTCCTCTGTGATGATGTTGAACGGGCTCGCCGAGCCAAGCGTCTGGCTGTCGGGGCGAATCCGGGCCTTGTAGTCGCGGATGTCGCGCATCCCCACGAGCGCGACAGAGGCGGGGAACGGCGAATCCTTTCGCGTTATGTAGCCGTCGCGGAGCTGGCGGAGGAATGTCACGAGCGTATCGTCCGAAAGGCTGTCCACCTCGTCGAAGAACACGGCGAGAGGCTTCTCCGACTTCTCGGACAGCAACGCGAGAAAGGCCCGGACGTCCAATCCCGGCGGCGGTGGGAGGAGCGCGGGAATCGCCGAATTCGGATCGCGGACGAGTTCCTTGAAAAGCGGATGGCGCAAGACGGCGTTTCGCATCGACTCCACGATCTTGGGGATTCCCTCCATTGGATCCGTGAACCGCTGGACCGTCTCGACGGTGAAGTAGAGGGCGTTCATTTCGCCCTTTGCGTTGATCTCGTCAACAAGTGCCATGAGCGCCGTCGTCTTGCCGGATTGCCTCGCGGCGTGCAACACGAAGTATCCGCGCTGCTCGACGATGCGCACGATGCCCGGCAGCCTTTCCAGCGCCGGTAGCATGTAGTGCTCGTCAGGGAAGCACGGTCCCGCGATGTTGAAGCACTTTTCCATCTTCAGCTTCTTACCTCTGAACTCTCAAACTTTCAAACTCTCAAACTCCCAAACTCTCACTCCTCCAGCTCCGCCGCCTTGACGGCGCGCTTGAGCGTGAACGTGCCCTCGGACTTGATGGGCTTGTTCGCGATAAGCCCCGTCACTTCCCAGGTCACGACGCCCGAAGTCGTCTCGCTCGCGTTGTACTCGAAATTGATCGGCTGCGAGTGTATGCCCTGCTCGTGCCAGGAGAAGAAGAGGCGATTCGAGATGCTCCACAGTTCGGGCTTGATGGGACTCGCGTAGTTCGCGAAGTCGTCGCCCGAAGGAGCTTCGCCCTGATAGTCCGCCTTCTTGCCGTCGTGGTCGGGATGCCAGGCGTGGCGGAACGGATTGTCGCACGCCGTCGGAGCGATGGTCCACGTGAAGTCCGCCTCGTCGCCGAACGCCGAGCCGCCCGCCGCCGCGACGACGGGCGTATCGACGCTCATCATCACCGTCGAGAAGCGCTTGGGCGCCTCAATCTCTGCCGGCACGTTCGCAAGCTCCTTGAAGAGCCGCGCCGTGCCGTTCGTATCCATCCCCGCCGCGACGCGCTGGAGAAGCCTGCACGTGCCGTTCGTGTCCACATGCATCATGACGCTCATCTTCAGCGTTCCGCCGGCCTTCACGGGGATGGAATTGGTATCGTCGATCCAGGTGACCTGCGTAAGCGCGATTTCGCCGATCCAAAGCCCTACCGGATAGGTGACGGTGTCCGCCGGCACGGCCGCCACGGCGATCGGAAGCCGCACGCGCATCTTGCTGCCTTCGGGATCCTCGATCACCAGAATCGCCCCGTATTCCGTTCCGGGCACGAGCTGCGAGCGGTCGAGGCTGAAGGCCTGGTCCGAACTCTCGCCCGGCGCCAGCGAAACGCTCCAGGCGACGTTCTCTTCGACATTCGTGTAGCCCGGCTCGCTGATTGCATCGACGCGCGGCAGGCGGCGGGAAATCGGCGGCAGGGCCTCCCTCGGCTCGGATGCCATCATTCGGATGGTGAACGTGTGGTTCGTCGTGCCGCAGTTCAGCACCTTGATCGACGCGTAGTTCGCGTCAGACCCGAAAAAGACGGAACTGCCCTGCACGCCGATCACGCCCGGCCATTCGCCGGCGCTCGTTGACGTGAGCGCGTAGGCCTTGCCACTGTAGATCGGCGTCGTCCGCCCGAAGGCCGCCTGCTCCGCGTTCTTCAAGGTCGGCGT
>Ga0265298_10003057_pt1 | contig 22516 bp, 37 predicted proteins | sample AusTroGonzalo_MG_3_FD_193486 | JGI IMG/M metagenome (GOLD analysis project Ga0265298, IMG submission 193486) | Bovine rumen microbial communities from tropical cattle in Woodstock, Queensland, Australia - Gonzalo_01 | ecosystem: Host-associated > Mammals > Digestive system > Stomach > Rumen ...
AACTCAAGTGTGTAGTCAACGTTGTTCTCTTCATCATGAAGGATGATCGGTTTAATCTTATCACCATTTGCCATGTTTCTTTTCCTCCCGTATAGGTTGATATATGTTAAGGGCAGTAATCCGCAGATACGGGCAACGGAAATGGTTTCCCACTGTCCTGCCACTTAACAACAGGTCAATTAGGAACTAGCGGTTGCCCATCCTGCGATCTGATTGGGGATGATGTGCAGACTTGCTTCTGCAACGGCATCTACACCCATCTCATTGAATCCCAATTCGGTCGGCATTCCTGCGAAGAAGAACGAATCAAAATTCGGAATCTTAATCTCAAACCACGTATTGAATCCACTCGCCCACGCAGTATTCGCAGCACTCACAAGGCTTGCCCATGTAGACTTCAGAGAAGCAGTAAGGTTTGCCGTGAGGTCGAACGAATCACCTGCATCAAGCACTCCCGTGATAAACCTGCGGTACTTATCCGTCAGATTCGTGACTTCAAGCTTGCTCGGAGTCAGTTCTACGCCAGGAATGGTCTTGAGATCCGGAATGTTGACATATCCGGATGCAGGACGAGAAGCACTTGTGGCAACCTTATAGTTGAGTGTTACACCAATGGTATTGAACTCAAGTGCCATGTTCTCACTCCTTATTTCTTCTTCGGAGCAGTAGGTTTCTTCTCTTTCTGCTCCTGTTTGGTTTCATTGGGTAATCCCGCATAACAACGTTCGCAGATTTCTGCGTTATCCTCGTTGTGATGCCCACAGTACGGACATTTCTTCATGTGTTACCTCCGATAGAACTGATAAACAGTATTCTCTCCGACAGTAAGAGGTTTGCTGACAATGACTTCCCAAACGCCATACTGTCTGAAAATGGTTCTTGCGATGTTCAGCGGTTGATTTTTGCGAACCCTACGAAATTTCAACCCTTGGAGAGCAGTATCAACAATCCCAAGGATCTTCTTCCCTTCCGTTTTCGCCTTGTTCACATCGTCCGTGTATACACTTACCTCGTAGGAAAGTCTCGTATGGTTCTCGGAACAAGCATCTGTAGCAGAATTCCGGTATGGGGCATTGTTTGTTTCTTGGATTACAACACAAGGGAATACCGCAGTTTTCTCATCGAAACCTGTTGTAATATCTGCATTCGGATATGTGGTTGTGACGGCAGTGTAGATTGTATCGACAATCTTACTTTCAATGTCAATCATTTCCAAACTCTCCTTGTGCAATCTCTGTGCTGTGTTCCTTGATCCACTCTTTGGCTTTATATAAGCCTAGATGCGGAGGAACCTCCGTGTACCGTTGCCCACCGAATACCCATGAACCCCAATCCCAATACTGCCTTGCATTTTCCCGTGAGTAAGATCCTGGGAATACATCGGTTTCCGGAACGTGTTCAAAGTAATCAGACGGGTCAACTGTTGCATCACCTGCACCGAACTCTGCAATCAGTGGTTGATCCCCGTAAACTACGATGTTCCCTTCGTTCTCCGCACTCATTGGAGTTGCGATAACACCGAAATCACCGTAGGCATTCTGTGCTTCTTCTGCTCCCTTGTTTGTAAGGTCTTCCGCTACTTTGCAAAGTCTATAGTCGAGGAATTCCTTAAACAGTTCAAGGTCGCTGATTGCCGTTTCAATTGAATCCTGTGACAGTGTCATGTAAATTTTCACTGCACATCAACTTCCTTGAGGTAATAAATCAGATGATTCAGACTCTTTGCCTTACGAACAACCTCAAAGTTGTGGGGATTTGCCACCACGGTTTTGACTTCCGTCTGCACTCCATTAATAGTTTGCGTTGCGGTTTCTTCATGCGTGGGTTCAATCCCGTACCATACACGGGATTCTTCTCCCATACTGCAAGTAAGATCCTCGGTAACTGCCCTATGTGTGTATCCGGTCACAATACCGTAAGGTTCTACGTTCGCAATACCTTGACTCCCTAGGTTGTTCGCACCGGACGAGATCGCCATCGACATTCTAGCCTTTGTAGGAGTGCCGTATGTGATAACCTTCTCGCCCGTTTTGAATCCGTTGCCATCCGTTGCGTATGAAGTTCCCGTGGGATTTGCGTACCACAGGACTTGCTTGTTCCTCTCAAGAACTCGCATTTCATCCACCAACCTTTGCAAACGGGGTCAAACGCTTCAGAATATCGTCATCATCTACTGTGCCGTACTGTCTGTTTACGCCATTTTCTTCATGGTTCGTCTCACCCTGTCCTCCTCTACGGAGAAAGTAACGTGCTGCCAACTCACATTGAATCGTATCGTATCTTACAGGCACATCACCCGAATCCTTGCCGGATTCATACGGGAATAGCCTTTCCAACATTGCATTAAGGGCGAGAGTAAGGTAAACCCCTACAACGGCATCCGTTGCTTCGGCATCAGACTCAACAAGTGTCTTCACCATTGCGATTTTCTCTGCTTGTGTCATAGGGGTTTCCTCCTTACTTGGTCTTCCGTCTGCCACCTGTGCGTTTCACAGGTTCTTTGACGGGTTCTTCCTTGACTTCATCAACAGGTTTCGGTTCCGCAGTTTTCTTCTGCTTCTCTTCTTCTTGCTGTTTCAGCCAATCATGATGTAAAAGCATACCCATATTATGCTTTCCTCCGATAAATCAGATTAGGACAGATCAGCACAGGTCAGCTTGATGAGTCCGGATGCGTTGTACAGGTACGGCACATAGTGCTTGGTAGCAGTGTAGACATTCACACGCCGGAGAATGTCACGATCTGCTTCAAGCATCGTGTCACGCTTCATAATCAGACGGAGTGCACCAGGCTTGACGATGTAGGCATTCTCATCCTTCGCAGCAGCACCCTTCAGACGGTTCGTTACGAACACATCGCATCCGAAGATCTGACCGACAGCACCACGGACGAGCGCACCTGCTGCATATTCAGAAGCAGGACACCAATCCTTGGTATTCCGGATGGCAGTGTACAGTTTCGGAGACACCAGGACAGCTTTCTGACCGTCAATGTCTTCGCCGAACAGTTCAAGAGCATCAGAGATGTCCTGCACCTTCAGAGCAACGGAAGAACTGCCGTTTTTATAAACCATCGGAGCAGTCTGTGCAGCCATCTTCGCAAGCAGATCAACTTCAACCTTGTCCGCAATGGACATAACAAGCTGTTTGGCAATCTCGGCAACGGGATCACCGTAGGCAGACAGCATTGCGGTATCGGAAATCTCAACACCCTTGCCGATTTCTACGATACGGGCAGAAACGGTAGAAGCATTCAGAGACACAGTGCTGATGGCACTTGCTTCAGACAGAGTAGAAGCAGCAGAAATGTAGGTGTAATAAGGCATGGTCAGAATATCACCGGGTCTGCCGACCAGGGTGGTATCAATCTCTGCCAGGGGAGCAAACCGGATCGCATCAATCAGTTTCTTGTCGATATAATCAGCAAGAACCTCCGGATCAACAAGGTTCGCCAGTTTCGTGGTTTCACCCATGAGGATTCAACTCCTTTAACTAGTCTTATTCATGTACTCACGGTACAATTCCGGATGTTCAGCTTTAAACTGAACCATCTCTCTATATCCCATTTTGTCGAACTCTTCCTTACTGACGGTCTTTGTGGAATTCCCACCTGGCAGTACAGGATTGTTCAGCATTGCCTTTTCAGCAAGTGCTTTATCATGGGATGCAATAAACTTGCGAATCCCATCGAACACTTTCACAGTGTCACCACTGTTCAATGCCTGGGCAGATTCCTGTGCAAGCGTTTCATCAAAACCGATTGAAACGAACTGCGATTTGAAATCTGCGATGTTCTTCTCTGTCAGAACTTCTTCAAGCCTTTTTTGCATGGCAGCGGTTGCTTCGGCTTGTTCCTGTTCTTTCTTTTCCTGCTCGGAAAGTGTGGATTGATACTTCTTCTTCCATTCACTTGCATCAGCAGAAGCATTGGTTACGGAGTTTTTGAGTTTTCCGTTTTCTGCTTCAAGTGCTTTGATCTTCGCTTCAAGAGCAGAAGTATCGGTTTTCTGTTCCGTCTTGGTTTCACTGTTCTCTTTGGAATTCTCAAGTTCATTTTCCATTTTTATTAGTTCTCCTTTTCTGCGATTATTATCCTGTCTTCTCTGACAGCTTGCGATTTTTGAGTGCTTCTCTGCACTTATGTAAAAGGCTTATGCCTTAAACATTCTGCCACTGTAACGGGATCGGCTTGGATGTGTCCATAATGTGCTTCAACCAATCCCCAATGGTTTCAAACTCCATGAGAAACCGTCCCTGTTTCAACCTGTCATCCCGTATTGCCTTTGCCATTCCTGCTATCACATGGGCATCTGCCTGTGTATAGATATTGGCGTAGCGTTTAAGGTAAGCAGCGAACCAATTCTCAACCTTGTAGAGTTTCTCTTTGTTCTTCGGTAGTCTCCAATTCGGATTCTGACAATCGTAGTAAACATCCACAACCGTCTTGACTACCAATTCCATCATATCCTCTGCCCGTTCACGCTTAATGAATTCTTCGGTCAGTGCAATCTTCTGTCTCATCAGATGATCGTATGTGTCAAGCACAAAATCCTCTGATTCATCCTTCCGGACTACACTGTTCTTGTTCCACTTCCATACGTAAATCGGAGTCTTGATGGCTGCAATCCGGTCTTCACCTGCAATTTTCTGAACCAACACATTGAAGAATGCATCCTCATGGATCGTCAGCTTATCGTGAAACCGGATATTGTTGTCTACCAGGAATTGCCGTCTGTGTGCTTTGCCGTGGACGAACACAAAGTCCCGTTCATGTGCTGCTAGATGTATAACTCCTTCACTGTCTACGGTTTCTTCTGTGAATGCACTCCACAGCGTATCGCAACTGTCTTCCTGCATCGCAGCGAAAATCAGATGCAAACCGAACAGACTAGAGAACGAATCATCGAAGTCGCAGAACATGACCCAATCAGCAGTAGAAGCATCAAGTCCGGCATTCCTGGCTCGTGATACACCACCGTGTTTGATGCTCATCTGATGGATCTCAAACGGATACCCATCAAAGCACCAACTCGGCAGTTCATTTTCTTCCCCGTCATTGACGAGGATGACACCCACATCCTCAAACCGTATGTTCCGTTGAAGTGCCAACACATCAAAGAAAGGCTTTCCAAGTTCCCACGGTTCTTTGTAGTGAGTGACAATCAAGTCGAGAGTTCCCGTATAAATCTCTCCTTTCATGTCATAGTGCAAGGGAAATGTGACACCTGCAATTGCAGTTATTGACAGGATCTTCAAACCCACCTGGAGCATAAGCAGAATCCCCGTCATACGTGTAGAACAGGTCATCAATACCGACAACCATACCTTCAAGGTAGTCATGCGTGTCACGGACTCTATCGTCCATCATTGTGACCCACTTCTTACGCAAACCAGGGATATTGCTTTCCTTTCCTGCTTCATACACTGCCGTGTTGTAATCCCTTTGCGATTCCGTGTCGATTATGCGGAGAATGCCCTCAAGGGAATCATTGTCCAATTGTGTGACAATCCTGTCCCTGTAGGTTTCCCCCTTGATTTCAAGGTTCACACATTTATCATCCAAACCGTCCTTAAACGGGACGATTCCGACAATCTCCTCGGCATCCTTCCACCCGTAGGCATACACCAAGCAGAGGACGAATTCCATGTAGTCGCACCAACGGTCTATGAGTTTCCTGTCATGCGACTTCCGGTAATCACGGAGCAGATCGTAAGCAGATGACCGCAGAAAGTTTAACTCATCCCAATTCAGCAGATTGCTCATCCACTACCACCCGTTTCGGTTGATTCTGTTGAGGATTCTGCTCTCCGTGTTCTTTGAACCATTCCATGCCCATCTGATATGCTTCTTCGGTATCGGCAAAGAGTCCGGATGCTTCGTAGGCTTTCTGCGGATGGACTTTGTCATTGTTGAGCATGGTAATGAGTGTCTGACTCTTCGCAAGGATGTCTTCATAGTTCCGTCTCGTGAACTTCACTTCGACATCCACCGGATTGAAACTGTACTCTCCGTTCCGCAGTGTGTTGCAGATTACACTGACCACATCAAGCATTTCCATTTCCGGAAGTTCAAACTCTGCTTCAAAGTCCTGTGCCCTTGTTTCTGCTCCTTGCCATCCGTTTTTCAGCACGATTGCTCCATTATTGGAGGAATCGGATGTTCCGGCAGCACTTTGACTCGGCATACCGACAATCTGAAGGACACTGTTGTACAGGTCATCTTTCAGAGTCTGATTCTGTTGCTGATTCAGTTCCTCCGCAAGGATCTTAATGTCTGCTTTCGCATCACCAACCGTCTTCAGCAGAATCATTCCTGCTGCACGAATGGTATCTGCGGTCACGGAGTCATCAACCTGGCAGTTATAGAGAACAAGCAGTGATTGCACAAACTGCTCTACCGCTTCAGTTCTTGCACAATCGAAGTCATTGATGGCATCCAACATGGACAGGACGATTTCAAAGCAACCAAGCCTTGCACTGTTCGCCGGATACTCAATGATCGGAATCAACCCAAACTGATTGCGTTTCACGGACGGACGGCTCGTACTGCCCTTGATGAACGTGAAGACTTCAGTGTCCGTGTAAACAGTGAAGGTAACGTTCCCGTCTTCATCCACAACATAGTTGACACCTGCGATTACTTTCTGCGAGTAATCGTTTCTCCGGATGACAAACGTGTTACGTGGGTCAAGCGTGAACAGATTGAACGGGATCTTGCTCCTCGGATTCTGCTCCTGTACCACATAACGGTAACCCTGTCCGCAGATCATCTGCCACTCAACGAGTTTCTTATCCTTCGTCTTCTTTCCGATGACACGCATGGCATCATTCAGCTTTGCAACTGAAGCAGTAATGCTCTCGTCAGAGTCGGAAGAAATGTATTTGATCGGTTTGCCAACCAAAAATCCGACTTTAAAGGCAGTGATTTCCGATGCCCTGTTCTCCACAATGTGACTCGTCAACTCATCTCGCACTTCACGGGTACGATACAGGGACGGTTGCATTCCCTTGTAGTAATTCCACAGGTATTCAATCTCGCCACGGTTCAGCAGATGCGTGATATACGCCTGTTCAACCACCGCAACAACGTTCCTAGCAGTAACAGCATCAGCAGAAGTGAGAATAATCCTGCGACCAAACATCGTCTTCGATGCGTAAACAGCTTTCGCATTCTGCTTGCGTTCTTCCTCGGAATTCTGATGCAGTTCAGACACGTTCTCACCTCCGTCAAAAGAAAAAGGAACACACGATTCGCAATCATGCGTTCCTGTTACTTCAAAGTCCCATGACGGAAAGGGCATCCATCATGGGTAGGCTGTAAAACAGGGAGGATCGTCCTGTTTCGCTTGGATTATAGAACAAGAAAAATACAACTGTCAATAGTGAAATTATAAATATTCACTATTTTTGTTTGTTTATGCAGAAAAACACGAACGTTCATGTTGTTTTATAGCAGCAAAGTTCGTCTTTTAGAACATTCGCTTGATGATTTGAATCTTGTTCCCTGCAAAACCCTGGATGTACTGTGAAAGTTGTGCCATCGCATCCGGAGCATCGTCATGTTTGTTCTTTCCTTCAAGGGAATAAGAGGTCAATGCCTGTAAAAACTTCCGGTACTCTCTCCATTCGTCCCCGTGAAGCACAGATTCGTCTTTAAAAATGCAATGTTCGATCACCCAATGCGATTCCATCAAGATTTTTGTCTCTTTATTCGCTTGAGTCCATTTTGTTTCGATTTTTGTGCGACAATTCTTCTCTTTTACTTGCGATTGTACATCTGATGCAAGTTTTCCACCTGCTACGTTGCTCTCAAACCGGATCATATGCGGATTCCACTCGCAAATTTTGGTTACAAGGTTAATTTCGACAATATTCGGTGCGTAATTCTCGAAAAGTACATCCTCAATATAGAATTTATTGCCGTATTGATAGGCAATCGGCATACAACAGTAGTCAGAACCCGTGGTTTTCGTATCGCAGACGCCAATAATGGCATCCGGATCACCTTCCGGCAGTTCAAAGTACCGTTGCAACTGATCCGGTGGGTATAGCTGTCCTTCACGTTCAATTGGCGTGTTCATGTATAGTGCTTTAAAGCTAGCAGGATCCATCAGTTCTCTCTGCTCATGGTAGAATTGCGTACTGAAACCAACCCCGTAAGGATAGTCAAAGTTGCTTTCATCTTGTTCATTCAATGCCGGACAGACAATAAACTCTGCATTCGGATCGTTTTCATATGCTTCTTCTAGCTTGCCGATAGGGTCATGCACACTCCAACGGGTCATGATGACGAGACACGCACAATCACCGATCATACGTTGCCTATAGTCTGTATTATACTGCTGCCATATCTTCTCAAGACGGTCACGGTTCAAAGCAGTTTCAATCCCGTCAACTAGGTCATCCACATACAGGACATTCGCTGCTCTGATTTTACCTGCATTGCCGGAACCGATGGAGGACAGCATGAATGTACTGAACCGCTTACGGGTTCCAAGATCCAGGTTCATGTCCTTTGCGTTTGTGCCAACCAAACGTGTTCTCGGAAATACCTTTTGCCAAAGATACTCACTATGCTTGCCGACAATACGTTGCAACTCATCGTACACACCACGCAGGAATGAAGCAGAATGAGAACCGATCACGTTCGGCAGTTCCGGATGCCTACCGCCCGTCCATGTCATGAAGAATTCTGCTAGTGTAGTCTTACCCGTTCCTGGTGGCATGGAGATGCAGAGCAGATGAGTTTTGCGTTCCTCTAAACGCTGCAATGCCCGTGCTAGTGGCAACAACTGCTTTCTTCTCGGCATATAGAATTGCTTGTCATCGTCCCTGTCCCACTCAATATAACGGCAGAAGCAATCGAAGTCCCACGGAGCATCAAACAGTAAAGTATCACGATACAGGTTCATGAGTTTCTTACTGCTTTCCGGATCGTCCGTATCCACTTGCGACAGGTATTCACGGAGCAGCAGAGAATCCTTGTGTGCCTTTTCAAAGTTCTCCTGGTTGTACTCTTTCTTGATGAATATGCCACGGTGGTCTTCTATATCCGTTGCCCCGTCCACTTCTACCTCTTGAACTACCTTAAAGGCATCCTCAAAAGCAGTAATGTCACCTTTCTGTCCTTCTGCAACCATTGCCAGGAATAAACGGTCATTCTCTGTTGCTTGCTGTTTCATTTTCTGCTCCTGTTCTTCTGTATTACGTACTGATACCCTAAAACAGATAGAATATTGACAACAACTGACAACCTCACATCATTCCCGTTGAGAAAGTGGGATATTGCCTGTTTCGTCACGCCGACCTTCTTCGCAAGCTGTGTTTGAGTGACCCCTTCGTTCTTCATGATGTCCTTGATAATCTCATGGATCGTCATGCTATCACTCTCCTATCAACCTGCGGTACTTCTCTTTGTAAGCAGTAGAAGTATCCTCTTCCTGCGACTCGGCTAGTGCTTGCACTTGCTCTGTATCATTCCGCAACCCGTCAAAGTTTCTCTGCCAAAAGATGCCGATAACAGGGTTAATATCTCCTTCAGAGATCATAGATTCCCGGTATAATGCACAAGTGCTGCGTACTAACCTGCAAAACTCCTGTATCGCAGGGTCTTTTCTCTTTGAGTATAAGTCGAAAGTGACATAGGTCATCCCTAAAGCAGCATATGCAGCTAGATTCCCAACCCGCATCCCGTTTTCCTGGCATAACCGCAGGTAGGCCACGAAACAGGAACGCATAGACACAAGATCGTTCTTATCTGCATGAGTTGCAATCTCTTGAATCTTCATAATGTGCTCGATCTGCCTGGAATTCTTGTCAAAATCCTCATCAGTGATCAATTCCCGTGGTTTCCTCTTCTCTACTGCATCCCGTCGTTGTGCCAATGCCTTCTCTGAAACAGTATACCCACTCTTCCTGCCCTTCGGCCTTCCGGTCTTCCTCTCCCCGTCTCGCTTGTTTGTTACTACATACCGCACACCCGTCACCTCTATTCTCTTTAGTGCTCTCACTCGCATTCTACTACCTGCTTTAGTTCTATGTCAAACCATGTTTGTCGTTTTGCTGTTTTGGCGGTATTGGAGGGGGTAACCCGGATTGGCAGGGAAAGCCAGGTTCCCCATGGGTGCAGTTCCTGCTGCAAGTCCGCTGTTGCTGCTTTCTCATGAGCAAGAGTTGAGAAGAAACCCGGCTAAACACTATATATTGTGGTTGTTACATGCTATATACCATATATTGTATATCTACTATTCGTTAAACTAATGTTTAGCGAATAGTCTATGTACGTACAACTATATACAGATATTTAATCAACATATGTTGTTTTTTATCCCATTTGTTGCTTTTTCGTCTAATCATTTTAGTTATACGGGTTAGCTATACAACCTCTTATTCCCTACTATAAACAGTAACATAATATAGAATCATAGAAGCCCAAAAGATCACAACAAATATAATCGGGTTGCAAGATACATACATATACAAGTATTAGTATAAAAGTATTATTATATTAATATACTATATTAATTAACTAATGATAGAGAACAGATAATAACGGGTATTAATATTCGGGTATATTATGCATGATATAATATTCGCCTATTCTGTAAGTAGGTAATACGAACCTGGCTTTAAAACCTAGTGAAACAGTAGGTAATAAATAATAATTGCCTAGTTGATTAGTAGGTAATTAACTTTCGCCTACTTCCCTAGTAGGTTTTAAAGTTCGCAGCCGGGTATGATTTACCTAGTAAGTTGTAGGGTAATTAGTTTTTATTCGCCTACTGATTTGATAGGCAATTTAGTCCAGGCTTTCGCCTATTCGCCTAGTAGGCGTTAGGGTAAAAGGTGTGGCCTTTTGGGTAAAATCAGTCATTCGGAACAGCCGAAAATAGCACATGCCCATTTAACGCATTTTAAGGGGGTTTTTAGGCGTTTTAGTGTGCCCAATGAGTATTATATCATCCGCAAACTCAGAAGGGTACTACACCAATTCCGCCATCATTTTGTATAAAGCAATGAATATGCATACATTTTCATGCAGCAGCAGAAAAAAATTGCAAAACGCTGAAACGCTTATATTTCAACGGTTCTAGCGGCCGGATCCCCAAAAGTCAACCTTTTTGGTATATGCATTTTTTGAATATTTCGTGGCTTGTTTTTATTACATTTGTATGTGCTACCTAGAAAGCTAAGAAAATCAAGCCTTCCAGCGATACCAAATACGACAAATTGACTGTATATGTGCTACATACAAAGTTTTACGAAATACCATATTTTCCATTCTACTATTAATAGGTATCACCTATAATGATTGTGGTTCCCAATTATATAAGAAAGAAGGTTTTCCAATGTTTTCCAATGAAAGCTTGACGAAACTTGCGAAGCTGATGAACAGCAAAAAGGCCGATCTTTTGGGTAAGGATGTAAAGGAAATCAAAATGTGCATCAGCAGCGGAAACAAGAAAATCGGTAAAACGCTTAATGTTTCCCTTCCTCCGATTATGACTTGTGCGAATTGCAAAGAATGCAAACACCTTTGTTACGATGTAAAAGCTTGTTTACAGTATCCGGGCACCGTCATCGATGCAAGAATGAGAAACTACGTAATATTAATGAAAGACAGAAACGAATACTTTGAACGGATTCAAAAGAAGTTAAACAAAAGACGGACTCATAAATATTTTCGTTGGCACGTTGCGGGTGATATTATCGATATCGACTATTTTGACAGAATGGTAAAAATCGCAAAGAACAATCCGCAATTCAAGTTTTGGACATACACAAAGAATTATAAAGTCGTTAACGAGTGGATGTCGAAACCCGGCGGGGAAAAATTGCCCGACAACTTTTCGGTGATGTTTTCCGAATGGCGGAGCGTTGAAATGATTAACCCGTATGGGTTCGGGGAATTTCGTGTTGTATTCAAAGGGGAAGAAAAACCGAACGGGTTTTATTGTCCGGGGAATTGTGACGAATGCATAAAAAACGAAAGGGGTTGTATCACTAATGAAACAGTTTATTGCAACGAACATTAACAACACAAACGACGAAAACAGAAAGGAAACAAAGACAATGAAAACATTTTATAGCATTAGCAAAATCAAAGAATTATACACAATGTTCGACAATGAATTCCATACAAAGTTTCCCGACGATATACGAACAGACGAATATTTTGAAAAGCTTCACGACGAATGTGACGAATTCGGTTTTTCAAAGCATATCACTTGTGACGAAATTTGGGCGATATTGGATTATGTTTCGGAAATAGTATGTAAGTACCCAATTGATATCTATTACAAAGGGGAAATAATCCGGATATTATACGACAGTAATAACGACTACTTAAAAATGTTACTTGTTAACATGTTGTTCCTTGTTTGGGAACTTGAATATGACACATTCCTAAACGGTGAAAACATTCGTGAAATAAACCGCAAAATTGACTTTTAAGGAGGTAAATAAAATGTATTGGGCAATAGATAAAAACAACAACTTCCGCTTTATAAATTACGACAGCAGGTACCTAACCGATAAACAGCTTTCAACTGCTTCATATTGTTACAGTGAATGCGGAACATGCACCGATTCCCCGTTTACGATTAAGACGATTAGACAAGAATTCAAAGATTGCATAAAGGAAGAAAAAAACGGGGGTTTTGAAGAAGGCGAATTCACCCAATATAAAACAGTTTATGACTTTATAAGAAACTCATGGGAAATTTATTCCGTACTAATTCCCGCAAAAGAAACAAACAAAGCACTCAAATATATTAAAAGGGTTTGCAAGCGGAACAAATGGTATAACCCAACAGACTATACTGTAAACGATATGCAGTACGAACTATTCAAATGCTACGGGGGAATCTACTACGCACCCGATTGGATAGACTCGCCAACGCTAAACGACATTTTAGACACATTTTGGGATGTAGATATCGGGATGTATCAATCGTTATACGATTGAATCCGTACCCGGCCGAAAACTTCAAAGCCTGGACAAATAAAGCTGCTCTATCGGCTAAACGGGAAGAAAGGGAAAACAATGGAACGTACAACAAATACTGAAAACGTGAGATCTTTTGGCGAAATTAGAACGGAGGTTAGAACAATGGCAATCACAAACAAATTCAAATCCACATTCATCGAAACAGAATATGACGGTTTGTTTGTAGAAATACTTGAGCATTTTGAACTGATTGAAGAAGAACCTGGCGAGTATTCGAAAATCAAAATTCAAGATGTATACACATTTCACACAAGCGACTTCACGACAAGAGATTTTTGGTACTCAACAGCAGAAAGGGAAATGAATGGCCTTGTGAAAGAAATCAATAACAACATCTGGATAAAAGTGCAAAACTCGTACCCGTTCTTACGTGAAAGAAAGGTAATCGTAAACCCATAATCCGTACCCATTCCGCACCTAATACAAGCTGTCCTATCGGCTAGACGGGGAAGGGGGAACCCACCAAATGACACCCGTAGTATTTATCAATTGTAATCAGCACCCATTTATAAACGACATCATAAACGGTTATAAACAGTACGAAACCCGTACCCGAAACACACTAAAAAGCCTGGTTAATAAACCCGTATTAATAGCAGAAACGGGAAACGGAAAACCTGTCGTAAAGTGCTCCGCTATAATCCGCACCCCTATCAAAATCACAAGCAGCACCAACTTTGAACAGTACAGGATCCGCACCCGAATCAAAAAAGGCAGTGCATACGATTGGAACGACAGCACAAAAATAAAATGGTTATACCCGCTTGAAAATGTTGAATCAGTACCCGAATTTATCCCAACTGAAGGAATCAGACACGGGCGTGTATGGATGGAGGTAGAATAAAATGAGTAATTTGAAACAGTACATAGCAGACATTTACCACTGTTCCGATTCATGGGGAATTAAAATGACAGACGATGATATGTACCTATCCTTAATCGAATGGAACAAAGAAACCGAACCCGGCGAGTATTGCCCAGAACCGTATCAGTACAAGGAATGTGCGATGTATTGGAATAAACTGTGCGATCTGTACCCGATTTAATCCGTACCCATTTTGAACCTAACCCGTACCTATTCCGTACCTAAATTGAATGGAGGTAGAAAGCAATGACATACCTGGACAATTTTGAACAGAACAACAGCAATGAAAATCTATCCTGGTGCAAGCCTTATACAGACAAAAACGAGGAATACTACCTGGTTATGTATGAAGGTGAAGCAGAAGCAGCAAAAACACCGGAAGGAACTTATCACCGTTACAATAGTACCCTTTCCGAAGAAGTAAAGGAATCCATTGCCAAAGCAGTAAACAATGGATACCACTGCTATCACGGGTGGAATGATGAGGATATTGCACTCGATGTAATGCATGAAATCGGCTGCAAAGATTGCCCGTTTAAACATGAGTGTGAAGCAGTGAATGAAGAAATGAACGGCCTTCACTACGTGTGATTCGTACCCGTTTCCGCACCTGAAATATGAATGGAGGATAAGAAAATGAAAACACAGAAAGTATTAGACATTAATTCAAAGATTCACCTGGTTTGTATCCGTATTCTATCTGTTAATGGATATTATTTGAGCAACCCGTACCATCTTTATCTTTTGTATAACGCAAGAGACAAGAACGGATATCTTACGCAGCATAGAAAATGTATTGCTAAGTATCATGACATGACAAACATCCTCTGCATAATAAATGATATGTTTGCTAATTGTGTCCAAGAATCACCTACTGATAGAATAATTGCCTGGTGCAAGCAATATCATGGCAGTTAATCCGTACCTACTTTGACAAAACTAGAGCCGGGATGTTAATATGTAACACACAAGTTTCGGAGGTGATAATAATGGCTAAAAATACATCGAGGATCCAGGCTAAGTATGATGCAACGCATTGCAAACATTATAGTCTGAAGTACCACATTATCAACGATGAGGAAGTAATCGAAAAACTTTCGTCCGTACCTAGTATCCAGGGATACATTAAGCAGTTGATTATTGCTGATCTAGAACGTGAAAAAGCAAAGTCCGCACCTAAAAACAGCCGGGAGGAATAATGTAATAATCGGCCTTATAAAATAAAACCTCCGTCCGTACCAGGATGGAGGTGTCTTTGTTTCCGTACCCGTTTCAGACGAGTCCCCGTTTCTTTGCTATGGCAGCACCCGTTTTTGTTATCAGTACCCAAACCTTTTCCGGTTCCGTACCTTTTCCTTCGCAGTAGATCCGTACCCCTTCTGCAACACGGAAATGCAATGCGTACACGGTTTCAAGAATATTCCGTTCCTCCGCACCCAATTTGTGCCAAACAGCTTGGACAGCTAGCCAATTTTCGATGTCTGCATGGCGTTTACCTTTCATCTGCAAGGTTTCCGGAGTAGACAAATAGAACCGAATCATGTGGTTAACGTAATCAGTGTAGTAGCACCTGGTTTTCAGTTTCCGTACCTGTTCCATTATCTCACTACCTCCCGTACCCGTTCAAAATCATCTTTCAGCATCAGACGAACACCCGTTCTTTCAAAGACTTCTTCAATGTCCTCGTCAGCTTCAATCGAAGTAATCAGACGATTATCCAACGCCCGTAGAAAACCTATTGCTTCTTCCTGGCTGTTGCCGTTGTCAAGCAGTTCAAGAATGACACCTGCGTAGACGGTCTTTAGTGTTTTGTCAGTACCCTGTTTGAACCCTTCCTCCGCACCTTTCTCAAATGCTTCGTCAAGATCTTTCTGTGATATCCCGTTTTGCGTAAGTCTCCGCACCTGTTCTGTCTTTCCCATCAGCACCCATTCGTGCATTTGCTCACGTACCTGTTTCCGTCTCATTGCCCTGTTCGCACCCATTTTTTCAACACCTCTCATTTTACTTGAGTTTTTGGCTCAAATTTCGCTTTTAATTAGTCAGATGACCAAATACTCATCCGAAACATCAGACAGGGGTAAATGGATTTATTTTGCCGTTTGTTCACGATGTTCCGAAGAAACGCTGAACATATGTTTCGCTCGGTCAGACAATTTCTTCCGTGTTTCGTCCGTCAGCACCCGTTCCGGAGTGATTTTGAACCAGGATGTCGGAAGTTCACAGTAAATGCACCCGTCATTGTCCTCCGGTTCTTTGATAATCCGTACCCTGTCCGGATATTTTTCTTTCAGTTTGCGTACCTTGGTTATGAATTTGCGTTCATCGGAACTGAAGTATCCGTGATCTTTGTCAACGTAGTTAAAACAAGTCTCCATATCCGTATCTCCTTTCAAAATGGCACATCTATATCATCAACCTTTTGCGGTTGCGATTCCCACCCGTACCGTTTGCCTAATTCACGTTCTCCGGTAACCCGTTTTGTTTTAGCAGAGTAGTTCAAATGGATCTTGTTCTTCCCCATCCGCAGCGTACCTGCTAACCTGTTCTTGCTGATGACCAATTCCGAATCGTGATCCGCATCCTCTTTTGCTCGTCCGTAACTCATCACGATATCCACCTTGTTCGTGATATCACCGGAACCGGAAACATCGTCATTGTCGAAAGCAGTATCCTCACCTTTCGGCTGTTTCCGTGGATGTGCCACCAGGATAATTGCCACATCGTACCGGACAGCAATCTTTTTCAATTCGCCGACAAAGTTAGATTGAGCAAGATACAGGTTGCTCTGCTCGTTTACCGTTTCCATTGCCGTCATGAGGTTATCAATACAAATCAGTTTCACGTTCCGTCTAGCAGCTACATCACGCACAATTTCAGCAAGTGTTTCTGTTTCGTCCTTATCCTCAACATACCCGTTGTCATATATATACGCTTTACCCCTGTACCATTCACTGATTCGCTTGCTTATCTCCGCATCAATCGTGTAAACAGTATCACCAAATTCGTTCTTGCGTTCAAGCATATAGTCATTCCCTGCAAGCTGACTATTCAGCCATCGTTTGAAGTGATACCCTGCAAGTTCTCCGGAATAAGCGAACACGCCGACATCCTGGTCAAGGGCATTGGCAACGATATTGCTCATAAAAGTGCTTTTCCCATCACCACGTTTTCCGGTTAGCAGACAAACCTGTCCGAAGCAGATACCACCACCCAAGGCAGAGTCAATCTCGTAGAACCCCGTTTTCACTTTGGGCAGTGTGTTTAAGTCCACATCCTCGACATCGGCGAGTTCTTTCACGTATCCGATATCCGGATCCTGTGCATTCTCAACTGCTTTACGTACCGCATCAGCACCGAATGACCGTAGAATGTCATTGGCATCTTTTTCGCCCAAGTAGTCTTCTTTACGTACTGCAAGCACTCTGTTTGGCAAACGCTGTTTCAGTGTATCAAGCAGTGACATATGCCCTTTTTCTAAATCACCAAACACAACAACCTTGTCAAACTTCTTAATCCAATCGTAGCAGTTAGGCAACCATGTGAACCCGTTCATGCCCATCGGAACAGAACAGGCATTCTCAATCCCTGCTTCTGCAACAGACAGTGAATCCAACTGCCCTTCCGTTATCACCAACCTGTCGAAGTTCACGCACTGTTTCATGCCGAACAGTATCGGTTGCCCACCTGCTTCACACCATTCCTTGTTCCCTTTCATGCCCTTCCGGTACTTTGTGTTCCGGTACTTGATAAATACTAGTTTCCCGTACTCGTTGAAAAACGGGAAGAACAAGACATTCGGCTTTTCTTTGTAAGCAGTAACCTCATACCGTTCCGCAACTTCTCTGCTGATTCCCCTGTTCGCCAGGTACACCAAAGCAGAATCAAACGGCACGATCTTTACCGGAGGTTGCGGAAACTGCTTATACTCTTTCTCCGCATCCATTCCAAGCTTGTATCCGAAGTCACGGCAGAGTTCAACAAAATGCCCGTGGTATCCGCATGATCCTCGCAGACACCCAAACGCACCCGTCTGCCAATTAACAGCAAACTTCCACTCGTCATCTCTCGGACAACTATTCGCACACTTCGGGCAGAACCTAAAGATAACCTCTTTGCCCTTCGTCTTCGTTTCCGCACCGATGAACTCAACGAATCCGTTTAGGTCATCCCTGTCCATCACATACTTCATTGATTCCGATACCTCCAATACACGGAGAAATTGTTATCGCACATTTCCCTGTATCGCACAGGGATATCATCAGCAGTACCTTCGTCCTCTTTAAGCAGTAAGTGACTCTTGTTCCGGAAAGCATCCGTCCCCCGTTCCGGTCGATCCGAAGGATCAAGTCCCCCTGTGGGGGATTTAGGGGGTATATTTCTTCCCTTATTTACTTTCTTTATATTCTTTACTTGTTGTTGCTCGTTTGTTAGTTGCTTGTTAGTTGCTTGTTGCTTGAATGTTAGCTTGCTTGTTGGTTCTTGATACTGCTTATAGTTAACTATAGTAATTACTTGGTATTGGTTCGTTGATTCGATTGTTATCTCGCCTGTTGATTTTAGCCTTTTAAGAGCAGTGCGACACTGCTGAAGTGACAAACCTGTTGATTTGCAAAGGGTTTGGTAGCTAGTCACAAGAGAACCTTTTGGTATCGTTTTGCCACGGAAGTCCAGGTTCTTGTAATTTGCTTTCAGCAGCAGATAGATAAACAGATGTGCTGTTAACGGTTCTGCCATCCATCTCCAATGGAGCATATTCCTGTCAACCTTGATATACCCTTCTTGTTCTGCCACAATCATCACCTCTCGGATAAGATATGAACCTACCATGTCCTATGTCTACGTTTCACCTTGTCCTTGTGTTTCCGAAAGCAGTGCCAGGAGCAGAAATATAATTCTTCCTGTTTGCTGCTCCGTGACACTTTAAACACATATTCCGGTCTTGCTTCAAAATACTTTCCGCAAATCTTACAGGTATGCGGATGCAGGTTAAGCGTTTTAGCTATTAAATACGGATCCTTATTCGCAGATATCGTCATCCTCTAATCCAACTTTTCTTCTGCATCGAATTTCAATACTAGTTTCCCGTCATAATAAATCTCAATTTCATCAGAATAGTATCCATTCTGTTCTGAATAACACGGGATAAAGAACATTGCATCCGTATTGCCGAACCGGAAACCGCATCCATTTACTGCTTCAAAAATCAAAGGTTCATTGAAAATGTTATTCTTTCCGATATCGTCAAGCTGCTTAAAGTCTGCGTAATTCCATTCGCAACAATCCTGGTAATGATCGAAAGTAATCATTTTACCGTTGTCAAATTCAATGAACTCATCAGTGATATTTTTGATCTTCATGTTTTGCCTTACGCCCCTTTCGGAAACTTAATGCGATTCCAAATCTTCCCTATAGGTTGCAGTTATGTCATCTACAAATTTGAAAAATGCTTCTTTGTTTTTAAGTTCAATCCACCCTGTTCTCGGACTCGTTCCGTAATTTCCGAACATACAGACACAAATCATCCAAATGACCTCAAGTTGCCGTCTTGTGTCCATATCATATCCGTGGAATGTCTCCCAATCCCATGACAGTGAATAATCACCGTGCTTTTCAAAATAATCATCGTTTTTCCATTGGACGATTATTTTTGCAAGTCCGTTGTACCAGGTAACTGAATCCAAAGCATCAATAATCTTGTCATAATCCATTTTCCCAAAGCTCTCCTTTCATCAAACGCCGTTCTTTCCTTGATCTGATCTTCTTATTGTTTCTGTGCGAACTCGCATGATGTTTGAAATCCTTGAAATGACCGGAAACGTTTAATCGTTTGAACAATGATTTCATGTTCGCCCCTTTCGCAAAGTTGTCTTTAAGTCTTTTCCCATCCGAATTGCTGATACATCTTTTCTTTGAAAAACTCTGTGTTTTCATAATCGTTTAGTGAGATATCAAAATTGTCGATATGCCTACAGAATTTTCCAAGCCATGATACGATGCGTTCTCTTTCATCTTGTGTGATTCTATCCGTGTTATAAGCATCTTCCTTGTTTCCAATGCTCAATAATGCAGAACCATCATCAGCAAATGACAATGATAAATGACCACACTTGAAATCGTTTGGAACAATGTTGTCAATAAACTTCATAAGTCGCTCTTTGTCCGTCATAAATTTACTTCACCGACCTTCCTTGCGTTCCCCGTCTGCACAGAACCACTTCCATCCATGAATTTCAATTACATCACCAACGTCCGGTCGATTGCACTCAATCAGCGTTTCGCCACAAACATCTTCTGTGCAGTAAAGACTTCCGTACTTGCAATCCTTGCACCGGACAAGAATTCCCTTATCAAATTGTTCTTTCAATACATCAATCTGATGTTCTTGGTCTTTCTTTACATCGTCAAGATATTCATTGATTTCGTTTAATTCCCATATCTTATGTTGTTGCTTTTTCAGCAGTTCAAGGGCATCTGCACACAACGTGTCATTGCATTTAACAAAATCAGCATCGTCTGTGTTGACCGGATAATATGGGCAATCACCACACCTTATACTTTGACCGGAACAACATTCGAGTGCTTTTTTAATCTTTTCTTTGTCAATCATCTGCTTTGCAATACTCTCCTTTCTAAAACATCTTATGTCCGCATTCCGGACAGACAACGCACATTTTCACAAGATCTTTCTGTGCCTGTTCTATAAATCCAACAGTTAAATCAGTAATGAGTTCATGCTGCTCTATCAGCAAATCAACTGCTCTGTCTATAACCTGCTTGTACGTATACGAGATGATATTACTGCTCGACAGGATATTGAGTTTCTGTATTGTAAGGTCAAGGCTGTCTTTTTTCTCTTCCATACATTTTGTCCTTTGCTATTCTTATTTGGTAGTATCCAGGCATTTCTGTGAACGCAACCCATTTCTTCTTGTACTCACTGATAAGCAGATGCGGTTCACAAGTCACATAATCACGCAGTTTCCTTCCGAAATGCACATAGGTCTTTGCGGTTTCTATTCGCTGAAAGAAGTACACCATCGGATCATCCGGATCGTAGAGGACATAAGCATGGTTGCATGACATTACTTCCTCTAGTGTCATGATTCTAGCTGTTCCCATTTGCTTTTTTCACCTCCCGTCCGATTTTCTTTCTGATTTGTTTAAGCAGTTTTTCATAATTCTGATATACACAATCATCACAAATCCAACCAAAGAAAGCCGGATCTATTACCATGAGTTTTATACATTCTGTATTTTTCTTGCCACACAACTCACAAGTTGTTTTTACACTACCACGAACCGTATCCATCAGTATGCTCCCGTCTTATTCATTTCATTGATGAGTTTGTTAATCCGTTCGCATGAATGCCCGTCACATTTATCTGCTACAAGATTCATGCATTCTGTTTCGACTCGTGTCAGATGCTTTGCGGTACGGGCAAGCTGAATCATCTGATGCTCATTCACAGCGAACCTGGAGCAGTACTGTTCCGGATACTTGAGATACATTCCACGGGTCTTCACATATCCACTGTTCTTTTCAAACAGCACAGCAGGTTTACCAAGCAGATACCCGTCAAAGATGATGGACGAATAGTCTGTTATCACCACATCGCAATCGTACAAGAAGTTAGCAGATGTCCTAAACTGTGAAACCTCGACAACGTGTCTGCATTCCTTTGGCACATTCAACGGCACATGGTACGGATGAGACTTAACAACCATGATTTCATCGTCTGTCAGTTCCTTGTCGATGTATCCCCAATCAATGACCGGAAACCGTGTCTCATTCCATCCTCTGAAGGTCGGAGCGAACAGATACATCCGTTTGTCTGCAAAAGGCGTACCGCCATCACCTTTTTTCTTACCGATATACCGATCCGTCCTGGGCATCCCTAGCGGTACTATTCTGCTTTCCGAAACCATTGTGCATTTGTGCCACATTTCTACTGCCCCTGTTCCGGCACAGATGATCCTGTCCATCAACGGAGCATGATATGCCCTGTAGTATGTGTTTCTGTCACCTAAACCGATGAATTTACCGCCTTGGATTGCGTGCCACACCATGATGGCTTTTCCTGGGGAATACGTAGGGAAGACATCAATCACCATGAGATCATATTTACCGGACTTTATTTCCTTGTATGTGTCTTTCTCATGCGTAGTGAGGAACACTTTATCTCCGGTATATGATTCATACAGTGCTTTGATATTCTCTGCTCTGTCGAGATTCTTCCCTAACCCCGTCACAAACAGAACAGGTTTACTCATCCTTCTTGTCCCCCATCGGCAGTTCTGCGTTCTCGTACTTCTTCCATGCCCAATCCTCAAAAAAATTGTTCATGGCAGCGAAATGATAGATCCTTGGTCGCATACAAGGCGTAGTAAATGGGTTAGCATTATATTCACTGCCGATAATCCGAATCCACCCTTGGCACAGGATATTGATGCAATCTTGATCCGGAAAGCTGAACTCATACTGATTGAGGAACATTACCATTTCCTGCTCACGGTTCAGCCTACGAACCATGTCCAGGTTCATGAGCAGAACACCGCAATTGATGTACCGGAATACATCCTTGCACTTATTCGGTTCCATTACTCCGGCATACATATACCCGTCCATATTCATGAACCTG
>Ga0265298_10003058_pt1 | contig 22510 bp, 12 predicted proteins | sample AusTroGonzalo_MG_3_FD_193486 | JGI IMG/M metagenome (GOLD analysis project Ga0265298, IMG submission 193486) | Bovine rumen microbial communities from tropical cattle in Woodstock, Queensland, Australia - Gonzalo_01 | ecosystem: Host-associated > Mammals > Digestive system > Stomach > Rumen ...
GGAAACTGGAACGGAATGAAACCCGAACTGAAAAGAGACTATTTAAATTAGATTTTAATATATGAAGATAAAAACAAATAGAAATAAAGCTTTTACGCTGATCGAACTTTTGGTAGTGATCGCCATCATCGGCATCCTGGCCGGAATGACTTTCCCGGCTGTGGTGAAGGGAAAGGCCAAGGTCAAGATCAAACAGGCTCAGGTAGAAATGTCCAACCTGATGGGTGCGATCTCTCAGTATCAGAGCTCTTACGGCAAACTGCCCACCTCCAAGGAAACCAGTGATAAGGCGGGAATATATGACTTTACCTATGGCATGTTCAATGTGCAGCCGCCGGAAGGAAAGAATTATAACGATTTGAATTTGAATCTGCCTTGCCAGAGCGGTTATATGACCAACAATGCGGAGGTGATCGCCATTCTGCGCGATATGGAATACTACGGCAACGGTCTGAAAACGCCGAACTATCAGCATCAGCGCAATCCCCGCAAGGAAGTTTTTCTGAATATAAAGGACAGCAACAAGATTGGTACGCCTTCGGCGGTAGATCCGACAGGTGTGTACCGTGATCCCTGGGGCAATCCGTATTTCATCTCCTTGGACTTGAATTATGATGATTATACAGTGGACTGGATGTATGGAAAGATGGCAGTGGGAGCTGATTCCAGCAACGTGAGAATGGGTATCCAGGGGTTGGTGCTGGTTCCGGATTATCAGCTGCCCGGCAGTGCGAATACATTTGGTGTCAGATCCAGTGTGATGATCTGGTCTATGGGACCGGACGGCAAAGCCGATCCGACTCTCAAGGCCAATGTGGGTGTCAACAAGGACAACGTAATCAGCTGGCATTAATTACAAAATATAAAGTTTGCACTCAGCATGTTTTGCTTAGGTGAACATAACAAGAACCTTGACAGCAGGAATGAGCGGTCGCTTCCCGGCTTTACGCTGATAGAGATCCTGGTAGTGGTGACGATCATTGGGCTGATGGCGGCGCTGAGCATGCCGGCCTTGAAGGGGTTTGGCCAGGGAAATCTGGTCAACAGTGTCATCCGTCAGCTGACCGATGACATCAACTATGCCCGCGCCCGCGCGGTCAGTGACCGCTGCAATGTCTATATGTTCTTTGTCACGACCAATGTTTATTGGGAACGGAATAATTTCCAAACGATGCTGAATCTGGCGGCCAGGGAACAGCCTGCCGCGGAATCGGAGCGTTTCCTGCAAAGTTCCAGACTGCTTTGGACGAACCTGATCCAGCAGCAGTACACGGCTTATGCCATTTACGCGGACCGCACTGTGGGAGATCAGCCTTCGCAGAAGCGTCCCCGCTATTTAACGGAGTGGAAGACGCTGCCCGAAGGAGTTATGTTCCATCCCTATAAGCTGACCAATAATCTAACAATGAGCGACTGGATGTCATTAAAGACCAATCGTTACAGAGTGCAGGGAGTGGAAGCGCCCTTGCCGCAGATGACCTTCAGATTCCCGAATTCCAAGGGACCGGAATTTCACTTCCCCTGTATCGCGTTCAATTACCGGGGCGAGCTGTTTTTCCCGTATCTGGAAGGTGACAATACGACACCTTCTATTCTGAATGTTCCGGTGGAATATAATTTTGAACTGCTGCCCATTATCAAGGCCAGCGGTTTTTATTCTACTCCGGTAGAGACAGTTGAAATTACTCCGAAAACAGCGGTCGATAAGGAACCTCTGCTGCGGATCAAGATCGACGGCAAGACGGGCAAGGTGACCGCGCTGAAAGATGAGTTTTAGCGATGAAGTTTTTTTCCAATAGAGCAAGTCGGAGCATAAAGCGTGAACATGGTTTTACCATGATCGAGATCGCGCTTTGTTTGGCTATTGTGGGGTTTTCCATGGTGGTGATTATGGGTGTTCTTCCACTGGGCGGGCAGGTTCAGAAAAAGAACCGTGAAAGCACACTCAGTCTGCTGGACGGGAATTACCTGTTGGAAGCGATCCGCAATGGTGCCAAAGGGTATGATGATCTGGGGCTTTATGTGGATGAGATCTTGCTTTACGCGAAACCCGACGCGGATCCGGTCGTTATTGAAAACAATGTTTCCGGCGGTGCTTACTGGGGTACAAGGGAGATCGTGGGCTTGCTGAGCGCGCCTCAATTTCTGATGACCAGCAGTAATGTGTGGGTCCCCAATTATCTGAACAATAACGAAATCCTGGGAAATAACTATTACACGAACATGACTTGCAAGCTGAAGGTGCGCTCCATGAACGGAACGGCGGCCGATAAGAATACGCTGGAAGCCAATCGTGATTTCGGGATGAGTTATCTGGTGGAAGCGCAGATCCTGCCTGTGGCCACCAATTACATGGATATGCGGAATATTAAAGACAATAAGAGCTTGAACGATCAAATGCAGCGTGAGCGTTCCATGTCGCAGTGTGCCTGGCAGGTGAATTTGACTTTGGGCTGGCCGGTGCAGAAGGCTGCCCGCGGTGGCTACAAAGCCGGTGATCATTCTCAGGAATTCCATACGGTGGTTTCAGGGTCGTTGGGCAACACATTTGAAAATATGGAGATCCCCGGTATCGGTACCCGCAAGGTCATGCTGTGGTATTTTGACAAAAATAACTTTTCTGTAACCAATAACGGGATCTTTTATGATCAGTTGGTACGATAGTTGCTTGGAAAAAAGTATGTTATGATTTTATTAAGGCAGCAGCGACGAGAAAAAGCATTAAGTGCTTCAACTTCAATGGAGAAGGAACGAGTTCTCGGAGGAAGGCCGACACTCGGTTTTTCGCTTTTAGAGGTTTTAATGGTTTCTGTGATGATGACGATCATCATCTACGGTCTGTACAGTATGTTCAATCAGACCCAGAAGTCCTTCCGCGCAAACAACGCGCAGGTGGATGTGATGACCGCGGGACGTATGGCTTTGGATGCGATTTCACGGGATATCGAGCTGCTGGCCGCCTGCAATACGGAGAACGGTGCTAATTTCCTGACACTGTTGAGCTATCCTTATGATTATCCCAGTACCCGTTATAACCGCAGTCTGCCGATGATCCAGGCAACGGTGCCGGGTGATACCAATGGACCGTACAGGACGAATTTTATGCAGGATATGTTCTTCCTGCAGAAACAGAGCAACTGCTGGGTGCCCTGTGCTTATTTTGTGGGAGATACGACGATCGTAACGAATAATCGCGCGACCAACGCGGTCTATCAGGTCAATTCCAACGGTATTGGCGGACTTTACCGTATGGGCTTTTCCAAGCTGAACGAGCTGGGCGAGGCAGAACCTTCCACTGAGTACAGCACGAATACGGCTTACGGATGGATCCAGCAATTCCGCGGGATCGATGACGGGTCTGCGCGCGGATATTATCACACGAACGCGAATCTGCTGGCGGAAGGCGTGGTGCATTTCGCGATCAAGTGTTATGACGGGGCTGGTCAGTATATCGAATACACGAATTACTACCGTCCGAATGTGAGCGACTGGGATCGTATCTACCGGGATTCAGCCGGGATCCGCAGAACAAACGGTATGCCGCAGAAAGATTTCAATATTTACACAAAGATACCGAATCCGGATCTGAAGATGGATGATCTGGTGGAGAATTATTTGGATTACGCGGGAACGTGGAGGATCAATTCCAAACTGCTGTTCCCGACCAATGATGTGGATATGGCCACTAATTTGGTGATCCTGGGACAAATGATAGGAACAGGGACACGTTCAGTGGTAACGGATAATCTGTTTATGAGCAACGCGATCCCGTCTTATATCGAGATCGAGTTGGGACTGCTGGAACCGCAGGCGATAGAGCGGGTCAAGGCGATCGGCAATCTGGATGCCCGCCGGCAGTATTTACTGAGAAATTCGGGACAAGTGCATCTATTCCGCAAGAGGATCCCTGTACGAATGGCAATGCAATGAAAATGAGGATTTTAAGAGATAGAGAGCAGAGCGGTGTGGCCCTGGTGATCACGTTGATCATGCTGGCCGTTGTAACTTTTTTAGCCGTAGCGTATTTGGCCATGAGCCGCCGCGAGCAGTCCTCTATCAACGCGGCAGAGGAGCAGAACCGGGCCCGTCTGATGGCGGAAGCCGCCTTCGATCATCTGAAGGCGAAGGTCATCGCGAATATTCTGACTTATACGAACGCGGGATCTTATGACCTGCAGATATCCACTAACCTGAACAATCCCGAAAGGAATGAGTTCAAGGCTCGTGTGGCTTATCCTTATGACGGGTATCTGACCAATGTCTGTCTGTACGATACGAATGGTATGCCGATCCAATGGAGTGCGGAAAATCTGCGTGTTTCTTTGGGGAACCTGCAGGTGGCTCCGGTGGCACCTGTCTTTTATGATGTGGTGGAGAACAACCGCCATACGAATGACTTCCGTTTTTATCTGGATTTCAACCGAAACGGCCGTTTCGATATGACCCGTCTGACCAATGACGGTGGAACGGGAATGGTCCGCACCCTGCAATGGGGCGATCCGCAGTGGGTCGGCGTGCTGGAAAATCCCAATCTACCTCACTCACCGAGCAACCGCTTTATCGGACGTTTCGCTTATGTGGGTGTTCCTGTTGGAAAGACGCTGGATATCAATTATATCAATAATAACACAAAGAAAAAGACTCAGGAGCTGAACAACTACGGTTATCAGCGTGGTCAGGGCGTGGGCAGCTGGGAGATCAACCTGGCGGCATTCTTCCGCGAGCTGAATCCTCTCCAGTGGGAGAGCGAGGATTACATCTATTATTCGGATGAAAATACCTATAACCGCGGCAAAGCTTTTTCGGACGCGCTGGAGGTGCTGAAGTATCGTTATAAGAATGATTATAACAATCTGGCGGCTCTTTCGGATGAGACCTGGATCCCGCGTCAGTCGGCTTATGACCGGATGGGACAGCTGATTTTCAAAGGGAATGACCTGAACATTGATCGGATCGATGTGCTGGATCGGTTCAGATATGATCTGGCTGATACTTATTCGGACGGACCGCTGCAGCTGACGGCGTACAGGACCGGCAACAGTTCCTCGCAATGGGATGACTGGGATAATGAAGATCGGAACCGTTTGAACGATTACTGGGCCGGAAGCGATAATCCAAGGAAACTGTTTGATATCCAGGAGCTTGTGGATGACTCTAAGTTCAGTCAGGAAATGGTGGCTCGTTTGCAGGGGACTTATAAGAACAAGGCCTTTACGGATCAGCAGCATTATCTGACGAACGATGTGGCGTTTTACCGTTTGATTTCACAGCTGAGTGCGGATTCCGTTTATACGGCGGATGACCGCATCCCGCTGAATTACACTACCGTGGCCAGTCCGGGTTATACGAACTTCATTCCCTGGACGGCAAATGCTTTGACGGCCTCGAATTTCTTCCAGATCACGGCGAACCGTCTGCTGCAGCAGCAGTTCAGCAAGAATTTGAATGAGATCCAGATCTATCCGACCAATCAATACACGGCGGGAGTGCATCAGCTTTTGCAGCTGACGGCTAATATCTATGACGCGATGACGAATCAGGCTCCTTCCAGCGGAAGGGGACCGTCTCTGCCCTCGGTGTTCCGTCCGATCTACCGGGTGGATCGCGGCAAGGTCTATCTGGACAGCTATGAAGTGGTGACCAATAATGTGGAAGATCTGTTGAACAAAAACTCTTTTGTGAAGATCGTCCCGACGATTTCCGGCGCAGGAGATTCTGTCCGCCATCCGAATGTGACGGTTGCGACTTTCGAGGGCTATACGGATATTGACGGCAAGATCCGCATGAATTTGATCGGGATGCCGTGGATCATCGCGGCCCGCAAGGGGTATCCCAATTTCAATGAACAGGAAGTGCTGACAGATATCCAGCTGACACGCAAGATCGGTCTGACCCGCCGGAACGCGGGATCGATCTTCAATGTGCAGGATATGTGGGTGCAGTATGTCCTAAGCATTTCCAACCGTTTGGCCTTTGAAGGATGGAACTCCTACATGGATCAGCAGTATGAGTTCAGACGTCCGCTGAAGCTGTACATGACCAATCAGGTGACGACCGCCTTGTGGAAGAACGGCAATGTGGTGAAAGTCAGTACCGCAACCAATAATTACGGGATGCCGACCCGCTACAGCAATTATGTTTCCCGGATATTATCCACTAATATCACGGCAAATGATTTGAGAACTTGGGAGGAAGGAACTTTCAAGACGATGACTTCCAGCAATCTGGTTTTTGTTCCGTCTTCGATCATTGAGACGCACCAGAGCGGCGGCGCTACCTACAGCACCAATTCAGGCATCGTGACACTGGAACCGAAAGATCCCGCGTCTTTTTACAGAGGGGTGAACTTCCTGGCCGGAGGTCCGCTTTATATGACGATGACGAACCGGATCACGTATATCGCGATCGACGCGGAGAATAACTGGCTGGTGGATTACGTCAATATCGAGAAAACGAACCTTTTCAATATCGGGGGATTGATCCAGGGCAATACGGTCATGTCCGGGACGGATTCGAATGACAATGGTCTGAACAAGATGTTGTGGGATCCGAACTTCGGTATCCAGAGACAGATCGAGATCTCTCTGGGCAATGTGGATGATCAGAATACCTGGATCGAGTATGGAGCCGGGCTCCAGAATGAGCGTGATTATCAGATCCAGGGGTTCCGTCAGTTCTGCGGTCTGACCAACAGCCTGACAGCTCGGGGTATGCAGGATATGCAGGGCGCTTATCGGCAGACTCCGTATAATCCAACTGCCCACAAACTGATCATTGAATCCCTGCAGGCGAATGATCCTCTGGTCCACTATCATCTGGGTGATTTGGTGAACTTTACCAATGTATTCACTCCGTTGAGGGCGAATCAGGAAAATACGCAGGAGGATCCCAGCAATATCGGCATTGTCAATACGTTCTATGTGCCTTGGGGTGGTAATCCGGACAAGGATATCACCGGATACAGAGAATCGGTCAACCAGGTGGGATTGAAGGATCCGAATGTGACCTGCTCGGATGACTGGGATTTCCCAACGAATTATTATGGACGGCCTTACGCGTATCCGACGATCGGATGGCTGGGCAAGGTCCACCGCGGGACTCCGTGGCAGACGGTTTATCTGAAGGCGGACGTGGTCTCTGATGAGACCTGGACGAAATGGTCCGGCCGGTCTGAATCGCATCCGACAAATGACTGGCGGCTGATGGATACCTTTACGGCGGCAATCAATAAGAACGCGGCCAGAGGACTTCTTTCTGTGAATCAGACCAATATGGCGGCCTGGGCTGCCGTGCTGGGCGGCGTGCAGGTTTTGACCTCTACGAATGATATGGCGACGATCGAGCCGCAAAGTGATAAATTCCACAAACTTGTGCAGGAGATCAATACGACCCGCAACGGTATAACGGGAGGCGCTTTCCGGTATCAGGGCGAGATTTTAGCCGCGAAGAGTTTAACGACACAGTCTCCTTATTTGGGATCAGGGGTCAGCTCGGATGTTACCGACGCGGTGATGGAATGGATCCCAATGCAAATTATGTCGCTGCTGAGGGAAGACAAACCGGCATATTTGGTGTATGCTTATGGACAGGCACTAGTGCCTGCGCCCGGCGCCATCGTGTTGGCACCCGGCAAATATAGAGGAATGGCAACGAACTATGTGGTGACGGCCGAATACGCGACTAAGACTGTATTCAGGGTTGAGAATGCTCCGCTGAACCCGAAGGTGGTCATTGACAGTTTCGATATATTACCGATGGAGTAGGAAGGTTATTAGTATGCGTCGCAAGAAGATTTGGATGTGGGGAGGTTTCCTCGCTGTCTTGGGCATCTTAAGCTGGCATTATATGGCCGGGGATCCCGTTACAAGACTGCAGCACAGATATGGAATGGCAGCTTCCGCGAATACAGCGGCTGCTGTGTCGGGTGGAATCGTGCTGACACAGGAGAATTTGCTGGTGAGCAACGGAGTGTTTTCTCATGCGGAGCCGCAAGGTGAAGAAGCCGCGAAGGAAGCACTGTATCAGGTGCCGACTCGTGAGAATGGATGGGTGGCGGCCAATACGACTCAGGGTATTGATGATCTGGCACGTTCGGAAAGCGCCATCCTGCTGAGAAACGCCCGGATTGATACCAAGAGTTCGGCTCCGCTGGTGATCCCGCCGCATTTGACAGCCGGAGCAGATCCGGGCTGCTATATCGTCCAGTCTAAGGGGAATATCACACGCGAATTTTATCAGCAGCTGGAAGAGGCCGGTGTCCAGGTGATTTCTTATATCCCGAACAACGCGGTGCTGGTGTCCATGACGCCCGAACAGGCAGACGCGAACGGGGAACTGTTTGCTTCCGTTCTGCCGTATCATCCGTATTACAAGCTGGATTCAGAATTGCTGACTTTGGCGATGGGTGAGAACGAGAAACCCTTCCACGCAGGAACGATCGTCCAGTTAGCTGTCACGCCGGGACGTGAGGAATCTTTTACGGAAGAAGTCCGTCAGGAAGGTCTGACGATCCTTTCCAAAGGCAATACACAGTTTGGCCAGGTGGTCATGTTGCAGCCGGATAAGGAGCAGGTCATTGCTTTGGCACAGTCTCCCAATGTTCATTTGATGGGTGTCTGCCATCCGAAAGTGCTGGCAAACGATCATTCCATGATCCGCATCGGCATCGCGACCAATGAGTTGAATACGGATTCTTATTTGGGATTGACCGGCAAGGATATCCTGGTGAATGTCAATGACAGCATGGTGGATGATAAGCATCCTGCATTGGCTGGGAGAGTGTTTTTCGCTGAGGACGAGGACGGAAACCGTATCACTCCGCTTAACGATCAGGAGATGGCTCACGGCACACATGTGATGGGAACGATCCTGGGCGATGGCGCGGAGTCCGCTTCTGTTGCCGGCAACGCGGATGGTTCTCCAGAGGAATCGGGGCTGCTGTTCAAAGGCGCGGCAACGAGTGCCACGGCGCTTTATCTGCCGATCTATGAAGGTGTCAGGTCGACACTGTTGGATTCCGCCATTATTTACTGGGCGGCGGAAACGAATTATATCGCCCGGAAGCGCACCAATGTTTTGATTTCCAATAACAGTTGGAATTTTGCCCAGACGAAGGAGTATGACCTGTCGGCGGCGGTCTTTGACGGTGCTGTGCGCGACGCGATGGAAGATGTGTCGGGTTCACAGCCGATGCTGTTCGTATTCAGTGCGGGCAATGAAGGTCATGGCGATACAGAAGGCGGTACCGGTGATGCGGGGTCGATCCTTTCCCCGGCAACCGGCAAAAACGTTATTACGGTCGGCGCGCTGGAGACATCGCGTCATGTGACGGTCGCTCATACGAATGAGGTTGTCGTCACAAATTATGTAGATGAGACCGGAGCTTTTGAGATCGTTACGAATCTGGTCGTCACCACCAACTCGACTTTGTACAAGGTTTCCGATGATGAACAGCAGGTGGCCAGTTATTCTTCCAGAGGCAATGTGGGCATTGGAAAAGAAGGTTCCAACGGCCGCCGCAAGCCCGATGTGGTCGCGGCCGGTTCGTTCATTGTTTCCACCAGGGGACAGACCTTGAAGGATGAAACGCCTGAAACGTATGAGGATGTACAGATTTATAGTGATCAGTTCCTGGATTATGGCGAAACGAATAACTACGCGTTCTTCGGCCAAACGAATCTGGTGAGTCTGAAGATAGATGTGATCGCCTCCACGAATACGGATACCATGGTGGTTCCCGATGTGAAGATCTATCTGAAGAAGGGAGCTCGGCCGACTTTGTATGATTATGTGGGTGAAAACAGCTATTCCACCAACTTTGTCGTGAATGCAGATGTGGATAAAGAGGATGAATCCGGTGACAATGTGAATGAAAATAACCAACAGGGTGAAAAGAACTGGAGCAGCGGTTACGGTGACTGGTATCTGACCTTGATCGGTTCGGACCTTATGACCACATCTTATGACCTTGTCATCACTCTGGAAATGGAGTACGGCGATGAAGAGAAGGAATACTATGAAGATCTGGCATCGGCGAGTGAAAAGCTGGGTGAGTACTACCGCTATGAGAGCGGTACCAGTATGGCTGCTGCTGCGGTGACCGGTTCTCTGCTTCTGGTTCAGGAATTTTTTGAGACATACGCGCCGGCCGGCGTGACGACTCCGTCTCCCGCGCTGCTGAAGGCTTTGTTGATCAACGGCTCTAATCCCGCGGGCAACCGCTACAGCCGCAAAGAGCCTTATGGCGTGAACTATCAGGGATGGGGTGTTCCTAATATGACGAACATCATTCCCGCGGCTTTGACTAATTCCGCTGCCAAGGACAGCTGGCCGCTGTGGTTCGTGGATCAAAGTGTGAGCAACGCTCTGGCGACCGGTGAGAGCTGGGAGCAGGCCGTAACGGTTCCCACGAATTTCAATGAAGGCAACATGAAGGTGACATTGGTCTGGACGGATCCTGCCGGCAACCCGGTGTCGGCCATCAAGCTGGTCAATGACCTGGATCTGATCGTTTCCAATAAAGTTACGAAGGCGGTCTATGTAGGAAATGACTTCCAGGTGAACTCGGATTACAACAATGCTCATAAAGTGAGCGAAAACACGACGACCAATTCTTCAAGTTCGACAGGCGATACGAACACGCAGTCGTTCTTATCTGCTGTTGATAGCGCGCGCGACTTTGTCAATAACGTGGAGACAGTCGTGATCAAAGGCCCTCTGGATACGAATTATGTTATATCCGTACAGGCCCGCCGTGTGAATGTGAACGCGGTGACAGCGCACAAGGACGGCATCGTTCAGGATTTTGCACTGACGGTGGCTTTCCAGAGCACGCCTGCTGATTATTTCAACAGTACCAATAAATTTGAGCTCAAAGACGATAATGGTATCCTTGGCACTAATCTCTGGAGTGCTCCAGTGGATGTCGTGACCAACAGTGTGGCGATGCTCCAACAGCGTGTCGGCGCGAATACACCGCTTGTGACCGGCAGTGTGACCAACCGCATGACGAACGGTGTTGCGTCTCAATGGCATTTCTACGTCTTCACCAATGTCTGGTGGAGGAATGTAAACACTCCTTCCACAAATGCTCCATCCAATCCGGATGAAGGTGAAGGAGATGAACCGAAACCTGTAGAAAGAGTGAGTGTGGGCGGACCGAACGTGGCGTTCGCGACGTTCCTGCCGCCGAATATGGCCACGCCAAGCCGCTTGAACAACGCGGATCTGGATATGTATGTTTCCACAAATTCCGCGCTGACCAATATCGATGCGGATGTAATCGCGGAAGCGGTGGAAAAAGGATGGGCCAGCCGCAAGCAGGGCGGCAGTGAGCTGTTCTACATCACGAACGCTCTGGAGAATCAGGTTTTCTATGTCGGCATCAAGTCCGAAGATCAAAAGGCTGCTGAATATGGATTTGTGGGTATTTCCAGCCAGGATCCATTTGATGAGAATGACAACGGCAATCATCTGATTCGTTTCAATCCGGGCTCTGCCTGGGTACCGGATGGTTCCGCGGATGAACCCGGCGGCACATATTTGTTCGCGATCGCGACCGATCCCGTCACGGTTCGTTCGGTCTTTATCACCAATACCTATCTGGCGCAGAATCCGGGCGATCTGTATGTTGCCCTGAGCCACTCTTCCGACAGTGTCAATGATAATGTCGTGGTGCTGCATAATCACTCGTTCTTTGATGATGTGCTGAATCCGATCGAAACGAATGAGGTCGTTATTGCATATAACGATAACGGTTTGACCGGAAATAATGTCCGCACATCGGACGGTCCCGGCAGTCTGATGGACTTTGAGGGATATGACGGCAGCGGATTATGGCTGTTGACACTGGTGGATAACGCTCTGAACCATACCAACCGCGTGGGGTCGAGTTTATATATCGTCCAGCGTTATGATAATGCCTGGTTCACACTGAATCCGTATTCTTTCCTGTATCACTCCTTTGATGTGGAGGATGATGTCATCGCGGTGAACATTACGATTTCGGAGATCGAGCCGGAGTATCCGCTGGAAGCCTATATTCTGAAAGATGTCCGTCCAACCCATAGGGACTATGATTACAAAGAAACAGTGAATCCGCCAGGACGCACCATCACCATCTCGCGTGATGACATCCCTGCACTGGAAACCGGACGCTACTGGTTGGGAATGTACAATCCTAACGCGGTGGATGTGAGATACCAGTTGAATATCGAGTTTGTCCATGGATTCACGATTGGCGATGATCAGGGAAAACCTTCCAAGAATACGCCGCTGACTTTGGTGGATGACGCTTACTCGACTTATGAAGTGGTGCAAGAGAGTATTGTGGAACCCGATGAAGACGGCGACAAGACCAATAAGGTCGATGTGATCCGTGATTCTGTCATTACGGTGAATGATGACCGTGACATCAAGAATGTGAACGTGGGTGTCCGCATCGATCATCCCCGTATTTCGGACTTGTCCATTTCTCTGGTCAGTCCCGCGGGCACATCGGTGCTGCTGTCGGAAAACCGCGGCTGGGGCGCTACCAATGCGAATCCTAATGAAGTGGATCTGATCCCTAACGAGAAGAATGATTCTGTTTATGGTTCAGGAACAACCAATACGACCTTGCATTACGCGTTCTTCAGCAGTGATACGAACTACGCACTGCTGCCGATCAAGTTCCAGCTGCCGCCTTATACAAACGACGGCAAAGGAAGTGTCGTCTATCAATCCTCCTTTGAAGATACCAAGCCGGCAGTCTATAACATAACGAATAATATTTTGGATTCCGGAGACTTCCAATGGATGTTGAGCGGTTCTACCAATACCAACATTGTCTGGGATGAGGATCTGGAGGTGATGCTGACCAATCTGGTGACGCAAACGAATTTCAGAACATGGGTCTGGGATGATCCAACTGAAGCCTATCAGGGGACGAATTTCATCATCGCCAACAGGACGGTTTTGATGACAACGTTCTCTAATCTGATGCCGGATACGAATTACATCTTCCGTGTTCCGTTCAAGCGTCCGCGTCCGCTGGAAGGCTTGATCACCTGGTGGAGAGCCAATAATGACTATCTGGACACGGAATGGAATCTGCCTCTGGAACCCGCCAGCGGATACAGCTGGCCGCAGTTTGACACGAACGGTCTGGAAGGCATCGCGTTCGGTATGACGAATGCCTGTCTGACAGGGAAATTGCCAAATATCCTGAGTACGATCCGTACCAACTTCACGATCGAAGGCTGGTTCAAGATGAATCAGGATATCGTGCAGACTTACGCGAGCCGCGCCGGCGGTCCGACCATGCCTCTGTTTGAGTTCACTCAGCTGATCACAAATTACTGGACCAATATCGTCGTGAAGGACGATGTGGAAGAGGAAGAGGTCTACATGGATGTGGAGCGTGTGCGCGGTATGTCCGCCTGGATGAAAGGCACGATCTGGACAAACGGCTATCAGAGATGGCTGCCGCACGGCACAATGATGCTGGAACTGGGTAGAGCAGAAGATGGACAGATCGTCAGCACGATGGTCAATCTGGCCAACGCGACTGCCACTCCCACGACAGATGAATATCTGCAAACCTTTACGAACTGGGTACACCTGGCCATTTCGTTCCAGGCGGATCCGATGGGAGATGTTCTGCGCATTTATTCCAATGGCAGACTGATGAAGGAAGAGTCCTGGAGACACGGCTATATCATACCGAATACTATTTATGACTTCAATCTGGGCTATGGAAATGAACTGGGCTACAGCATTGGTACAGCGCCTGTGTACTATCCCGGAACGTTCACCGGCAGCATGGATGAATTTTCATGGTACTCACGCGCTCTGGAAGAGGATGAAATCCTGGAGATCGCCGAGGCCGGTACCAGCGGCAAGGCCGGAATGGCTCATCCGCCGATCTCGGTGCCGATCCGAGCCAAGGTGACACTGCGCCAGCTGGGCGGTACAACGAATTTGTTTGAGGCATCTCTGCCCGATATCACGGAAGAATGGCAAGTCGGCAAAGCCCGCTTCCAGACTCCGGCTTTGGAGTATGATGAAGACGGCAATGAGATCGGCGACACCAACATGATTTATGAAGTGGTGATCGACGTGACCCGCGGCGCTGTGGCGTTTGATGATCTTTCTGTGACGACACAAGGGATCGCTTACGAGCCGGAAGTTTCTCTCAACAATCTGAGAGGTGAGAACGCGAAAGGCGACTGGACGCTTCTTATCCAGGATACACGTGTCGGCGCGACGAACCCGGTTCCCGCGCTGGTGAGCTGGACTCTGGATCTGGGCTATACAGCCACCAATGTGAAGGTCATAGACCTGACAGAGGAAAACAACTTCAGCTATTCCGGTAAGCTGAGGGATAACGAAGAGACGCTCGAAAATATGGTCACTTACTTCCGGGTCTTTGTGCCGCAATGGGCCTCGAGCGCGACCAATATCCTAACCGGCAGCGCGGATATGCTGATGGCAGGACGCTGGAGTGGTATCCCCAAATTCGACCGTGGTCTAGATGATTACCTGTGGCTGTACAATACGCCGCAGGAGACGACCAATTACGTCATCACGACCAATATCTCGTCACAGGCGCCGTTGATTCCCGGCGGCCGCTATTACCTGGCCTTGAGAAATCAGCCGTGGTCAACAAACACGACTACTTATGACCTGAAGGTGGACTTCGGCAAATATGACGGAGGTATTCCTGAGGGTGTGATCACTTTGACGAACAGTGTTCCGTACATCGTTGATCCTGAAAACGGCGGCGGTACCAACAGTGTGGATTACTATCACTTCAGTGTTTCTGAGGAAGCGGTTGCCGCGTCGTTCATGGTCTATGACGCGACCACGAATCTGACGATGGTGATCGGTCGCGGACTGCCTCTGCCGACAGAGGAGAATCATGATTACAGAAGCGCTACAGGTGACCTGGGCTACGCGCAGGTGATGATCTACACCAATTCGATGCCGGTGGCTTTGACCGCGGGCGATTGGTTCATCGGTGTGTATAACGGAGCCTATAGCTCGATCGAAAAATTTGATCCGGCCAGCTATAAGATCGTTGTAACAGAATACACGAGCGAAATCCCGACACCGGAAGAGCTTTCCAGCGGACGTCCGGTCTCAAAGACACTGGAGCCGGGTGAAACGCATTACTACCTGTACTATGTCAGCACGAACGCGATCTCGCTTTGGACTGAGCTAGATGAGATAGACGGCGGCAATTTGAATCTTTACAGCAAGTTTGGTCTGCCGCTGCCCAGCCCGACCAGCCGGTTCTATGAATTCCTGGATATTGATTCAGAGACAGGTTTAGACTGGTGGCTGACGATGACGACCGAGCCTTATCCGCTGCGTTTCGGCGGATGGTACTATGCGGTAGAGAATACGAACAGCGTGGCGGTGACTTACCGGATCCGCGCGACGGAATTCTCCGCTGATCCAAGCTCTATCATCTGGCTGAAGAACGGTATTTCCGAAACGAATACGGTCGGTCTGCTGCCGGACGGTAATGATAAGGTCTATTATGGATTCGATGTGTCTGAAAACGCTGTCGGAAGTTTGTTTGAGATATTTAACCGCACGAATGGAAATGTAATGTTCTACACGATGCCCGGCAAGCTGCCTGATCCCAGAAATTACTATTACTGGTATCTGTCCTCCGAAGGACTGACGAACAGCTATACACGCCTGAGCTCGTGGAGCGGTGAGCTGACTCCGGGTTACTGGTTCTTCGCGGCGATGAACGAAGAGAATCAGGATATACCTGTTGAGGAAATGACGCCTGCTACGTATGAGATCCGGGCTTCCGAGTTTGAGACTCCGGACGACTCCAGCATCGTCAATCTGGTGAATGATTATCCGGTTCGTGTCAACAACGCACCGATGTATTCGGAAAGCTACTTCCGCTATACGACGAGCGCGAATCCGACGAAGCTGACGTTCACTATCACGAATGTGACGGATATGGTTTCAGTTTATCTGCTGGATGCTTCGCCGGCGAATGGACCGAGAGTTGCCGTTTATCAGCTAAGCTGGGTCAGCTGGTTTGGCGCGCAGATCGTTTTGGATCTGGAAAGTTCCGCTGTGCCGCTGACACCGGGCGACTGGTACGTTGTGGTCGAGAATACTTCTGTCGGCTCTGTGGGCTATGATATCTGGGCCAGTGAAGAAGGTTCTGCTGAAATAGATCAGCCGATCGATACCGGTTTTGAATATGATCCTGAAACGGGTCTGGTGACTTTGGTCTGGGCCAGTGAGATCGGGGCTGTCTATGCCATCCAGGGTACCTATAACGCCTTTGAGAATCCGATCAAGTGGGAAGCCTTTGATCAGGTGACGGCAACGGAAACGGTCACCCGTTATCCGCTGACTCGGGAATTGATGGAGAAGTATGTGTTCTTCTCTGTCAGACTGGTCTCGAAACCGGATCGGCCGGTTCCGGAAAATATCACGACCTTTGTGAACTTTGACGGACTGGAGGAAACTCTGAACATCAGCTGGACGGCGAAACTGGGCTCGATCTATACCGTCGAGGGCAAGAAGTCTGTGGAAGATACTGATTGGACGGCACTCCAGACGGAAGTCAATCAGGTGCCGCTGCCGATTTATTCTAATTGGATCGACAGCGAGTATGAGCTGATCCGTGTCACACCGGAAGGCGGCGTGACGACGGACTGCATCCACACGGCCGCGTCTTATGACAAGGATACCGGCGAGATCATTCTGCGCTGGAACTCCGTAATTGGTTCCGAGTACATTGTCAAAGGCTGGACGAATCTGGGTGATCTGTCCGGATATGATCTGGCTCAGATCGTAGCTGAAACCGAGAAATGTGTCTATCGTCTGAAACCGGAAGAGGCCGCGGGCTGCTCATGGTTCAGTATCGCGAGATCTGATACCGATGAAGAGATCGATCTGCGTCAGGAAATCGATTTTGATACGATGGAGGTCGTTTTGCGCTGGAACGCGATCATCGGGAATAAGTACCGTATTTCCGCGTCCAAAGACGGCGTATTGCATGAGATCGATACTGTTATCGCGGATTCTGTCAATGAAGAGTATAAAGTCTCGCTGACGCAAGGTTCTCAATTCTATGTGACACCGCTGGGCAAAGCGGACACGGATCCAGAGCCTCAGCCGGGAGACGAGTTCACGCCTCAGATACGCTTAGAGGATGGTGTGGTCATCATTGTGGTCGAATCCAAGGCGGGCGATGTCCTGGAGCTCTTCTATTCCGATGATATGGTCAGATGGGATCAGAGCGGCGGTCAGCATATTGTGCCGCAGGATGGATCTTACGAAATATCCATTCCTTTCCAGGAGAACATATCGATGAAGTTCTTCCGTGTCAAAAGAACCCGTTAGAGAGGACTGACTGCGACGATGAGCGCGACGGGAAAGACATTGATATTTTCTCTGAATCCCGCAGTGGATGTGGAGTGGATCGTTCCGAAGGTCCTTTGGGAAGAGAAAAACAACATTCTTTCAGAGCGCCGCTGGGCCGGAGGCAAGGGCGTCAATGTGGCTCGCTGGTTCCGTCTTTTGAGCGGTGATACCGGTGAAGAAAGTCAATTAGTGATTCCCTTGGGCGGACTGACCGGCCGTGAGATGGAGGAGTATCTTGCTCAGGACGGGATCGCTTTTCGTGCTTTTCCGCTGAAAGATTCCACACGCGCCAATATCATCGTGACAACGGACGACAAGCGGCAGCTGCGGTTCAATCCGCTGGGACCGGAATTGTCCAATTGGGAATGGGATTCGCTGTTTCGTTTCGCACGGAATGTGCATGATGTCAAGCTGGCTATTTTCTCCGGAGCCTTGCCCCGTAACGCGCCCAAAGACACGTATCGAAAACTTTTGGATATTTTCTCCTCCCGTTCGATCAAGACGATCCTGGACTGCGACGGTGAAGCTTTTGCGCAGGGTGTTGACGGTCATCCTTTCCTGGTTAAACCAAACGAGTTCGAGCTGGCTCAATGGGCCGGGCATGAATTGCCGGACATGGTGAGTGTACGTTCAGCGGCCAAAGAGCTGTCGGCGGCCACACAGGGGAATGTACTGGTTTCGCTGGGCGCGGACGGAGCTTTGATGATCGGGAACCAAGGGGAGTATCGGGTCTATTCGCCTCAGGTGAAGGTGCTGAACAAGATCGGCGCCGGGGATTCTCTTCTGGCGGGTATCTCTTACGCGGTCACCCGGCAGATGCCGCCGGTAGAAGCTCTCCAGCTGGCTATCGCGACCAGCACTTCGGCAGTTGCCTGCGCGGCAGGTCTGCTGCCGTCACGTGAAGATATCTTCCGTTTGAAGGAGTTGGTCCGGGTAGAACGGTTGAACTAACAAAATTTTTATTTTAGAAAGCATTATGGATTTTTGTCGTTATTTTTTCTCTGGTTTAGTGTTTCTGGGCTGTCTTCTGAGTGTGACAGCTCAAACCTCTTTCACAGTGGGAACTTACAATCTGGAAAAGTACAAGTTTGAGGAGACTGATGACTTCAAGGCGAAGTCCGAGAAAGTGGTGGAGACTATCCAGCACATGAACGCGGATGTCGTTGGTCTGGTGGAAATGGGGGACAAAGACAGCCTGAACTATTTAACGAAGGAGCTGAAAAAGAAGAATGTCTCCTATCCTTATGTGGAATGGATGCCGAGCAATGACACTAATTTGAATCTGGCGGTGATTTCCCGTTATCCTCTGAAACAAACCGTTCATCACAAAAAGGATAGATACAGTCTGAATCAAAGGATGTACACCTTGAAGCGCGGTGTTTTGGAGACTCATGTCCAGGTGACGGATGACTATACTTTCACGGTATTGCTGACACATTTGAAATCCCAGGTCGAGGTGAAGTATGCTGATCAGGCGGAGATCCGTCTGAAAGAGGCTCAGCTGATCCGGGAGAAGATCATTGATCCGATGCTGGAAAAGGATCCCAAGGCGGATTTCATTCTGATGGGGGATATGAATGACAACTACAATAATATGCCCATCCAGACCCTGATTGGAACAAGAACAGCGCATCCGCGCATGGTGGATTCCCGGCCGATCGAGCTCAATGGAGATAGCTTGCCGGAGAACCGTACACGGGGACGGTTCCGTTCCGTGGCGTGGACACATTTTTACAGCACAGAGGATTCTTATTCACGGCTGGACTACATTCTGTACAGCCCCGGCATGAGAGATCAATTCCAGGCGGAACAATCAGAGGTTGTGGTAGTTCCGAACTGGGGAACCGCCTCTGACCATCGCCCGATCAAAGCCTCTTTCTCGTTACCCAAACAAGGAACAAAAAAGACAAAGAAAAAGTAGATCCATTTTTTTAGCTTTCGTGCTGAAAAAGCGTTGCTCTTTTTGCATGGCTGGACTAGGATTAAAGCCATGAGGTCGCGGCTTATATCTCTTGGCTTTATTTGTTTGACTACATCCTTTCTGATAGTGGGTTGTAACTATAATACCAGTACTCCCGCCGATGATAAAAAGGATCCCTATTACATGAAGGCGATGGATCAGATCCAGCGGAAGGATTACGCTGGTGCTGCCGAGTCGCTGCGCCGTGTTCTGGACGGCAGTCCGCGCAATGCCGCTGCGCATAAAGAGCTGGGCATCATCAACGAAGATCATTATCGGGATTATGTCACGGCTGTTTATCATTACCGCAATTACCTCAAACTGAATGATAAAGAGGATGATCCCCTGATCAAGAGCCGCGTCACCGAGTGCATGCGCGAGCTGATCACCCAGTCGGACATCAATCCGGATTCGCCGGCTTATCAGAAGAAACTGGATCAGCTGCTGAAGGATAAACAGAGCCTGGAAGATTCTGTTACCAAGCTGACTGTGGCTTATGAGCAGCTGCGCAGCGACTACACCAATCTATTGTCAAAACTCCAGCAGCAGGATATCGCTCTGGCCAAGGCACAGGCTTCGCTGGGGACCAATGCCGCGGCGATCAGCCGTCCCGCGGTGCCGAATCTCAATACTGAGATGCTGACGGCGAATGTTCCTGCCAATCCTGTTCCGCCTGTCGAGCTTCCCAAGACTCAAAAGAAGATCGAGATCTACGAGATCCAGAGCGGTGACACTTTCGCAAAACTGGCGCGCCGTTATAACGTGAAGCCGGATGACCTGATCAAGCTCAATCCCGATGCCAACCCGAACAATCTCAAGATAGGGCAGGAGATCAAGATTCCTGTCCAATAGGATCAGACATCATGTTAGCCGTCAGAGTTATTCCGTGTCTGGATGTACACGCGGGCAATGTGACCCGTGGTATCCAGTTTGGCAAGGCGGAGTCCGGTGAGCTGAAGAACGTGGGCGATCCCGTTGAAATGGCCATCCGTTATGACGCTCAGGGAGCCGATGAGATGGTTTTCTACGATATCACCGCCAGCGCTCATGGCCGCGCGACGATGGTGGATGTGATCCGCCGGGTAGCGGAACGCTGTTTCATGCCGCTGACTGTAGGCGGAGGCGTTCGCACGGTGGAGGATATGCGGGAGCTGCTCAAGGCCGGCGCGGATAAGACCAGCATCAATTCCTCGGCAGTCTCCAACCCCGATCTGATCCGTCAGGGAGCGGAGAAATTCGGTTCGCAGTGTATCGTGGTTTCCATTGATGCCAAGCGCACCGGGCCTGAAAGCTGGGAAGTCTTTGTTCAGGGCGGACGCAAAAACACCGGCCTGAATGCCATCGAGTGGGCTCAGCGCGCGGTGGAACTGGGTGCGGGAGAGATCGTTCTGAACAGCATAGACGGCGATGGCACCAAGGCCGGTTATGATGTGGAGCTGACGCGGCGTATCGCGGATTCCATCCCGGTGCCTGTGGTGGCCAGCGGCGGAGCCGGCAATCTGGATCACATGGTGGAAGTCGTTCAAAAAGGCCACGCTGCTGCTGTTTTAGCTGCAAGTATTTTCCATTACGGAACTTATACTGTTTCTCAGGTCAAGGAATACCTTTCTTCCAAAGGGATCGTGATGCGCCGGGACTGAGTTTCCATAGAAAAACATTGAATTTCACCTCTGAAAAGGACTACAATCACTTGGTCGCTCTTGAAAAGGGTCATTTCCTCTACGGCTCTAAGTGTATTCTTGAACCCATGACCGCAAGTTTCTATCCCATTTCAGGAGAGAAATAAACATTTGCATATATGAGTTTTTTGACTTCTCCACGCTTTTTGGCCATATTCCTTTTGGTCATCTCCAATATTTTAATGACCTTTGCCTGGTACGGGCACTTAAAATTCAAGGCGGTACCTCTTTATCTGGTGATTCTGATCAGCTGGAGCATCGCGGGCATAGAGTATTGTTTCCTTGTACCGGCCAACCGGATCGGCAATCAGGTCTTTTCCGTGACGGAACTCAAGATCATTCAGGAGTTTCTGACGATCGTGGTTTTTTCCATTTTTGCCATGACCTATATGCACGAAAAGATCCATTGGAACCATCTGGTCGCTTTTCTTTGCATTATCGCGGCTGTATTCTTTACTTTTCTGCCCAAAACTGATTAGATTCCCTGTGATGAGTTTTATTGACTTGTTGAAATTTAACGCCGACGGCCTCATCCCTGCGATCGTGCAGGATGCGCAAAATGGTCAAGTGCTGATGATGGCCTGGATGAACAAAGAATCTGTGCAGAGAACACTCAAAGAAGGACATACCGTCTTCTGGAGCCGTTCCCGCCAAAAATACTGGGTCAAAGGTGAAACCAGCGGCCACTTCCAGAAAGTCGTTTCTCTGGCCTTTGACTGTGATGGAGATACCTTGCTGGTCAAAGTGGAGCAGACCGGAGCCGCCTGCCACGAAAACTACAAGTCCTGCTTCTTCCGCACGGTGAACCCGGATGGGACCTTTTTCATCAATTCAGAGAAAATCAAAGAATAACCTTTTTTACAAAAATATGTTATGTGAGACGACCGATTCGGTCGTCTTTTTTTTGAAACCACGGATAGACACGGAAGAACGCAGATATTTTTTTTGACAGGATTAACAGGATTTGATGAATAATTGTATCAAATATTACCAGGTGCCCGGCATTTCTCTTACCATATAAACTATTTTATCATCATCTGGATGGCGAAAGAAAATCGCACCTTCACTGTAATTATATTTTTTATAATAATCAGAAGCTGAAAGTTTTCTTTTATATTCTCCTTCGTCAAAATTCTCACCTTGTTCAATTTTTTGAGTAAGCACTTCCTTCATTAGCCCCAGATTTTCAGCAAAGAAAGATTGATCATTTTCTTTCAGAGTTAATTGATTGAGCAGATTTAAAAATTGCTGTTGTTTTTCTTTGCCTTTAATGTTTTCAGTGATGTTTTTGATAATTTGTGACGAGATACAACCTTTATAGTCATCCTCAAGACCGTTGATCAAATTGAGGAATATCGAATTAGCTTGTTCATTTGAGCCTATAAATCTCCTTACAGAGTCCAAAATATTTATTTTTTCTTTCAAGGTAGTATCTGCACGATTGAAAGCTTCGTAAGCTTCCGGAATAGCTTCTTCCCCCAGATTT
>Ga0265298_10003059_pt1 | contig 22508 bp, 23 predicted proteins | sample AusTroGonzalo_MG_3_FD_193486 | JGI IMG/M metagenome (GOLD analysis project Ga0265298, IMG submission 193486) | Bovine rumen microbial communities from tropical cattle in Woodstock, Queensland, Australia - Gonzalo_01 | ecosystem: Host-associated > Mammals > Digestive system > Stomach > Rumen ...
AAAAGCATCAATTAACTCAAACATTCTATTATCTGCAATAGGAGCAATAATATAATCTGCTTGATTAACTCTATTAATTATTTTTTGTATTCTTGGATTATCAATATAATCATTTAAAGTATCTCTAAATGTAGCTATTGCTAACATCCAATTAATATCAACAACAAATCTTATAGCTTTTAAGTTTCTTGTGTCAAATGACATTAAATAAATAGATGAATTTTCATCATCTGAAACAAACATTCCAGCTTGTTTTAATGTTTCACCTAAATAAAAGCCATTACTAAAATCATTACTGTCTCCAGAAGCATCTAGCCTTATTGCTCCTGTAATACCATTTCTTGAACCATGACATAATAATTTTTTAGTACGAGTATCAAATAAATCTTTATATTCAAGCCACTTTATTTCATTAACAAATAATTTATGGTCATAACAATAATTATAAAGTTTATCCAGATTTTCTTTAGAATCAATATTATCAATTCCAACTAAATTAAATAATTCTTCCTTTGATACTTGAAATAGTTCAGTCATCATGGAAATATCTTCATTAAAATTATAATCGGCAGAATTATTAAATTGTTCTACTAATCTAAATTTCATATTTGTCCGCCTTTTAATAGTGGGTCAATCAAGTCTTTCTGTAAATTAGTTGCTTTATGATAAGTTCCATCTGAATCAATGATAAATATATCTATGTCATTAAAATATTTTTGAGTCCTTGCATACTCAGATAACCTGATGTTCCAAACATCACAACTACGTTTATTTTTACCTGTAATAACAGCTAGATTCTCAAGTCTATTATCACATTCATCACCATTCATATGATGAATCATACAGTATTCATAACCAGAATTTATTAATTCAGCTGTTATTTTAGAAGCTCTTCTTCTTGCAGTGTCTCTACAATTTTCTCTTATTTTAAATCGCATAAGAAGTCAACTCACTTCAATTTGAATATTCTCGAGTTATATTCAAATTAATAATGAGGTATGTGGGCTGGTTTTTATCAGCCCACATACCATAAGATAAGTTAATCTATTACTTAAGCAGTAATTTCGCCCTTAACGATGAGGTTAGCATTAAGAACCTTGAGATCATAAAGGGTAGACCAACCTTGCGATGTGCCACCGTCAGCATACTGAAGAAGCTGAGTAGGAACGATAGCCATATAAGGAGCATAAACAGCAACAGAAGACATCATGTCATCGCCGTTGCAGCCGATGCAGAACTTGCCGGGGTCCATAGCAGGAGAAACATAAACGCGAAGAGCATTTAATGTACCAGCAAAATAAGGACCATTAACCTGACCAGCAGGAGCAGCAGTAAAGCCAGGAATGAAGGTGAGCACAGGAAGAACATCGGAAGCAATGATCATATAGTTAGGAGCAAACCTACGAGTACGATCATAGATGATCTGACGGCCAATTTCGAGGATCTCAGAGAAACCAGCATAGTGCTCAGTCTTGGACACACCAACAGGAAGAGTCTTGCTCCAAGTAAGAGCAGCTTGAGGAGCACCAGCAGTTTCAGCTAACAGGTTAACAACTTCAGTGTCGATTTCATAGGACAGTTGACCAACAGCCTTCTCAGCTAACTGATCACCAAGGTCAAAGCCATAGTCAGTCTTAGCTTGGAAAGCAGCAATCTGGCTGTAGTAAACAGCGATTCTACGAGCTTTGGCAAGAAGAGGAATGCTCTCCATCTTAGCATTGAGGATGGGCAGGTCATTCTGAGGAATAACAACATTGTCATACATGTAAGCAGCGGTATCACCAGCAACAACAGTGTACTGAGAAGAACCAGCAGCATCAGTATAGAACTTGTAGGTACCAGCATTGCTTTCAGTACCCTCAACGGCATACAGATAGGTAACAGTAGAACCATTAACAACCTTAACATCCTTAGCAGTAATAGTAGCTTTCTGAGCATCGGTTAAAACTCTGCCACCAAGGAACTTGGTTTCAATCCACTGATGTGAACCAGCAGGATCTAAGTCAACAACTTCAAAAGCACCCTTAACGATAGGTGACCAAGGCAGAGCTTGGAAACCGGTACCAGTAGCAGGGGTAGCAGTAACAACGGCTGAAGTATAGTTAGGCTTAACTTCACCAAGCATGAAAGGATTGTTGAAGAGGTCACCCTGAGCAACATCACCTTTATTAGTACCAGCAGTGTAGTTAATGTAAGTAACAAAACCGCTCATAGAAGACATCGGATGAACGATAACTAAATCGTTAGCAATTAAGTTAGGCAGAGCAACAGTTGTCAGATTTAAGCAGAACTTTTTATACCAAATATCTTACGAATAATTCGTTTCCAATTATTCTCTCTATATTACTATAGAAGTTGAGACTATATCTTCATCCTTAATCGTTTTACCCTTTTAAGGATGCTTCGCACTTCGGAACTACTTAGTTCCTACTCTACTCGTTTATTCTCTAAAGTTTTTCTCTTTAGATATACTTTCGATAGTCGTTGAACCTTCCTCTCATAAGAGAGGCTTGGCTGCTGATTGTCCTTATTTTCTGCTTATAATAAGGAGTTTCCAGCAATTCACCAAGTTATTTATTCATTAACTTTTTATATTTAAATGAAGTTAATGAGTTCCATATATTACTATATGGTGGACCATTAATTTAGCCCCATATCTGAACGCTGAGTACCAGTGCTGTTGTCAAAAGCCTCATTCAGGAAATTGTTAGTATTTGATAAAACCTTCGCAACAGTAAGTTTGCGAGCATTGTCCATCTTTTCGCCATTGTGCTGACGACCATAGACAGACTCAGAGATGGCTAATCTCTTGGAATAAGCCTCTAATAAATTAGTAGCCATTATATTTATTTCTCCTTTAAATTGGTTGTAATTATATTATAAACCAGCTAAACTCATTAATTGTTCATCTACTTCATCCCCGAAATTATTAGCTGGGAGAATATTTTCGTTTTTAGATGGAGTAGCTTTCATTTGCATATTCTCAGTAATGTTCATAGATCTAAAAGGTAACTTACTCATATTAAGTTTGTAATCTCTTAAATCTTCACAAACAGCATCAATATCATCAAAGGTATAGCTTTCAGCTAATCTATTTTTAATTTCATTAACAGTTACACCTAACATTAATGCTTTAGAATCAATATACTTATCAACTGCTTTATTAGCAATTCTTCTGTATTTTTCAACTAAAGTATTTGATTTTTCTATTTTCTGAGAATATTCTTTATTTTTAATTTCAATGGTATTTTGTAAATCAGCTATATTTTCATTAAGTTCTTTCTTTTCCTTATCATAAGATTCAGTTAAAGAACCTAACTGCTTAGATAATTTCATAAGTTTATTTTGTTCAGAAGAGTACTTTTCATTTAGTACCTTATTAGACTCAGCAAACTTTGTTGTCCTTGTCTTAATCTGCTTAATCATATCATCTTTTTGTTGAAGCTGATTTTTCATGCCATTTAATTCTTCATTTAATGAAGAAATTTTAGCTTTTAAAGGATCAAGTTGTCTTGCATCAGCAGATAATTTCTTAACGCTTTTTGAATACTTATTAACTTCTTCTTGTAATTCAGCTTCCTTAGCATAGCTAACTGATAACTTCTCTTGCAAGGAAGTAATAGTAGTTGCAAGTTCCTTATTCTCTTTTAAAGCTTCTTGAAGTTCTTTGAAATCGGCCTTGTCATCGTCAACTGCCATATCCTTCGAATCTTCATCTATATTATCAAGACTTTCGTCTTTAATACGAGTTACTAAATTAACTAACCATAACCAAGCATCCTGGACTTCTTCATCCCAACCTGCTTTTTCTGCATCAATTCCTTTTTCAGGAGCTATATTTTTATCATACCAAGAAACTAAATAATCTCTTAAAGTGTCCATTGCAGATTCAATAGATTGAACACTTTCATCTAACTTAATATTAAGGTTATCTAAAGTTTCTTGCATAATAACTTTCTCTTCAGCATTAGCAGTTTCTAAGGATTCAAGTAATGCTTTCTTATAATTAAATTTATTGGTATCTAAACCTTCGGTAACAAGATTTAATCTTGCAGATTTAACGGCAGGTAAAAGTACTAAATCAAATGCCTTAAAATCATAAGTACTGGGATCTACTTCTTCGGTACCATCATAATTAGGAGAAACATCTCCACTACCACGAGAACTTATACCAAGTTTAAATCCTGCTTTAGCTAATGTATAAGCAATCTTACCAAGTGGAGTATTTAAAATATCAAACTTGGCCCAGAGCTTACCATTTTTCTTTGTTGGTTTATCTCTCATGATTATGGCAATTCTAGAAGAATCAGTCTCTTCACGATCAGTTGGGTGATCTAATTCACCAACAATGCCACCATTTTCTATTAATTCTGTGACTATAGGATCACTAAAAGTTTTTTCCCATAATTCTTCAGAATAATGACGACCATTTCTTGTACTATCAACAAAATCAGCACAAGGACCTTCTAAGGTCCCAAGTATAGCATCATTATTTTTCACATCTTCTGCTGTATCAGTAAAAATTAAATCTTCTTTTTTAATATCATTCATTTTGATGAATACCTACCTTCTTATCTAATTAGATAATTAGATTTTTATTCCATCTAAACTTATTTAAAAGTATTTATTAATTTAGCATTTTTTACAATAAAAAATTTATTTCATATTACAAAAGTACAATACACAATTATATATTAATATATAATTATAATATATAATAATATATATTGTACTTTTTATTCAGGATTTCTACCATTTACTAGTTCTAAAACTTTTAAATCTGCTTTAATTAGTTTTAGAAGTTTTTGACAAGGAATTAAATCATATGTTTTAGAATAATTATATAAACACATATTAATTTCTTCAAATCTACAATGCTTAAGAAAAATAGTTGATTCTTCAACAGTTTTGTTATATAATAAAATTTGTAAATTTAAACTGGCTAATGTTGTTAAAATATCTTTAGGATCAACAAAATTTTCCTTTACAATATTTATATACAATTTACTTTTTTTGTTATTGTATGATTTTCTTAATTTCTCATAAAATGCTGTTACATCTAATTGTCTATTATCATTTATAAATTTTAAGATTTCAACTGTTGGTTGATCTTCTTTCAATAATTTACGAAAAACATCAGTACAATCGATTCCATCATCTTGTAGTTCAGTTAATAACAATAAACAATCTTGTTTACTTATCGCCATATTTATCTCCTTTCGGTATAACCGAGTAGTTTATTTATATTTGATCATTATTTAAATCTGTAAAATCTCCTGCGTTTAATTCATTTGGAGTAGGAAGAATAGTTTCTTCTTCAGGAGCTGTTTCTTCACTTGCTTCAAAATCAGACATATCTCCTAAATCAAGGGCTCCCCCACCAGAAGGTGCTCTATGAATACTTTCACCTGCATCATCAGGACCAACTCCACCAAGTGCTCTTAATTCATCATCTGTTGTGTCTACGCCCTCTTCTTCTGCTTCTTCTAACTCATCAATTTGTTCTTGAATTATAGCAAGAACTTCAGGGTCAGAAATTGTTTCAGCTAATAATGCTTTAAGTATTTTTAACTTAGCAGATGCATTTTCAATTTCAGTACTATCAAGAAGATTCATAATATCTTGAATCATATTAATATTGGTACCCTTAGCATCTTGTCTATCTTTCTCCTCTTGAGTTGTAGGAGATTGCATGTGTAACGCAAAATTATTCACATAACTATCTAGGCCTTTATCAATTAACATCAAGTTAACTGCATCAGTTACCATTTGAACAAGTGTATTCTGTATTCTCTTAATCGTTTTTGCATATCTACTAGATTGTAATGCTAATGATGTACCGCCATTGAAACCACCTGGGTCATCAGTGTCACCAAGGAATGCTTTAGGAATCTTAATAGCAGCATATAACTTATTTTTAAAATAATCAATATCTGCTAATCCGTTGACATCAGGATTATCATTAACAGTTTGAATGTTTATACTACCTTGTCCATTATGAGTAGGAATATAAACATTATTTTCTATTGGTCCAGGATTAGTATATTCACTCATTGATTTATCAACATCAAGAGCAGTTTTTTGTTCAAGAAGTGTCTTAATACCCATAAGATGAGGACCAACCCTCTCTTTAGGCATATCACCAACTTCAACACCAATAATTCTAATAATTGATGATTTAGTTAATCTATTTAATAAAAGAGAATTCTCTAATAACATCATCATACGCCATAATTTAAATATGGGGTATAATATAGATTGTCCTCTCTTAACAGTATACTTAATAGCGTTAGTATTAGTTTCATAATCTTTATCATTTAAGAAAATATCAACTTCTTCAGGAATTCTACTTGTATTATCTTCTAATGCAGCATGAACAAAAGATGTAGCATCATATACTTCAACATCATTCTTTTTAAAGGAATATTTATATGAAGTATTGAACATTGAATTAGTATTTCTTGCAAATGTCCCTATATTTGCTTTGATATATCCACAACTTTTGCCGAAACGAGTTAGTTCAAACATTTCTGCAGGATTAGGAACCATTTCAACATAGTGAGAATATCTATCATTATCAGAATATATCTTTAATACTACATCTTCATTTAATGGATCTTTTTTATCTTCATGTAATGGTTTTCTCTTATTTTTTGTATCAAAAACAGGATCTTCATATTCAGAGTTTCTATATAATCTTAAATAAACATCACCATATTTACATAACGAATATGCCCATCTATAAATGTTCTTATTTACATTCATAGTTTCAAGTAAAAATGTAACATACTTAGCAACTTTATCATCATCAGATGTGCACCAGATAATATCTCCTGCATCATTTGCTTCAGTAGTATCTTCAGCATATAATTCAAGTGCAGCTGCCATAAATGCATCTTCCGACATTGTATCAAGTAATTGCATTACTGTTTCTCTATTATTAGAAACTTGAGTGAAAGATTCAATCTTTGCAACATCTAATTTACTTGATAAACCAGCATCTACAACTTGGTCAAAAAATTGACCCTGAGTTTCAATACCAATATTTTTTTCAGGTATCGGAACAGGATTACTTTTTAATCCATAGATTTCTTCTGCATCCTGATATATATTTACATCTTGATTAATAAATTCTTGTTCTTCCATATTATGCTCCCCTTTATAAAAGGATGTTAGATAACTATACCTTGTGATAAGTATAATGCACTATAGTTTGAAGTTGCTGAACCTAAACCAAAATTAACAAAATTCTTTTCATCTTGTTTTGTTTGTTTAACAGCAGTTTCTTGCATTGGATCAAATATCTTTTTTAATTCTGTTTCCATATCAACAGAAACTTGTTGTTTAGTTAAAGTAGCACCTGCACTGCTTACTTCAACAACATTATCAAGATCTTCTCCCCAGAAAAATGCAAATTCTTCAGCGTGTTTTGAAGCATTAAATAAAGCACCACAAACAGCATCTGAAGTATCTTTACTATTTATTCCACTAGGTCCATGATCTATTTTACCATTATTATCTCTTTCAAGTCCAATTATTTCTTCTGTTAATAAAACAGAATCATACATTTCTAATCTTTGTTCATAGATAGCACTTTTAAATGTTTGATAAGGAATACAGATTCTTGAAGCACTATCTATTCTATCTACTGAAATAACTTCAGTATTAAAATTTTCAGCAGCTAGTTGCTGTAATAAATCTGCACTTTGGAAAGAGTCAGCAGATATTGACTTGATAGCAAAACCTTGATTTCTTAACCATCTAATAAATTGTCTATTTTTTTCAAAAGATATTTGATGACCTTTTGGAGCCTTAACAGCTACACTAAATGCTAATGTATAGTAAAGCTCTTTACTTTGTGTGCTACCTTCTACATGAGGTTTTTTACCTTTTATCCACACACCAGCAATACCTGTTTTGTCTCCAGATAGAGACATATCTAGATGAATAAATAAAGGTCTATCTAAAAGTTTTCTATCTAATCTATTTAAATCAATAAAATCGTAATATTGAGTAGTATCATCAATTCCATTACCTACTTCAATTATATCTTTAGTGAAGATATTTTGTAATTCAGGTTTTTTAACTAATGCTAATCTACTACCTGCAATATATCTTGTAACATTTGAAGTAGATATACCTGCAATATCTGTTAATGCAATATCTATGTTATCAATAAAGTTTTCATAATACCCAATAGGAACTTCTAATAAAGAATATCCTCTGTTGCGATAATAATTCTTATCCTCTTCTGATACATCAAGAGGTAAGACTTCACTATCAAGATATTTATTACCAACAGCTACAATAAATTTTTGTTTACTATTTTTATCAGTTCTGATTATCCACTGAGGTTCATCTACAACCCTGGTTGTTTTACTTTCATTTTTCTTTTTACCTTCAATAAAAGTTTCCATGAAAGATTGTTCAGTTCTTTTAGAAGAAGCTAAGCATAATATTGTAGGGTTCTTGTCTCCTCGCATAAAACGAGATTGCATACGAGCAGCAGCAGTATTTATTAATGTTCTTGCTTTTTCTTTTTGTTTTTCAACATCTTGGTTTGGTTGGAAAGAAACCTCATCAGCAAATGCCCAATAAACAGCACGACCAATTATGTGTCTTGATTGCGAACCATAAATCAACTCAAGACCTTTAGGTGGTTTCCATTCAGGAATGTCACTCTTAGAAACAGTTCCTCTTTCCATAAACCATTTAGAAGATTGAATCAAAGATTGCATTTTTGACCATGCAACACCTTTAGCGGCATCCATAGTAATATTCAACACTGCAAATGTTATCAAATCGGTTGGCATTAATCCATAATGTAAATATGGATTTTTTAAACACATCATTCTATATAATTCATAACAACCAATTATAACAGCAACTGTTGATTTACCAAGACCGATAGCTCCTGTTAATGCAAGAGTATTATATTTTGCAGGTTGTATAGGATCAGGATAAATTTCTTTAAGAAGATTCTCCCAATATGGAAATATTGTAAATCTACCTTCTTCGTCAGTTAATCCATTTCCTAAATACTGCTTATTATGTAGAAACTCTTCAATACTAACAGGAATTTCTTCATAATCTTCATATAATAATTTATTAAATTGTACAGAACTTCCTTTATTAGAATATTCTTCTAATATTTTTAATGCAAGTTCTTTTTCTTCTTTTGATAACTCATTTAATTCTTCTAAATTATAATTCATTTAAATCACTTAAATTAAAAATGTATTATTTTTTATGCAGTCTCTATATGATTCTTTTATCCCGTTAATTGCAACCTCAGCTTTAGTATTTGGATAATCTTTGTGTTGATCACAAAAATCTTCATAAATATCTATATCAGATAATATTTCATTATAATGCTCTTCTGTGTGTTGTGTACCATGACGAAGTTCATCATGGAATCTTAATATTCTTGCTCTAGTATTTCTTATACTATCAAGTTTGTCCTCTTTTACGTGAGTATTAAGAGTAGTTTCAACGGAAGTTAATTTATCTTCCATTGCAGAAACTTTCGTATCAATATTATCAATCTTCTTTATAATATCACCATTCATAGCTTTTCCTAAACCCTTTGCTAGCCAACCCCATAGATTAAGCTCAAGTTTAGGAATTTTAATAAGTGAAAGAATTAATAATAATCCTCCACCACTCCACGTTAAAATATCTTTTAACTCCATTTATTATTTCCCTCTTATTAATAAACTTTTATCAATAAGTCTTTATATATGAATTAACAATCATGCTCCTAAATTCACATAATATCTTTTTACTTCATTAACCTCAATTTGATTATACAAGTTAATAATAGCTTCTGATTGAGTTTCTGTTTCAGTACCAACAGTCCAAGTTCCAAAACCAGGTAAATTAATAATACATTCACCTGAATTATTAAAAGTACCTTTTACAGTATTATATTTCGGAGTATCTCCTTTTATTAATAAGGCAGAATGATACTTTCCTGTTTCTTTATAAAAATCAATGTGGTTATCACACCATTCTTTATCTGGTTCATTACCTGCCCCAAAACAATCCGTTAAATCTATTAAAGCTAATCTTCCAAAATGTACTTCTGATGTTGCAGAAGTACTGGAAGCGTTTGCCTTTAATCTTAATTCAGGAGAGCTGGATGTTATAGTACCTCTTAATGAAATATTCATAGCATCAATAGATGTAGTAGAATAACTTAGTGTAGAATCAGTAATTTCAATACCATGACTTACATTGTTAGAATTTAATCCATCTATAAATGCTTGTAAATAATAAATATGATTAGCAGTTACACTTAAAGTACATTTAATCCATGAATTAGCTTTAGATGAACAAGACACTATCCATAAATCATAATTTCTATATTGAACAACATTATCTCTGGTATATTTATACCAAGATGCACTATTATTATAAGCAGTCCAAGAAGGTGTTTCAGAAATCTTATTTATTCCAATATAATTTCTACCTGGAATCACACTTACTTCTTGCCCAGATGTTCCTCCTGTTATATCAACTTGAATCCAGCACTTATCTAACAATCCAACGGCAGTATTTAATTCTTCGCCTGTATGAGTTGAGTCATATTTTCTCATCAGCTACCACCTTAAATATTAACAATACGTAATGCAATAGAATCCACAGTAACCTCAACAGGACCTGAAGCTGTTTGTCCTAAAAAAGCTTGTACCTCCCAGGTTCCAAAATACATAGGATGGAATGTCCATTTTCCATCGTGTTCTATTGCAGAAAGAGTGATTGTTTCTCCATTAACTGTTGTAGATGCAACAACTGTTGATCCTGTAGTAGTTAATACTTCTATTGTATTTTCGGAAGTATAAAATTTTTTGAAACAATCATCTATCTCTTTATCAGTATATGTAGATCTATATGTTTCACTCATTCTTAACAATCCTTAAGTTAATGTAGTATTTAAAGTAACATAATAAGTTCCACCAGAACCTGTACCATACTGCAACATAACATTGATTATTCCTTTTGCACTAGTAACTGTATATGATCCTATTTCATTAAATTCTGTAGTACTTGTTGTTATATCTGATTGTTCTACTCCATTTATCTTTAATTTAAGATTACTTATGTTACTACTACTCCAACTACTACCAGTTCCTTGTTTACCATAAAATTTTATAACTGAACCTTCATTTACTAAATATTTATTTATTGAATAATAAGGTCCAATATCATCAATAGTAATATAAGAAGCTACACGTGCTCTATCAGTATTAGTAGAACCTGCATTAGTAACGTAAATATTTGTACTTGTAGGACCAGCATTTTGAGTACCTATATAAAATGCAGGAGTTATTCCATATGAAGTTTGACTACTATCAGAACTTGAACCTCCACTAGTAGTTACATAACAAAAATAACTACCTGATACATTCTTTCTTGATCTTGTCCAATATGCACATTTAGTAGAAGTAGCATTATGTTTATATCTTACCCTACCATATGTTTTGTAGTAATCATAACGTTGTTGTAAAACTGATTCATATTGATTTGAATTAGATGTTTGTCCAAAAAGTTCATATTCAGACAATAAGAATATCTTATCTTCTGTAGAAGTAATATATTCTGCATCATCACTGGTTGTTTCACCTGTATGATTATCAGTATAGATAGGTTTAGATTTTAAAACAGCTTTTAACTCAGAAGGTAAACAGTTATATAAACATTTAGTATCATATCCACTAAAAAAAGTAGTATCTCCATTTAAAAGTGCACGCATAATGCTTGTTTCCCATCCTGGATAACTTGAAGAACTTGCTCTCATATGAAACCAATCAGTATTACTAGAACTAGTAGAACTACTATTATAATGAGAATCAACAATAGCACAATTTATAGCACTAGAAGTATCATTTGTATATCCTAACTGGAAAGTTATTCCAGGACCTTCAATACCTACATTGTGATCAAATCCTATTATATAAGCATATAATGTAGTATTTATACTTAACGTACCTATAGTACCAGATAAAAGAACAGCTTTTTTATCCCCTACACTCCAATAAGAAGATGCTAACCCGTAATTTATTGCAGATTGTATATCTGACCAACTTGTTGAATCTAATGAAGAAGAAATTATTCCACTATCTGTTAAATTCACATAATATGTAGTAATATTAGTAACATCAATAAAATCTTCTAATATTGTGTTATCTTTGGATGCTATTATCTTCCACAATCCAAATTCTTGTAAAAAACAAGTAAAAGTAGTATCAGAAACCTTTTCAAATACTACAGTTTTTGCTTTGTTATTACAAGTAGCAGAAAAATTAGAAACATCATATCCAGTTGGAACATTTATAACTATCTGAGGATTTGCCTCAGAAGAAAGCCTTCCTGCAGTTAAAAACCCATCCTTTCCGACAACTACATATTGTCCAGGAACAGGTTCAATTTTTTCTTGTAAATATATTTTACTCATAGGAGTATATTAACCTCCTTAAATCAAGATTTATTCTTCTTCTTGTTCTTGATTTTCAGTCATTATTATTGTTTTTTCTTCTTCAGTAATCCAGCCTTTAGCTACAGCAGCACTTAAACCTGCTTCATCTATTTTACCTTCATTATATAATCTTTTTAATCTTTCAAACATAATAATGTCCTCCTGTTATCTACTTAATAAATCAATTAATATATCATCAATGGCTTCAGATTGCTCTGCTAGCTGTGCTTGATGATTATCAAGAGTACTATTTATAGCAGGTGTTCTATCAATATCAGTAGTATGATTATCAATATAATACCATGTACAGAAATTACCTTGTAAATCTTGCTGTACTTTAAATCTAAATAATACTCTAAAGTTATGAGTAATGGTCATAAGAGGAGTATTGATGATGTGCGTAGTAAAAGCACCTGGTTCTAACTCTGTGTAACTCTCACCTTGTGTTTTTAGAAATTCACAATACTTACCATCATATAATCTTGTTCCAAAAATAAAATCCATTTTAGCAATCTCCTTGCTCTACAATTTTTATATCATTAATAAGTTGTTCTAAATCATCAATAGAGGCTAAATAAAAATCTTTATACCATAGCCATCTATCATTATTATCTTCTCTCTTAAACTTATGATATTTCTTTTTTGACCATATCATTTCCCATATTTCTTCATATCTATCTTTATTCTTTATTTTATCAAAAGAAGTATGGTCTAATATCCAATTTATTAACTCTATTCTTTTTAATCCTTGATTATCTTCATTACTTACAAAATAATCAAATGCGTCTTGACTTGTATCAAAACATAAAGGTTTTTCATTATATATAAGCATATTCCCTTTACTGTCTATCTCAGTACCGAAAGGAATATTAACTTCACCTTGAATACATTTTTTCTTATATCTTTTTCTTGTTATATATTTCATCTACTATTTATCTCCTAATATTTATATCTAAGTTAAACTAACTGTTACTCTTTTAAAAGTATCCATAATTTGTGTTACAGGAGTTTGTCCTGTTTTTGTTATTGTATAAGTACCATAACTAGGAATGTTAAAAACACATTTTCCTGTACTATCAGAAGTTTTATTTTCATTATAACTTACTGCAGTACATTTACAATTGATTGTTTGATTACTTCCTGCGTTAGTAACTATAATTTGAGGACACATGTTTTGTAAAGCATCAATAGCATCATCAATCTGTTTTCCTGACAATGATGAAAGATAGATTCCTGTTTCCATAGTTGTCACCTTTTAAACTCCAAGTACAAATGCAGGAGAAATCATAAATGACCCACTGGCGCTTCCTGAAGCAATTGCACCAGAAGTGTTAACACAACAATAATAAGCTGTATTAGTTATACTAGGAGATCTTAACCACCATACATTTGTATTTGTACTATTATCTCGTTGTCTGACCTTTGATCCATTTTCATAATAAGTATATCTAGATTGAGCAGATGCTTCATTAGTATTTGAAGCACTTGTGGTTGCAAATACTTCATATTCAGATAATAAAAATATATCATCATATGTAGCTGTTACTGTAGCAGCTGCAGTGTGTGTTGTAGTTGAACTATTGTCTGTATATTTCTTTACAAATCTCATACAGGATTGTAGATCAGCAGGTAAACAAAGTTTAACTTGAGGTAAAAGACTTGTTCTCATATAAGAATCTTGCCATCCTCCTGCATTTGTGGCTGTTAATTGCATACTAAATCCAGTACTATTATACAATCCTATACAAGTTCCATTACTATTTCCTCTATCAAATCGAGTAACATCTTTTTTACCTAATTGGAAAGTTATTGTTGATTTTGAGTTTGATTCATTTGCAGCATTATGATCAAAGCCGATTATTTCTACATATAAAGTAGTATTACTAAATGTTTTTAAAGTTGTATTTCCATTCTTAATTGTACCATTTAATATAACTTCTTTACAATCACCTATACTCCAATATGAAGCAGCTTGTCCTTCAACAGTTACTGCTTGAATAACAGACCATGAATTGTCATTTAAATTTGGTTGAATTGAAGACAGTTGAACAACAACAATTTCATTAAGAGAAGAAATATGAACAGTTGCTATTGCTTGACCTGTTGTTGTAGATAGTGATTGAATAATCCAGTCTCCTTCTTCATTTACACAGAACCTATAACTTCCTGTTGTATCAGAAGCAGTAAGTGTAACTATACCATTACTACAAGTACAAACTGCACCCATATCATAAGTTACATCAATATATGCTTTAAAATATGATAATGTTATTTCATACGACCCAACAGAAGGAATATTAATTGAAGATTGAGTTGATATTCCACCTTTTGTAGCTACAACTACCCAATCACCTAAAGAAGGAAGAAGGAATTTTCTTATTCTGCCTTCTGATGAATAAAAATAATTATCATTTGATGTAATTAATTCATCACTACCACTTGGAACAAATTCAAGATAAGCAGGATTAGATTCTAATGTTGTTGTTCCATTTGTTACAAGTACTCTACTTGTATCATCAGGAGCAGTAACAGTTAATATGATACTCTTTGAAGGATCAGAAGCTAAATCTGTTACTACTGCTTCTAAATTACCATCAATACTTTTAAAAGAAACAACTTGTCCTGGTTGTCCAGTTAATTTTTCTTGTATGTATCTTTTTGCCACTACAGTTCCTCCTTTTAAGTCATAGCATTCACTATGTACTGTTTATATTCTTGTACATCAACAGAATAAGTAGAAGAAGTTGCAGTTGACGATGCTTTAACTTCTATATCATAAGGATTTGCTTGTGTTGATAATCCAGGAACATTAAAATACCAAGTATTAGAAGGATAATTTGCAGATGCAGTAATATTAGTACCTCCAGAATGTCTTTTACAATTTACTATATATCCTGAATTCGCAATTACTTTTATCTGAGGCAGTATTCCTTGTGATGCAGGATCTACTACTTTTAACTCTCCTTGATCATTAAATCTTAACAAGTAATTTGCAGTTACACCTTGTAATTTATTAAATTTTCCTTCAAGATTTATTTTATCAGTTATTTCCATAAGATAATATACTCCTCTCAAGTATTCTTATCTTTATACATAATTATACCAATATATTTATATATACAATATCAGATAGGAGGACTTTGTTCATCTGATTCATTTTCTGTATCAGTTTCACCTATATATTCTTTAAAACCATTCGCTTTAGCTGCTTCCATGGTAATGCCTCCGTCTCGGTGATCTGACTTAGCTAAACTAAGATAGCCTGCTAAACCAGCTCCGATAACTGCCTCTGCAAGGCCTACAGCAGCTGTAAGCCATGCAGCAGTAGCAGTATAATCATGCTTTATACAATATCCCATTAAAACTAAAGCTTCTTGTGCTATTATAAATCCAAATAAAACAACTATAAAAGTTATAGTTTTTGAATATTCTCTTTTTTTCTTGTTATTTGAACAACTTTTTTCTTTCTTATTCCTTTTCATAGTTATTACTTCATATCTTTAAATCTGTAAAGTAATTCTGCCATCTGTTCACGAGTCAGAAAATCTTGCCACATATAATTAGGAGTACCATCAGGAAGTGGAGAACCACCTTTAACTAAACCAGTTGATTTAGCCCATTCTCTTGAATTTTCACTCCAATTTCCTGCATCATTATCTTGTAAACTTTTTCTGTATGCCGTCATAGCAACTTTAAACATTTCATTAAATTGTTCTTGAGTCATGTCTTCATCCTCCTGAGATTGTAAAAGTGTATTTACTTCAGCAGCTATTCTTCCATGATTCTGATAAAGCCAGTTTCCTGGACATGATTTATTTGCAAACCATCTATGTACAGTCATGTTTTGTTTGTCTACTTGACCTATAAGATCAGGGTTTGCTTGCCATAGTAATCTTTTTATACCGTTACGTTTGCAAATATCTGCACACAATTTTATTAAAGTATCCCATGCAGCTTCTGTTATTCTATAAGGTTCTTTTGCTTCAATGTTAGCAACTTCAATTGTTACAGCTCTATTATCATTAGCTTTTGATGAAGTACACCATGAGCGATTTCTTTCAGCTACATAAAGCCCAACACGTCCGTCACTACCTATTCCATAATTTGAACTTGCTTCTCTTGTTTGAAAAAGTTCCCCACAACCCTCAACAGAAAGATTACCAGCCATACAATGTATAGAAATGGTATCAATCTCATGATTACGAGGACCACTATTCATAGGACTATACCGTATATAATCAACTAGAGGACTATTCGTATATTTCATAATTATTCTCCTTTATTATCAGAAAATTCCTCTTCAATTGATTTAGGAAGATTATCATTTTCTATCATTTTTTCTAATTCTTCTAATGTTATTTCTTTTGTTTCAGTCATTCATATATCCTCCTCATACGAATAAAACTAATAATCCATTCCGATAATACTGCCACCATAAACACTGGGAATAGTTATAGTTGTTTCGGTGCTACTGGATGCTCTTGATCGAGTACCGTTTAAATAAATATAAGTATTATTTTCTACTACATAAACATCTAATCTTGCCACGGAATCATACTGACTTGCAATATATATCTGATGAGTTTTATTGGTTGTACTAATGTCTGCATATTCTGAAGTATCTCTGCCCGAAATTCTATAATAAAGAGAATTCTTAAAAATGTTATCTATTATTTCTTCTGTATAAGAAGGAAAATAACAGATAAACATCGTCCCCCCATACACTGCGGTAAAACTGCTAGTTCCTGAAGATGTTGCACTTCCAGAAGCATATTGTCCTGTACGATAATACACCTTTTCAATAACATCATTTATAATCTGAACATATATTCCACCACGGTAAGGTGTATCTGATTTAAGGTATAACGGAGTACTTACAGGTACTCTATTTTTTATTTTCCATACTCCTATATTACCATAATAAATAGAAAATAAATAATAAGTATCATTAGATAAGAAATTAACCCAGTTAAGATAGAAAGCACTTTGGGAACTACTATCTTTACCTTGTCTCATTATAATTTTCATATTTGAAAATAAATCTTTCAATGTAGGAAAAATTATATCTGTTCCTCTTTTTCTAAGTAGACATTTCATACTTTTCACCTACATTCTTGAATACATATTTACATAAAAATAATATCTCGAAGGATTACCAGATTGATATCTTGAAAAAATAATAATTAGATCATTCATAACAGGTATTTCATATGTACCTGCTTGTGAATATATTTTAACACCGTTAAAAGCAATATAACAATTAGCATTATCAGCTGAATCATTTGCTTTAACGGTTATAGAAATCATTCCTCCATTAGGCACATTAGTTACAACTTCAGATGTATACTTAACATTATCAATAACTACATATCCATAATTATTATCAAACCTACCTTCAGTTGATATTACATGAGTAAGAAGAACTTTATTAACTGGTCTGGATATTACACAAGTTCTCTTATAATCAGGTGAAGTTACTACATAAATATAATGATCTTCATGAACATCAACTAAATCATAAACATATTGTATTTCTGCAAGTTCATAATTTATAGAAAAAGAAGCTCCGCTTATTCTTCCACCATAAACACCTATTGTAAATCTTAAGAAACAATTATCTAAATCTTCTCTATCTAATTCTCCAGTAGAAATTGTTAATATCTGATCTGTAGTAGAAGAAAATTCCGAATATTCTCCTACAGCTACATTATTAACATATAATTGAGACCTTGCTATATGTCGTGTTTGTGAAGGGTCTTCAGCATGTCCTTTTATTTTTAATGTTGTATTTATTATTTTAGCATCTTGAGGAATTGAATTGAAATCAAAATAATAATCTATGTAAGTAGATCCACTACCACCTTGTGATGTTTGATAATAATCATTACCTGTAGTATCAGGAGTGTTAATACCTTTCCCTATCGCATCCATATAATTAGTGCCATTTATACTTTCCCCTGCAACATAACTACTGAAGAAAAAAGTATCATGTATATTTCTGTCTTTTGGATGAGTAGGAGAAGGGATGTCTCTATTATTATCTATAACTTTATATTCAAGTTCTTCATCATTAGTTATCAAAATTGGATATTTAAGATTTGCTGTAAATAAAGCACCACTTATTCCTCCACCATAATAACCTACTGTAAATCTTAAAAAACAATTATTTAAATCACTAGCTTTCAAAGATTCAGTAGGAATGGTTAAGATTTCATCAGTTGTAGAAGTAAACTCAACTGGATCTCCAAGAGGAGTATCACCAACATATAATTGCATACTTGCACAACTTGTTGATTGTGAAGGATTTTCAACATGCCCTTTTACTTGTAATAATGTTCCAGATAGGAATTCTTCTGATGGTGTTGAATTAAATGTAAAATAATAATCTATATAAGCAGTTGATTGTCTATTATTAGAATAATCATTTGTTGTAGTATCAGGAGTATCTATTCCTTTTCCGATTGCTTCACCGTAATTTGTACTTCCTATATTTGAACTAACACTATAACCGGTAAAATAAGAATATATTGATTCTGTATCTGCAGTTTCAATACAACTATATTCTGGAGATACAGATATAAAAGGATTATCAGATTCTACTGTTATTTCATAACCAAGAAATTCATATGTATAATTAATTGTTAAAGAAGCACCATAGAAATCAATATAAAAATCATCAGCAGAAGAATATGCCACTGCACCTATCCTAAGAGCAATATCTCTAACTTCTGTTGCAGTCCAAGTTACACCAGGATTAATAACAATAATAGTAGGAGATGATACATTTATTAATGAAGTTGTAGTACCTTTTACTGTAGTACCTGTAGCAAGGCCAATGTTACCACTAGCAGTCCAAAGTGAAGTGAGACTGCTGGATGCTTTTGCTGTACAAGTTACACTGTTGATAGTAGCATTTTCAGGTATTGACGCTACATTAAAAGTATAATATACTGTACAAGTTGAAGGTTTAAGCCCTAATCTTGTAAAAGTAGAACTATTATAAGAACTATATCCATTTGATATAGGATAAGATTGACTTATTGAAAAATTAGCAAAATCTCTATTTCCAGTTGGTTGTACTGATAAATCTTTTGTAACAGATGTATATTTCATATCTTGTTATCCACGTATATAAGTAGTATTTTCAGTTCCATAAGCTGAACCACCTTAATAGACATAGACAAGTTCGTAGTCTCCGTTATAAAACGAGCCAGGTGCCGCAGAGCGCGAGCCGCTTGTCGTTAATGTAAAGGTCGTTCCCGATTGAGAATAACTGTATCCCGAAGTTACATTTGACAGAGTGCCGTTATACATATAGAACTGGTTGCCTGCTACGCCGCCAGTTGACGAGCCATCCCACCGCATATCGAATACATAATAGTATCTGGAGTTTGAGCTTCTCGCTATTTGAGAAGTAAGTCGAGCGAAGAACGCTTTCGGCGTTCTGCCAGACGGCAATGTAAAGGCAATGGAAGTATTCTGGTTGCTACTGTTCGTCATCGTTGCGGTCGCAATGCTTGCTCCACCGCTACCGCTGACGTTGACGGTGACAGGCGTATATGCCTTGCCGCGTGGCGCGGTATATGTTCCATTCTGCGTTACGCTTAACGGTTCCGTCTCAATCTCTATTGTGCCGCCATAGGCGTATGTTAATTGATAATAGCCGGGTTGATGAAAATAACCACCAGCAGAGGTAGAAGATGAAGTAATTGTCAGCGAGCCGTTACTATAGCTTGCCGTCCAGTTTGTAGTAGCAGATGAACCTGATCCCATCTCCATACCATATATACTGGAACCATCATCAACAACTACATGTGCACGAGTATAACCAGATGAAGTACCAATATTAGAAGTAAAAATACAAGACCAGTACATTGGCTCATCTTCGAGACCAGTAAAAGTTATTGATGTTGCACCAGAACCAACCTGTACTTGTTTTGTGTCTATATTAGCAGATGAACCATTATAGGTATAAACTAATTTATATTCATTAGCTTGAAAATTAGTTCCTGTACCAGTTACAGTAAGAGTTCCATTAGAATAAGACTTAGTAAAAGCTGAATCTGAATAAGTCATTTGTGCATTAGAAGTATTTGTAATATATTGTCCAATTACATTAGTACCATCAAATACTACCGCTGCAGTTTTATAGGGTGAGGCACCTGTCGCGAGATTGCTTGAAGAAGTAATAACAAAAGAAGTTGGATCACCAGAAAGTCCTGTAAATTGAATTGAAGACGCAGCCGATGTTAAGGTTTTTGTCATAGAATCAAGTTGAATACCACTTCCTCCGCCAGAACCCTCATAAGTACCAGTTGTGTTAAAAATTGTAACATTTTTTTTAATATTACCAGCTACTAGATTAGCATCACCAGCTATTGTTTGGGTTCCAGTTAAATAAGTGCCAGAAGCTATTGTTTGATTTGTAGTGGTTGGAGTTATAGTGGCTGCCGCTTTAGTAGTAACATCTGCGGTTAAAGTTACGGCAGCAGTAGAAGCTGTTGCAGAACTCACATAACCAGCACTAACCGTGGGCGTAGTAGTTACGCCCGTTTTCGTCAGCGTGAGCGTATTTGTACCTGTTGATACTGTTGCACTTGAACCAGATAAACTTGTTGGTCCAGTTACACTGCCATTTGGAGTTGCACTAATTTTATAATAAGCTCCAGCTGAATTATATCCAGTTGGAATATTTATATATTGATCAGATGTACTACGACTTATTGTAGCTTTTGATGTATAACCAGAAGTTGCACTAGAAGTTGCAGCTGTTGGTAAAGTCATAGAACTAACAGATTTTGTTGCATCAGCAGTATAATATCCAGCAGGTGCAGTTACAGTAGCTCCACTTGCAGTTAATGTTGGATTAATCGTCGCAGTTGCGGACAGAGTTACAGTTGCATTGCCCGCCGTACCAGTGGTCACATATCCTGCTGTTGTTACGCTCGGCGTGACTGACACCGTTTTTGAAAGCGTCAGAGTGTTGGAGCTTGTAGATACCGTTGCAGAAGAACCGCTAATCGTGCTTGGGGCTGTGACTGTGCCTGCCGGAGTTGTCAGGGCAACGGTCTGCATTGCGTCATAACCTGTGTCAGGAGATATTGTTGCACTTCCACTGGCTGATACTGTGTAATCTTTACTTGATTGTACATTTCCCCCACTACTTGGAACAGCTACATCTACTGCCGCATATTGTGTTACATCTATACTTGTTCCATTTGAAGTAATTGATTTTGTACCTTGAGGGCGTATATATGTTTTTATTTGAGAATTACTGTCGGTAGCTTTAATACCAGGAACTCCTGTATACTGAGTTCCAAAAATTTGTAGTGTATCAGTTGCCATAATACGCCTCCTTAACTAGTGCCGTTTTGGTACATATCCATAGTAATTGCCGTGACGGAACGTGCCACACTTTTGCTTGCCGGAATCCTGTAAACGGAAAATGATATTTTAAACTTACTGTTAGTCTGATCTACCGCCGCCGCTACAGTTGTAGTAAAAAAGTTAGAATAGCACCTTGCATATACAGAGGGCGTTTTCTGAAAGCTGTTCATTCCGCTTGAAGTCCCGTTGCCCCAGCCTACATATAGTCCGTAGCTACTGCCATTATATATCTGCGACGTTCCACTAGAGTTGATATAGAAAATTCTAGGGTAAGTAAAATTGCAAGAATTATCCTGTGTGTTATATGTTTCAGAGTCCCAGCTTGCTACGTTACTGGGAACAATGCTCCGCACTTCCCATCTTGTTTCTATTTGCTTGGTTATCGTCTGAAGCGTTGTGCCGGATTCATACACGGGATCAAAGACAAATTCACCAACACAAACGTAATCATAGTCAGAAAAGTTTGTGCTGATAGAATTTGTAGGTAGCGTATAAATCATGGTAGAAGTAGTGCTGGGAGTCCATGTAGCAAAACTTGTGTCTTTTAGTGCTACTGTTTGCGTAGTTGTATCTATTAATTCCGCATCAGTCCCGTACCACGCCCATGTATCACTACTTCCACCACCATCAGGAGGTAAAATAA